>Ga0182030_10017952_pt1 | contig 13611 bp, 7 predicted proteins | sample 812S3MmetaG_FD_121299 | JGI IMG/M metagenome (GOLD analysis project Ga0182030, IMG submission 121299) | Permafrost microbial communities from Stordalen Mire, Sweden - 812S3M metaG (Illumina Assembly) | ecosystem: Environmental > Terrestrial > Soil > Wetlands > Permafrost | place: Sweden... | reverse complement strand
CCGCGAGACCGCGTGCTTCTCCATGTACTCGGACATGTCGATGCGGACGATCGCGGACTCGGTGTCGAAAAGGGTCTCGGCCAGTGCCTTCGCGAGCTCCGTCTTTCCGACGCCGGTGGGCCCAAGGAAGAGGAAGCTTCCGACCGGCCGGCGGGGGTCCTTGATCCCGCTCCTGGCGCGCAGGATCGCCTCCGTCACGAGGGTGACGGCCTCGTCCTGGCCGATGACGCGCTTGTGGAGGGTCTCCTCCAGCCGCAGGAGCTTCTCCTTCTCGCCCTCGATAAGCCGCGTGACCGGGACACCCGTCCATTTGGCGACGATCTCGGCGATCTCCTCGCCCGAGACCTCCTCCTTGAAAAGCGTCGTCGTCCTGCCAGCCTTCTCAAGCTTCTTGAGCTCGCCTTCCAGCTGCGGGATCTTCCCGTGGCGCAGCTCGGCGACCTTGTTCAGGTCATAGGCGCGCTCCGCCCTCTCCATGTCGAGCCGCGTTGCCTCGATCTCCTCGCGCAGCTTGCGCACGCGGTCCACCGAGGCCTTCTCCTTGTCCCACTGCAGCTTGAGCCCCTTGGCCTTTTCGCGGACCTCGGCCAGCTCCCTTCGCAGCACGGTGAGCCTCTGCTTGCTCGCGTCATCCTTCTCCTTGGCGAGGGCGGTCTCCTCGATCTCCAGCCGGAGCGAGCGCCGCGTCAGTTCGTCCAACTCCTGCGGCATCGAGTCCATGTCCGTGCGTATCATGGCGCACGCCTCGTCGACGAGGTCGATGGCCTTGTCCGGTAGGAACCTGTCGGAGATGTAACGGTTGGAGAGGACGACCGCGTTCACGAGGGCGTTGTCCTGTATTCGGACGCCGTGGTGGAGCTCGAAGCGCTCCTTCAACCCCCGCAGGATCGAGATCGCATCCTCGACGCTCGGCTGCTCCACGAGGACCGGCTGGAAGCGGCGCTCCAGCGCCGCGTCCTTCTCGATGTGCTTGCGGTACTCGTCGAGCGTCGTCGCCCCGATGCAGTGGAGTTCGCCGCGGGCGAGCATGGGTTTGAGGAGGTTGCCGGCGTCCATGGCGCCGTCGACCTTCCCGGCGCCGACGATCAGGTGAAGCTCGTCGATGAAAAGGATCACCCGGCCCTCCGACTGCTTGATCTCGTTCAGGACCGCCTTGAGGCGCTCCTCGAACTCGCCGCGGTACTTGGCGCCGGCGACCAGGGCCCCCATGTCGAGAGCGAACAGGGTCGTGCCCTTAAGGCCCTCGGGAACGTCGCCCCTGAGGATCCGCTGGGCCAGGCCCTCCACGATCGCCGTCTTGCCGACCCCGGGCTCGCCGATTAGGACGGGGTTGTTCTTCGTCTTGCGTGAAAGGATCCGGATTGTCCGGCGGATCTCGTCGTCCCGGCCGATCACCGGGTCGAGCTTCCCCTTCTTCGCGCGGTCCACGAGGTCCACGCCGTACTTCTCGAGCGCCGCGTAGGTCGCCTCGGGATTGTCCGTCGTGACTCGCTGGCTTCCGCGGACCTCCTTCAGGGCCTTCATCACCTTCGCGCGGTCGAGGCCGAAGCTCTTGAAGAGCTTCTTCATCGCGTCCGGCCGGCCGACCTCGATCAGGCCAAGGAAGACGTGCTCGACGCTGACAAACTCGTCCTTGAGCGCCTTTGAGTCCTGCTCGGCCTTCGTGAGGACGTCGTTAACGGCCTGCGTCACGTAGACCTTCGACGTGTCGACGCTGCCCGTCACCTTGGGAAGGCGCTCCAGCTCGCGCTCGACGGCCAGCTGCAGCGCGCTCGAGGAAAGCCCCATCCTGTCGACGAGCCCTGGAACTATCCCGTTCTCCTGGGAAAGGAGCGCGGAAAGCAGGTGCCAGGTCTCAACCTCGTTGTGGTTGAGACGGCGGGCCGTCGCCTGTGCGTCCGTGACGGCCTGGCGGGACATCTGCGTGAAGCCATTCAGGTCCATTGCACCCACAACCTGCATGAGATCCGCCACGAGCGCAATTCGCCGGAGCAGAGGGAGCCGGCGGCCGGGAGTGGGCCGGGCTCCGGCCAATTCGGCTCACCGGGCGACCCCCGATGTGCCCATAATGGCGCAGGCCGGCTTCCTACCACGAGGCAGTGAGACGATTTCGGAACGCCTGCGGGCATTCGCTTTCACGGCCCGCGGCTTCAGCGCTGCTCCGTGAGCAAAGGGCAGCACATATCGGAAAGGAATCCTGATCCCTTGGGTGCCCGAATGACGCTTGGAAAGGCCCTTGAGGTTCAATCCTGTGCAGGGCTGGGAAAATTCGAAGATGAATAAATTTAAGATATTTATAATCAATAAATTATAATTATGCAATTATGATGCAAAAGAACTTGAAACCGCCATCAATTTGCAGAAATCTTTCCGGCCATGAAATTCCGCTTACCCTGCTGCGTTCTAGCCGTCCTAGCATTCGGCGCTTTTGAAACGCGAGCGCAGTCGACGTGGACCGGAGGAGGAGGCGACACGAATTGGTCCACCAGTGGCAATTGGTCCAGCGCTCCAGCCAATTCCTACTCGACTTCAATTGATTTCTCCTCGGCCTCCGCTTTCACCTCGACGGTCAATACGAGCTTTGACCTCTTTTCGCTGACGATCCTGAACGGCGCGGGCGCGCTCACCCTGAACAACAGCGGGGGCCAGGTGCTTTCGATTTCAAGCGCCCTCACGGACAGCAGCGCCAACTCCGTCACGGTCTCTGTTCCGCTCCAATACACGATGATTGTCGACGTGAATGGCACCGGCACCCTGACCCTTGGCGGAAGCTCAAACACGTACGCAGGCAACACGCTCGTCACCTCGGGAACGCTCGCCGACGCAAACGCGAACGCGTTCTCGGCCAGCAGCGGACTGGTCATCGGATCCGGCGCCACAGTCGACGTCAACTTTGACGAAACGGTCTCGTACCTGGACAACTACTTGGGCACAGGAGGATCGGTTGTGATCGCCAGCGGCGCCGCTCTGCTCATAAACGGAGGCTTCTCCACCACTTTTCCGGGCATCATTTCAGGGGCGGGAGGGATCTCCACAAGCACCGTGGGAACCCTGACACTGACCGGCGCCAATACCTACACGGGCCCGACGGTGATCGGATCAGGTACCGCCATCAACATTGGCGGGGGCGGGGCGACCGGCAGCATCGTAAGCAATGTTTCGGGCGCGGGTGGGCTCTCCTTTGACCTCACCGGAAATTACACATATGCGGGGACCCTTTCCGGTGCCCTGAACGTGGTCCAGCAGGGCACCGGCATAACCACGCTCACCGGAAACAACACCTATTCGGGACCGACGACCGTCAATTTCGGAACGCTCCAGGCGGGTTCGACAAGCGCATTTGGAAACCTGAGCGCCGTCTCGATCACGGGCAGCGGCACCCTCGATCTGAATAATTTCAGCAACACAATCGGCACCCTGAGCAGCTTCAGCGCAAGCAGCTCCGTCACTCTTGGGTCCGGCACCCTGACGATCGGCACCGCCGCCGTGAATTCCACATTCGACGGCACCATCTCGGGCACCGGCGGGCTCACGCTGAACAACGTGGACGGCTACACATTGCTCCTTAACGGCGCCAACACCTACTCCGGAGCAACGACGATCACGAATGGCACGCTGCTCGCGGACAATGCGTCCGGTTCCGCTGTCGGAACTGGGCCGATCACCATCGGCTCGGGCGCGGTCCTGCAGGTCGGAAGCCTTACAACAACGGGCGCCATCGGGACCGCGAACATCACCGACGACGGCACCCTCACGTTTGCGCGCACGGATTCCATCACGGTCTCCAACGTGATAAGCGGCTTCGGCGCCGTCACGGTTGACCGCGGCACGGTCACCCTCTCCGGAAACAACACCTACGGGGAATCACGACGATCTTCGACAGCACCGTCGAAGCAGGCTCGGCAACCGCCCTCGGGAATCTGAGCACCGTCGAACTGTCCACGAATGGCGCGCTCGTCCTGAACGGGAACAACATAACGGTCGGAAACATCTCGGGCGACTCGAGCACCTCGATCAACCTCGGACCCAACACGCTGACACTGGGAAACTTCGTCAGCAGCACGACTTTCGCGGGATCAATCGCCGGCACCGGCTCGCTCGACGTCAATGTCATTAGCTCCCTTGACCTGACCGGCAACAGCAACACCTACTCCGGCGGCACGACGATCGCAAGCGGCACGCTGATCGCCGATAACACGTCCGGCTCGGCGACCGGCACCGGCCCCGTCACCATCACCCAGAACGGCGGGACCCTTGAGATCGGAAACGACTCGGCGACCGGCTCCATCGCCAACCTGCCCATAACCGACAACGGATTGATCGATTTCGCGCGGACCGATTCCATCACCTTCCCGAACTCGATCAGCGGAACGGGCGGCATCGAGGCCCAGGACGGCGGCACGATCACACTCACCGGCACCAACACCTATTCCGGCCTCACGAATGTAACCGGGGCGACATTCATCGCCGGCTCGACGAGCGCCTTCGGCAACGGAATGAGCGCCCTAAGCCTGGCCTCCGGGGGGACGATCAACCTGAACGGCTTCAGCAACACGGTCGGCTCGATCGTGGGCAATGCGGGCACCTTCATCGATCTCGGGTCCGGCACGATCACTACCGGCGAAGCCGGCGGGACCAACATCTACGGCGGCATCATTTCCGGCACGGGCGGCCTTGACGTCGCGGCGCCCGGCAATGTCGTCCTCGAAGGGGCCAATACCTACACTGGGCCGACCTCCATAGCCACGGGAGCCCGCCTCGAGCTCGGGTTCGTGGATGGCACGACCGGAAGCATCGCGGACAGCAGCGGCGTCTCCGGCGGCGGTACGCTGGAGTATGACCTGTCCAATGCCAACACGTTCGCCGGCACTCTTTCCGGGGCCCTGAGCGTCGTTCAAGCCGGGAGCGGAACGACGACGCTTTCAGGAGCCAATTCCTATTCGGGAACAACGTCAGTCACTGCCGGTACGCTTGCCGACGGAATCGCAAACGCCTTCTCATCGTTGAGCGCGACGCAGGTGGCGTCCGGCGCAACCCTCAACGTGAACTACAACGAAACAGTCGGCGATCTCGAGAACTACAGCGGCAGCGGCGGATCGGTCAACCTGGCGCCGGGCACAACCTTGACGATAGACGTTGGAAATGGCGCCCTTGCGCCGTTTCTCGGCACGATTTCAGGCTCGGGTGCCCTTGTCATAAACACAAACCTGAGCCTCAACCTCAGCCAGGGACTGGCAGGCGCGAACAACTATTCCGGCGGAACGACGGTGCTGAACGGCGAACTCTTCGTCGGCAGCAACTCGGCGGTCGGAACGGGCACCCTGACGTTTGACAACGGGACCGAGCTGTCGCCGTCCGCGAACGTAACGCTTGCGAACTCGATGGTGCTCAATGGCACGGGCTACATCGACAACGACGACGGGGGTTCGAACAACCTGACGCTGACCGGTCAGATTTCAGGCACCAACGGCATAGCCTGGTGCACCTGGAGCACGCTCGCGCTCACGGGAAACAACACCTTCCAGTACGGAATCGACATGCGCGACGGTATGCTGCTGCTCGGAAGCGACACGGCCGCCGGCACCGGCACGATCCTCCTTGATACCGGCACCATCCTTGCGGCCTATGGCGGACCCGGGGTCGTGCGCACGGTCCCGAACGACCTCTCTCTTGTGGGCAGCTCCGCCCAGTTGGGCTATGGCGACGACAACAACCTCATACTGAACGGCGCCATTTCAGGAGAATCCTCGATCGCCTATGACGGCGGAAGCAGCGGCACGCTCACCCTGAACGGCGCCAGCAACGGCTTCAGCGGACCGTTCACCATCAGCAGTGGCACCGTCATTGCGGGAAACAACAACTCCTTCGGGTCCTCCGGTAACACGGTGAACCTGACGGGAGGCGCCGCCATGAATGTCGAGGCAGGAGTCACGATCAACAATCCGCTGTCACTTTCGGGCGCGGCCAACACGCTCGCAGGCAGCGGCACGATCGGCTCGGCGGTCACGGTCGACGGCACGGCCATCATTTCGCCAAGCGCCTCGCCGGGCAACGGTCCAGGCAACCTCACCTTCACGGGCGGACTCACACTGGCGTCCGGCGGTGCGATCCATTTCAGCCTTTACGACGCCGACGGGGCGCCCGGAACGGGGTACAGCCTGATCACCGCAGACGGCGGCCTGAGCCTCACGGCCAGCCCGAACGGCATCACCTTCAACCTCGTCTCCGTCAACAGCAGCGGAAACCCGGCCTCAGCGATCAATTTCAACCCGTCCAGCAGCTATTCCTGGATGTTCGCAACGTCCTCGTCCGCCATCAGCGGCTTTAGCCCGAACCAGTTCAATCTGGTGCTTCTTGGATTCAGCAACCCGACAAATGGCGGAACGTTCAGCTTCTCGGAGAATGGCAACGGCCTCTACCTCAATTTCACGCCCGTACCCGAGCCGTCCACCTGGGCGTTGCTCGGCATTGGGCTGCTCGCGGTCGTCCCGTTCGCCGTACGCCCAAAATCCTTGATTAGAAGGGCTCCCTGAGCCACAAAGCACCTCCCTTTCAGGGGACGCTTAGCTCAGTTGGTTAGAGCACGTGCTTCACACTACGGGGCCGCGGGTTTCGGAGTGTTTCTGGGGGTTGAATTTTAAGGTTTCCCGAGGGAACACGGAAAATCTGAGTTTCGGCGAGTTTCCTGAGGTTGAAGAAAAAACGGGCTGACCTGTAGAAAACCGCTGTAGAAAGGATTTCACATCGCCGCCGCATTCGCGCGGTAGGTTGCGGCCTCGCTCTTCAGACGGCGAGGCAAGTCAACCGAGAGGGCGCGCTCAATCTCGGTCATTTGGCGGAGGAACTGGAAATTATCCAGCACGCGGGCGATCATCCCCGCCAAATCAGGGCTTTGATCGCGGCGCAGGAGATTGCGCAGGTCCGCGAGGTCGTAGTCGCGCCCGCTTTCAATGCGAGAGCGAAAGTGCTCGAAGTCCAGCCCGGGGCCGGTGCTGTGCCAAAGCTTGAGCACCGCGAGCGCCCGAATCAGGTCGCGTGGCAAGGGCCTACGGGCCACTTCAGACAAATCGTAAAGGTCTCGAATTTTCGAGCGTTGGCTGGCCGCGCGAATTTTCTCCGAGATGACTTCTTCGAGGGCTAGGCTCGGAATCGCAGCCGGGACGAAGCCTAGGTGCGGGAAATAGCCCTGGTCCAGTTGCGGCATGGCCGTCACCGGCCGAATCGGATGTTCGCGAACGCTGACCTGGATCTTGATGCGAACTCCGGTCGAATTGTCCGGATGCACCAATACCGGGTTCGCTGCGCAGCCGTCATCCGTGAGGTACCAATCCCGGGCGCGGTCGAATCGGAAGCTTAGGCCCCGATACGGTTGACCCAGGGCGTCGAGAAGCCTGAGGGTCAGATCGTCGAGCGAGATGTCCGTCCGGCACGTAAAGTCCAGATCGGTGGAGAGGCGCCCGCGCGGACCAAAGATCATTTTCCGCAGGAAGGTACCGCCCTTGAAGGCGAGGTGCTCGGTCAGCCCTCGTTCGTGAAAGAGCTGGAGGAGATGCGTCAGCATCACGTCGATCTCGATGATCCCGATGTCCCGGGCGCCGGAACGAGCTGCGGCCTGACGGAGCTGAGCGGTCGTGAGCATTAGTTGGGTTTCGCTTGCTGAATTTTTGGCACGTCGGCGAGGAGGTCCGATACGCGTGCGTGGACAAGGAGGCCCCAGGCAGCCACATAGCCAACGTCACCGTCGTCGCGCTCGGCGCGGCCAAATACGGTCCGCGTCGTTTTCGGAATTGCAGACCGCAAACGAGTGCGCAGCGACTCCGGCCAAGCCCAACCCACCAAATCCACCAAGTAGCCGAGCCGCTGAAGCAGGGCCGTCGATTTCATTTTCAAGGCCGCATCGAGGACTTGCGCCGGTTTGGTGTTGGACTTCGCGCCATATACGATTCGGGCAACCTCTGATGGGCCACCCGCCAAGTCCGGACGATCCACGCAGTCGGCGACCGTCTTAGCTGGCAGCGACAACGTAGCCTGCCGCCCGTAGAGGTCATAGACTTTGAAGCCAAAGAACTTCCTCTCCACCACCGGAACGAAGCGGATCGGATTGCCCTCGATTGTCCTCGGCAGATACTGGCGCCGTGTGGCAACGCAGATCGTGGTGGGCTTCTGAGTCGTGAGACCATGGTAGGAAGCTGCCGCCCACCAGCCGACGTAGGATGGCTCGACCACGGCGGCCGCCAAGGCCAAGGCGTTGTTCTCTCCAAAATTCTCCGGACCGTATTCCGGGGGAAGGAAAAGGTAGCGGCCACCGACCAACCGCGTCAGCCAACCCTTGCGGACCAGATTGCGTGTCACCTTCCGGCCCGCCTGCTCGCTTCCGACGAGCGCGATGATGTCGGCCGCGCGTACGACACTGCGCCCCTCCTCTCGAAAGGAGAGTACCGTTTTGGCCTCCTTGGGCCCCAACGTGCGCAGATTGCTATCCATGTTATAAAAGCCTTAATAGGGCTAATTTGGTGTAAAAATCAATCTCAAAAAGAACTAAGCCTAACTTGCTTACATAAAACCACTAAAAGCGATTGATATTGAGCGGGACTCAGGACGTCATGCCACCCGAATCGCCGAGAGGAATTAGGCTCAAACCGAGATGAGTGAGAAATGGATTGTGCTTACGAGTCGCCGTCTGGATTTCTAGCTCGATCACTACCAATTCGCCGTTGGTTACTCCCAGGTCGATCTCGGCTATCCTATGATGGTGATGTCATGGCGAGAGATGTTGAGATTCTAGCCCTCCTCCTCGACATGGGGCGGAGTTCAAATCCATGTTAGGCGCTTGATGGGAAAGGCCTCGAAACACCGGTTCTGTCCGGCGACTGGCGGCGACCTACGCCCCGCGGAATGCGGCGCGGGCCGCAACAGCCGTTATCGATGCCCAGCCGTCTGCCCGCACAACCCCCTGGGTCCGGGAAACTACGACCAACTGCTGGCCGTAGAGGACGGACTGGACGCCAAGACCTTCCGGTGGGTCGACCAAGAGGACCCTGGGAGGGACCCCTCGTTCGCAAGCAGGATCAACAGGGCCCGGGCCGGCTCGGAGGCACACGGTTTCCACGCAGCGGTCGTCTGGCGCATCTTCTTCGAGCGCGATGCCTCCGGCCTCACCCCGGCTGAGCGCTGGGAGCGGGCCGGTCTTCCAGGGCTCAACAACGACGAGCGAGTACTTTTTGCGGCGAAGATGAGGATGCGCATCGTGCACCTCGAGGTCCGGAAGATCCTTGGTGAAGGGCTCATCGAGGCTACCGACTTCCTTGCAGGGGACGGGGAGCCTCTCCGGATCATGGACCGTGCATTTTGCGCACGCGCGGTACGATTCGCCACCCTGCTCGGATGGGCCTATCCGCTGCCCCACTTCTGGAGGTTGTCCGGCACAGCCATCACGCATTCCAGCCTTGGACCCTTCAGTGCCGAGGATGTCTTGGACAAGACTATCCTCCACCTTGGCGGGCCCTCCGATAGGGAGGCCAGGCGCCTCTGGCTGGCCGAAAACTTTGTGCGAATGGACAAGTCGATCACGGCCACCGCGAACGAGCGCATGCGGCGGATGTACCTCGCGCTCGACGCCTCCTGGGGGCACGCCATCTACGAGCTCAGGGCACCCTACGAAAACTGCAGGGCCGTCCTCGATGCGGAGCCCACCGTTGAACCCACGAACCTCGAGGCACCCGAGCGGGCCGAGGGATTCACGGAGATTCGCGCCTGGTTCGACGACACATCCGCCGCGCGCTCCGTCGCGCTCGGTATGGGGCGACCCCTCCTAGGCACCGTGAAGATGAGGGAGGGCTCGTGGAAGGTCGAGGCGTCGAGCAGCGCTAGGCTTGACCACCTCCGCCGGCTCTTCGAAGGGCGACTGGGGCCTAGGGTCCAGTTCGTCCGCGAACGGCGCGACGACCTCGGCGCCCGCATGGCGAAGGACCTTCCCGCCGCGGGTGATCCGGGCCTGGTTCCTCCGGGCCTCCTGGAACAGGTCGACGCGCCGGCATTTTCGGTGTCCCGCGTGGAGAATTCGGGACTTGTTGATTCGTCCGACCTGGTCAGCAACCTGCGCCGGAATGCACTGAAGAGGCTGCCCGACGAGCCCGTTCCGGCGCTGGACGGACTAACCCCACGCGAGGCGTCACGCAATCCAGGTATGAGAAAACGGCTGATTGCCCTCATGAAAGGGCATGTCCGGCTCCTCGATGAGGAGAACCTCCGCAAAGGCTCCGAGAATGACATCAATCCGGTGCTACGGGAGCTTGGGCTGCACGAAATCGACTTTCCACCGCCACCGCGCCGCCCGGTTCCCCGCAGTGAAGGGGACATGGACGACCGGGATGACGACGTCGAACTGCCTTTCAAGGACGAACCCAAGGGTATGCCGGGCCCGCCGCTACCGCCGCTTCCACGTTCGCGCCCGTTGACGCTCAAGGAGGCCGAGTACAGGTTTCAGGCGTCGGTCGATAGGTTCAACCTAGCCGCGGATGGCCTCGATACAATGAAAGCAGCCGGATGCACCCTGATCGGCGACCTCGAGCATGTGACCACTGGTCTGATTCCGGAGGAGTCCTTCGCCTTTCTGGTCCCCATTCTGATGCCGGCCTGGTTCGCCCTGGTCCCGGCGGAAGGCCAGGCCCCAGTGATTCCGCAGGCAGTCCTTCGGTCGGCAATCAAGCGATTCATCGAAACCTTCGCCAGCGGGGAAGCCCTTTCGGCGCCCGACCGCCTTCTCGGGGATCATCGGCAGCCGGAACTCGCGAGGTTCGCGCTGGACATCTGCGTCGCCCAGTTCGCGGAGGCACCGAAGAAAATGAAGCCGAGGCCGGAAATCCGGACGGTCATCATGTTGGTCTTGGTTGCCGTCATCGACGAAATCGACCGCGCTGTCCGCAGCTAGGGCTCAGTACGCTACCGGTGCCACCAGTCTCTCGAGGCGGCCCGCAAAGGCCGCCTTCTAAATCATCAAGCGGGAATTGGAACAATAAGACCAAGGAGATTGAATCTGACGCCGCCAATCTCGTCAGAAGCGTCGAGGCGATCGGCAGGTCTCAACTTTTGTTTTGCCGCCGGTAGAGAGGTTCGATTATTTGTTACGGCTCGCCTCGTTCTTTAATTGATTTGATCCTTCGTTTGGATCTCGGTTTCTCTGATCCTCCGCCGATTTCGGCCGCGGAACAGTGAAAATAACTTTTTCTTTTGGATTTTTAGGGTTCCTAAGGACGCTTAGCTCAGTTGGTTAGAGCACGTGCTTCACACCACTGGGCCACGGGTTTCAGGGTGTTTCTGCGGGTTAGAAATTCATGTTTCCAGAGGGAACACTGGAAATCCTAGTTTCGGCGAGTTTCCTGAAGTTGAAGGAAAAACGGGCTGAGGTGTAGAAAACCGCTGTAGAAAAAATCTCTAACCAGCAGCGCGAAACCGCCGAGCATACATCCTTGAGAACCGGTCCGTCGAGGTTCACGCTTCTTAATAAATAATGAGCGCACCGGGTGGCTTCTGGGGATTTCTGGAACTGGGGATCGAGCACATCTGGACCGGCTACGATCATCTGCTGTTTCTGGGGGGCCTGCTGATCGTGTGCAGCCATCTGCGCACGATTGTCGGGATCGTCACCAGTTTTACCGTCGCTCATTCGATAACGCTGGGACTCGCCGCCACGAACACGGTCAACTTGCCAAGCCGGGTCGTGGAACCCTTGATCGCCGCCTCGATTCTCTTTGTGGGAGTGGAAAACCTTGTTCGCAGGGGATCAGAGCCAAAGGGACGGTGGGTAGTGGCCTTCGCATTTGGACTGGTTCACGGGTTTGGCTTCGCCGATGTCTTGCGGGGGTTGGGAATTGGCGCCAACGGCCACGGCATTGCGCTTCCGCTCTTCAGCTTTAACCTCGGCGTTGAAGTCGGCCAGATGACCGTCGCGGCTATCATCTTGCCGATCGTTTGGCGGCTCCGAAAGAATCCCAGATTCGTTAGCCGAGGGATTCCGATGCTCTCGGGCTTGGTCGCTATCACAGGACTATATTGGCTCTTGGAACGGACCCTGTTTTAGCTCGTCGCAGGACAGAAGATCGATTGCATCCAATCCATCGCTCGCAACGAATTATTAGAAGATGCGTCGCGCTTCCCCAGCGCCTAAGAAGAGAACGCCCGCCCGGTGGCCCTTTTGGCTCCTAGTGGCAGCTTGGTTCTGCGCGAATGCCCCCCAGCGGCTAACCTTTGAGTGGGCGGCCTGGATGGCGAACGGCCGGCATTTCTCGCATCAAGAGCGGCTCCGGGCCGACGTAGTCGCCTTATTGGGCGGCAAGAAGACCAACCCGCTGGTGGCCCTCGCCAAGTCCGGCCCAGTCCAATTGCCGATGACTCCGGCTCCCGTAACCGACAGCCTTAAGAAGATCGACCTCTACGCTGCCGAAAGGGCGGAGCCAATCGGGCCGTTCGCGTTGACGTTAGCCCATCCAATCACGGCATGGCGTATGCCGGGAAATTCCCGGCCCGAGCCCTTGGTTCCACCGCCCAAGATGGCGGTCATGAGTTAACGATTGATTGACCGGGTCCGGCGAGCCGGTTCGGCCGAAGGCCTGCGAATGGGTCACCCTGGGGTGGCTGCGCACGCAGACCGCGGTCCTGAACCCACACCCGTCCCGTGATGCCCAGTTTCGCGCCTCCCGCCTTGTGCCCTTTCCCTGCGCTCATGAATTTCCCGTCTTACAACGGCCGTCTCTCGGCCACATTCCTCAGTTTACTCGCGCTCGCCGCAGTTCCTCGCCTCTGCGCCCAAGACGCCTCGGCGGGGCCCGCTTCCCTGCCCCCTGCCGTGCCTGATGCCGGCGCGACCGCGCCGACCGCACCGCTTGACACCACCTACGACCAAGCCGTGACCCGGTTGCCCAACTTCATTGTGGAAGGCCGGCAAGACAGCCTCATCGGGGTGGCGGATTCGGCGACCCAAGGGACCATCGGCAGCGACGAACTCGCGGACCGCCCCCTCCTGCGGACCGGCGAAATCCTCGAAACCGTCCCTGGACTCATCATCACCCAGCATGCCGGCGGAGGCAAAGCGAACCAGTACTTCACGCGCGGCTTCAACCTGGACCACGGAACAGACTTCGCGACCGATTTGGACGGGATGCCGCTCAATCTGCCCACACATGCCCATGGGCAGGGCTATGCGGACCTGAATGGTGTGATTCCAGAGCTGATCGACCGGATCGATTTCGAAAAGGGCCCGTACTACGCGGCCAACGGCGATTTCGCCACCGTCGGGGCGGCTCACCTCGTCTACGCTGACTCCCTCCCTGCGGACAAACTTAAAGTCGAAACCGGCACCGACCGGTACGCCCGGGTACTCTATACCGGCTCGGCACCCGTGGGCTCGGGCAACCTCCTCGAAGGGCTGGAGGTCTACCACGAGAACGGCCCCTGGGCTGTTCCCGACGAGTATACCCGGTACAATGGCATCGTCAAATACAGCCAGGGAAACACTTCCCTTGGCTACAGCGTGATGGCCATGGCCTATCACGGGGATTGGAATTCCACCGACCAAGTGTCCGAAAGCGCCGTCGCTTCGGGTTTAATTCCCTT
>Ga0182030_10017951_pt1 | contig 13611 bp, 10 predicted proteins | sample 812S3MmetaG_FD_121299 | JGI IMG/M metagenome (GOLD analysis project Ga0182030, IMG submission 121299) | Permafrost microbial communities from Stordalen Mire, Sweden - 812S3M metaG (Illumina Assembly) | ecosystem: Environmental > Terrestrial > Soil > Wetlands > Permafrost | place: Sweden... | reverse complement strand
TAATTATCTCGCGTTGGGGCCAGTTCTTGGACAACCAGGAATGCCAACTTCTTGCAGTTGGATGTTGTTAGATCCGGCGACTACTGTTGACACGGGCCAACTGTGCCTTACCACAAACCAAGGAACTGACACTTGCCCTTAATTAGTCACCAAAGACCCAAAAATATCAGGGTGATCGCGGAGCGTAGAGCATGGTGGTCTGTTGTTTCTGTCATTTGCTATTAGGGCGGAATATGGGTTTTGCGCTGACAGCATAGTAATAAAAATATATTGACAACGCAGTTCGAGGTCTCTGTCATCTTCTTCAAGGAAGACTATGCCGATTAAAGCTGACCGTTTGTTCTTAAGATTTGCGGGAATGTTGCTAATCTTAACCGCCACAGCAAAACTCATCAGCAGTTTTGGCAGCTCTGGTATTCTGGAAACATCTGATCCCGTTCTGAAAATACGGTTTCGTTTTCTGTTGTGGGGTGTTGGAGGACTTGAAGTTGTGGTTGGATTGATTTGCCTTCTTGGAAATAAATCACGCCTTCAAGCGGGGCTTGTGGCTTGGCTTTCTTCAATGTTTTTAGTTTATCGTTTTGGTTTGCTATGGATTGGCTATCAAAGGCCGTGCCCGTGTCTTGGAAATCTTACAGATGCACTACATCTTCCGGTGCAAGCCGCTGACACGGCCATGAAAATCATTTTGGCGTATTTGCTAATAGGCAGCTACGGGATTCTTCTCCGTCAATGGTGGAAACATCGGACGTTGGCAGTTGGAAGATTGAAGCTAGGGGTTAGAATCCCAAAGATTGGAGCGGGTAGTTAGGAAACGAGTTTTACTTGTTATGAACTTTCGCGACGGCTTCACTCAAAGTCGTAGTCGACGTGAGTCGGCTCTTTCTTGCGCGTCATTTTCAGGAATACTTTCTGAGCCGGTTCGCGCCGGCGATTTCGAAATGAAAAGACTAATAAAGCCCGCATCGTTTTTGGCAATTGTGGCTCTTTGCCTATTTGAAAATGTTTTGCATCGCCAAAGCAGCCTTTACCAAGAATTTGAAATTGCGCTGTTACAAACACAATGGATGCTGCTTGCTTGCCTTGTCGTTTGGTGCAGCACATTCATTTATCTGACGTCCAGTTTGAGTGGTCTGCCGCTCATCGTCCTGCTGATTATCGCCATCGTTGCGTTCTTCATCAATCCGCCACAGAACCGTCCGGCGACGGATGCCTTCGCGCTTTTATTAGGCGTAACGTTGGGTAGAGCGATGCGAGCGTTGCTGAATCAAGAGGGCAGAAAGCAGAAGATCGGAAAGCCAAACGCGGATAGCGGAAATATCTTGGTTGGCTTGGTTCTGCTGTTTGCATTTGCATCGTTCTGGCATTTGGACATAACGAACAATATTTACCGCAGGCTCCGTTGGATGGGGCTTTGGGATAATCCAAACATTTACGGGATGTTGATGGGGGCGGGAATCGTCCTGACGGCAGGACTCTTTTTAGCAGATAGAAGATGGAAGATGGAAGATGGGGAAAATGAAAGGCAGAAAGCGGAAAGCAAAAAGCGAAAACTTTTGCGTTCTCTGCGTTTTTTTGCGGCTATTAAATCCACGATCCGCAATCCGCAATCCGCACTTCTACTGGTTGCGGCGGGGATGATGGGCGTTGGGTTGTTGTTTAGTTACAGCCGGGGCGCATGGCTGGGAACGGCCATCGGTTTGTTATACCTGGCCAGCGCTTATGGCAAATTCAAATGGCGGTTTGTTCTGCCGGGCATTTTTGTCGTGTCGGCGGTGGTGATTTTTTTCTGGCATGGCACGGCGGACACGGATGCGTGGTATCTAAAGCGCATGGATTTAAGCCGGGCATCGGCACAACACCGGGTCGCCGCATGGAGCGGCGCAATTCAAATGATGCGGGATCATCCGTTCGGCGTCGGCTGGAACAAGGCGGTTGAAACTTACCAGAAAGATTATTCGCCTCCGGAGGGCAGCGCGGCGGCCATCACCACGAATGATTATTTGATGTTGGGAACGCAGTTGGGGTTGCCGGGGTTGCTTTGTTTTGTGGCGTATGTGGGGCTGTCGCTGAAAGGAGAAAGCAGAAAACAGAAAGCAGAAATCCCGTCACCCGCCACACGTCACTCGTCACTTCGCGCTGCTTGTCGCGCAGGAGCTTTGGCCTTGGCGGTTGCGTTTTGGTTTGATGGCGGATTGTTCAAGCTGGCCACGGCATCGGTGTTCTGGATTTTACTGGAACTAGGTAACTCAAATGCAGAAGGCAGAATGAAGAATGCGGAAACAGATCAGAGCCTCGTTAACTCGGCTGCTACCAAAATAGTAGAAAAGGGCATTGCAGAAAACTGACGATGAAAACTTTGCCCATTCATGTTCAGTCATCCAGCGGCGTTACGCGGACGGATGTGGTGATGGCCTTATTTTCCGTGCTGCTGTTGGCGCTCGCCGCCTGGGCCGTCGTTTGGACCAGCGGGGAGAAGCGGCGGGTCTGGGTTTGCGCGCATCACATGGAGTCCCTGGGACAGGCCTTCACGGATTATGCACAGGAACACGGCGGGGCGCTGCCGCCAGCGGCCATTGATGACGGGAAAACCAACGCGGCTGCCAACACTTCCTGGGACAATGAAATCGCGGTTTATCTGGAACCGGCATTGGCCCAGAAAAATGCCCGGAAAAGGCAAGCGGACTTGAAAGCCAAAATCGCCTATCTGTTCAAATGTCCGTCCGACCCGGAACTCCGGCGCAGGGGCCTGCCGCGAAGCTATTCGATGCCAATGTATGACGTCGCCCGTTTTGGCTGGCCGCCGGGAAAAAATTCTTCGAGCGGGCTTGGCTTGTATCTGGACGCCAAAACCCTGCAAACAGTCCGCTCGTCGTCTGCCGCTGTATCGCCGGATTACATGCCGGCCATTAAAATGGGCTTGGCTCCGGTGCCGGCCGACACCGCGTTGCTCGTGGAATGCATCAATGGTCAGAACGTCTTGTGGTCGCCGAGGCTGGCCTGCATTTCTTCATCCAAGGAACAATTCGCCGGCAAAACGATCAAGGCGGCGGATTTTCATGGCGGCAAAATGAATTATCTCATGCTCGACGGGCACGTCGAATTATTGTCGTCACAAACATTGGCGCTGGTGCCGGGCAGGAATGCGGATTACCCGGATATCTGGACCATCAAAGGAGGAAATTAATCCATGGACAAAACATCGCATAATAACGGAAGGAAGAACTGGAGTGAGACTCAACGGCGGAGCTTTATTTTCCCGGCGCGGTTTTGGGTGGTGATTCTGGTCATCGGGATGGTGGCTGGCCGCGCGCTTTGGCTTTATACTTCCGTCCCGGCGCATCTGGATGCCATCGCCGGGGAGGTCGGCAACGTCGCTTACATGGTCAAGAACGAAGGCGTCTGGAAGAACGGGAAAATGCAGTTGAACCATGCCGGCAGCAAAATTCTGTTCTGCCAGTCATCCGAAAAAGGCGTCGGCGTTTTTCTGGCCGATGTCGCCGGCGGCCAGAATAAAATGGTGTTTGAGGAGAAGGAAATCTGTTTTGGGCAAGGCCCTCACGGCGTGCTCAAGGTTTATCCGTGGTCGCCGGATGATCGCCGGTTCGTCTATGGCCATCAGGGTTCGGGCACCCTGAACGGTGATTACGACCGCCCCAATGAAACGGTCTTGACCGTCTATAACGCGGAGGCCGGGGCGGAGGAGGCCACGCTGGAAATTCCCGACGGCCAGGTGGCGGAATTGGATTGGTTGAGCCAGGACGCGTTTGTCTCCGCGTCCGGCGTCAACGGCCAGGATTTTTGTTTGATCGAACGGCAAACGGATGGCCAGTGGCGGCTGCAGAAATTGAACAAGGTGGTGGTCGGCGACAACGCGGCGGACGACCCGTTTTGCAGCCTGGTCGCCGTGTCGAGCAACACTGTGGCCTGGCTCCAGGGAAGCAATATCTGGACAATGAACATCACCTCCGCTGCGGTCACGAAACTGATCGAGCTTCCGGTGAACAAAACCAACAAAATAACCTATGCCTCGTTCGATTATTCAAAGGAAACGCGGCGGTTTTTAATCAGTTGCGTGGACAACAAGGCGGACACGCTGTGGCAACTGCCGCTGGATGACCTTCAGGGCCTGAAGAAGATCGCCTCCATGAAGCGCACTCATGGCAAAACTTGGAATGACGCCATCTGGGTCAATGGCGGCAGGGGATTTGCCTATATTGTGCCGTCGAGCGTCTCGGCCGGCTTGGTGGTGCAGAACACCTCCGGCGGCAAGTCGGCGACTTATTTTCCAGAGAAAAGCATTCAATACTTCACCGCCGCCCCGGATGGACAACATTTTTATGTCGTGGGCGACGTTAATGACGAACCCGGCGCGGGCATTTGGGAATATGATGCGGAGTCAAAGGTGTTGCGGTGCGTGGTTCCCGCGTCGGAAAAACCGTGGCAATACGCGAAGCATATCGAGCCGCAGATGACCAGCATCAAACTCTCGGAAACGAAGGCGGAGAGTGTCGTGATTTATCCCCCCGCGGGCTATGACCGCCGCAGCTCCAAAAAATATCCAATCGTGATTACCAGCATTTCCTACGCGGCGGCGCAACCGTATTTGTCCCAATATGCGGAGGCCATCGCCAATGCGGGGGCGTATTTTGTGGATGTTGACCGCCCGTGGAATTTCAGGACCCCGGCGGGTTACACGAGCTGGGAGGGTTACATCAACGATATCACCACCAACTTGTTGGCCACGAAAATCCTGACCTTCGACAAGGACCGGATGTTCGTGTTAAGCAATTCAGCGCAATCCCTGGCGCTGATGAATGTGTTGACCAACCATCCCGGCCTTTACAAGGGCGCCATCTTTTTGGTTCCCAGCGGCGGGTTTGGCAATCCATCGGATTTGGAAGCGGGTTGGAAACCGTTTAAGATCCTGGTTAGCACGCAGGATGGGCGCGACCGGGGACTGGAAAGTTTTCAAGCAGAGGCGTGGAAGTCGGGCATGGTTATGAACTATATCGTTCACCCGGGAACGCCGCACGAATTCATTGCCAAACAATCGCAAAGGGAACGCATCCGGGCGATGCTCCACATAATCTTTGATAATTGATATGCAAGCCACAACCACAATGGAACCAGTCCGGGAATTGCTGCCAAATCACGCGAAAGGATTGCGGTCTTGGTTTGTTTTGTCCGCCGGCGGAATTCTGCTGCTGGCCGGCATGGTCAATGTGCTCGCCTTTTTCGCAAAGGCACAAGCGCCGGACATGGCGGACCCCATCTTTGCCATGCCGTTCCATGACCTCATGTTGGTGGTTGGGCTGGCCGAGTTGGCCGTCGCCTGTTTATGCCTGTTCACAAGCAAAAGGACTTTGAGCCTGGGCCTGTTGGCATGGCTGGTTGTGACGCTTGCTGCGTATCGGGTCGGTATATGGACGATGGGCTGGCATCATCCCTATGCTTGGGTGGCCGGATTGATCAACGGATTGGACATTTCGCCGTGGGTTGCGGACCTGATGATTGGCGCGACTTCGGCTTATCTGTTGATTGGCAGCGTGGCGATGCTCTGGTTTGAACGCCGGACGGCGCAAGCGGCAACATCCCTGAAGATGTCCTGCCCGTCCTGCGGCGGGCACATCAAGTTTGCCATCCAAAACCTCGGCCAACAGATTCCCTGCCCACATTGCCAGGCGGTTATTGCGTTGAGCAAGTCTGATCTTCTGAAAATGACCTGCTACTTTTGCAAGGGACACATTGAATTTCCCGCCCACGCCCTCGGTCAAAAAGTCTCCTGCCCGCATTGCAAAATGGACATCACCTTGAAGGAAACAATATGAACATACGTTTGAAATACCTTGAAGCACAAGAGTGGATGGAATTGGCGCAACGGGCCGAATGGTCAGTGGATAAATTGGCCAAACTCTGCAAAGTCTCTGTGCGCGGGCTGGAATTGCATTTTCAAAACAAAGTGGGCAAAACGCCGAAGAACTGGCTGGTAGGACAACGACAAAAACAGGGCATGGAACTATTGCGCGACGGCTTGTTGATTAAAGAGGTGGCGACGCAGCTTGCTTACAAACACGCCTACCAATTTTCGCGGGAATTCAAAAAACACTGGGGTCATTGCCCTACGCAAAACGACACAACCGGGATGAAATCCCGCAAACTTCGCATTTAGATATGATATTGCGCGTTTTGATAGCTGATTTTGCTTCCTGTCAGCCGTTCCATGGCTTATTATGAAATGCAAGAAACAGTTTATTTTCTTGTTCTAAATTATGAAATGAAAGGGACAAAACTATGACACTCGATAAAATGTTGATTGCATTCAGGGCTTTCGCTCGCGTTCAACGCAAGCTGATTTTTAACGTCGCTTCACTCACAAATATGAATACTTCGCCGCAGCGAGCCTTTCGTAATTACCGATTCAAATCGCTGTTTGCCTTGCTTTCGGTTCTTGCCCTTTTTTATGTGAGCACGGCCATGTCCACGTTTGCCGACATTACAATAACGATCAGTCCCAGCACAGTTTGTCCGGGGGACACGATTACCGTTGACGTTGATGAGGACTGCGACGGCTCTCTTAACGAGAATCTCACTCAGAAGACTGGCCCGGCACTATCCAATTTCCAATGTGTGTATGACGACGAAGACTTGGGCATTGCCTCTTACGAAGGCACTTATGTCGCCAAAAACAGCGACGCAGGGAGCACGCTGAACTGGTCGTTTTCGGACGATTGCTATGGTGAAACTTCAGCGGCCACGGGAGTAACTGTTGTAGGGGCAGATTCGGTTGCGATTTCTCCAGATTATGCGGATAACTGGACTGGAAACACAATCACCTATACTGTTAAAACCATACCAGCCGGAGTAACCTGCCCCGACACGATCACATGGACCGGCGACGTCACAAGCGGCGCGACCGGAACTACGACAACCAAAAGCTACACTGACACGGGAAGTAAGACGGCCACGGCTCATGTTGGGACTAGCACGGCGGCCGGAACCTTAACTATTCACAAACTGGTTAGCACATGCGATGCAGATTGTCCTACCCCTAAAGTTGGGAGGACGGATTTGGGTCTCGGGGAAACTGTGATTCTGACTATAGAACCGGCAGCAACCCCCTTCGCGTGGAGCTTGATTAATGGCGGCCATAGTTCAATCAGCGGTGGCAGTTTTACCGCGAGCCAAACCGGAGGAGAAAGCCCGACTGTTCAGTGTCAACTGGCTGATGCAGGCGGCCCGATAGGAACCTGGGCGTATAACACCAAGGCACCGACGGGAATAAATTATTTTGGCACTCTTATCTCGCCGTTGCCACCTTATGATCAGACTATTCTTGCCCCCCCAAACAATCACATTGGCTATGGACTTGGATTTGTGGGACGAGTCACTCCTGCGAGCGTTTCGTTTGCGAAAGCCAGAATTCGAGAACACCTTGCGACTCAAACTCATACTTTCCCTGACGGCATTACCACACTAACCTCTGAAGCTGCGGACATTACCCTGCTATTTGGCGATTGTTCGGTCGGTATTAACGTTTACTCTGATGGAGTAGGTATGGGATTAGAGCCATATTCAGCGTTGCAAAAAGGGGGAGTAATGACGGCTGATTCTTATACTAGAAACTGTCCTATCCAATATGAGGATGCGGATAATAATTGGGATGAAGTTGTATCTGGTAGTTCTTGCGCACATATTTACTCTTGGTCGACAAGTGGAGTGACCACCATAACGGTCACTCCCGGTTCAGTAAGTCCTAAGTCTGGAGGGCCATGGCGGTGATTTTTGTAAAGACTAGCAAACGACAACCGGACATGATAATACGAATAGTGATGCTCTTATCGATAGTCCTGGCCATCACTATATCGTCGAGCGTTTTGGCGTTTGATTCCACCGAAGAATTGCAAAATGCTCTTGTTGGGGTTCAATTCGGGACGAATCTACAAGCAGTAGAGGGGAGTTGCACTAAATTACTTCAACAATATACCAATTCCCCGGTAGCCATAGGCGAAATCTACCTGTCACTGGCGTTAAACAACGCCTACCGAGTTGAAGGATACTCTAATATCATTGAAGCGTCGCAAAAAGCATTGCGGTTTCCTTTGGACGTAATTGACGAATGCCGGGCTTACGAAAGCCTAGGAGACGGGCTCCGCATGAAAATGATGTCCTCGGGACGCGCCTTTTCGCCCAGACTTAACGAGCGTGAGCAGACTGAAATGAGGAAGCAAATCCTTGACGTGTATTTGAATGCTTTGAAACTGATATTGAGCAATGCAGAAACCCTGCAGAAGCAGGAGGTTCCGGGTGTTCCAATGTTTGACATTGCTTCTGTGGTGGTTTTGACGAATGCGGCGCAAACACAGGAGGAGCGAGAAAAAATTGGTGCTTTGAATCGAACCAATGCGCTATGGTATCAGAAACAGCGTCAAGAATGGCAGACACAACTGAAGGCCCATGATGAAATTGTTGCAGCCAACGATTTGGTTGACCAATACAATCGGTTTAAGCGCGAGGCAGTTGATCTCTATCGTGGGATTCCCTTTGTGGACGAAATCACTGAAGAAGGGGAGAAAATCATGCCGGGAGCTCCAGTTTTGAAGGAGTTGGTAGATGAGGTCAAAAAATCCAATGCGTCGCCGCCCACTTCGGAAACAAACTCGATCAGATAAATGCAACCTTTACTTCTGCTGCGCGGTCTTTTTGTCTCCGTCCTTTTGGCCCTTCTTTTCCACGCCTCCCAGCTTCGCGCACAGGAGTTCGAAGTGGAAGGGCTGATACAGGAGCATATCATTCAACCCGGCCCCGGCTGGACAAACTCGGCGGCCTTTAAGGTGTATGTGCGGGATTGCGCTTGGTTGATTGAAATCACGGAGACGAACTCGTCGGGAACGAAACAGCGTCGTGTTGGTTCAATGGATGGCACGGAGATGTTCCAGATTACTTCATGGTCTAACAGCGCACCGCTGGTTCAAGTCACGAATTTGCCGGGCAAGCGGTATCTGAATCTCGTGCATACAGACGAAGGCCTGGTGGTTTCAAACAGTCTTCCGGTTGGGACGATATACGACCGGACGTATAACGATGCGCTGATTCCGCATCTGTGGGTCATGTTCGCCTCGCAATGTTATTTCAAGACTCAAAATGTCACCAACCGCTTGATGCCCGTGTATGATGTGGATCCTGTGCTGGTGGATAGGGTTGATTTGCGCATGGAGGCAGAATGGGAGTTGATGAACGGCAAGATTCCATTGCCGCTCCGGGTGGTTTATTACAATCCGGGCTGGTTTTACACCATGAATACCAACAAAGAGGTGAAATCCATGGATTTTCCTGTGCCTTACAGGGGCGGGTTCACCGATGCCATATATGCCGTCACAACGATGACCAACTTTGATGGGGTGACATTCCCGGCTGGATTTACTTTTGGTGAATTTATGCCTGGCAGCGGGCCGAGTCGCTATAATTTGCGTGTCCGCAAAACGGCGGAGGCGGTGGTAACAGCGTTCCGTCCGACCTGTTCACGGAAGGACCTGCTGCCGGAGATCCACGGCACAACGGGGGTTCAGGACCTGCGTCTGGCCCATGCCACGCCGCCAGTTGCGTCGGTTGTCTATGAACTCCAAAAGGGTGATCGCTGGTCGCCTGTGCCACGGTCTGGGCACTACCCTATTGGAAGGGCGATGTTTTATGTTTTGCTGGCTTTGCCGTCTGTGGCGCTGATATATTTCTTGTTCAAGGCCAAACAGAAATAATTATGCCAGTTTGGCAGTGAGTGACAGTTTGCACCTTTGGTGATGAACCGTAAATCCATAGCCACAGCCCTTGAATTTGGGGTGGCGGCGCTTTTGTTGATTGCATTCCTGTCTGCGGAGGAAATCAAAAGAAATTCTCAAGTTCCTTTTTTTGGCCCAATCATACGAGAACTAACTGCTGCTTTTTGTAGTTCAGCAACACAATGGGTGGTTGTGTTGTGCCTTGCCGGCTATTACATCCTGTTTTCAATTCTGGATTGGCACCTGTCTCCACGTGACAAGGGATGGCGATTTAATAATGCAAGCTTCTGGCAGGCTGCATTGGTTTTGTTTGTGCTTGTGCGGTATGCGGTTGCATATCAAACAGCTTCGAGTTCCACGCAAGTTGCCGTTCTTCTGACGGGCATTGTTTTCGCCAAAACCATTTCAGCATGGGTTCGCTTGCAAAACAACCATGTCGCGTGGCACGCAGCGTGGTTGGTCGGCTTGCTGATTTGCCTGTTTGCCTGTGCCGCATTGTGGCAACCGATAATGACGATGGATTCATATCACGGTGTTCAATATCATGGCATCACTCGTTGGGGTGGTCCTTGGGACAATCCAAATCTTTACGGACTGCTGATGGCGGTGGGCGTCGTTTTGACAGCCGGATTGTTGATTCAGATTTCAACATCGAACATCCAATGGAGGAAAACTCTTTGCGTTGCTTTGTGTTCTTTTGCGGCGATTCTGTGCGGTTATGGTTTGTTCAAGAGTTACAGCCGCGGCGCGTGGCTCGGAGCCGTTTGCGGACTGGCGTATTTAATTGCCAAATCAGAAATCAGAAATCAGAAATCAGAAATTGCGGAGCCTGCAAGGTTTTCGTGTCATTCGTGTTTTTATCGCAATCGGCTCCCGTTGTCCGTGATCATGTTGTCCGTGGTCATTCTCTTGTTCTGGCAATTTCGTTTTACGGAATGGCGTCCGGCTCAACGCGTGTTTTCCATCGCTAACGTCCACGACTTCTCCTGGCGCAATCGTGTGGCGGCATGGGAAGGGGCAACACGGATGATGATTGATCGGCCATTGATGGGCTTTGGCTGGGGACAGGCGGAAGCAGCCTACGCCAAAAAATATACTCCGCCCCAGTTGGACGAATCAGCGGCCATTGAGATGAACGATTATTTCATGCTCGGCATTTCTGCTGGAGCGCCGGCGCTGATTTGTTTCGTCGTTTATATCTGGCTGAACTTAAAGCCGAAACCGCCCTCACCTCACCCTGACCCTCTCCCCTCCCCACCGGAGCGGAGAGGGGATTTGCATACGACCTCTCGCGCGGGGACGATTGTGCTGCTGGTGGGCTTTTGGTTTGACGGCGGCTTGTTCAAATTATCGGTGGGACCGGTATTCTGGATGCTGATGGAATTGAGCCGACCCGAATCAAGTGGGGCGCGTCACTCCGTGCGCGCCGAGAATCAACTGCCGGAAAACATCGGCGCGCAGGGGACTGACGCGCCCTACCAATTGGGGAAATGGGAGATTTGGCTGCGACGAGCGGCCTGGGTTTTGGCGGCGGTGGCTTTGCTTCAAACCACGATTTATCTGGGAACCCCATTGCTTCCGGTCAGCAATGGAACATTGGCAGTCGCTCGAAAATGTTTGATTCCGCCAAAAACAGTTGCTGATTTTGATTTTCTCGCGACCAACTCCATTTGGCGCGGCAAAAAACTGAAAGTCCTGCTCGACCACGTCAACCTGGCAAATTACGACCGTGAATTGGTCAACTGGCAGTTGGATGACAAAATGTATCGGGATTACGTCCTTTCCCCCGTGATAACCGCCAAGGCGGATGAACAATTGAACTGGCGGCGTCCTTTGTGGGAAGAATTTTATCCGCGCATCCGACACGAATTGTCGCCGGCCGATGCGGCCAATATCGTCCTGCGTCAATTGCGCGAGCGGGTGACCATTTCCACGGCGGCAAACCTGCCTCACGATGTGCCTGAAATTTGGTCGAGGCGCATGACTGATGCGTCCGGTTTTGAAATCATATCTGTTGCGGCTTTGCGTTCAGAGAGCATTGCCGCAAGGCTGAATGATCGCGGCCAAGCCGAATTAATTGCAGATGGAAAATGGCAACTTGCTCCTCACCCGATTGCGGGAGATCTCCTCAAACCCTGACAATACATAAAAAATAAATTCCTTTTTGCAAAATTGTCGCAACCCCCGCTCTAATGCGCTTGGGCAAAAAATCCAATGCCCGCGCTGCCACAAGGGAATCACCTTGAAGGAACCGGCATGAACTTAAAACTCAACCGTGTCGAAGACTGGCCGGAATTGACGCGGCAGGCAACATGATCCGACGCGAGACTTGCCGCTTGTCCTGTGCCGCGCGCTTGGCTAGTCTTGCCGGAACAGCATGCTTCACACTCTGGTTCAAGAGTTGTCGAAGCACGCATTAAGACAAACAACTCTGCCCCGCGACTCCGCCAAATGCGGCGGTGATTGCGGGCATCAATTGAAAATGAAAATGAGCGCCAAGACAATTCTGGTTCCCGTGGACGGAGCCTCAAACATAAAACTCGAAACGCTGGACTTTGAAACCCTCGCCACGGTGCATTCCGCCAGCACCGACAGCCCCGGCACGGAACATGAGGGTTTGAAATACAACGCCACCGGCAAGGAATTTGACTGGTTCGACAGCATCATCCAGTCACTGCCGAAAAAAGACCGGGCGGCGGCGGTGGTCGCGCCGGTCGCGCGCGGCGCTTCTGGCGGCTTGGTCGGCGCGGACAATTCGCTGATGGAAGCGCCGGGCGAGCGGCTGACGCTGGCTTACACGCAGGGTTATCCGGATGCCGTCAACGACGCGTTCGCCAAGCTGGCCGGGTCGAAGGAGGATTTTTTTCAGGAGACCGGCTCCATCCGCGATTTTCCGGGTTCGCTGACGTTGTTGAAGCGGCTGGTGTTTGAGGAACTGGTCCGTCCGCAATTGTTCGCCAAGGCGGCGGCCTTTGGCCAATACGGCGCGCTCATGGGCGGACATTTTATGGGCGACGATTTTCTCGCCGCGATCAAGCAGGCCGGCAACGAGCACAGCTATTGGATGTGCCACAGCGGCACGCGCGATGTTCGCAGCAAACCCGGCACGCCCAGCAAGGCCAGCAAACAGGTGAAAGGTTTCAAGAAATTGGTGCCGGCGCAAACTTCCGTCTGCTACAAATCCATCGGCACCATGCCCGCCGCGCAGGCGAAGCGGCTGAAACTTTCCACGCAGCCGCTGGTCGTCCCCGGCGGACACGACACCTGTCTCTCGCACCTGCCGATTCTTTCGACGTTTTATCAAGCCTATCCGAAGGCGATTGGCAAACCGGTGGTGCAGGTGGAAGCCGGCACCTGGACGATGATTGCGCAGATGGGCGGCACGGCCAAAGTGCCGGGTGACGGCTACACGCGCGACATCATCATTCAAGGCACGGTGGACGGCGAGCCGGTGGTGACGGCGCGTTACGGCGGCGGCGCGGATTTTTCAGAAATGAAGAAACTCGCCAAGGCGAAGGGTTGCGGCTTCGACAACAAATGGACGGAGGCGCAATTTCTCAAAATCTTGAAGGCGGCCAACAGCTTCGTGCTGCCCAACATCGCTCCGTCCAATCACAGCACCGGGCCGTTCCCGCAGGTCAAAGGCCGCATCATAAATGAAAAGGCGTATTATGCCGACGGCGTCACTGCCTATCTCGTGGGCAATTTGATGACGGTGCTGGCCACGGCGCAGCAGGTGACGGCGATTTCATCCGACACAACGGTGCCGGTGGTGCTGACGGCCGGCGGCTCGAAGGATTCATTCTTCGCGGCGGTGCTGGCGACGCTGACCGGC
>Ga0182030_10017950_pt1 | contig 13612 bp, 11 predicted proteins | sample 812S3MmetaG_FD_121299 | JGI IMG/M metagenome (GOLD analysis project Ga0182030, IMG submission 121299) | Permafrost microbial communities from Stordalen Mire, Sweden - 812S3M metaG (Illumina Assembly) | ecosystem: Environmental > Terrestrial > Soil > Wetlands > Permafrost | place: Sweden... | reverse complement strand
GGCGTGCTCTATCTCCCGGGCTACTCGCCGGACTTCAATCCGATCGAGAAGTCCTTCTCGAAGATCAAGTCGATCCTAGAGCGCATCGCGGCGCGCACCGCCGATGCGCTGCAGGCGGCCGTCCGAGAGGCGCCACGAAGCTTCACGCCAGATGAATGCAGGAGCTACTTCGCGGCGTGCGGCTATGACGCACTATGATCGGATAATGCTCTAGATTTCGATAGACACAATCTGCGGCCCTGCCAAATCGGTTCGGCGCCAAATGAAAGCCCGGCAAAAGCCGGGCCTCTCTATTAGGCGACTCTTGTCAACGTTTTTAGTATTTAGCGAAGATCGGCGCCGGCGCTCCGCCGTTAAAGTGATAGTTCAGACCAAGACGAACGGTGTTCGTCTTGGAATGATTGGATACCCATCCACCCCAGCCTCCGTTATTGGAGCCGGAAAGGTCTGTGTAAAGATATTCCGCCTTGGCGGACCAGTTCGGTAGAAAGGCCCATTCGACGCCCCCGCCGCCTGTCCAGCCTGTGTTCAAATTATTGACTGTGTTCCAGCCATTGCCGTTGTTCCAGCCATTGCGTGCTTCACCATAAGCAAAGCCGCCTGTCCCGTAGAACATCAGGTTCGGGCTGAAGGGAGTAATGCCCAGACGGGCGCGTGCCGTACCGAACCAGTTGAGATTGTGGGAACTCGCACCTTGGAAATCGGCTTCCAAGCCCGCAACGAACAACGGCGATATTTGATAATTGTAGCCGATCTGGGCACCGCCGAGGACATAGCCGCTAGACCCGTTCCAAGCGTTGGCGGCCCAGCCGCCGCCAACGTTCACGCCCGCGTACAAGCCTGTCCAGGAGAAAGTTGAAATCGGCGTTTCGTAAGCCGGGGCGCCCTTGCGGGAGGGAAGATCGGATGCCTGAGCCGCGCCAGAGGCGAGGGCCGCGCAAAGCGCCAATGTCGAGAGGGTTTTTTTCATCCAAATGTCCTTTTGCAGTTGCTGTGCATGGGGAGCCCTGGAGTTGAGCATTACGCTCCACCGCTAAGTCCCCCAATCGACGATTGTCGCAATATATCTAAGTTAAAGCAATATATTATTCGTCTAGAAATGTCGTAATGCGTCATGTATAAATTTATTATCTCCTATGTGACATAATAGCCACTTCATTATATTTAATATTGCTGGATTATCTTATTATAATTCGGCAACTCAGGGCGTATTTACCCAAACAAGGCGCATGCTATATTGGTATAATAGCAACTATATTACTGCAGGCCTGCTTTACCGCAGGCGCACAATTCAAACAGATCAAAGTGAGCTTTGGGGCAAGGCGACTAACAGATTTGTGATCATAGGCATGCAAAATCGATGAGGGGGGACCGTGAAGAATTGAGCTGCATAACAGACGTCTTGTGTGACTTAGTAAAACCCATGAGGGCTTGTCCGCCTCGGAGGCCGTCACGCTGACGACAAAACTCAAACGCCCCTTCCAGCCACCGACTCGGACTCCGACCTACGCAATCAACGATGGCCGTGACCGCCGCGGCTGCCATGCCAGCCGCGGCGTCCGCCGTACCCGCCACCGCCATAACCGTAACCTCCAGCGCCATAGCCGTAGCCGTAGCCGCAATCATTTAAATAGCAGCCATTGTTCATCGAGCCCTCAAGAACCCCAGCAATGATGGCGGCCGGAATCGCGTCTCCCCCACGGATTTGAACGATTTGCCAATCGGGGCTCGACAATTGCTGGCTCGACAAAGCAACTGGACCGGCTGTGCCAGGCGCGGCAGCAAGGATTGTTGTGGCGGCAGCGATTGCGGTGATGCGAATTAGACTCATCTGAGCCTCCTTGTGTCTCATGGAAACGCGCAAATGGCGCAGATAAATAGCGCTTGGACTCAGTAGCTTCGCGTCCCGGCCAGTTGTTCGCGGATTCTCTCGAATTTCGACTTCTGTTCAGCGTCCAGGCTGTTGTAAAAGGCGAGCAACTTCGGATTTTCCGCTTTGACCTCCGCCAGACGGTCCTCAAGAAACGTCTGATGGAAGACGAGGTGTCCCTCAAAGGAGGACAGTTCGGGCTTGTTTGCGCAAACGCGCGTCTTGGAAGCCTCGACCGCCTTTTCCCGCGCGAGCTGGAATTCCTTGAACGCTGCTTGCTGTGCGTCGCTCAAAAGCAAGTGTTTGGTTAAGTGTTCCGCGAATTTGGCCTCACGCCCGGACTTGTCGGGGTCGGGAGCGCAAATTCGTTCCAGTTTAGCCGCAGCCTCGTTCCCGCCGTGTTGAGCGGGTTGCGCTTGCCCATCGGCTGAAGCAAAGGCCGCATATCCCAGAATAAGAGCCGAAATGGTCATCTTTATCATTTCTGTCGCCTGTCCATCGGTATATTTTGATCATTCAACTTAAGGGAGAAAGATTCGGCGGAGTAGCTTCGGAAACTACTCATGGGGCGTCTCAATAAGCAGTGTTCAGGATTCGTGACTGCCTCTGGGAAGCCGTCAGCAGCCATGCTCGCATTGCTCGCCTTTTTTTGCCTCTACAGCTCGCTAAACTGTCTCGCGGATCATGCGCAGAGCCTCGCGAATTGGTCACCGTCGGCCCGCCGTATCGCTGCGCTCGACTTGGTCATGAAAGCTCCGGGGCCGGAGGTGTCTGACGCGTGATCGAATTGGTCTAATGCAATTTAGAATCTGGTTTAGTGATAGTGAGCGCCAGCGTCTGTCGGGCGATCATCAATTCCTCATTGGTGGGTATAACCCATACCGACACAGCGCTGTCCTGGGTTGAGATGCGAGGTCCGCCGGCAGCGTTAGCGAGGGCGTCAAGTTGCACGCCGAGCGAGGTCAGCTTTCCGCACAGTGCAGCGCGGATTGGAGCAGAGTGTTCGCCAATCCCGGCGGTAAAAACGAAGGCGTCTAGTCCGCCGAGCACGGCCGTGTAGGCACCCGCGTATTTCGTCATCGCGTAAACGAAATAGTCTATCGCAGCGACCGCAGATGGGTCCTTGCTCTCCTGCAACACCCGCATATCGCCGCTCAGGCCGGACAGGCCAAGAAGACCAGAGCGTTCGTAGAGCATTTTCTCCAAGGACGCCGCATCGAACATTTTGGTCCGCAGCAGGTAAAACAACGCGCCTAGCGGCACGTCCCCGGAACGCGTCGCCATTGGCAAGCCCGAGCCGCCGGCAAAGCCCATTGAGGTGTCGATGCTGCGCCCATCCAGCATAGCGCACATGCTAGCGCCGCCGCCTAGATGCGCGACGATCGCCCGCCGTGCACCAGGCGCGAATTCGGGTAGCCGCCGGCTGATGTAGTCGTAGGATATTCCATGGTAGCCCCAGTGGCGTACTCCCTTATCGCGGACGTCTGCGGGCAAAGCATAATGTTGAGCGGCTGCCGGCATCGTTCGGTGGAAGGAGCTATCGAAACAGGCGACTTGGGGCAAGCCCGGGAAGGCTTCGGCCAGCGCCCGTGCGCCCTTCACATTAAAGAGCTGGTGCGATGGCTCCATGACCGCCAAAGACTCGAGGTAGTCCAAAACATCACCCTCGATCAGTGCGGGTGCGCTAAAACGAGCGCCGCCGAGCACCACTCTGTGGCCGGCTGCGCAGACCTTCTTGCCCGCGAGGTTGGCTTCTAGCCAGTTGACCACGAAGCGCAGCGCCACACCATGGTCGATAGCTTGACCGTCGCCCCATTGATGTGCGCCCAAAGCGCCGCCAGCGGCGTTTTTGACTGCAAACTGCGGGCTGCCTTCCATACTGTCGACTCCGCCCCGGCAAAGCAGGGGCAGCGGGTCAACGGCGTCATAAGCCGCGAATTTTAAACTGGTGGAGCCTACGTTCACGACAATGATAGCGTCGCTCATGGCAATCATTCCGCGATTTCGGGCTGCAGGATGGTTGGATCGCGCTTTAGCGCGTCGGCATAGAGAACGGCTGCTGCGGCGGAGAAGCGGCGCGAGGCGGCGGTATCGGCCCTGCTGGTGAGAACGATGGGCGCCCGGGCGCCGACCACGAGACCCGCAGTCTGCGCATCGGCCATGAAGGCGAGATTCTTGTATACCATGTTGCCGGCCTCGATATTCGGCACGATGAGCACATCGGCGAGGCCCGCGACGGGCGATGAGATTTTCTTGATCCTCGCGGCGTTGGCGTCCACGGCGGCGTCGAGATCAAGCGGGCCGTCCACGAGGCCGCCGACGATCTGGCGACGATCCGCCATTTTTGCCAGGATGGCGCCGTCGAGCGATGCCTGCATTTTGGTGCGAACCATTTCCACTGCAGCCAGCACCGCCACCTTTGGCGTCTCGACGCCGAGCGCGCGCGCGAAACCGATGGCGTTTTGACAAATATCCCGCTTCTGGTCGGTGTCCGGCGCAATGTTCAGCGCTACGTCGCTGATGACGAAGCGGCGCGAATAGGTCGGCGCGGACACCATTGCACAATGACTGATCAGACGCCCGATGCGCAGCTTTGTCTCTTTCTGCATGACCGCGTGCAAAAGCACATCGGTATGCAGGCTCCCTTTCATCAATGCAGCGACATCGCCCGCACCTGCGGCCATGGCGGCCTTTAGCGCGGAGTCCTCCGGGCTGTCTGTGGTCACGAACTCAAAGCCGGAGATATCCAGATGCGCGCTATCGGCAACCCGGTGGATTTCTTCCGGGGGACCGAAAAGCAGGGGCTTTATCAGCCCGGCCCTTGCGGCATCCACGGCGCCCGCGAGCGCTTCGACGCTGCATGGATGCACGACGCCCATCAGCATCGGCTCGAGGATTCGGCATCGCTCCAACAACCCGTCGAGCCGATGTTCCGCCAGTTGTCTCCTTTGGCGTGTGGTCGGCGCCAGCACCTCCAGCATTGCCGTCGCCACGATGCGCCCCCCGAGGTCGGCGCACTGGCCATCCAGCACGATGACGCCGCGATCCGCCATCTTCTCCCGTACAACAAGCCGCGTCGCCATCGGTTCTCCGATTGGTAGCTCGCCCTTGACCCATACCGAGGTCGCGAGCACAGAACTCCCCGGGCCAGGCAAGGTCGAGGCGACAAGTGCGGTCATTATCGCCGTGACGATGCCGGTCGTACCCTGGCCGGCACCCGGGGCGCCCAGCGTGTCCGCATCGCCAAAGGCAGCGGCGAAGGCCCGCAGATCGCTGATCTGGAGCGCGCGCTGAACAAGGGCGACGTCCCCAGGCGATATTTCTTCGAAGGTCTTGTTTGCGACGGTTTCCATGTGGTCAGCAGACGGCGGTTATTGCGGGCGCCGCTGACCTCTCGACTGGAGTGCCGAGTAACCGGGATAGTCGGTCCAGCCGCTCGCGCCCAGCAATGCTTTGCGGATGGCCAGCGCCGATGATCCTGCGTAGCCGTTCCATCAACACCGCTCGCTCTTCTGCTTTAGGCGCGAGAATGGTTAGCGCGTCGATCGCGCGCTCGGGCGCCAATTGCATTACGAAAAACTGATCGCGCACCAAAATCTTAAAATTCTCGAGCGACAGTCGCATGAGACGCTGGCGTGCGAGGTTCAGAGCGAAAGCAGCGCTCTGATCAAAGATCCGGTCGGCCGCGACGACATAGATTATAGCCCGGATCAAGGCTTCGTCGATCCCGCCTGTCTCCACCTTTGCGGCGCATTCCTCTAAGCGAGACTTCCTCGCCGCAATTTGCACCTTCGAAAGAGAGGGGAGCGGCCGCACTTCGGAACCGGCCTTGAGGCCGAGGAACGCCTGAATGGATGGCGAACCATAAAAGCCAAAGAACAAGTGTTCAGCCAATTGGTCGCGCACCACGCGATAGGCGTCCAGGGAGGCGACGATCTGATCCGACACCACCGTCTGCAGCGCGACGAAAGGATTGTCGGCATTCGCCGGCTTACGAGAAATCGTCACCTTGTTCGCCAGTTTCTGAACCCCATTCATCCAGGGCATTACGCTGGCGAAAATCGTATAGCTGAGCCTGAGGGGATTCAGGGCCTGGGCGAGGTCCGCTGCGGGCTGATTGGCGAGCGCACGCACAAATGGCTGCGCGAAAGTGCGGTACGAGAAGAGGTTTATTTCGGAGAGGCGCGCCACGGCGGCGAAGGCGCGGTCGTCGCTAAGACTATTGCGCCCGACGGCCCGAATGTCGTCGAGCGTGCGCGCTTCGAAGCTTGCGCGCCAGTTGCCCGTCGCGAAGCCTCCAGAGGAGGCATCGTCCGCGTTCGGCGAAATGACCATTTCATAAAGACCTGGCGGTAAACAGTCGATCACATCCATCAACTGTATGAATTCCTCGTCTTGCTCCGCACCCACCTTTCCGGAAACGAACAAGGCGAGATGCCCTATCTTCTCCGCCATGCAGTAAAGAATGGTTTGCCCTGCAGCACGAATGTCTTCGACGTCCCGATAAAGATCGACGATCCAGCCGAGGGCCTGAGGCGGCGGACTGATATTGTCTCCCTCCGACGTGAAAACAATAATTGGGGAGACGACGTTCCGAATGTCGAAGGTCACTCCCTCGTGAGACTTTATCTGGTTGCGGGTCAGCTTGTCGCCAATGAAAAAGTTGTCGACGAGGTACTGCAGCTCATCGCCATTCAAATGGATGAAGTCGCCCCACCACTTCTCGAACTCGAGGTAGCGCTCGCCATCTGTATCGACCTCGCTGAAGAGCTGATATTGCTTGCCCCACAGCCAATTCGCCGGACCCAGATTGTCGAAGTTCAGCACGAGCCAGGTCCCGTCAAATGTGCCGTTTCCGAGATCGCTGGCCATGGCCGTGAGCCAGCTGCCGCCGAGAAGCCCGCCGGAATAGCGCATCGGGTTCTTGCCGTGCACGCCCTGCCAGTATGACATCGGCGAGCCCACGACGAGGCAGGGGCCGAATAGATCTGGGCGTAGCATCGCCACCATCAGCGTCTGGTAGCCCGCCTGGCAATTGCCGATAGCGAAAGGGCGCGACGCATTCGGATGAAGCTCGACCACCCTTTCGAAAAAGGCGACTTGTCCCTCGACGACATCGAGAAACTGCTGTCCGGGCGTCGGCGCCGAACCGAAACCGATGAAGTAAACCGGATGCCCCGCACGCAGAGCGTCGCCAATTTCGCTTTCTAGCTTGAAGCCGCCGATGCCAGGCCCTTCGCCAGCTCTTGGATCCACAACGACGACGGGTCTCTTGCTGGGATCGATCGCAAGGCCTTTCGGCGGCAGGACGCGATAGAGTGAGTAGTTCATAGGCCGAGCGAGTGAAGACCCACTCATCAGCAGCTCATGGTCGAAGCGCAACACAGTCGGCATCGGCGTCGAAGTGATCTTGATCTCTTCGTCCCCACGCCGGCGAAGAATATCGAGAAAGAGAATATTGCGCTGGAAAGCGTCGATCAGATATTCCGATAGTGGCGCCATAAGACCGGCCGAATACGTGCTGCGGGAATTATTCGCCGCGATCGACCAGGAGCCTGATTGGCTTTGAGCCAGTGCTCCGCTTGAAATTTCTTGATTCGCCATCTTGAGGTCCAGTCATCTTGATCCCCCAAGAGAGGCTTGGGCCGATATGTCGCTTGGTGCGCGAGCTCCATGCCTTCAAGCGAGGCAACGCTGATGGAGCCCCGCTTGAATGTCGCTAGTTCTTAATCTCCGGAACATCCCCACCAAGGCCTCGGGCGGCCCAGCTCGCGGGGACGGGTTAGAAGAGCGGTGAGGGATCCATCTCCCGATTGTGCGGCCCGCCACTGAATCTCTTCCACAGACTATGGCGTCAGAGGCCGTAGGCGCTACGCATGGACCGTAACATCCGCGGGCTCTATGATTTTCATGCCTTCATGCACTTCGAGACTAGAAGGATCGAAACTCTTGAGAATGTTTCTGGCGCGAACCGCCTCTTCTGTCGGCCCTCGCGCGAGAACGAGAAAGCTGTCGTTCTTCAGCGCCGCCTCATATGCGATCACGCTGTTCTTCGGGATGCCGATGCTGTAGAGCGCAGCGCCGAGCGCCGAGAGGCCGCCCATCACGATGGCGCCTTCAATCGCCGAAAGAACTATCATGGCGAGATATCCGATCACGACGACATGACCCACGACGGGAATCGTGAGGAACAGTCCACCAAGCCAGCCCCAGAGGCCCCCCCAGAAGGCGCCGAGCTTGCCCCAGAACTTGACCCGATCGCCGGTGTTGTAGAAACCGACGATCTTTTCGTCGATGTGGTAGCCCTTCCCGACTACGCTAAGGTGTTTGATGTCAATGCCCGCGTCCGCCAACTTCTTAACGGCGTCCTCCGCGGCTTGATGACCGGCGAAGACGGCGACGACTGTGTCATCTTGTGTCATTTGATGCTCCATTCTGAAATAAGCTGCTGCGAGCGATCATCTTTAGGCGTGTGTGCTTTGCTCTTGGACAAGCCCCTAAACTGCGGTCGCTTCCCTTAGCCGATACGACAATCATCGGCATTGCTGGGTGCGAAAACAGCCTCGGAAACTACTCAGTACAATCTGGGAGGGAGCTGGCTGAGGCCAAATTGGCAATGACCGCCTGCATCTCGCGATGACTCATGCGAATTGCATATTTGCGAATTGCTGATGTCCTCAGGCCGCATATGTGATTTCCGATCCTATGCAGCCGGGGCGGATGGCCATGGTCGAGATATGGACCGTAAAAACAATGAATTCATCTGCGCTAGCGGCGCTAGTCGGCGACGCTGCTTTTCAGCTGTTTTCACATCTGCTGAATTGACGAGAAATCGAAATCGACGTTCGGCGGATTCTCTCCGATGCGGATTGTGGTGTCCGTGAGAAAGCGATATGGCGGGACGGGCAGGTTGTAGGGAGCTGGAACATCACGAAATACGCGCCCCGCGAGATCGTATTTTGAGCCGTGACAGGCGCAGAAGTAACCTCCTAGCCAGTTCTGCGCCGGTTCAGTCGCATTCGGCAGCGGATCAAACTGCGGAATGCAGCCCAGATGGGTGCATACACCGACAAGAACGGCGATTTCGGGCGTCAGGGAACGGTGCCAATTCCGTGCGTAAGGCGGCTGTTGCAACTGCTCCGATTGTGGGTCGGCCAACGCCTTTAGCAACGATGGATCCTGCAGAGCCTTAATCGCTTCAATGGTGCGAAAGACTACGAGGATCGGCCTGCTCCGCCAAAGCACGACGACTTGGCTACCTGGCTCCACCTGGTCGAGATTCAGATCGACCGGCCCTCCGGCAGCAATAGCGGAAGCATCTGGATTCATTTGGTCGACAAGAGGAATGAGCGCCGCCCCTGCCGCTATCACGCCCATCGCCCCTGTTGTGATGAAGAGCAGGTCCCGGCGGGTCGGCGCGTCAGACGAAGCGTCAGGAGATGAAGGTTCAATGCTCATGGCGCCCCTGAGATGTCCGGGCTGCGTAAAATCCGGTAAGCCCGCGTGACGCAGGCGCACCCTTCCACTATTTCCCGCAAACCTACAGTATGGCGTCGGTCGCGATGGGACAGCGCCATACTCTGGGGTCGCTTCGGTTGAGGACTCGTCTCGCGGAAAACGGGCTAGTCGCTCCGATCAAACTGACTTTCCTCCGATTATTGAGGGAATAGAGCGTTCTGTCTCGCGAGCAACAATCTGTTGATATAGCCGGTTTTGCCGTCTACATGCACAAGGCACCAACTGGCTCCCCAACCCTTCGAGCAAGACGAGATATTCACTTGCGTGGAAGGCTCTATCGTCGCAACCACGGGCCATTTCATTCCGGGACCGGAACGGACATTGGCTAAATCAGTGGTAACGAGCGTTGCGACGATCACCGTATTGCCGAGCGGAGCCAGGGCCGATGCATGCACAAACCCGATTTTTTCGCCGAGTTGCACCTGACACCAAGCCCGTTTCCAGCCTTGCCCACAATTTTGGACATTCATTTCAGTGTCCGCCTGGATCACTCCAATCACCGGCCACTTCGATCCAGGGCCCGATCGCACATTCACCGGGTCCGTAATTTCGCGCGGAGCCGCAGCAGCGCTGCCGATGGCGGCGAAGAGTGTCGCCACGGTAAGGAGCGAGACAAATTTCGATTGCATGATTTTCTCCATAATCGCTGGGCATAAGGCTTGGGCATGGTCGGCGAGAAATGCCGCGCTCGGCCTTCGGCAACCAGGATGCATTTTAGCTAGCGCCTGTCCTGCGAGCATAGGTTCGGAAACTACTCACGCTGTAGACGCGGGCTAGGCTGATCTCGTCAGCGCATCCCATGGTGCGATCAATGTAGCTCAGTGCTAGCGGCGCTGTTGGGGAAACGGCCAGTCGATCCGGCGTCGCCCGGGCTGGCCCCGATCGCCGACTTGCGTCTACGCGAGCTGTAATCCGGCAGAAGCATGACTCCTGACTCTAATCTGTTGAGTAGATTCCGACGCTATCGTGGGCGCATTCCCGCCGTTTAGAGTTTCATGCTTGGCCACGAACCTTTCGAATACGCATCGATCCGAAAATCCGGAAGGTTTGGAGCCATTATGCGGCATATGGAAGGATGGAACGATGTTCCCTGCGCGATCGGTTACCCCACACCCACGCCCAACTTGGGGCCATGCGGTCGACGCCGCCAAAAAGCGTCTCGTTATTCGACATCCGCTACGGTTCTTGCTCACGACGGCGGTAATCTTTGTCATGGCTCTCGCCATTCTCCCCGGCTATGTCGAAAAATGGCTTTGGATGGGAGAGCTCGACTACGCCAATATCTTCTGGACGCTTTTGTCGGCGCGCTGGGGAATGTTTTTATTTGCGTTCATCTTCGCATTTCTCTTTCTATGGATCAATCTGCGCCAAGCGGCTGTAAACAGCGCCGATTACAGCGCCGGGGGGCAGGCGAGAGCGCCTGGCTTCTGGTCGAAATTGGATGTAATCGCAAGATCCGGAATCGAATTCTCGCCTAAGCTCCTGATGGTGGATGTTGCATTGGCGAGCGCCGCCGTCGCTCTTTTGTTCGGCGTCGGCTATTACGCCGAGTGGGATAACCTCATACGCTTCCGTTACGGAGCGGCCTTTGGCGTTTCCGACCCAATCTTTGGAGTGGATGTCGGGTTTTATGTCTTCCACCTCCCATTTTACGAGCTTCTGCAGACCAGCCTGATGTTTCTGACGGCCTTGACCCTCGCAATGGTGCTGCTGATACACCTGTTCTTCGGCTCCATTCGTGTAAACGACGGCGGAAAAATCGAGGTGGATGGAAATGTGTCTAGACACCTATCCATCCTTCTTTTCATTCTTGTCGCCGATTTAGGGTGGGGATTTTACCTCGGTCGTTTCGAACTGCTTTACTCCAATCAGGGCGTCGTCTACGGAACCGGCTATACAGCCTATCATGTGACGAGACTCGCTCTTTGGATGATGGTCGGCGTCTCCGGACTTGCATGCCTCCTTTTAGCGCTCAATTTCTTCAAGCCCAGTCTGAAGCTGTTCACTTGGGGCGCGGGCGCATATTTTGTGCTGTGGATTCTTGGCTTGGGGGCAGCGCCGTTCCTCGTCCAGAAATTCATCGTGCAACCCAATGAACTGGCGCTAGAGACGCCCTATCTTAGAAACTCCATAGATTTCACGCGAAAGTCATATCAGCTCGATGCCATTCAGGAGACGTCCTATCCGGCTTTGGCGGATCTGACACAGAGCGTGATCGCTCGAAACCAGGACACCATCCAGAACGTCCGGCTCTGGGATGCGAGGCCGCTGCTGCAAACTTATCGGCAGACTCAGGCGATCCGGCTATACTACCAGTTCTTTAACGTCGACACCGACCGTTATCGGCTCGCGGACGGCTATCACCAGGTCATGCTGTCGGCTCGAGAACTCTCACAGGAACTTCCCGCCAAGGCGCGCACCTGGGTCAATCAATATCTGGAGTTCACCCATGGCAATGGCGCGGTCATGAACTTCGTTTCCAAGACCGTTGGGGATGGGTTTCCGCAATATCTGCTCGAGAATGTGCCAGCACAATCCGACTTCGGTCTCAAGGTGACGCAGCCGGACATCTATTACGGGCAGGCGATGCCGGGCTATCGAATTGTTTCGACTGGCGTCAAGGAATTCGATTATCCGAAGGGTAACGACAATGTCTACACGAGTTACACTGGCAAGGGCGGCATCCCGCTAGACAGCATCTGGAAGAGGCTTCTGTTCTCTTGGACGAAGGCGGACATCAACCTTCTCTTGACCTCCTATCTAACGCCCGAGAGTAGAATCCAAATTCACAGAAATGTTCAAGAACGCGTATCGCAGATTGCTCCCTTCTTGCATCTCGACAACGACCCCTATGCTGTCTTAAGCGAGGGTAAGCTTTATTGGATTCAGGACGCCTATACGACCTCTGATCACTATCCTTATGCGACTCCCGAACGCAGCTGGCTCCATCCATCCTCTAACGATCTGAACTTCGACGAAGGATTTACGGCCGAAGTGCGCAATATGAATCCGCAAGGCACGGAATCCCATTCACTGACCTCCTTTGATGGACTGAACTATGTACGTAATTCCGCGAAGGTCGTTGTCGATATGTACGACGGGACAGTGCGCTTCTTTGTCATGGACACCAACGACCCTATCCTGGCCGCCTATAAGCAGGCGTTTCCGGATGTTTTCAGCGATCTTGGCGAACTCTCCGCCGATCTGAAGATGCATCTTCGCTATCCTGAGAATCTCTTCTCGATCCAGGCCGATCAGTACAAAACCTTTCATATGACAGACCCGCAGGTATTCTATAATCGGGAGGATCTCTGGGCGGCTCCCAAGGAAAAATACGCAGGCGAAGTTCAATCGATGGAGCCCTATTATATATTGGCCAAGCTTCCCGGCAGCGATGAGCTTGAATATATGCTGATGACGCCGTTCACGCCGCAGAATCGGGATAATATGATCTCCTGGATGGCCGCGCGATCGGACTTCCCGCAATATGGAAAAATGCTGTTCTATCAACTGCCCAAGGAGAAACTTGTCTATGGGCCGAACCAGATCGAGGCTATGATCGATCAGAATACGACAATCTCACAACAGCTGACGCTATGGAACCAAAACGGATCGAGAGTCATCCGGGGGAAGCAGATTGTCACGCCGATCGAGAACTCCTTCCTTTACGTCGTGCCATTGTATCTGAAAGCGGAGGGCGCGAACTTCCCGCAGCTTAAGCGGGTCATCGCAGTCGCGGGCGACAAGGTGGTGATGGAGCCGACGCTCGACGAGGCGCTCTCCGCCTTGTTCGGCACAGCGCCAAAGCAGGCTGCCGTGAAGACAAGTCTTGTCCAGCAGACAACGGGGGCGCAGATCTCGGCGGAGCCGCCCGTAAGTCAGGCGGCAAACGTCCATTCGCCAGAATCGAACAGCGCCAGAAAGCGCTTTGACGAGGCGCAACAGGCGGTACAGCAAGGAGACTGGAAGAAATTCGGCAAGGCGATGGACGCACTGCGTCGCCAGCTCGACCAGCCGATAGCTCGGTGATTACAGTCTTGAGGACAAAGTCTGTTCTTGGTTCTGACAGTGCCTGATGTCAGGGTTCCGGCAGGCCTACCGAGGAGGTTTGGCAAAATAGAGTTGTATGGGGACGCGCATCGTCGCGCGCCCCCATACAGACGCCGGACAGCCTCCAATTATTTGGCCTCCCGATGCTAAGCGGATCAGCGCCTCGTCTCGACG
>Ga0182030_10017948_pt1 | contig 13612 bp, 10 predicted proteins | sample 812S3MmetaG_FD_121299 | JGI IMG/M metagenome (GOLD analysis project Ga0182030, IMG submission 121299) | Permafrost microbial communities from Stordalen Mire, Sweden - 812S3M metaG (Illumina Assembly) | ecosystem: Environmental > Terrestrial > Soil > Wetlands > Permafrost | place: Sweden... | reverse complement strand
GACGGCGGACATGATTTGCGGATGGGTGAGGACTTTGCCGGCATTGCGGACGAAGAGGCGAAGGAGGGCATACTCGGTGCCGGTGAGCTTGATGGGGTTGCCGTTGACTTTGACGGCGCGCGAGGTGAGGTCCACGGTGAGGGGGCCGCTGGCAAAAACGGTGACGTCGGGGGTGGGTTGGGCGTGGCGCTGGGCGACGGCGAGGCGGGCAAGGAGTTCGGCGGTGCCGAAAGGTTTGGTGATGTAGTCGTCGGCGCCGCTGCGCAAGGCGTTGACTTTGTCGGTCTTACTTTCGCGGACGGAAAGGATGATGATGGGGATGTTGGTCCATTCGCGGAGACGGAGGAGGACGTCTATGCCATTCATATCGGGGAGGCCCAAGTCCAGCAGGACGAGGTCGGGGTGGCGTGCGGCGACTTCGGCCAGGCCTTGTTGGCCGTCGGCGGCTTCAAAGACCTGGAAGCCGTTGGTTTCCAGGGTGGTGCGGAGGAGGCGGCGAATTTGAATCTCGTCGTCAATGACCACGACCATGGGTTTCATTGGCTTATCATTCATGGCTGGCAGGACCCGACGAAAGGATTGGTCCCGGTTCTACATAAAATAAGGACCAGCCCCGGAGGATCTCGAGGCTGGCCCCCATTGTCACAGGCAACGCATCGCGGTCGTGGCCTGGCAAGCTTCTGGAATTCTGGCTAAGAGTCGCGATCCAATTTGCGCCCGGCCGGAAGCGGCTCCCGCAGGAGGGCCTCCGGGCCGGGCGCAATGAGGGAGGTTTAGAAGTGATAAGTGATATCGCAGGTCAGAGTGACCTGGTTCTGCTTGGTGCCGCCATCATAGGGGCCGGAGGAAGTGCCGTTGGCAAATTGCGCGGCGTAAGGCGCGGAGGAACTGACTTTGCCGTCGTGCTTGAAGGCGTGCTCGAAACGAATTTCGGGACGCATCATGATCAGCTTGTTGGGCCAGTATTGGATGCCGATGGCGTTTTCGTCGTAATCGGAACCGTAGGCTGAACGATAGCCGTCCGGGTCATCCCAATACTCGTTGCGGAAGGTCAGGAACGCATTGGGAGCAAAACGATACATGGTGTAATTGACGATACCGCCCGTCCAAACGGTGCCGGGCTTGGTCGGGTAAAACCCGTCTTCGACCGGCACCTTCTTGGTTGGCGCCGTCACCGCATCGAAGGTGTACATGAACTGCGCTTCAAACGTAGTCCACCACTGGTCGTTGAATTTGTGGGTGTAGCTCTCGATGCACTCCTGCAGGTTGTTGAAGCCGAAGGCTCCGTTGTTGAAGGAGTTCATGCCGATGTAGAAGGAGTCTTTGCCGCCCGAGCCGATGTACTGAACGTTGACGCCGCCGGTGAGCTGGTCGCCCGGGTCTTGAGTTTCCCAGGGGGCGATGTCCACGCCGTCCATCAGGTTCAGTTGAAGGAGCCAGTTTTGGTTGAGCTTGATGCTGTTGAAGATACCCCACGTCGTGTAGTCGTCGAACGCATACACCAGCGAGTGGCTGGCCATGATGTTGTTTGGCGCCAGTTGCTGCTCGATGTCCGGTTCGGACACGATACGGCCGATGATCGTGCTCATGCCCTGGGCAATTTGCGGGATGTAGATGTTGAAGTAGGTCATCGGGGTGTCGAAACCAATGAAGTGGTTGTTCACGAGCAGGTTCACGTCATTGAGATAACCGCGCGAAGCCATGAAGCGGTAGTCCAAGCCGTAGAGGAAGCAAATACGGAAACCCCAGTCAATGTGGTCAACTTGGTTCTGATCCGCCATACGTTCCAGATAAATCACGAATTGGTCGAGTTCCACACGATCAGAGCGCTCGCCATACACTTCCGGGAAGTTGGGTTCCGCAGACCGGTTGTAGTCGCGTGAGGAACTGAGGTTGCCGGTGACCGTCCACCAGCCGTAAAGCTGCATCCGACTGTCGTACCAGAACTTGCCGTTGGGACCGTCATAGACGGCTTGCATGAACGGCCAGGGAGCGTCGCGAAGGGCACCGGGGTCGCCGATGACGTTGGGGCCGCCGCCGAGTTGCCAATCCATGTCGGGATAGGGAGGTGAATCAAAGGGGGCGGGGCCGATGCGGCGTGTCGGTCCGGGGGGGGCATTGGTGTCAGGCGGCGGGTTGGAGGCCGTGCCGGCCTGTTCGAGTTCGGCGGTGTCGAAGCGCTTCCAGAAGCTCCAGTTGGCGCGTTTGCCGTAAGGCGGCGGGGTTGGGGCGTTGGTGGAGGCTGCCATATTGGTGCCTTGGGCAAAGGCGCCGGACGACAGGCTCAGGCATCCAGCAGCCAGACCGAGGGCTGTTGGTCGTATCTTGGTTTGTATGAATTTTGCGATCATTTTCATTTGTTGTGTCTGTTTCTGTTTTTGTGGTTTGATTTAACTCTCAATCCAACTTTCCAGATTGGTTTTGAACATCGTTGTACATAAACAACGTGTTTTAACTAAAAAACTCTTAAAACAATAGCTGATTTTTGCATTAAATATGGCTTTTTTGTACACAGTTCCCGCAAAAGTCTCAACGTAAATGACGGTTTTGTTCTTCAAAATCACTCTGGCACAGTGTGGCGAACTGCACAGGGACAGCCTGAGCAATTCGGATGCCAGCCAGCGGGAAACCGGAGGGGCCTGACATAGGCGTCACGCGCCATTATATTTGTAAATATAAGAATACCAATGATTAATGACATAGTGTGGAATGAGTCTGAACGATACGTGCCCGTCACATTCTTCACTCTGGAGCGCGCACAAGGAAAGCAAGGGTCGCGCGTTCGAGCACAGGGGCGGGAATTTCCGTGGAACGCGGATGGGTTTCTGGAGACTCCAAGTAAATTCTGTCAAAATTATGATTTGTGGTCATAAAGAAATAGCTGTTCTAGTAATTAGTCTGTAAAGCACTAAAGCAATAACAAAAACACACACAGTTTTCCGTCTCAGACCAAGATGGTCTTTAAGTATTTTCAAACATAAATTCGGTTGCTTTTCGACCCCATGTTGGTTTCCCATTTGGGAGAGGAGGACTTGGGGTTTGGATCAGACCAGGGGACATTGCGAACGGATCAAGGTCACCGGAAGGGCGACGATGTAACGAGAAGGTGCAAAGTGTGGCCTTTTGCGCACGTTGGGCGAAAATTGGAGAGAGCGGTATGGAATTCCCGGCAAGTCGGCGGTGGACTGGTTTTAAGATGGCAACGATTTTTCTGCTAAAAGCACAGATTAAAATACAATTAGCAAATACTATATATGCATCAAAATACACTCAATACAGTCCAGGAGTTGCCGAAAATCTCCTGATTGACACCTCATTTCTGGTTCCTCGCCGTTTTGAGTGGAGTGAGAGTCGGCCTCAGAAGAACCCAGACTCTGAACCATTTTGGAATCCCAAAGGGATTCGATCATTCAGCCCGGGGTCGGCCCGATTCCGAGAAGGCCAACCCTGGGTGCCGGGCCGAATATCATACAACCCTGAAAGGGTTGATAATCACGATCTTATGTATGTGGATGCAACCCTTACAGGGTTGGATTCTTACGACGGTCCCTCCCAAGGTAGCTCGTGCCTCGCAACCTTGGGCTGAGTTATTCAATCCCGTTGGGATTGAGATTTAGACGCGTTAGCCCTGTTTACCCCTCCTTCACGCGTATGTAATGGAAGAGGTATTGCTGGGCGTAGCCGGCGTGAGGCCCGAAATGCCCGCGAATGAAACGCCGCAGTTTCTCCGGCTTGATGGTGCGCCGGGGGAAGTAATGCCTCCGCAGGGCCTTCGTGATCCACACATCCACGGGAAAGGCGGCGGGAAAATCATAGGCGAAGAGCAAGACACAATCGGCGATTTTTGCGCCGACTCCGGGGAACTGGAGAAGTTCCGCCCGGGCCTGGTCGAGCGGCAAAGAGTGGAGCCGCGCCAAATCCGCCTCACCAGTTGCCAGTTTTTGGGCGGTGGCGCGAAGGTAGGGGGCGCGAAAGCCGAGTTTGCACTCGCGCAAATCATTTTCGGAAGCCCCAGCCAACCGCGAGTAGTCCGGGAATGACCAAGCGGCGGGTTGGCCGTCCGGGACTGGCACCGGCGCGCCGAACCGCTCGGAGAGGAGCGCGATGATTTGTTGGATTTGCACGATCTGCTTGGTGGAGGAGCAGATGAAGGAGGCGAGGCACTCCCACGGTTCCTGCCGCAGCAGACGCAGGCCGGGGCAGGCGCGCACGGCCGTTTGCAGGGCGTCGTCCTCGCGGGGAAAAGCGGCCAGGACTTGAGGGAGGTTCAGGTCCAACTGGAGATAGTGCCGGAGCCAATGCCAATCCGCCACCGGCTCCGCGGTTTCGGCCACAATGCGCCCCGGCTCGCCGCGCAGCCGCACCCATCGCCCGGCCACGACCCCCGTCCACCCCGCCGCAGTTTCGCGCCAGCGAAACGCCTGGCCGGAGGCCAGGGTGGCGGCGAGATCGTAGTTCACCACCGGGAACTCGGCGCGGCTGGAGTTCATTTCAAATTTTGACAGGCGAAAATCTGCACCCGCCGCAGCACACCTTTGCCTTCCACCGTCACATCCCGGACGCCGAGGTCGGTGATGCTGGCGAATTGACGGCGCAACTCGGCCGGGACGGTGGCGGAGCCATTGGAGGCGGGAAGGTAAAGATCGCTTTCGCGGCGCCACCATTTGGCCATCCAGCCGGGGGCAAGTTTGGGGCGCTCGACTTCGCGCAGGAAGATGGCGTTCTGGCCGGTCCGGCCCAGGTAGTTGGGCCAGAAATAAAACTGGTTCAGCGGTTTGTCGGTCGCGTAAAAGTAAACCATCGGTTCTCCTTCCACCCGGCTTTTGGCCTCGGGCAAATAAAAGGTGATCTGGGCGGTGAAACCGTAATGCTCGCCGATGATGAAAGTGGGGACACCTGTGCGGGCCTCGAGGCGGCGCCGCTCCTGGCCGGCGACCTGGGCCAGTTCCGGCCAGCCGAGGACACGACGCTGGGGGTTCAAGCCAGGCGGCAAAGGACGGTGCAGGATTTTCGTGAGCAAGTTGGAATCGTGCATCAGCACCACGACGACAAAGCCAAGACCGAGGCCGGCGGCAAAAACTGGTTTGACCACCCGCCGCGCCGCGGCCCAGCGTCCTTCCCAATAAACGGCCATGAGGCAAAACAGCGGCACAATGGACGGGGCAATCCAGTTGGGCAAAACGCGGCTGTGCAGGCTGAGCAGCAAATACATCACGAAGAGCGGAGCCGCCATGCTGAAGAGAAAAAGCTGGAGCGCGTTCCCGCGCCCCCTGCGCCAGAACTCCAGCGCCGCCCAAACCGCCCCCGCGAAAAAAACGGGGTTCAACAGCCCGAACTCCGCCAAAAGAAAATCCAGAGTGAACGTCCTCTGCCAGGGCTGGCCCAGGCCGCCGTCGCTGGCGACGTGCCGGACGGTGATCCAGTCGCGTTGCGCGTTCCAGATGATCACCGGCAGACAGCACCCCGCCGCCAGCAGCAGCGCCAGCCACGGGCCGGGCCGGCGCAGATGTTTCCGCGCGGGCGGCCAGAGGGCGAAGAAGACCGCCCAGGAAACCCATTCCACCAGGTTGGTGTATTTGCTCAGAAACCCCAGCCCCATCCAGAGGCCCATCCAAAGCCATTGCCGGGTGGTGCCGTCCGGTTGGGCCGCGCGCCAGCCGGCGATCATGGCCGCCGTCCAAAACAGTACTGACAACGGGTCAATCGTCATGAGAATCGAACCCAGCGCGGTCAACGGCGTCACCGCGAACAGCAGGATGAGCAGGAACCCGACCCGCGCACTGACTTCCCTCGCCAAAAAGCGGAGCACCAGAAACGAGAGCGTTGCCGCGATCACGGGCGAAAGAAAGCGCACCCCGAATTGGGTGTCGCCCCAGAGATGCGTCCCCAGGAATTGGGCGTAAGCGATCAGCAGCGGCTTGCTGTAATAAGAAAGGGCCAGATGCTTCGACCAGATCCACTGATACGCTTCGTCTTCGCTCAGTTCGATTTTTCCACTCGCCAGAAACGCCAGACGCACGAGCAGCAACAATCCGATGAGGGCGTAACCCAGATGGAGCCATTGGCGGTTCAGCACGGCGGGGGAAGGAGCCGGGAAATTATCCGCCGGCACCGGTGTCGGCGACAAAAGCGAAGGCAGCCGCGCGTGCCAAACAGGAAACCAGCGCGGCCCCGCCCATTGCCACAGTGCGTGCGCTGACCAGACCAGGGCCGCCCCGCAACCCGCCCCAATAGCCGCCCCGGCCAGGACATCACTTGGATAATGCACCCCGTTATAAATCCGCGAGAAAGCCACCGTCACCGCCAGCGGCAGCATGAAACGGAGGCTGCGGCGATAATAAATGAACGTGATCATCGTCGCCGAAAACCAGTTCAACGCGTGGGACGACGGCATGCTGAAACTCCCCGTCCGCCCCACCAGCACCCGCGCCTCTGGGAATTGGTAAAAAGGCCGCAGCCGCGCCACACCGTGTTTGATGGCGTCGGCCACGATCCAATCCCCCATGCACAACCCCAGCAGGAGCATGGCCGCGCACAAACGTCCGCGCGCCCCGCCCCGGCAACACAGCAGGGCGACGACCACGATCACCACTGGCACGAATCCCGGCGTGTCGCTGGCCAGGGGCATCAGCCAGTCAAAGAAAGGATTGGCCAGCCCCCGGTTGATGAACTGGAACAGCCGCCCGTCGCACGAGAGCAGCCAGTCAAACATAAGACGGAATTCGCGCCGGAGAACGGCTCATGAAAAACCAGTCATGGATGGGCGGAAGGACCATGCCGCCATTGGTTAAAGGACAAACGCCCAATTTTCAATGCCCAATTTTCAATCGTGCCTTCGCCGGCGGTGGAGACGACCGCGCTACGCAAGAAGTCGCTGACGATCAGAGGCGGCGGCGCCTTGGCGAGAATTGCCTTGAACTTGCCGCCACTTTCCGATGCAATGATTGCCACGGGCCGCAGATGACCGGTGTGAGGCCGGCGCAACCAACTCAAACATGGAAAACCAGCCAACCAGTCGCGTCGAGGTTCTGGAATCGGAACTGGCGCGGACCCGCGCGCTTCTGGCCGCGGCCGAGGAACAGAGCAGGCGTTTGTTTGACAACAACCCCATTCCTCTATGCGCATTCGACCAAACCCGCTTGGGGTTTTTGGAAGTCAACGAGGCGGCTCTCCAGCTTTACGGCTACAGCCGGGAGGAATTTCTGCGGATGACTCTGCCGGAGGTCGCGCTGCCGCAGGACATCCCCTCTATCGCCGAACGATTGGCCACTCTCCAGCCTGGCGCCGGCAATTCCGGGGTTTGGCGGCACCGAGTCAAGGAAGGCAAATTGGTGGAAATGGAGACGACCACCCATGCTGTCGAGATTGGCGGTTGCAAAGCGTGGCTGACGATGTGCATTGACGTGACGGAACGCTCGAATTTGGAAGCGCAGTTGCGTCAATCGCAAAAGATGGATTCGGTCGGCCAGTTGGCCAGCGGAATTGCGCACGATTTCAACAACCTGCTGACGGTTATCAGCGGCCACGTTGGGATACTCCTCTCGGAAAGGACTGGCCCGGACAAGGCGCCGGACTCGCTCAAGGAAATCGCCGAGGCGACCAAACGGGCGAGCGATTTGACGCGGCAGTTGATGACCTTCAGCCGCAAGCAGGAACTCCATTTGCAAGTGGTGGATTTGAACGAGGTGGTGAATAATGTCGCCAAAATGCTCCGTCGCATCCTGGGTGAGGATATCGCGTTGAGCCTGGACTTTTCCCCCGGCCTGCCTTCCATCCGGGCGGACTTGGGGATGATGGACCAGGTGCTGATGAACTTGGCGGTCAATTCGCGCGACGCCATGCCCAAGGGGGGCGGGCTGAGTATTCGCACCGCTGGCGCTTACATTGACCCGGCCCAGGCGCGGTTGAATCCGGAGGCGGTTCCCGGGAAGTTTGTCTGCCTGACTTTCAGCGACAATGGCAGTGGGATTGCCCCGGAGAATTTGTCCCGCATTTTTGAGCCATTTTTCACCACCAAGGAGCTGGGCCGCGGGACGGGGCTGGGATTGGCAACGGTTTATGGAATCGTCAAACAGCATCATGGCTGGATTCATGTCACCAGCCGTTTGAAGGAAGGGACCACCTTCAATGTCTATTTCCCGGCCGTCCAGGAGAAGAGCACTCCGGTCCAGATGGCGCCCACCGAGCAAAGGCCCATCGGCGGGACGGAGACGATTCTTTTGGTGGAGGACGAGGTCCCGCTCCTCAAACTGATGCATCATATTCTGGAGAGCTTTGGCTACAAAGTGCTGGACTCGTCCACGGGGAGATCAGCCTTGGAAGTGTGGTCCCAGCACAAGAAGAAGGTGGATTTGCTCCTGACTGACTTGGTCTTGCCCGACGGCATGACGGGGTTGGAACTGGCGGGCATCCTGCAAGGGGAGAAACCCGCGCTGAAGATTCTCTACACCAGCGGCTACGACACGCAGCGTCTGGCCAAGGATGGTCTTCCGGCCAAGGACGCCAGTTTTATCCAGAAACCGTTCCATGCCCGCAAACTGGCGGAAAAGGTTTTTGATGTGTTGCAGGCCAACCCATAGTGGGCAGATTTTGCCCGTTGCCGGGAGATTGGCACCGGGATTGACCCTCACGGCGGCGCCTGATGCGGCAATTAACGGCAAAAATCGCGTTTTTCCGCCACAAATCAAGGCTGAGTTGGGCTGGCACGAAACCTGATATGCAGTTATGCCATGAAGAACATACTGGTGATTGATGACTGTTCGGATGTGAGGATGGTGGTGACGGCGGTGTTGCGAAATTTTGGTTTTGAAGTGCGCGAAGCGACGGATGGGGCCGAGGCCATTCGCATGGTGCTGGAGCGCAAACCCGATTTGATCATTAGTGACGTGCTGATGCCCGGGATGGATGGGCACCGGTTGCTCACGGCCATTCGTGAATTGCAGTCCACCGCCGCCATTCCCTTTATTCTCATGACCGGCTCGGGCAGCCGCGATGATTTCCGCCGCGGCATGGTAAGCGGCGCGGATGACTATCTTTACAAACCCTTTACTCCGGATGAACTGATCGAAGCGGTCTTGTCACGGCTGATCCGCCAAACGGACCAGCAAATGGAGGCGTACAACCACGCCCACAAACTGCGCGAAGCCGCCGCCAGCCAGGCCCAACTGGAACTGGCCGCTCATCACCTCGACCCCGTGCTTGGGTAGGAACTCTTGTTGACACTAAGTTCCAGCCCATAAGTCTGTCAAAGGCCGCCGGTTGGTGGCAGCCTGCCTGGCATGATTTCGCGGAGCATCGTGGTGGTGGGCGGCGGGGCCGCCGGCTTTTTCGCGGCCATCGCCTGCGCGGAAGCCGCTCCCGGCGCCGCCGTCACCATCCTGGAACGCAGCGCGCAGTTTCTCGGCAAAGTCCGCATTTCTGGCGGCGGCCGTTGCAATGTCACCCATGCTTGTTTTGACGCCGCCGGGTTGGCCGCCCGCTATCCGCGCGGGGAGCGGGCCTTGCTGGCCCCTTATCGCCGATTCCAAGCCGCGGACACGGTCGCGTGGTTTGCGGCCCGCAGCGTGAAGCTCAAGACCGAGCGCGACGGGCGGATGTTTCCCGCGACCGACTCCTCTCAAACCATCATTGAGTGTCTCCTGCGCGCCGCCGAGTCCGCCGGCGTGAAGCTCTGGACGAACGCCGGTGTCGTGCGGGCCGCCCGGAACGCTGCGTCCGGTTTTGCCGTGACGCTCGGCGACGGCCGGCAGATGAACTGCGACGCCCTGCTCCTGGCCACCGGCGGCTGCCGGGCCGCCAGCGCCGGGGAACTGGCGGTGGAATTGGGTCACACCCTCGCGCCGCCGGTGCCGTCGCTGTTCACTTTTCATGTTGACTCGGCCTGGGTGCGGGAATTGTCCGGCGTTTCCGTCCCCACTGCCCATGTTTCCATCCCGGGATTGAAATTGCGGGAAACCGGGCCACTGCTCCTGACGCACTGGGGTTTGAGCGGGCCGGTGATCCTGAAACTTTCCGCCTGGGGCGCGCGGGAATTGCACGGATTGAATTACCAATTTCCGGTGCTGATCAACTGGCTGCCAGAGCTGGACTCGGAGCAAATCGCGGCGGAATTGCGTTCCCGGCGCGAGTCCCAGCCGGCGCGTTTGGTGATCAACACCCCGATGGCGCCTTTGCCGGGAAGGCTCTGGGAGCAACTGGCGCTGGCGGCGGGGATTCCGCGCGCGACGCGTTGGGCCGACTTGTCGCGTCCGGCCCAACACGGCCTGGTTCAGCAACTGGTCCGCACCGAATTGCCCGTCTCCGGCAAGAGCCTGAACAAGGACGAGTTTGTGACCTGTGGCGGGGTGAAACTGGCCGAGGTCAATTTCAAGACGATGGAAAGCCGGATTTGCCCCGGCCTGTATTTCGCGGGCGAGTTGCTGGATGTGGACGGACTGACCGGCGGCTTTAATTTCCAGGCCGCCTGGACGACCGGCTGGATCGCCGGGCGGGCGATGGCTGGGGTGGGGGATTAAGTCAAGGGAATGATTGTCAGGGGAATGAAGCGAAGGCGGCATGGCTCGGAAAGGCAAATGGGCGAGGATTGGCGAATCACGTGGAAGATGCGAAGGCGGGGCGGTCAACGAAACAAAGCCCGCAGTTTTCCGCCTCCATTTTTCTGCGAATTGCTTATCTGTCATTCTTGCCTCGGCCCCGCCGGGTTTGGCCCGGAATGGCAGGAGTATCCAAAGGTTAAGGGCATTACAATGGAGGCAGTAAAATGCTGAGGGGGAAGTTTTTGACGGAGCTTGAGAGTGGTCGCGACGAGTAATCCTGCCAGACTCATGGGAATACGAGGCGAATGGAGGGGACGGCGGGAGCGCTGCCGGCAGGCCAGTTGGTGGTGGGGCTGGCGGCAGGGAGCCATGATTGGTTTAAGGCCGCAGTGGTGACACATTGAACGCTGCCATCGCAAAACAAAATGTTCCCCGCGCCGGCGGCGTTGCTGGCGGAGTGCATGGTCAACGACCACGAAACAGGGCCGGCGAGTGGAACGGCAACATCGTTGCCTCGCCCGTTATTCAGGGAGAGGCCGTAGTTGAATGCCGGGGTTCTTCCACCGCCTAAATTCCGGTCGCCTCCCAGGATTGATTTTGGATTCGTGGTGCTGGCACTCACGCCCACGAAGTAGGAGAGGTGGGTGTTGTCGAAGTCGCGGCTGAAATTTGTGGCGGCCGTGCGTTCGTCCAACGGGCAAACTGTCGTCCGGGGGGATTGCCCAAATTCGTTTTGCATGATGGCGAAGTTGGACCAGCAAAGAGGGCCTTGATTCGCGTTGGTCAGGAGTTCTTTCCACCCTCCATTTGAGATAGATTGCTGGGAGGGGATAAAACCACCGTTATCCGCGGACCAAAGGCGGTAACTTATTCCTGCTTGCATGAGATTAGAATGGCAGCGCACTCCGCTGACATGATGTTTTTGTCTGGAAAAGGCCGGCAGAACCATGGAGGCGAGTATCCCTAGAACGACCACGACTACAAGGAGTTCAACGATGGTAAAAGCGGAGAAATTGCGTGGCGGTTTTTGTCGCATAGGCCCTCCACCCCTTAGTTAAACACTTTTCGGGACGGAAAGCAAGAGAAACTGGGTATCAATTCGACTGGAAGGCACCGTTGGCAAGTCAAAGGAATGTCTGTCAAATAAATAAATAGGAGGTCAACTCTTCCATTCCCTCGACCATTATTCCCCTGATTTTTCGCCGGGCTTTTTTCGGTTGGCTCCGAGCAACAGGCGGACGCTCCGGGGCCTTCGAGGGTGCTGCCTGTTCGGCGTCGCATTCACACGGCCTCACTGCATGGCTTGCTTGATGGCGCGCAGGATCTCGGGGTATTCCTCGTAGGCTGGGAATTGCGGGAATTGTTTTTGGATGGCGGGCGGGGCATGGAAGAAAAAGCCGGCGTTGGCTTCGAGCAGCATGCCCGTGTCGTTGAAGGAATCACCGGCGGCAATGACAAAATAATTCAAGCTCTTGAGCGCCAGGACGGAATGGCGCTTGGGTTGTTCCTGCCGCATTTTGTAGCCGGCGATTCTGCCCTGTTCAATCACCAGATGATTGCAAAAAATCGTGGGCCATTCCAGTTGGCGCATCAGGGGCTTGGCGAATTCCTCGAACGTGTCGGAAAGGATGATGACTTGGGTGAGGGAGCGGAGTTCGCGGAGAAATTCCAGCGCGCCTTCCAGCGGTCGGAGGGTGGCGATCGTGTCCTGGATGTCGGACAATTTAAGCCCGTGCGCGTCCATGATTTTGGTGCGGCCGCGCATCAGTTTGTCGTAATCCGGCTCGTCGCGGGTGGTGAGTTCCAGCTCCGGGATTTTGGTTTTCTTGGCGACAGAAATCCAAATCTCCGGCACGAGAACGCCTTCCAAGTCCAGCACGACGACAGTTTGTTTCACGCGGCGGATTCTTCCAAGTTTGCTTGGCCCTGTCGAGTCATTCAGTTAGGGTGGGGTTTATGACGGAATCCATTCTCCCCCCGCTCACTCCCGGCACCCTTTACCTAGTGGCCACGCCCATTGGCAATCTGGAGGACATCAGCTTGCGCGCCCTGCGGGTCTTGAAGGAGTGCGACGTCATCGCGGCGGAGGACACGCGGCACACTGGAATTCTTTTGAAACATTTCGAAATCTCCAAGCCCATGCTGAGTTACTTCCAGTTTAACGAGGCGGCGCGGAGCCGGGAAATTGTGGAACGGCTCAAGCGCGGGGAAAAGGTGGCGCTGGTCACCGATGCCGGGACGCCGGGGATCAGCGACCCGGGGGCGCGGGTGGTTCGTTCGGCTCTGGATGGAGGCTGCCGGGTGGAGCCAATTCCGGGGGCCTGCGCGCTGGTGGCGGGGTTGTGCGCCAGCGGTTTGGCGACGGATGAGTTCCATTTTATGGGTTTTTTAGCGCATAAATCAGGCCAGCGGCGTCGCCAGCTTGAGGCGGTGCGGGAGATGCCCGGGACGCTGGTCTTTTATGAGTCGCCGCATCGGATCATGAAACTGCTGGCGGAACTGGTTGAATTGTATGGGGATAGACAAATTGTCTTGGGACGCGAGTTGACCAAGAAATTTGAGGAATTCCAGTCGGGCAGGCCGGCGGAGTTGCTGCAGGCCCTCTCCAGCCGGGCGGCGCGGGGGGAATATGTGGTACTGTTGGGGGCCGCCGAAAAAAGAGATTGATTTTTTGGTTGATTTAGTTTTTGTTTTTCTTTACTCTCCGCGCATTCAGCTTCTATCCCAAAGCCGAACGTTCGGTTTAACAACGCCCTCTGCGGGGGACCGTGCGACCAAGTAAATGGGTGAAAAGTAAAGTCATATGTCAGCAAAACTATTCGTTGGTAACCTAACCTTTACCGCAACAGAAAACGACTTGCAGGATCATTTCGCGCAAGCGGGCGTTGTCGTCTCGGTTAACATCATGCAAGACCGGATGACGGGCCGCTCCCGCGGTTTTGCATTCATTGAAATGTCTTCAAAAGAAGACGCGGAAAAGGCGATCCAGATGTTCCACTCCAAGGATTTTCAAGGCCGTCCCCTGACGGTCAATGAAGCTCGTCCTCGCGAGGAACGTCCGGCTGGCGGTGGCGGTG
>Ga0182030_10017946_pt1 | contig 13614 bp, 11 predicted proteins | sample 812S3MmetaG_FD_121299 | JGI IMG/M metagenome (GOLD analysis project Ga0182030, IMG submission 121299) | Permafrost microbial communities from Stordalen Mire, Sweden - 812S3M metaG (Illumina Assembly) | ecosystem: Environmental > Terrestrial > Soil > Wetlands > Permafrost | place: Sweden... | reverse complement strand
CGCTCTGCGTCCCGCCGGGAGCCGCCCCCCGCATCAACATTTTGAGGGTGGAAGGAGCCAAGGAGAAACGCAAATCTAGCCCAATGCATCCGCCAGATTTTCGAAGGCCAGTCCGGCGTGTCCGCCGAAGCCGGATAACCCTCAGATGAGATCGCCACCTTCTTCAACAGATCGATCAACGCTGGCTCAGTCTCGACGTGGCCGCCAATCATTGTCATCGCAGCGAGGCACTCAAGCCATGCGTCTCTTGAGATCGGCGGCTCGGTGACGCTGAATCTACGTTCGCTTTGGCCCATCGTCAATTTGCGGTTTTTCGTAAGCTCTATCATGGGGTCTCCAAATCACTTCGCCGCGGGGCTCCATTGACCGGCGCCCTGCTCACGTTGCTTCTGCGCGAGCGCGGTGAACCATTCCTGATGTTCGAGGCCGACTCGCGCCATCGCCTGCTTAAATGTGATGTCGCCAGAGTTCGCATATTTCCAGGCCAGGTCGTACATCTGTTGGGTAAGCCCCCCCCCCTCAAGCGCTCTCTTCGAGTTTTCGAGATCCATTTGCCGATTTCGTTTTTTGTCGCCAAGATCTTCGGGCCAGTTTTCAGGCTTCAACCATTGGCCCGGCGGCAGAGACACTTGCGAGAGAGCTTCTGCGAAGCTCACGCCGGAGCTGCGCGCAAAGTATTGGGCGCGCTCAGCGAGCAGCGTTGAGGTTGGGTCGCTTTCGTTCATCAGGCGTTCGAGAAAAGTAATCAGTTTGCCGAGCGCTGGGGTTCCATCCACCTCGCTAAATAGCGCGGGAAACCCAGACTGATCAAACCGAGCCGCCCAATATCCGCGCGCTTTGAGATAGGCGACCGCAGATGCTGCGTCTACGCCTGGACGGAACCCATCGAATGGCTGTGTGGCCACCATGTACCTGTCCGTTACTCCACCCCTAAGCGAATTGCTCATTGTTCTCTCCCTTTTCTCGTGTTCCGCTGCGTGCGGGTGTCGGCTTCAAAATATCGAACTGAGACATCTATCCCCTCCCCACGCCGCTGTATTGGCGGTTTGCCTGGTTCATCGCGGCCATCAGCGCCAGGCCGCCGCCTGCCTTGGCCCACTGCGCAACGCTCTTCGAGTCGATCGCCTGGATGGTGATGTTCGCGCTGCCGCCTGACGGCGCCGCCGGCATGCGCGGCTGCACGCTGCTTGAGTAGCCGAAATTCACGCCGGAGTTCATCGCCTGCAGGATGGGCGCGTGCGACGCGGCGGCCATCGGGTTCACTACGAACTCGTTGGCCATGGTGTGCACAAAGCCTTCGGTGTCGCTGGTGGCGAGATCCCCGTAATCGCCCGTCCACCCGCCGTCGTGAAATTGCGCGGCCGAGAGCGTGACCTGGCTGCGGCCGCCGCGCTCCTGCTTTTGCAAGCTCGACAGCACAGCGTTGATCTCCGGCCGGATGTTGTCGTTGAAGTAGCCGCGCGCGCCGCTGCCCCAACTCTGGGTTTGATTTTGCGCTGAGATCAGCATGCTGTTGAGTTGAGTGGACAGCGCGTCATAGCCGCTGCGGCCCTGCTCGTAAGCCTGCATGTCGGCGACGAGCGCGGGTTGGATGGTGTTCACATCCAGGCCCTCGGCCTGTCCCTTGCCTTTGTCTCCAAAGAGGCCGGCCATCAATCCGCCGACGCCGCCGGCGAGCGCGCCGATCGCGCCTCCCACCAAAGTACCCAGTCCGGGCACGACGCTGCCGATCGCCGCGCCCAACTCCATGCCGCCCATCGCTCCGCCCATCGCGCCCGCCACGGGATTCGAGTTTTCATACGCGGAGTAGATACTGGTCCCGGCCATCAGCGCGCCGCCAGCCATGCCCGCGTAAGTTCCCATGCTCGACGCGGCGCCGGCAGCAGCTCCGCCCTGGTTGATCGTGCTCTCCGCGGCGATGCCGTTCAGCCCCGGCTGCATCAGCGAATTGTCCCAGGTGCCCGATGACATCGGCGCAAGCGAGCCACCCAGGCCAGGCATCGCCAGCGGGTTCGACGCGTCGGCTCCGCCGCCGCCAAATTGCGAGCCGGCGGTCGAGCTGGTGCTGATGCCCGCGCCGCCGAATGTTCCGCCGCCGACTCCGGAGCCGCCCATGCCTCCGATGCCGCCCATGCCTCCGCGCGCGCCCATGGTGGCCGCTGCTGACTGCTGCGCTGCAGCCGCGCTCAAGAGCGCCTGGCTGGCCGTGAGCAGCGTCCCACTGCCCTGCTGAAACTGCATCATGGATGGGTTCGTGCCACTGGTGAGCGAAGAGGAGAGCCCGGCGGTACCAGAATGACCGCCTGGGTGGAACAACGATCCAACGGCGGTGAGCGGGTTGGCGCTGGTGCTCATCTCCGGACCCATACCGAACATGTATTGCAGAATGCCGCCGGCAGGAGTACTGCTCTTGAACGTCGAGAGCATCTCGTTGGCCATCAGCTGGAACGCGGTGTCCATGGCCCGTTGCTCGAAGAATTTCTCCGGATGCTCGAACAGGCTCTGCAGCCCCTGCTCAAGCTTGTTGCGAGTTTCTTCGTCGGATTGTTGCATTTGCGCGTTCATCTGCTGATACGCCGCAACCCGCTGAGCGTTGGCGTCCTGGGAGGCCATCAGTTCAGCCTTTTGATCCATTGCCACCTGATCCGTGTGGGCCTTCATATCGGCGTCGAGTGCCGCATCTTGCTGTTTTTCGAGATCGTCAATTTGCCGCACGCGATCCTGATAGGTATCCACGATGCGCAGTTGATTTTGCTGCCACTCGGAGAGAGAGTAGCGCGCGGTCTGCTCCTCCTCTTTACCTATTTGCTCCATCGTGCGCTGGTGAAGCTGCCCCATTTCGCGGAGCATATTCGCATTGATATCCTCGGTGCGGGCAATCGCTGCGAGCTGCTCATCGACGCCGGCATCTGACGATGCCCCCACCTTGGCAGCGAGCGCCTGCCAGTCGTCCTGAATCTTCTTTGCGGACTTCGCGGCTTCGTCCGCGATCTTCGCGTAGCCCTGGATTTGCTGGTCATCCGCGTGCGTGCCGATGTCGCCCATCTGCTTTTCAAATTCGGCCTGCGCAGCGAGGATCTGCGTGTTCGCCTTCATCTGTGCCGCTCTGGTCAACTCCGCGGCCGCGCCCGGATCAAAGCCCTGAGCTTTCTTTTTGTCGATGTCGCTCAGCGAGTCCTGCTGCTCGTTGGCGATGCTGCCGGGGCCAGTGTGCGCCTGCTGCTGTGCGGCCTGTTGCGCGGTGCGCATAGCCTTGTCGGCCTCGTCCCACTGCTGTTTCCAGAGCGCTATTTCCTTGGCCGCGTACTCGCTGTCGATGTCGTCGATGGCGCGCCGCGATGGCCCGTATTTGGCGACGAACGCCGTCGTGGCCTCTTCGCGCTGGGCTTCGAGCAACTGCCAGCCGGTCAGCATGGCATTGCGGGCTTCCGTGTCGAGCCGCGTGATCTCGTCGTTTCTTTCTTTCTTTTTTGCAATGGCCGCGGCGTCTGCAGCCTGCTGTTCGAGAGTTCCCGGCTTGTCGTTATCGATGCCTTTCTGCTTCGTCTCGATGGTCCAATCCGTTTGAGCTTTTATACCTTGCAGATCGTGGAGGAGTGCGTCGGCGCCCGTTATGGCCAGTCCCTGTTCCGTCATCTGATGTATTTGAGACATACTGTACTGGCCGCCAAGCACCACGCCTGACTTCGCGGCCTGCATCGAGACGAGTACCTTCTTGAGTTGGTCGTCGTAAGCCTGAAGTTTGGCGATCGCGGCGTCGATATCTTTGGGCATGATCGATTCGCCGGTAATCTTTTCAAGGTCTCCTTTCACCGCGTCCGGCAGCTTTTTGACTTGGTCTATTTGATACGCAGGGATAGGAATGCCAGTGTTTTTAAATTGATCCAGGTTGAACTGATCGGCCTTTTTAGGCCCTTCCGTCATCCGGATGTATCGTTCCTGTTCCACAGCGGCTTGCCGGAAGGCGTTTGCGGCCTGCTCGCCAAAACTCTTTACCATGGCCTCGCTTCCCGCAATCACATCTTTGAGATCGACCCACTTTTCGTAGCCTGCTGCCACGGTCTCACCCATGTGCATGAGGATGTCCACCGCGCCCATCGCTATCAGGCCAGGGCCGATCATGCCGATCGCTCCAGTCAGCATCTGGCTGTTGGCAATCACCATCTGCATAGCGCGCGGGATACGCAGGCCCAGGTCATCATTCAACAGCCGGACGTTTTCCCTCGCACTCAGCGCGTGCTCGCCCACCTGGTCGAGCCCGGCACCGGCCTGCGCGCCGGCCGTCTCGCCGGCAACGCCGATCTCGCGAAGGTTGGCGGCTACGGCCTGCACTTTTCCCGCGGAGTCGTTATCGACGACATCGATGGTGATGGCTACGTTGCCGCCCGTGTTCGTCATTTGACCTTCAATCCGGCTACGTTTGCCTGCTGTGCGAGCCAGATTTCCACCTGCTCCTTGATACGCGCGGGATCCTCGGGCCGGAACACAAGCGGATTCCTGGCCGGGATGTTAATGTTCCGCGTGAAGCCTTTCACGTTGACGGTGGTGAAGCCGCTGGAGGTCTTGCGGCGCACCGTCTGCCGCTTGCCGGCCTTGTTGGTGATCTGCTGGCGCTCGAAGGTATCGCGGCCGCGCTGGCGAAGCGCGTAGCTGTAGGGATGCACGATCTGCTTGCCGGTGTAGCCTTCAAACTGGATAGCCGCGATGCGGTAGCCGGTGCCGATGGTCACCGTGTTGCCCGCTACCGCCGACTTAATGGAATGGCGCAACTTGCCGGAGAGCATCAGCAGCTTGTGTCCGGCGGAGTACTTGTGCCAGCTCAGCGATGCGGCGCTCAGCGGCGGCCAGGAGCCGGCCGGCGATCCGCCCTCGTCGAAATTTCTGTAGACACTCAAAAGCTGGCCGACGCCGAGCCCGAGTAGCAGCTTCTGCTTTTGTCGGAGGCTCATCGCAAATGCGGACAGCGAAACCGTCACGCGATTGACATCGGAGTTGATCACGACGGCCATTAAGCGAACCCCTCGGCGGCCAAAAAGCTCGGTGCCGCCATCTTCCCAGTCCCTAGAGTGCCCAGCGAACGCGCGCTGAGGCCCCGTGTACGCTATACAGCAATTTTTCTGGCGCTGCCCTACGTCGAGTCACCCAGCGACGCCCCTAAACGCCAAAACGGGGGGTGCGCCTAAAAAACCAGTTGCAGCTCATTGAGAGCGTCAAGCGCCCGCTCGTAGAAACCCACGTCGCTCCCCGCGATCGTTTTGTCATTCATCGAGGTCCCATGGAGGCCGCGAGTGTCTATCGGCAAGAGGTCTTTCAGGTACCAGCCGATAATCTGGGCGCGGGCTCTGTTGGCCCTCCGCAGTTCGCTGGATGCTCTACGGAGCTTCGGCTCGAAATTGACTATGCTTTGCGCGATCCGGTCATCTTCATCGATCGCGGCCTTCAGCTCTGATATCAGCGCGTCAACAGCCTTTTCCACCTTCCCACTGACGCCGCGCTCAAGGTGCGCTGTCAACACCTGGCGAATCTCCGCACGCTCGCCTTCCCACACGGCCGACTCAAGCTCCTGCTCCGCGACGCTGAGTTGTATCTTCAATTCGGCGAGAGCGTCCTCGTCGTCGGCGATTCCCAACTTGAGAGGACCCAACTGCTCATCTATCGCGTGCAGCCGGCTTTGCGCTGCCTTGTCCTTGTGCGCGCGGGCCGGAAGCACAAGCGGTCCGCGTTCGGCCGTCAGTTTTTCGCGCCGCAGGTGGGATGTCGCGAGCGATTCGGTCAGCTCCTCGACGCTCAGCGCCAGTCCACCGACTCGGGTGCGAAGTTTTTCTTGCGCGTCGCCAGTGGCCTGGCCCGGCTTCGTCATCACTGCGGTCATAGCAGTTCCCTCTCTCCCACGTTGGGCCTTTCGGGCCACGCGTTCGTCAATTCGCTTCGGAGCGCGGGCCGGGAGGATGCCTGGCCGCGCCCCGAAGCTCTCAGCGCTTTTCCGATCACGAGCGGAAAAGCGCAGCTCACACTTCACGGTTTTCGCGCTTCAAAGTCGGTCGCGCGCTCCGTTTAAACCATCCAACCACCGGTCCAAGGACGTGGATCGGAGCCTTGATGTACCCCGCGAAACTAGATCCTAATGGTTCTATGTCAACCAGCCAACTGGTGAGCGGGGTAGATCGTCCTACTCGCACCGGTTCCGACGGCGGCGAGAGTTCCAACACCACGCGGGATAATTGCTTCTCGAACGTGCCGTCCCATTGGTCTCCCGCGGGCTGCAGGCGAAGCCATCCAAAACAGATCTCCGGTCGAGCCATGAATTCTTCTGTCTTCTCCGAAGCTCGCTGGAACGCCGCTTCGGAGGCCGCTTCTTGCGCTGCGAAAGCCTCCGGTCCGAAAACGGAACGGCGCATTTCCTTGTCACGTTTCAAGTCTCTTTGAGTTATCCTCTTCGCTTTGCGGTGGAGGCGCGAGAACTCTTTTGCGCTTAGAGATACCCCTTCATATTCGTGGCGCCGCTCGAAAAACACGGCCACTATCGAATTGAGAAGTCTGTGCGGATCAACCGGGGAACGGTCAACAATCGCAATGTCGCCTGCGGAAAGGACGCCAGCGAGTGGCTCCGCAACCTCGAAGGCGTGGATGAAAGGCGCGGAACCAAACTGCTCAACAGGCAAGAAAAGAGATCGATCCGAAGCCGGCAGCAGCTCTCCGTCATTCCCTATCGAAAATCGCGCGACGATAGGAACCTTTTCCGACGCTCCTACGTTCGCGTTGTCCAACCCTAATGCCGCGGGAAAGGCCGACCGGAGGCTCCTCTGAGTGATCCCTGTCTTCAGGAAGAAGTACGCTTTGTCTGCGGCCTTTTGCGCAAGTTCGGCCATTTCAATGAGCTTTTTTACCGCGGGCTCCTCGGTCCCACTCTCCCACTCGGAGACTTGGGTTGGAGACACCCTAAGCTCCTCAGAAAAGGCGGTTTGGGACATCCCGAGCGCCTTCCGCAGAGCCTTAACCCTCCGGCACAATTCGTTGCTCGTCCGCAGTTTTTTCGCCGTTGACATTTCGCGCTCCATCGGCATATCCTTTAATTTCAAGCATCGGTATTACCGAGATCAATCCCAAAATGAGCCCCAAAATAGGTATTGGCTCCCACGAATCCGACCTGGCAATCCGAACCCTACTTTCTGAGGTTATGTCAGGCTGCCCTAAAAGCAGGGAGAAGATCGCGGAGGAGCTTACCTTGCGCGTGCGACGCGCAAATCCCATCACCGTTTCAATGCTCAACGACTGGACCAAAACGACCAAGACCGCCGCGCGATTCCCTGCCGCCTATGTTCGGGATTTTTGCGAAGTCACGGGCAGCGACAAACTCCAGCGCGCGATCCTCGGCTCCCGCTTGAGCGATCTGATCGAGATCGGGGAGCGCGAGCTGGATTCGCAGAAAACTCGCTCTGCAAAGGATACCGTATTGAAACGATTGCTCACTGCGGACGTGCAAAAGCCTCACTAGGAACCTGCGATGGAACAGTGGCTCAATCTCGACGACTTGAGGAAGCTGACCGGATGGTCTGCGCGCACGGTGCACCAAAGGGCCAAGCGCGGCGAGCTGGTATGGCGCTCTGCGAAGAAGCGCAGCCGGAACGGCCGCCCTGGCCGCGAGTACTCGTCGCTTTCGCTCCCTGCTGATCTCCAGGTCAAACTCCTCCAGCGCGGCCGTGAGACGGCCGGTGCAGATTCGGCTTCTCCCGATCGGAACAGCCGGCAGCTTGTGCTCTTTAGCCCAAATCGGCCCGCTGCCGGATCTACGCGCTTGCCTGTCAGCGAGGACCATCACAAACAAATCGAAGGTCGCGTCGCGGCAATCAGTCCGCTGGTCGAGTGTCTGAAACTTACCACGAAATCGGACCGGAAGGGATGGCTGCAGAGCAATGGTTTTGCGGCCACCGATGCGGACGGCCTGGCCAAGGAGATCGGGCGCGCTCACGCTGTCGGACGCGCGACGATCTGGCGTTGGTACAAGGCATATAAGGAGACCGGCGCGGCGGCACTGTTCGACCGTCCTCGAAAGGATAAGGGAGAGTCGCGTTGGTTCCATCGCTATCCGGAGGCAGGAGTGTTGGCGGCCTACGTGTTCCTTGAACAACGTCAGTCTGTCACCTGCGCCTGGGAAGCAATCAAGCGCGACGCCGCCTCGCTGGGCGTGCCGGCGAACGGCCTGCCAAGCTATGAGACGGTGCGCATTGCGCTTCAATCGATCCCGCCCACGCTCCGCATTCTGGCCCGCGATGGTGCGGCAAAATATCGGGAGATGTGCGCGCCCTATGTTTCGCGAGGATACGGCGAGCCAGCGAACTCCATCTGGGTTTCGGATCACGCGCTCTTCGATGTCGAAGTTTCCAACGACTGTTTCCCGGAACAGATGTTTGGAACGCCGATCCGCCTGCGGCTCACTGCCATCGTGGATTTCAGGTCGCGCTTCGTTGTCGGATATTCCTTTGCCTGGGAAGGGTCGAGCCGATCCATCGGGACCGCGCTCCGCCATGCGATTCTGGACCACGGTCCTTGCGAGAATTTCTATTGCGATAACGGGAAAGATTTTTTGAAAGTCGCGCGCGGCGCCGTGCCCGGCTACTTGCCAGAATCCGACAAAGGGGCGCCTGAATGGTACAACCGTGAAATAGCCGAGATCGAGAAGCTGGGCATTCTGGCCCTCTGCGGAATCTCGGTGACTCATTGCATAGTTCGCCACCCGCAGAGCAAACATGTGGAGCGGTTCTTCCGGACCATGCATGAGCGCTTCGATCGCAAATGGCCAACCTACACAGGCGGCCGCTCGGATCTCAGGCCGGATTTAACCAAGGCAGCCATGGCCGCGCACCGTAACCTGTTGCGCCGCGGTGACGTGGACCGCTCTCAGCATCCGCGCGCGTCTCTTTTCATGGGCGCCTTTCGAGTTTGGCTCGACGAGTACCATGCGACTTCTCACGGCGGCCAAGGAATGAACAATCGCACGCCGCTGGAAGCATTCACAGAAGAGGCCAACCCGCGGCAGCTCCCTGCGCCTGAGCCCGAACAGCTGGCGGTGATGCTGCTGGAACGCAAAACGCGCGTGGTGCAGGAATGCTCGGTCGAACTCTGGAAGCGGCGCTATGTCTGCTATGACGGGCAGAGTTACGAGCAGATGAATCGGCTCAACCGGACGCAGGTAATCGTAGCTTACGATCCTAACGATGCTGAGGCAGTTGCCATTCTTGATGAGGAGGGCAATTTCCTGACCTGGGCCAGGGCTGAGCAATTCCTGCCACAGTCGGCAGAGGCAGGTCCCGCCATCGCCGCCTCTATGGAAGCACGCCGTCACCTTGAAAAGAAAGACCGCAAAACGCTGCGCGCCATCACGTTGGCCGCCCGGTCCGGTGGAGCAAAGAGCGAGGTAGAGCACTTGGCCGAAAGAGCGTGCCTGCCCATAGCCGTGGGCGATCGCATGACGCACGGCAGACCCTACACGCGGCCAGACGTGAACGCAGTTGCACCCCCCACCGCCGCGGACATCGCCAGCAACTTTTTGGAGGCGCTGAAATGACGTTTCAGCCCAAATCCGCGCGCGATCCGCTGCCCGAGGAGAATGCCGTGAATATGGCTGTCGCTGCGCGCATCGAGGACTACCTCTCCCGTACCGGCCTTTCGAGGCAGGAATTCGCGCGGCGCATACGCTATAGCGAGGTTACGCTGCGCTTCTTTCTTACCGGACGCTACTGCAACATCTCCCGCTCGGCGCATTCCTTCGTGAACGCCGTGAAAAACTTCATGGACACCCACCCGATAGCGGTGCCCACCCGCGTCATGGGCGAACTCTACGACACGGCCAACGTGCGGACCATCAGCGAGACTTTCAAAAGGCTGCTGCCCAAGCCAGTCGCTTTTATGATTTATGCCCCGCCAGGGTCGCAGAAGTCGTTCGTGCTGGAGCACCAGGTGGGACGGTTGAACGCGGCCTGGTTGAAGGAACCGGATGGCCCGCGCGCGTTCTTCGTCTACGGCCGCGCGCACATCCGGCCCCGCGATCTGATGCGCCGGATTTGCGTGGCCTGCGGATGCCGCACCTCGAACGATGTGGATCCGATGTTGGCGAGTTTGCGCTTCGAGTTCCGCCATCACCGCGTGCTATTGGTCATCGATGAAGCGCAGCACCTGGACATCGACTGTTTCGAGACTTTGCGTGAGCTGCTCGATCAGCCGCCCTACTTCTCGCTGCTTTTTGCCGGCTCACACGATCTCAAGCGTAAATTCGACGAGTTCTCTGCCACGCTCGAACAATGGAACAGCCGCATTATTGCCAAGGTCCGGCTGCCCGGCCTGCAGCGCAGCGAGGCACACGCCATCATCGAGAGCGAGCTGGGGCACTTGCTCCGCGGCCGTGAGGCCGTGGAGAACAAGACGCTGATCGAGAGTCTCATCGTGGCCGCTACCACGCGCGACGCCTTCGAAGCGAATCGCACCTATATCAACATCCGCACCTTGTCTAACGCGATCGACCAGATCAAGACCGCGGCGACGCCTCGCGTTGAGACGTGTCGCGCGAGCGCGGGGGAGGTGCTATGACCCAAAACGAAGGCCCAGCGACGCGCGATCAAGTGGTCGCGCTGATGGCCCTGTATTCGCAATGGGAAAAGCACGCGCTGCCCGAAGGCGCCGATCCGCGCGCTGCGAGGCTCGCATGGGCCTCGGAACACACGGGACGCGAGGTCTCTTCATTCTCGAATCTCTCCCTCGACGAAGCGCGTAACCTGATCGACATGCTGAAGGGTTCGCTGGGGCAGCCTCTGGGCGAAAAGCCTCGGCCATGGCGGCGCGTCTACTCCCGAGATCGCGCTCAAGCTGCTGGCAGGGCAGGACGGCGCGGAGACGCGTCTTCGTTGATCCAATTGGCCAGTCCGGAAGATCTGGCACGGGTGGACGAGCTGCTCCGGCGCCTGGATTGGACGCAAGAACAGTTCAATGCGTGGCTGAGATCGCCGCGCTCTCCTGTTGGGTCTAAAGATCAGTTTGCAATCCGGACTGCAGCTCAGGCGAACCGCATTTATTGGGCGCTCAAAGCGATGCTGGTTCGCGCCGGTCGATGGCAGCCCGCACCTCGGAAGAAGGCTCCGCTCAGCGCGGTCAAGGCTGGCGCGTCGGCTGGGGTTTGCGCTTCGAAAGGGTAGATAATCTCGGCCGTTTCCGGTCGCGAAGGACCCGGCCGATAACCAGGGTTCCACCGGGCACCGGATTCAAGCGGTGCAGACAGGCGATTGGACCGCTCGTCTGCACCTGGCGTAACGCGCGGGTTGACACGCGAATGCGTTACCCCATTATGCAACAGTGCGCGTCTCCAGAGGTCGCGGATAGCCGGCCGGAGAATGACAAAATGACCAAAGCAAAACCCTCAAAGACCGCGTCTCTGCACCATGTCGGGATGTTCAACAATGTAGAAATGGCACTGATCTCTCCGCTGATCAGGAGCACGAATTTCAACGATGATCTCGTTAGCGAGTGCAGCGCGAGAGGACTCCTTCCGGCGATGCTGGTAGATGGACTGGCTGTCGTAAAAGTTGTGGCTCGAACGGTCTTGGCGGCGCAGGCTGCGCAGCGCATTTACGCCGTGCCTGCCAGTGTCCTGATTTCGATCGCAATCGATAAGTCTGCCTTCGAGGCTGCTTGTTTGATCAAAGATCCCGAGAACGCCGTGGAATGGCCTGGCTGCGATTGTTGCTACTCGCCGGAGATACAGAAGTGGTTCCTGAAAACGGCGGCACTGTTGGCCGAGTCGCGCAAATACAAAGAAGCAATGAAATTGCTCCCGGATCTCGAAGTGTTTGTGAAAAAGGTTCATTCCCTCGGGTTCGGAAGCGACCTGGATGCGGAGGACATTCTCGAAAACATCACCAAATACGGCTTGGGAGAGTGCGACCTGGCTGGCTGGCTCGCACCTGGTGAATACCGGAAGAAATTGAACTCAGTGAGCTGGAGTGACCGGAAAGCCATCGAAGAGCGCGACGCCCGGTTGAGCGCGCTCCCGGTTGCCTAGTTAGATTCGGCCCCGCTCCCCGCGGGGCCTCCCCTTCTGGCCTGATTTGCTTCTCTGAAATAGATTTGGATTATGGTGTCCCATCGCTCCGCATTTCGGGGTGGGACCTGGTCATTGATGAGAAAGCCACATCCCAAAACCGGAGAGAAGCGCGTTCTGAATCAGCCATTGAAGATCGATCGGCTGCCCGCGGAGACGCGTGGCGCCATCCAGACGCTGAGGGCGCAGTATACGTGGCAGGGAATCGAAGAGCTTTCCGCGATGCCGTTCAACGCAAAATGGCGGACGGGGAGCGGCGGTTTTGTGGATTGGGATGCGCTGCCTCTGACAGTTCAAGAGATATTTCCAAGGCGGCGGCTGGCGAAGTCGAGCCTCCATCTTTGGTTCGATCTACGCGTGCGCCAGGCGACGGCCGGAACAATAAACTTCCCGCCAGGGCGTCCTTTGAAAATCGATCGGTTGCCGGCGGAGGTGCGCGTTGCGATCAGGCTCCTCAGGGACTGGCAGTATAGCTGGCAGGGTATTGGGGAGCTTTCCGCTCTCCCTTTCAACCCAAAATGGAAGAGTGAATGTGGTGGTTTTGTGGATTGGAATAGGTTGCCTGTCGTGTTGCAAAAGCTCTTTCCGAATCGGCGCTTGCCATATATGACTCTGCGGAAATGGTTTATTTTGCGGGTGCTTCATCTAGCATCTGAGACAGGCAGACGGCCGATGGAACTCCGCTTGAAGATCGACCAGTTGCCGGCTGAGGTACGGAGCGCGATTGAGGATTTTAGGGCCGCGCACTTTACTTGGCAGCGGATCGAGGAGTTGTCTGGTCTGCCGTTCAATCCAAAATGGCGAACAGAGGGCGGCGGCTTTGTGAATTGGGATGGATTATCGATCGCGGCGCGGAGGCTCTTCCCAAAGCGGCGCCTTTCTCGCTCAACTCTGCATTCTTGGTTTGGGCTACGTGTGTGTTTGGCTGCGGCAGCGTAGAAGTGGAGGGAAAGCGTCCTTCATGGCTGGGTTATTTTCATACGTGATTGTTTACTGAGTGGTAACTAACGTGGACCTGAAGGGGCTGAGCGGTGTCGGAGACCGCGGGGAGGTCACTTTCGTAAATGACGTTTTCGCTTGGATTGCGCTAGGATGGGGCGGAAATAGGCTTTCAAATATTGAATTAATTACTTTGAATCAATGAGATGTGGTATCCAAGCATAGCCTTCGTCTAGCATCGCCGGTATTTTCGCAAACCTCGGCGTAAGTGATTGGTTTTATTAGAAGTGTGGTTTACTTGGATCGGTTTACTCTCATAGAGTGGCTGTATTGCGGCTACTAAATGGCGACGCGTTTTGGCGGGACGATCCTTGATTAAGTAACACATTCGCAGTCGCTTATCCCGCGACGTTCGGCGACTTCCTTCCGAATCCCGTCACTCTCATAGAAACATTGAACCCACACCGCCGTGAGGGAACCTCTGCCCAGCCTTCCACGTACAATAGAAATCGATGAGAGGCCTTCAGCGCGCACAAACGGCCGTTTTTCTGCCCCTTCTGGCAGCGCTTTTCGTCTTTTTGAACGTT
>Ga0182030_10017945_pt1 | contig 13614 bp, 16 predicted proteins | sample 812S3MmetaG_FD_121299 | JGI IMG/M metagenome (GOLD analysis project Ga0182030, IMG submission 121299) | Permafrost microbial communities from Stordalen Mire, Sweden - 812S3M metaG (Illumina Assembly) | ecosystem: Environmental > Terrestrial > Soil > Wetlands > Permafrost | place: Sweden... | reverse complement strand
CGCCACTCGTTCGGTGACATAACTTTGCGTTATCGGGAAACCCTCTGCCTCGTGTTCAGCTTCGGCGAGGACCATACCGTCAAGTGAAGACCGTATAAGTTCGCGAACTGACTTTGAAGAACCGTTGCGAATCGCATCGAGAACGTAACTACGGTTCATATTGAAACCGGCAGCTTCACTCCTGGCAAAATCTAGGACTTGTGCATCAACTGATGCGCGCATTGCTTTCCGCACGGCATCGGTAGAGCCAAGTCCGATCATCTGTTTGTAGTAGTCGCTTCGTAGCCCAAAGCCCTGGATCTCCTGCTGGACATAACTAGCGATACGGCTATCAAGAATAGTCCGGATAGCTTGTTGAGCAGTCTCGCTTGAAGCTTTGCCGATGGACTCCTGTACGTACCTGCTTTTGATACCAAAGTCCTTAATGTTTTGAGTGACCTCTCCGGCTAGGAGGCTAACGTCGCTTTCCGGAAGCATGCTCATCAGATCGGTTGCGGTCGACCGCATCTCATTAGCTACTGCACCGGGCGTCTGTCGCAGCACATGTTCAGTGCTCCGCTCCATACGGCCAAATAGGTTATGTGCTTCTGCGGGAGTCGTCTGTTCGAGTCGTTCAGCGTATACCGCTTGCAGCGAGTGGACTGAACCTTCGTGGGAGGTTGCGAGGAATCCCATGCGCTCATCGTGCTGGGCGAGCACCTCTGCCATCATCGCATCAGAATTTTGTCTTTCCGGTTCGGGTGGTAGAGGAAGCTCTTTTTGTATCATAAATACAATATTAGCATAAGCTTGATGAAATGTCAATCTTAGATGGTAAGAGTAAGTTCACGCATGAGCAAACATAGTGGAGTCAAGCATACATTGCTCTCGGCCTAGCTCTCATAATTCAACAATCACGCATCACTAGGTAGCTACCCCTATAGGGTCACCCAGGATAGGTCAAGCGCACATACCAAGTACGCAGGTCGCGACACATAATGCCGATCGCCTAAGTCTGGCACTCTGAGTGCGCAATGCAAAATACGCTCGCAACTATTTCACACCGAAATCACTAATCCACAGGTATGATTTTCGAGTCGTGTAGCTTCGGCGATTAGGCGAAGATACGCCTGGCTTTTTTGACCGTCATTGAAGCATGGAGCAGTTCTTTGTTGAATAGCTCGGGCGCCTCACCGGTTTTCGCGTAGTAGTACAGTGCCGTTCTCATGATGGTCGTTAGAGTACCATACACAAGTATGAGTAAGAGACCACCTAGCACCGCTGCCAGAAACAGCGGACCCGACACATCTCTAGGCAGATGAACGTTCGTAAGGCCGATACTAGCCAGTATGACCAAAGCGACGTAGCCAAGGACACTCAGTCCAGCGATAGTACCAACGCCAAACTGTACCAGCAAGCCCTCGCCCCAGACTTTCTTGAGCATGCTACTGGACTGCTTCACTGCATCTATGGGGCCGACTGGCTGATCGCTCAGTACGATAATCGGAATCGAAAACATTGTAGCAACTGACCAAGCAGCGCCACCTAGCCATGCGACGAGTTTTCCCGCGAATGGTATGCGTTCGGCTGCTATTTGTACGATCATGCCGATCGAACCAGATACAATAGCGAACTTGGCCAGCGGCACAAACTGTTTGCTCACACCTTTCAGACTGCCGAGTACGGTTGGTTTACCACCATGAAACCTCGTGTTAGCGCCATACACTAACGCACCCGTGAACAGGCTAGACAAGGTGAAAACAAGGAAGAACCCAAGGACAGCTAGAACTATGAATGGTATAAGAATAAGATGACCGTGAAATACTTCCGCTCGGCCATCACGCATGATACTTAGTGTTCCGAAGACTAGCGTCATATAGACACTGAACAGAAGATACATACCAAGGCATGTCACGACAAAACCCATGAGCGGCAGAAGGAGCAGCCGCTTGTCCAAACGGACTACCCGCCACGAACTCTTAGTGAGCTCCCAGCCGCGGCGCAACTTGCCGATCTTTTTTACATTACTACTAGCGGTTTCCATGCCTATCCTTCCTCAATTAATGCACGAATTGATGTGTCGTAAAATACACGAACATTACGAGCCAGGAACCGTTCAAGCACTCGTCTGCCTATCTCAGTCAAGGCATATACCTTGAGATCGGGACCACTGGTGCCGGGCTTCATATCGAAACTGACCAGCTCGGCATCAAAGTATCGCCTTAATGCACGGTAGATGCTCTTATCGTCAGCCGTTAAATTACCAGATGTGGCTCGCTCTATGAACTGCTTTATCTGAGCCATATGCTTCGGGCCGTCTTTTAGGGACAGCATGAGCCATAGACTGAGCTGACCCATCTTATAGGTCGATTCCCAGCCGACGAGCAGCGTCTGTTCATAATTTGTTAGTTCTGGCATATGTGTATTGCCTCTACACTACCGCCAGTATACTACAAGTTGTACAGTAATCAAAAGTTACAACATATACCGCTATAAATTAACACTGCGTGACTGTAATCGTGGTGCCCGTACTATTGGAATTGCTCGCACTGCCACTCGTTGCCGAACCGCCCCCTGTTGCGTTAGCGTTACCCGTATTCGACGTCTGAGTCGTATTGTTATTGACGTTCACACTAGAATTGTTCGTTCCGCAACTCGTCGGCGATTTTGACACGCCCTGAACTATAAGGTTGCTCGGCGTGAGTGCCACCATATTTGATGTAAGGCTTGCGAATGTTATACCACCCACCAGAACGCTCACCGCGCCCATCGTGCCAACAGCTCGAACCATTGGGTTCATAGTACGTAAATTAAGCATACCCACCTCCTTGTTTTATGTAACGTAAGCAGGTTCGTTGTATGAAGACATGCCAAAGGAGGCGATAGAAATTCTTACCGTAACAGAGACGTTAGGCTTCGCTGTGGTGATCTTTGAGCCACTCGAGGTAGTACTCGAGTTCGGCGATACTTGCTCGTATATCGTCGCTTGCAAGATGCATATCGAGCTTGTCAAAAGCCACGCCGTACTTACCTTGCATCACGAGCTTCCAGGAGCTGACGTCAAGCATGCGGTAGTGCAGTAATTTGTCGACTTCGGGCCACCATTTCTTTATAAATGCCCGGTCGTTATGGATGCTATTGCCGGCCAGTACAGCCGGCTCACTATCAAACTGAGTGTGAATGAATTCCACGAGATCTTGCACAACTTCTTGTTCTGGCCTGCCCTCGGTCCGAACTTTATCCAGCAGTCCGCTCTTTGTATGCTGTTCGAGCGCCCACGGGTTCGATCGTTGCAATACCTCTTCCGGGTGAGCAATCACTGCTTCATAAGTTGCAAGCGTCTTGAAATGCCAATCGGTAACCACCGCGGCGATCTCTATAATAACGTGTTCATCGACGTTCAGCCCCGTCATCTCAAGATCCACCCACAATAGTTTCGTGGTAGGCGTCTTTTTGTCTATCTCCATGTCCCCTAGATTATACACCTTGTGGCACGCAGAAACTCCGGCCGTTACCGACCGGAGCAATGCGATGTTTTAGTCTCGACTGAGAAGGAGCTTTAGGCAGCTGCCTTCAACGCGTCAGCGTACCAAACGAGGCTCTCTACCATCATCTGCAGGTTAGCCTGCGGTCCGTACGGAGCGTCTACTAGCTCAGCATTGAGTACGCCTGCTTCATCAATCGCTTCACCAACTCGGTCAGTGAAAAATAACGCTTGCGGAACACTGACTGCGCCAACACCTGGTAGTGCCATACGCAAGTTCGCAATTGCCTGTGCGCCTCCGGATGAGCCATGCCCAACTAATGCGACTGGCTTCTTGTCCAACTGGAAATCAAGCACGTCGATCGCGTTCTTTAGTACGGCCGAGGTCGCGCGGTTGTACTCAGGCGTTACGAGCACGAAACCATCAAACGAACCAAGCTTATCAAGCCATTTCTTAGTTTCAGGGTCAGGCTTGCGCTCAGGATTATAACGCGGACTAACGGGCTCATTAAGAAATGGCATCGGATAGTCGCGCAGATCGAGCACTTCTACGTCGGCCTTTTCTCCCACTTCTTTCGCTACCCACTTGGCAAGCTTGTCAGTCGCGCGACCCTCGCGGGTGCTCCCCACTACTACGGCAATTTTCGTCATGTATCCCCCTTGTGATATACTTTGTATAGTGACTACGTAAGTATAGAGCCAATACTATACAAAGTAAAGTATCAAATGACAGATTACACAGCTGAACTTGAACCGAAGAGCGGATGTATCGCCGGTGCTATGACTATCATCGGCAACAAGTGGACCGCCCTGATTCTTCGCGACCTCTCTTTCGGCCCCAAACGCTTCTCAGAACTGGAAAGATCGGTCGGTAGTATTAATCCCCGAACCCTTAGTCAGCGGCTTGATGACCTTGAGCAGCACGCCATCCTGACAAAAACCAGTTTTGCCGAAGTGCCGCCGCGTATCGAATATGCCCTCACGAAAAAAGGTGAAGATCTCGTACCCGTATTACGCGCCATGTCCGACTGGGGTGACAAGTACTATGACGCAGACTGCTAGTCGGCTTTCTTAAATTCCAGAGCCGCTGAGTTAATACAAAAGTGTTGCCCGTTCGGAGAAGTTGGGTCATCAAATAAATGTCCGAGATGACTCCCGCATGTCGCGCATAAGACTTCGGTACGACGCATACCGAGTGAATCGTCTGGCACAAGTTTAAGTGCGTCATTACTGGCGGCTTCCGAGAAACTCGGCCAACCAATTAATCCAGGCATCGTCGATTCATACTTATCATCGCTCGTGAATAGCAGTGAGTGACAGACCGGACAGCGATACTCGCCCTTCTCTTCGTTATACAGGAGCGCTCCCGAGCCAGGCGCTTCCGTGCCATGTCCGCGTAGTACGCGGTACTGTTCAGGCGTTAACCGCTCCCGTAGTTCTTTGTCCGAGAATTCTTGCATAAGGCGTCTTTCTGCTTATCTAAACTTTCGGCGGTCTGTCTAGTTTGTCCAGACGGAAGACTTTGACAATAAGATATATAAAGAACAGCACAACCAGGAAATCGGCTAGGGCGTACATAAATTGACCCCACGGAAACTGTACTTCATGAGGTCCTTTGTTTACGATGAATATCCTGGTCTGCATCTTTGGACCGACGATGAGGGTCAGCAGTGGTGTAATAAAGCTGGTTACAAGCTGTTTAACTAGCGTTTGGGCCTGCAGACCAATAATGAAACCGATGGCTACGCCCACAACAGCGTGTTCACGCACAAACGTCACGAAGCCGCCGACCTGCGCCCGTACCATATCATCAGGATCAAGAAAATCCTTCACGTTTTCGTGATGATTGTGGTGATGGCCGCGCTTTACATGTACGGGCTTCTCGCTTTCCGTACTACCGGTACTAATGGTCAGCGGATCTTTAGGTTCAGGAGTTTCTATGTCGCTCATATGTCTCAAGTATACAGGGGAACTCCTGCATTTAGCAGTCCTTACATCTTATCCGGCGCGACAATACCGAGTAACTCTAAGCCGCTTTTGAGCGTATTTGCATAGTATTCAACCAGCATAAGTCTCACTGCTTGGCGCGCGTCTCCAATGACACGATTGTGTTCATAGAAACTATTGAACTGCTGTGCTAGCTCGTAGAGATAAGTACAGACGTGGTGCGGCATCAGTTCATTCGTGGCGCGCTCGACTGCTTCGTTATACTCCGTGACTTTACGAAGCAAACTGCGCTCATCCGGTTCAAACGGGTCTTCCAGTAACGGCACATTTCCGACCTGCATGTACGAATCAGCCGCTTTCTGTAAGATGCTTCGGGCTCTCGCATGTGCGTACTGCAGATAGGGGCCACTGTTCCCTTCTAGTGCGATCGACTCTTTCGGGTCATACGCAATATCGCCGCCGATACGGTTCCGTGCGAAGGCGTATTTGACCGCCGCAAGGATAGTGTCTTCTGACGGGTTGGTGCCGGTAGCTTCCCCCGCTACCCGGGCTGCCTCTAAGATGTCGAGTGCCGACGGACCGTTCCCTTTCCGGGAACTGATCTTCACACCGCCCTGCAGTTTCACAACACCGTGCGTCAGATGACGTGTCCGCTCGGCGGGCTCAGGCGCAAACTGGCCGATAGCTGCCAAGACCACCTGCATGTACTGTGCCTGCTCGTTCGCCGTTATGATAATCGACTGGTCAAAGTGGTAATCCTGCCACTTGGTCAGCGATAGGCCGACGTCTTTCGCCTCATACGTCGGAATACCTTCGCTGGTAATAAACACCCGCGTATGCAGGCCGACTTTGTCGCCTTCGAATACGACAGCGCCATCACTGCGCGTGAAGACACCTTTTTTGAGTTCTTCTTGGACGGTCTGTACGCCGAGCGGCGTTACTTCGCTCTCGGGAATAAAGCGCGCAAATGGCGCCACCTGCAACTGGTGGTACAGCTGGTCAAAGTACTCGTAACTCCATTGTCGGCAGGTCCAATAAATGTGCGCAAATGGGCTGTCGTGGTCGTCACTGGAGTGTACCTGGTACACCCGCTTGTTCGTTGCAACAATCGCCGCCTTGGCTTTCTCATCAGTCTCGTACGCGGTGTTGCCTTCAACGTAGCGTTTACCGAGCCATACCGGTCGCTCGACTACCGGTATGTCATCGAGCTTCTCAGGCAGTTCGCCGCCAAGTGTCTCCAGAATGGACCACATGCTTTTTCCGACGTGCAGTCCGACATCACCCCCGTAATTGATGCGGATTGTCTGCGCACCGGCATGCTCGACAAGCCGAGCGATAGTGTCACCTACTAACGTCGTATAGAGATGTCCGGCATGCAGTGGCTTGAACGGGTTCGGGTCGGAATATTCCACGACATAGGTACGGCCCGCTAGTATTTGCGGAGGTTTGTGTTCGGCTGCCAGCATGATGGTTAACGCCTCGTCCGATAGTACTATGTTCAAGAACCCGGGTCCTGCCACGGTCACATCAAACACCTTTTCCTCTAGTGTCTCGAGTACTTTTTCCCGTAAGGCCTCAGCAACGTCGCGCGGGTTTTTACCAAGCTGCTTTGCCAGTTGCAGCGAGACGTTGGTTGAGTAGTCACCAAATTGTTCATCGGGACGCGTCAGCTCAATGTCTACGTTGACTCCGAACACTTCCGTTACAACCGCCGCGATTGACTGCGCCAACTCCTGTTTCATCACTGCTAGTATAACAGATCAGGAACGACGTGCAGCTGAGGCGATCTGCCACCCCGCCACGTATAGGCTGCCGATGAGTACAAAAAAGCTAATGGTGATCGTATACATGTCACCGCTCTGCAGCGGGTGGATAAAGTGATCCGATATATCAAAGAGAATCCCCGCCGGATTGGTCAGTATAGACCAGCTGTTCCAGCGTAACTCACGACCGAGGTAAATGGCATAGCTACACAGCAGGATAATAACGCCGATGCAGGTATCGGCGTGACGAGGAATAAGCCGCTTCCGTAGCTCTAGATGCACCATGTACAGGCTACTGAAGCCGAGTAGCACGGCAGTAAAAATGAACGACGTGAACATAACGACGTCGAAGACGAGATCACCCGGTGCCACTGCTGCCACGTGTATGAAGTCACTGATCATGTAGAAGCTGTTTGGAAGCAGCAGTAACCAGATGAATGTCAGCGCCAGCGGATGCCAGTCGCTCCAAAGGTGGGTGCGCAGGCTCCGCAGCAGGAATACAACCACTATCAGTGGCGTCCACGCTAGAAACAAATTCCAGATAAGATAGTCGAACCCTAGTGTACGGTTATCTATTACGCCTGCGACGAAGAACACCCCGCTCACGACGGTTAAGCCGACTAAGCTCAGGGTGATTCGTTCGCGGGGGCTTAAGTGCCGGCGCAATTTCATACACATAACAGTATACCTTACTAGGGTTGTTACAGGGGTAAAACATGCTATGCTATACCCTATGGCAAGTCCCCACGAACCCGATATCTTAGACCACTTCGTCCATAAGATCATAGACCTTCAACCTGGCAGTTATAACGTCTTCGGCAGTGGCCAACCCGGTATGGGCGGCAGTTCAGCCTCCATGGAAGGTGGCCTGAACGACGGCATGGACATCACCTGGCGACTAAAGCAGCAGACGTTCACATTCGGCATGGCCATACGCGAACATAAGCCAAAAGAAGAGATTGGAGCTCTCGCGGACCAAGTCGAAGGCAGCTTACGAGGCGAAGAGCTAGTCGACCTCCTGAACGCGGATGAAGTAAAGGGTCTTATTGAGACGCTACACAACATCGTGCAAGCCGCCTAGGGGCAGCATACGTCGAAAAAAGATCGACCGCAATCCTACGCGCGCGTTACAGCCCACTCCTGATTCGCTCGTCTGTAAACATACATACTACTATCTAGGCCAAAGCTGTTACTATCTCTTTTATGTCAGAGACTAGAGCTAGAGCCGAATATCAAGCAGCCCTCATAGATCGTCGCGCTGGTATAGCGAGTACCTTGGGTCCTGAGGCCACCTGGCCCGAAGTCAAACCGAACTACTACGCCGATAGTCGCCTACTCAGCATGCAAGCACTGACAGTCTTCAGAGGTTTTAAGGACCAGTACCCTCCCTATGGACTAGTGGATACCGAAGGTGCGCCAATCACCACCCTCCCCGAAGCTCGTAACCCATGGCTAGCATTAACCTTTGCGCTCAGAAGTACGGCTCGAACTGCGGTCGAGCGAGCTATGCCAACCACGAACGCCTGTCCTTATCATGAAGCGGTAGCCCGCAGGATTGGCAGTGCAGTCACACCCCTCAAGCCTTTTGATGACAATGAGCACGGTCTTGATACGCTTCGACAAGCCGTCCGACTTGGTGCCGAGCTCAATGCACCGCTGTTCACTTCACTTATTCAAAGAATACCAGCGCTGCAGCGGCTGCATGGCAATACAGCAGACGTTGAGCCCTTCGCCCGTAACAGCGTCGTCCTGCTTGATCAGCCCTTACAGCACCCGCAACAGTTGGCGAGAGCGTTTGTATATTCCTTAGGGGCGCTAGACGAACTATTTACGTCGAACTTTTTGAATGACGATATAGCGCGTGCGTATACGAAGGTCGAAACAATGCATGGGGCGGACCGATTGAACTGGGCGACGCCAACCGCAACGTTTGATTTAGAGCTTCGTATGCCCGTGGACGTGCTTGACCGGATACACGGATCCGAACTTGAACCCAATGATGCACATACCACCATCTATCCCATCGGTACGCGACTAGGCGACATAGCAGTAACCGAACCAACCATTGGCTGCCCCGGGAACTTGCTCGCACATGCCGTTTGGCAGCAAGCAATCGACGTAGTGGTAGGCGAAGGTATGTGGTCTCAAGGTGTCCCTAACTAGGGATAATAACCGGGCATCGGGAGAGGCTCCAAGGGGCTGCTGCTAACAGTACTGAGTGCGCTAGCAGTATCAATCGTTGCGATGTTGTAGTGTACGGTTTGATCTTGCCCGTATCCAGCCACGGACATACCAAAGTCGCTAGCAAATTGGTTCTCCGGTTCGGCTCCACCTTCAATGGAGGTTCCAAAGGCTTCTCCGCTTTCGGGACCCTTGCCACCTACGACTACTGGCCCACCGCTGCCACCTTGCCACCGCTCTGTTGGCCAAGTCTGGTTCTCAGGTACCATAAGCACTCTAGTGCCCTCATACCCAATGACGATATCTGCTGCGACCATAGGGCTAGCAGGGGGGAGTATCCACGTTGCCGTTGCAGCAGTAGCACCAGTACGTTCACTCAACTGATACACCACAGAGCCGACTGGCGGCAAGTGCTGGGCTCGCGTCATAGCTGGGACTGCCTTGAAGTCATTCTCTCCCGCGTGAACATCGCCCACCGCATCTTGCCATCCGAGCATCGCCGCTTCAGCGATCGCGAGATCAAGACTTGCATCATTCGTCAGCGTATTCCCCGAATCATATGCGGCAGGCACCCGTCTGCCTTTTATGGGAATCTCTTCTAATTGGCCACGGACGTTCGCCACCGCAGCAAAGTTTGGAAGCGCAGAATCGCCTCCCTGAATACTTCCCGCCATTGCATGGGCGGCCGTCATCAGTTGCGTTTTGCCATGAGCAGTCCGTAGTACATACCCCGTACCGAATTCTTCACTCTTTATTTCCCACGCCATGCCAGCTGGCTTGCGGTTACTGTAATTTACAATCGCTACAACGCTCAGCTTATCGGCATCAACTGCAGCCGGAACTGAAGTAACATCTCTTTCGGCGTTCGCAATGCTGATCACCCCATCTTTAATAATTGGATATCCATGTGCTGTCGCTTTGCCTGGTGCTGCGACCGAAGGAGCCTTGCCCTTCGCTGGCGCATCACTATCATGTCGCGTCGTTACAAATGCCGCAGCGGCCACTAGGCCTGCAACGGCTACAACAGCTGTTGCAACACGTCCGCGCCCATGTCTCCTGGCACGGTTATGGCGGCGTTCAGAGGGGTGTACTCGAGGAGGTACAAACGATGCGTAGTCATTGCCGTATTGTATCGGCCCGTTTACTACCCACGGGTCAGTCCCGTTTATTGACCATGGGTTCGGCTCATTCCAACCTTCATAACTCATAATGAGATATATTATATAATAAATGTTATAACTGAGCAAGGACTTTATGCGCCACTCATCCTTTGTGGCAAGCTTCTTACCTTATTACTGTATCGTGAGCGTGAATAAGGCGCCACCGCTCGGCGCATTACCGGCTTCCAGCGTCGCTTCGTTAGCTCGGGCAATCTGTAACGCCAAACTCAGGCCAATACCGTGACCCACCACCCGTGAAGAACGAGCTTTGTCACCGCGGTACATACGCTCGAATATATGCGGCAGATCCTCTTCAGCAATACCGGGGCCATGGTCACGTACCATCAGTGCGTATTCCTCGTCTTTGAGCATACCGACAATTTCCACTTTGCCGTCTTTCGGACCGTACTTTACTGCGTTATCGAGTAGAATCGCGATGAGTTCCACCATGCTTTCACGGTTCACGTCGACTCGGGCAGGCGTAACTTCCTGGACGAATTTGATGTGCTTCGCGTTCTCGTTATGCGAGATACGAGAGACTGCTTCATCGACTATATCGCTAATGACGACCGGTGCGTGGCCCAAGTCTTCAGTATTCCCATACTGGCTCAGCGCGAGCAAGTTGGTTGCAAGCCTTTCTAGTCGGTCAACTTCTTCTAAGTTACTGGCGATTTGATCTCTAGCCTCTTTCTCGCTGAACGACCGCTGGCGCAAGAATACCTCGTTCTCAAGCCGCATACTGGCAAGCGGCGTGCGCAGCTCGTGACTAGCATCGGATGTAAAGCGTTTCTGCTGCTCATGCAGCTCCTCGATTGGCTTCAAGGTGCGGCCGGCATACCAGTAGCTTAAGATTGCGCCAACACCGAGTAGTGAGACGTCGAAGACGATAAAGTCACGGTTCAGCCGGTCCTGAGTTTCATCGTTCTGCTGTTGCTGTGTATCAACAAAGTACTGATCACCTGGGTCACCGGGATTTGTCATTGCCGACGGGTCACCGTCATTCGTGTAATAATGCTCAAACAGCTGATGTACGATTCCCCGCTCGGCATCACCGCCCCGGTCAATCTCGTACATTGTTATGCTACGGGCACCAAATGTCAGTACCAGGCAAAAGATAACGAGGATGCCAAAGTAAAACGCCGTCAGTTTTAGCCGAGCGGACTCGAACAGGTCTGATGGCATCTTGAAGTCCGCAAATTCTGCGTTTAGTTCGTCCCTGGCTTGACGGGCCTTAGTAAGGCCAGCGTCGTATAGATTCTTAAATGATGTAGGCAAAGTCTAAAGGTCCTCCCCACCCTACTACACAGCAGTATAGCCGAAACCACGCACCGTTTTCACGATGTTTTCACCACCAGGCTTGTCGACTTTCTTGCGCAGGTTGGCAATGAACGTCTCAACGGTGTTGTGCTGCACCCGTGAATCATCAGCCCAAACATGATCGAGTAACTGATCTTTACTGAGTACTTCACCGCGCCGGGCGGCCAGGTACTCAAGCAACTGGAACTCCTTGGCGGTCAGATGTATGGACTTACCTGCCTTCGTGACCGTCTTGCTAACACTATCTAGTGTCACATCACCGATACTATAGGACGTACCGGCACCGGCTGCAGGCCGACGGAGGAGCGCTCGAATACGAGCGAGTAGCTCATCAAAGCTGAACGGCTTGGGCAAATAATCATCTGCACCGGTGTCCAGACCTTGGACACGGTCGCCAATTGTCCCACGAGCGGTCAGCATCAGGATAGGCATAAACTGCTTCTGATCGTGCCACACCTTTATGAGGGCCGGGCCATCATGTTTGCCGGGTATCATCCAGTCGAGTAGCACCAGGTCGTAGGTACCGACGCCCGTTAAGGTTACGGCAGCGTCACCGTCTTCAGCGAGATCAACAATGTAGCCTTCAGACTGCAAACCACGCTGCAGGCTTGTTGCGATCTTAATTTCGTCTTCAACAACTAGTATCTTCATTTCGGTTTCCCGTTTACGATTCCATTGGTATTCTGTCAAACTAGTCTGAAGATTTACTGAGAGTCCGCTTACTCGCCCCGCTCGATCTTTCGCTCCTCAGGTGTTTCATTGGGTCGGGAATACTTATCCCACAGACGCCAGGTGGTCCCTTTTTCTGGCGTTGAAGCTTCAATAACGTCACAATCGGTGATACTTTCGATACGGTGTTGCTGCCCGATGCTCGTGGTATACCCCATACCAGGCTGCATCTCTGTTTCAATCATGTCGCCTTTGTTGTCTTCCCACACTAATTTAGCGCGGCCGTTCATCATGAAGTAGGATTCTGTTTTCTGATCATGCACCTGGAGACTCATGGTCTCGCCTGCGTTGACGTGCATGATCTTGCCCATATAGGGAGCACCTTCACGTACCCAGTGCAGCTCATATCCCCATGGCTTCTCCACACGCTTAACATAGGGTTCAGTAACAAAACCGCTCGGATCGAAGGTTGGTACTTGTTGGTCGCTCATACTATCTATCCTTTACGTCCTACTTTTCTAGAAGTTGTCTGGTCTCTACCTTATAGCTTTCGACGTTTGGTTGGTCGAAGCTGTTCACGTTAAGCAACTGGCCGAGGTACATCATTTCCACCATCTTGAACTGCAGGTATGCGCCGAGAGAATACGCGCTGAGATCATCCAGAATTACCTCCATATATGGCAGATCCGCCTTACGGTACGCAATCTGAACACCTTCAAGAATCGCCGCCATCACGTGTTTGGCAGCCTTGCCTGTAATCATAGGGACAAGGTCAGGAAAAACCCGTACGTCTGGCACAACGACCTCAGCTGAGCTAGCGGTTGATACAAACGTGGTCAGTTTGTCTTTCGGCCCGCCTAGGTACAACTGGCCAACTGAATGCAGATCGGTCGATCCGAGCGACACAGTCGGGGTAATACCGGCGTGTACCACTTTACCCTGCAGCGACTGTTCCTTCCCAACGGATTCACCCATCAGCTGACGATACCACTTACCGACAGACTCTAGTTCAGGATGGAAGAAGAAGTTGTCGTTCATGACGCAACCTGCGCTACGCGACAACGAGAGTACTGACGCCGAACGAGCCGCGATGTTATCTTCGCCAAGTGTTCGG
>Ga0182030_10017941_pt1 | contig 13617 bp, 11 predicted proteins | sample 812S3MmetaG_FD_121299 | JGI IMG/M metagenome (GOLD analysis project Ga0182030, IMG submission 121299) | Permafrost microbial communities from Stordalen Mire, Sweden - 812S3M metaG (Illumina Assembly) | ecosystem: Environmental > Terrestrial > Soil > Wetlands > Permafrost | place: Sweden... | reverse complement strand
GATTGACGCATCGAAGTTTTCGGTCACGAGGTAACGTCGCGTCTTCTGTACGATGGGCAACGGAATGTGCGAGTACTTCGATAGGATCTGCGCCGATTCGTCCGGGTTGGCGTTCGCCCAACGTGCCGTTTCCTTCATGCCGGCAACGAACGCGCTCGCGATCGCGGGGTTTTTCGCGATCCAGTCGCGCGTCGTCACCCAACCGCCACCGAGGAATACCGGCGCCAACGTGTCCTTCGTCATTTCGATTACCCGGTAACCCTGTTGAGCGGCTTGGGTGACGAAGGGTTCGGTGAGCAACGCGACTTCGATGCGTCCCGCAGCGAGCGCGGGGATTGTCTCTTGGAATGGCAGCTCGACCCATTTGATCGACTTACTGTCGCCCCCGGTCCGGTCAATCCAGAACTCCGTCGGGACTTGGCTGATGTTGTTGATTCCGTTGATGCCGAACGTCTTGCCGCTCATGTCGCGCGCGGACCGAATCGACGAAGCGGCGGGCGCAATAATCGCGAAGAGCGGGGCCGCGTTCGACGAGATCACGCCGGGCGCGAGGTACACGAACGGAAAACCGTGCGAGTGCGCGCTGATCATCGAGACCGTGTCGGAGATACCGGCATCGAGGGCACCCGACGCAACCGCGGCTGCAACAGCGCCACCATTCGAAAAGAATTCGAGCTGGACGTCAAGTCCATGATTTTTGAAAAAACCTTTATCGAGCCCGTAGAAAATCTCGGAGGCGAACTCCGCCGGCACGACACCGACGCGAACGACGACAAGCGGCGGCGCCGGCGGCGCTGACTGCGCCGAGATGGGAGCTGTTTCGATGAAGAAGCTCGCGAGCAACAACACCAGAGTGGTAAACCGTTTCATGTGCACCATTCTCATTCCGGCGATCGGGTTGTCCGGCGATTGCTGCAGCTCGATTCTCGCTTCCTGTTCGGCCATTCTCCCGTTGCGGTAAACGCGATGCTTTCTACGCATTGGCACGATGCCGTGACAGCATCGTCAACGCACGTATCGCTGAAGGCCGGCTGCGCGAACGAGGTTAAACATCGCTGCGTGGATCGAAGCCGCACTATCGCTCGATCGGCGCCCGGCGCTGAACCTGACGGTGTATGCCATGAATCGGAAGAACTCGTTCAACGCGCGCAAGCGCTCTTGCCGGTACTCCGTGGCCGTGCCGAGTTGACGAAGCGGCAACGCCGCGTACCGTCAGAAACGATCGACGACTTTCACGCCGGCGGCCTTTTGAACGTTTTGAAACCCGTCCGTCTGGGGGGCCATGGCGGCGACTTCCCGCTATTCGTGCGGATCGCAGCGACGCTCGCCCACGGTTGCGGCTCGAGCGCGTGGGTGTACGCTGTTCTGGCGGAACACAATTGGGCAATCGCCATGTTCCCGGAGGAGACGCAGGCAGAATTTTGGAGCGACCCGCGGGCGCTCGCGTCGTCGAGCTTAGCGCCCGCCGGGAAGTGCGAACGCGTAGCCGGCGGTTTTCGGCTCAGTGGCGACTGGCCATTCTCGAGCGGCTGCGATCACGCCGGTTGGGCGCTCCTCGGATCGCTCGTAACCGATGATGGCGGAGGGCGTGAGCTGCGCGACTTTTTGGTGCCGATGAGCGACATCGAGATCATCGATGATTGGTACGTCCTCGGGATGGCCGGAACGGGCAGCAAGACATTGCGCCTGCGCGACGCCCTCGTACCGGAGCGCCGATCGGTCGCCCACGAGGATCTGCGCGAAGCGCGCGCACCCGGCCGCCGGGTGAATCACGACGACCCGCTGTACCGCGCACCGCGATCACTTTTCGCCAGTTTTACACTTGTCGCCGTGCTCGTCGGGCTGGCGCAGCGCGCCGTAGACCTATTCGTCGAACGCACGGCCGGCCGCGTGTCGCGCGGCATTCGGCTCGCCGAGCTCGACTCGACGCAATTGAACGTCGCGGAGGCCGCCGCCGACGCGGATGCCGCCGCATTGTTCGTCGAAGCGACGTGCGGGAAAAACCTGCGCCTGGTGGCGGCGGGCGAATCGATCACGGTCGAACACCTGACGTTGGCCCGTCGGAACGCGGTCTACGCAGCAAAGCTTGCATCGCGTGCCGTCGACCGCGTCTTCAAGGCCAGCGGAGCGCACGCGCTCTTCGACGGCGACCCGTTGCAGGTCGTCTTCTGCGATGCGAACGCCGCTGCAGCCCATCTCTTCCTAAACTGGGAACTCGGTGCGCGGCCGTACGGACAATATCGCCTCGGACTGCCGGTTGACACGGCGGTCATCTGAAAGGAGCCGTGTGGCCACGACATCCGACAATGCGCTCGCGGTGAGCAAGATCGACGTCCACCATCATTTCGTCCCGCCGGCGTGGCTCGACGCTCAGCGCGAGCGCGGGTTGCTGGACGCAGATGTCCGGCAAATGCTGGAGCACTGGTCGATCGAGAAGTCGCTGGCCGATTTGGATCGCAACGGCGTCACCGCGGCGATGGGTTCGATGGCACCGCCCGGGATATGGTTTGGCGAACCGGCCGCGGCCCGGCGCCTCGCCCGCGAGTGCAATGAGTTCAGCGCTGAGTTAGTGCGCAAGCATCCCAGTCGCCTAGGTTTCCTTGCCGCACTGCCGATTCTCGACGTCCCGGGCAGTCTCGCCGAGATCGACTACGCGCTCGACGTACTGGGTGCCGACGGCGTCGGGATCCTGAGCAACACCGCCGACGTCTGGCCGGGTGATCCGAAGTTAGATCATATCTTCGCAGAACTCGATCGCCGCGGCGCGGTCGTCTACGTTCATGCCTCGGTGCCGGGGTGTTGTCGCGCCCTCATTCCCGGCGTTCCGCCGCCCGTTACCGAGTTCTTGTTCGATACGACCCGCGCGATCACGAGCTTTCTCGTCAACGGCGCGTTCGCGCGTTTCCGAAACATTCGTTTCGTCTTCTCGCATGCCGGCGGAACCGTAACCGTGCTCGCGCATCGCATCGCCGGCTTTCAGGAACGGCGCCCGGAACTCCGTGACGTCGCGCCGGACGGCGTCGTGGAAACCCTGCGCGGCCTCTTCTTCGACATCGCAACGATGGCCAACGCCCCCGCTATGGCGGCATTAACGGCGCTCGTCCCCGTTTCGCAAATTCTTTTCGGCACGGATTATCCGTTTGCCCCGATCGAGGCGACGGTGGGTCAACTAGACCGGCTGAGCTTGCCGAATGGCGAGCTCGCTGCGATCGGCCGCGATAACTCGCTGCGCCTCTTTCCGCGCTTCGCCGCGGGCGTGTAGCGGAGTTCGGCATGCCATTGGAAATCGGCGTTTTCGACCATCTCGACCGGGGCGGGCTTCCGCTTCCGGAGCTTTACGAGAGCCGGCTGCGCGCGATCGAGCGCTATGACGAACACGGCTTCTTTGCCTATCATGTCGCCGAGCATCACGGAACGATGCTCGGAATGGCTCCGTCGCCCGGGATCTTTCTCGCTTCCGCGGCCCAGCGCACGACCCGTTTGCGCTTGGGAGCAATGGTCTACGTGTTGCCCGCGTACGATCCGTTACGGTTGCTCGAGGAAATCTGCATGCTCGACAATCTCAGCGGCGGCCGGCTCGAAATTGGATTCGGGCGCGGTGCGTCACCATACGAGCTCGCATTTTTCGACGTCACGACCATGCAATCGCGATCGGTCTACGACGAGGCCTGCACCGTGATCTTGGCCGGCCTGGGAGCGGACGCACTGACGTACAGCGGCAAGCATTTCAGCTACGACGCCGTACCGATGGTACTCCAACCGCTGCAACGCCCCCACCCGCCGTTGTGGCATGGCCTGGTGCGTGCGAACGGCGTCGCGTTTCCGGCAACGTTGCGCATGAACGTCGTCGTTAACGGACCGAGCCGTTTCGTACGGCCGCTGACCGACGCGTATCGAACCGAGTGGCGTGCGCAACACGGAGACGATGCCGTGCCGAAGATCGGCGTTGCCCGCCACATCGTCGTGGCCGACACCGACGCGGCCGCCATCGATCTGGCACGCCAAGCGTATGCAAACTGGTACGCTAGCAATGACTCGCTATGGCGCGCCAACGGCGCCCGTAGCATACACTTTCCGGCGACATTTGACGAGGCGATGCAACTCGGAGTCGTGATCGCCGGTTCGCCGGACACCGTTCGCAGCACGGTCACTCGCGACATCGACGACTGCGGCGCAACCTATCTCATGGGACGATTTGCCTTCGGAGCAATTCCGCTCGATCACCTCATACATTCGATCGATCTTTTCGGCACCGAAGTGATGCCGGTGTTGAAATCGAGCGCCGGAACAATCCAACAAACGACGCACGCTGTCTAGATACAGCGCTGGAGGACAAACATGCCGCAACCCCTCGACCGTCCCTCGCGGAGATCAATGTTAACGGCGGTGGCGAGTGCCGCAACCGCACTGGCGCTCGACACTCGCCCAGCAGCGTCGCAAGCTATCGGCGGCTGGACGCACGCGGCACCCTTTCCGCAGCCGCTCTCGGAAGTATACGGCACCTCGTCCGGCGCGAAATTGTACGTCTTCGGCGGTCTCGACCGCGGCATCGTACCGATGGGCTTTTCGTACGTGTATGATTCGGTCAGCGATACGTGGACCAAGAATCGCGACATGCCGCGTGCCGTACATCATACGGCGCAATCGGAACTGAACGGCAAGCTCTACCTTTTCGGCGGGTTTGCCGTTTCGAACACGAGTACGCCGGGCTGGCTTCCGACGTCGTTTGCCTACGAGTACGACCCGGCGACTGACGTATGGCGGCCGCTGCCGCCGATGCCCACACCGCGCGGGGGCGCGATCTCGGTCACCTACAACGGGCGGTTGTACGTCATCGGTGGTGCGGGGATGCACCCAGGCCAGAGTCCCGCGCCGCTGGCATTTACAGGTAGCGTCCATCGTGCGCTGGGCACGGTCGAAGAGTACGACCCGCAGACCAACCGCTGGCGCACGCTACAGACCATGCCCACTCCCCGAAACCATATTTCCGCGGGCGCCGCGCTGGGTGGCAAGATCTATGTGATCGGCGGTCGCGTCGGCTCGATCTTCATGCAAGGCGCCGACAACACCGATTTGGTCGAAGTCTACGACCCGCAGATCGATCAATGGGGCTCACTGTTGGCGCGCATGCCGTCCTCGCGCAGCGGCGGCGGCTTCGGCGTGTACAAGGGTAAGATCTACGCCGGTGGCGGAGAGTATCGAACCAACGCGCTGATCGGTGCGTTCAAGGCGTTCGAGGCCTATGCGCCCGCAACCGACACGTGGACGACGCTGCCACCGATGCCGTTGGCGCGGCATGGTTGCGCCGCCGGATTCATCGGAAACAAGATTCACTTCGTCGGCGGCGACATTCAGTCGTCCGATCAATTCGGCATTCCGTCGGCGTCACCATATCATGACGTGTACGAAGTCGTCGAGCCGAACCCATGAGCGTCGGCCGTGGTTAACGGAAGATCAACTGCTCGGCTGAAAACGGTGCGATCCCGCCGTATTTCGCGGTTAGATCAATGACGGGTTGAATCTGCGTCGCTTCCAGCCGCTCGGCAAATACCGTCCGCAACATCGTGCGTATGGTGTCTTGATTTAACTTCGCGTACTTGACCAGGATTTCGCCGGTCTGCTCGTGGTTCTTATTGGCCCATGCGGCGGTCTTCGCGATAGTGTCTTGGAAACGCCGCACGACGTCGGGGTGCGAGCGCGCCCATTCGAGAGTCGTGAAATGCGCCGTGATGAGAAAGGCCGGCGCGACCGCATCAAAAAACGCCGCGATCGACGTGCCGACGGCACGAGCGCTCGAAACGAACGGTTCCACTAATGCTGCGGCATCGATGCGGTTCTGCTGCAGAGCTACGAGCATGTCGGCGGAGCCCATCTCGATGAACTTCGTCGCGTCTGCGCGACCGCCGGTTTTATCGATCCACGCTTGCGCCGCGTAGTGCGGTAGGCCGCCCAACGTATTGATCGCAACCGTCTTTCCTACGAAGTCGCGACCGCTGCGCGCGCTCGAACTCTTGGGAACGAAGAGCTGAGTCGACGGGGTCTTCGCGCTATAAAGCCCACCCGGGGCGATGAGGACGAACGGGATGCCCTTCGCGTGCGCGATTGCCACGGAGACGAGGTTCCCGTTACCGATATCCACGGCGCCGGAAGCGACGGCGGCCGCAATCGCCGCGCCGTTCTGGCTTGGCACCAGTTCAACATTGAGCCCGGCTGCTTTTGCGAAACCGCCGTCGACGGCATAGTAGGGTTCAGCGCTGGAATCCACGGGCGTCGTGGAAATTCTCACCGGCGACGCCTCCTGAGCGGACGCGCGTCGCGAGGAAATGCCCAGGCTCGTCGCCGCACTGAGGCCGGCGAGCAATTGCGCCCGTTTCACTTACGTCGGACTCGATTGCTTCTCCGCAGCGGTCTCATCGAAGGCGCCGTACCAGCCCTTCTCAGAAACGTCGAACAGAATGCCTTCGGGATCGCGCCACTTCCGCTCGTAGTTCATGCCGGCCGGATCGCCGAGGTCGTAGGCATAGGTCGCACCCGCTTCGGTGAGTGCTGCCTCAACGGGCGCAAAGTCAGGGACGCAAAATCCGAAATGGCTGACGCCGTGCGTGGGAACGCCGTCGCTTCCACCCGACCGCGTATTCGCGCTGCTCAGGAGCGCGAGATTCATCAAACCGTCGGTCAGGTAAATCGCCCGGCCCTTCGATTCATACGCGCGCGTCATGTCGAAGATTTTCTCATAGAAGCTCGCCGACGCTTCGAGGTCGTTCACCACGATAGCTAGATGTCGCAGTTTTGCCATGGCGGCCAATTTCTCGGCGTCCGCCTCTTCACCCGTCCGCTTAGGGACCGAGCGAACGTACACTTGCCTGCTTCCAATCAAGCTCGCGCCGGGGTCTTTTTCTCATCACAAACATGAGGCGACAGCGGGAGTCGAACACCGCGATCTAGGCTTTGCGGGCCCTTGCCTTACCACTTGGCTATGTCGCCCAACGAGCGTAAACGCCCGGTCGCAGCACACAGACCCCGACACCCGTCGCCCGGTTGCAGGTTTCTAAGCACGCTTGGCTATTCCCAGATTCAGCCAAGCCCGCGGCGGGATAAACGTGCTAAATGAAGCAGCTCGCCTTGGTTCTCGCCGTCGCGCTGGCGTTTAGCGCTTGCAGCGGCAGCTCTGCCGGCAATGGTGCCGTCGCGACGCCGGCGTCGACATCGAGTGCGAGCTCAACCTCCGCGGGGACGTATACCTGCCCTATCGCAACGACATCCTCGGGCACGTTGAATTGCGCGGCACTTCCGCTGGGCGATTCGCACTACAGCACATCCGCGCCGAATGTCGGCACCGTCTACGTTTGCGCGGTTCCCAACGGCGCCGGAGCGACGGGCACGCCACCTTGGATCAACACGACGGCCGGCACCTGGAACGCATTGACCAAGACAGTCGTGATGGGCGCCGTGGCGTGGTCCGGTACGTTTAGTGCAACGGCGGCGGCCAACGGCAGCACGCTCGGCATCCTCGGCAATGGGCTTCCGCTCACGCCGATCACGACCGGTACCTTTCCGATCGCTTCGTCAGATCCGGCCTATCAGTACGATCAGAATCCAAACCACATCGCATCGCAGACGATCAATTACACGCTTTCAAATAACCCGACTGCAGCGGCGTCGGCGGGATGCCTGAACGGTGGTCCAATCGGCATCGCGACCAACGGCGTTTCGATCTTCGATGCACTCGATGCCGTCGGACACGATGCGGTCGCACGGGAAGAGCAAGACGGTTGCCACGGCCACCCCGATCAATCCAGCACGTATCACTACCATGGCTGGCTTCAAGTATGCGTTGCCGACGCCGGAACGACCACGCAGAATTCATCGCTGCTTGGGTACGCGCTCGACGGCTACGGAATTTATGGCCCGTGGTACAACGGCAAAGTGCTCACGACTGCCGACCTCGACCAGTGTCACGGCATCACGAGCGTCGTGAGCTGGCATGGCGCGCTTACCTCGATGTATCACTACGTTTCCACGTATGACTTTCCGTATACGGTCGGCTGCTACCACGGAACTGCCGTTTAGCGACTATCGCGGAAACCAGCGCGGCGACCGTACTCCGCGCCTTATCCTAAGCCGAGGAGGCGACCGACAACTTCTGCGCCGGCTTCGTCAGCGCTGCCCCTGAGTTCGTACGAATGCCCGCGCCCTTTGTCGAAGATCACCGTGACTTTGATACCATCATCATCCGGTCGCGCGACCGCACGATTCAGGTGCGACGTCCAAATGGCGTGATCTTCGAAGAGATCCGAGTGGACGTTTTTCGGGCCCAACTTATCCTCGATCACGTCGGTCACCGCCATCGACCACCCCTCAAATCCGGCCATGTGACTCCGCTTCGCCGCTGATCGCCGCTTTGCCCACGCGCTCGGGGAGGCCGTCGCAGTTACTTATTTGAGAGCGCGTACACCCGCATCGTTCGTTGGGCCGAGGCGCCGGACTGATCCCCTAGATACCCGGTAAGACCTGCCGCGCGTCGGGTCGCGCGTCGTCGAGTCGCGTAACGTAGAACGTGCCTTCGGGCTCGCCGGCGTAGCGATAGTCGAGAATCTTCGGCGTACCGACGTGGACGTAGGCAGCGCGCACGTGCTCCTCAAGATCGATCGCGTCACCGAACGGCGTGCGAAACGTGACGAGATCGGCGTGTTGCGGAACGTCGGCCGGCCGGTACCAGCGCATCCATTGCGGAAGTTGCCCGGTGATCACGACGATATCCGACGGAACGCCGTACCACAGGAGTTCGGCCGACGTTTCGTAGCGGTCGGTATAGATCGTGATGCCGGCGGCGGCATCGGCGTGCAAGTCGGCCGCTAGTGGCCGGTACGCGTATACGCCCGACGAGAACTGCGTGCGAAACGCCGGCTGCGCGCGAAACGCAGCGGCTTGCGCGGCTTCCGGCATTGCGAGGAACACAGCGGCCGCCGTCGCGTACGCCGTGGAGATACCGAGTACCGCGAACGTCAAGCGATGCCAGAGTGCATTCGCGCCCGCGAGCCGGATACCGCACGCAATTGAGATCGAAGCGGCCGGTCCGAGAATCCAGTACGACTCCGTACGCATCGCAAACGAGAACAGGAACAGCGCGACCGGCAACGGCAACGCGGTCCACGCCACGAGCGACAAAAACGGCGGACGGCGCAAGGCCAGAAGCCACGTCAGCACGACGATCAAACCGCCATAGAACAAAAAGCGAACGGTGTCGAGGTTGATGAGCTTTGCGATCGAGAACGTCGCCATCGATTGGCGATGCACGAACTCGAAGGCAAACGTTTCCCAGCCGACCGATGCGTTCCACATCAAGAACGGGATGTAGGCGAGCACGGCAATCGCGCACGCCGCGAAGACCGGTCGCAGCAGATCGCGCCGCGACGTCACGGCCCAAGCGAGAACACCGGCCACCAACGCCCAACCGAACGTACGCGAGTACACGGTTGCAGCGAGCGCCAATCCAAGTCCAACGGTTACTCGGGGCGACGCGCGGCGCGCCAGCGCAGCGGCCGCCCATAGCGTGAGCGCCCACGACAAAACATACGCGCCGTCCGGAATGCATTCGGCGAACTCGAGTTTGGTTTGCGGGATCAGCGTGAAGACGATCGCTGCGAACGCGCCTGCGCGTGAATTCCCGGCGATAATTGCCGCGGCCATCCCGACGGCGATCGCCGCAACGGCTTCGGCGATGACGAACGGCAAGCGCACCGCACCGTAGCTATGTCCGAATAGGGAGCCGAGCGTGATTAGCCAGGCCACCATCGGCGGGTGGTCCGTGTATCCAAACGACGGATGGAGGCTCCAACTCCAATAATACGTCTCATCGGCGGTCAGCGGAAAGTTGAAGGCAGCATAAGCGCGAAGCAGGGACATGATGCCGATAAGCACCGCCGCTCCCAAAACGGGTCGGGACATTACGAGGCGCGTTCTCCTCGGGCTCTGCGTGGCCTGTGCCTTGCTGCTGGGCGGAGTGCCCGCCCTTGCGCAAACGGCAACGCCGGCCCCGATCACGTTACCCCCGGCGCAGACTGGGGCGCTCGGCTATTACATGATGCAGGGCGTCCGAATCGTCAGCACGCCGTTCCCCAGCGCCCCCGCCTGTTTTAAAGCGTTAGCCGATCTTCAGAAGAAGCTCCCGCCGAATACCGCACCTATCGTCTGCGCTCACCGACGTCCGTAACCAGCCGAAGGGAAGCAGACCCCGGCGACGGTACTTCCGGGTCATGCGCGGATCTTTTTTTCTCTGCTCGCGATCACTCCTGATTGCGGCTGCCATCGTTTTCAGCGGGGCGTCCGTCCAGGGGGCGGATGAACCCGGGCTGACGACCGTTCGCATCGTGGACGCGGGGCAAGACGTCGATGCGGAGGCATTTTACGCGCAAGATCTCGGCATCTTCAAGAAATACGGGATCAACGCCGACATCACGCTGATACGCAAAGGCGGCGGCGCGGCAGCCGTGGCGGCAATTGCCGGCGGTGCGGCCGATGTTGGCGAGGGCGATATCGTTTCGGTTGCCAATGCGCATCAGCGCGGCATTCCGATCGTCTTGCTCGCCCCGTCGGGAATCTTTCGCGCGACGGCACCGACCACCGAAGTGATCGTGGCCAAAGACTCGCCGATAAAAACCGGCAAAGATCTCGAAGGCAAGGCCATCGCGCTCATCTCGCCTGAGGGTCCCTCGCGAATCGCGACAAATCTGTGGCTCGAGAAAGACGGCGCGGCGCTCGATAAGGTGCAATTCATCGAAATTCCGCCGATCAACATGGCGGCCGCGGTCGACCGCGGCACGGTTGCCGCCGCAGTCATCAACGAACCCGCGCTCGTCGCTTCAACGTCGAGCTGCTGTCGCGTGCTGGCCAACAACTTCGCCAGCGTCGGCAACACGTGGCAACTCAACGCGTGGTATTCGAATGCGGATTGGGTCGCCAAGAATCCAGCGCTCGCGCACAAATTCGCCCAAGCGATTCACGAAGCGGCGATTTGGGCCAATAACCCGGCCAATCACGCGAAGTCGGGCGAGATCCTCAGCAAATACACGCCGTTCCCGCCCGACCTGTTGGTGAAGATGAACCGCGCGACGTTCGGCGAGACCCTCGACCCGAAGACGATGGCGCCGCTGCTCGACGCCGCGCTGAAGTACAAAGCGCTACTCGCTCCGGTCGACCCGAAGTCCCTTATCAGTTCGGCCGCGCTTTAGCGCGGCTTCCAGATGAGAATCGCGTCGCCGAACCGCACGCGCCGGCGCTTTCTTGCCGGGTCAGCCGCCGCGCTGGCCTCGGTCGGCTTCGTGCGTTCGCCGGCCCGGGCCGCGGCCTGGAATTATCGCTACGCGAGCAATCTTTCCGTCGATCACCCGCTCAACGTCTCGATGCGTCAATGCTGGGATGCGGTGCGACGGGAAACCGGCGGCCGGCTCGATGTCAAGATCTTCCCGAATAGCCAACTCGGCGGCGATACGGCCGTGCTCACGCAATTGCGCTCGGGCGCGGTACAGTTCTTCACGCTCGACGGCGGCATTCTGCAAGGCGTCGTTCCGGTTGCGGCGATCCAGGGGATCGGCTTTGCGTTTAAAGATTCCGCCGACGCGTTTCGCGCGCTCGACGGCGCCCTTGGCGACTACGTGCGCAAAGCGATCAACGCCAAAGGCCTCTATGTGCATCCCAAGATGTGGGAGAACGGGATGCGCCAGATTACCTCGAGCTCAAAGCCGATTCACAGCGCCGAAGATCTGACCAACTTCACGATCCGCACGCCGGCCGGTGCGCTGTGGGTCGATCTGTTCAAATCGTTCGGCGCGTCACCGACGGCCATCAACTTCAACGAGACGTATACGGCGCTGCAAACGAAGCTGGTCGATGGCGAGGAAAACCCCTACGCGATCATCGACAGCGCACATCTCTACGAAGTCCAGCATTACCTGAGCGTAACCAACCACATGTGGTCGGCCTACCATCTGCTCGGCAACAACGACGCCTGGCAAGCGTTACCGGCTGATATACGAGCGATCGCCGATCGCAACCTCACCAAATACGCGCTGCAACAGCGGCGCGCAACGGCCGAGCGCAACGCGTCGCTCGCGGATCAGCTCGCCCGTCGCGGTATGGTCATCTCGCAAGCCGAGACGGGCAGCTTTCGCACCCGCCTGCAAGCGAGTGGGTTCTACCGTCGTTGGAAGACGGCGTTCGGGCCCACGGCGTGGGACCTACTCGAAGCCCACTCCGGAAAACTCGCCTAGCGGTTCGGGATGACGTCGTCGATGAGACCGCTGATACCGCGCGTGTCGCGCCGATCGTCGCTCCGTTTGTCGTTATCGACGGGAAGATCGCGCTTACGCCGGTCGCCAACTCGGCGACTGTCTTCGGCTGATTGCTTTTCGAACTGATCCTTTGCCATGTTGCCGTCGTACCCGCAAATCGAAGCGAGTACCGCTCATAAAATGCTTTGCCCCTGGGCACGCTCAGAACCAAGCACTCGTTCGCCGATAAGTAGGGAGATGCCGACGCGAATTCCGTAACGTCCTGACCCGCATGCCCGTGCACCTCACGACCCTCGATCCGTTCGCTTTTCTCGAGCGCAGTGCAGCGATTTACCGTGAAAAGGTTGCCGTCATCGATGGTGACCGCCGTTATACGTACGTCGAGCTGTTCGATCGGGTGCGGCGTCTCGCCGCCACACTGCAAGCGGCCGGGATACGCGACGGAGCGCGCGTTGCCGTACTCTCGCCCAACGCTCGCATGCCGCTCGAAGCGACCTTTGCCGTGCCGCTCGCGGGCGGCGTCCTATGCGCGATGAACACGCGGCTCGCACCGACGGAGATCGATTACATGCTCGGGCACTGCGAGGCGTCGCTCCTGCTCTACGACGCCGACCTCGACGAGCTCATCGGCGCTTTGCAAGGAGCGGTGCCGAAGATTCGCTTCGGCGGCGCGCTTGGCGACGCGCCCGACTACGAAGCGATGCTCGCCGCGGCCGATCCGATGGCACTCGTTCCGAACGTACCGAACGAAGACGATACGATCTCGATCAACTACACCAGCGGAACGACGGGGCGCCCCAAAGGCGTGATGTACACGTATCGCGGCGCGTACCTTAACGCGCTAGCCGAAGTCTTTCACGCGAATCTGCGACCGGAGAGCGTGTACCTCTGGACGCTGCCGATGTTCCACTGCAACGGCTGGTGCTTTCCGTGGGCCGTCACCGCGGCGGGCGCAACGCACGTCACGTTGCGCCGGGTGGATGCCGCCGGCATCAACGCCGCAATTACCGGCGAGGGCGTGACGAATTTCTGCGCCGCGCCGACGGTGCTCGTCGCCCTCGTCAACGCGCCCGATACGGTCGCGTTCCCCCGACCGCTGCTGATCACCACGGCCGGCGCACCGCCCTCGCCGACGACGATCACGCAAATCGAAAAGCTCGGCGCGACCCTCGATCACGTCTACGGCTTGACCGAAACGTACGGCCCGATCACGGAATCGGCATGGAAGTCGCCGCTGTGGGATCGCGCCGACGGCGCCGAACGCGCGCGACTCAAAAGTCGCCAAGGTGTGCCGATGATCACGGTCGGCGCGAGCGAAGTCCGCGTC
>Ga0182030_10017940_pt1 | contig 13617 bp, 10 predicted proteins | sample 812S3MmetaG_FD_121299 | JGI IMG/M metagenome (GOLD analysis project Ga0182030, IMG submission 121299) | Permafrost microbial communities from Stordalen Mire, Sweden - 812S3M metaG (Illumina Assembly) | ecosystem: Environmental > Terrestrial > Soil > Wetlands > Permafrost | place: Sweden... | reverse complement strand
GGAAGCGAGCCGGCGTCTTCGGCCTCTCCGGCCCGATCCAGATGCGCGCTTAAACGGGCTGGATCGGCGGCGAGCGACTCCGCGAATTCGATCAGCTTGGGATGGCCCTGCACCAGATTGAGCGTGCGGAACACCAGGGGCCGCGGCGCCGGGTCGCTGAGAAGGGCGCCAAGATTCGGCAACTGCCGGGCCAGAAGCGCGGCTTCATCGCGTGAGAGGGCGTGGATGGGGCGCGTGAGCAGCCGGGATGCATTCGCCACCACTGGCACGATGCGCGACGTCAGAACGGTCCGGCTGTGGCCGTCGTGATCGAGCAGCGCGTCAAGCAGAGTCTTCCACGTCTCGTCGTGAAAGCGGCCATCGGCAAGCAGCAAGGATTCCAGGTTATCGAGAACGATCAGGACGCTGTTGTCGCGAAGAAATTGTTTGAGGACAGGCAACCAAGCGACGAACTTCGCGGGGTCGGCTAAAAGGTGGGAAAAGGGCAGTCGCTCCCGATCGTGAACGTCTCGGACCTGGTTTTGCCACTGCTGCGCGAACGTCCCCAGGGCGCCGGATATTTCGGACCCCACATCCGGGGCTTTGAACCAAACGAAGTCCGTGAAGCGGTCGAGCTTCTCATAGTGGAAGGCCAGCTCCACAGCGCACTCGGTCTTACCGCCGCCGGCCATCCCGTAAAACAGCACACCGGTTTTGCGGCTCTCGCGCGCGAGCACCTGGCTGGCCCGGGCGAGCGTGGCGACCCGGCCGACGAAGTGCTCCGAGGGGCGCCTCTCGAAATGCGCCATGCCGATCCTGGTGGCTGGTTCCGGCTGGGCGGGCGGAGCTTCCAGGATAAGATCGCCGGCGCGTGCGCCAAAGAGCGCGGGCGTGATCATGGAAAGAGGAGAGTGTGGAGCGTTACCGATGTTTTGCAGTGCATACTGCAGGCTGCGGTCGAGCGTGTTGCCCTGCGCCAGCACGCCGTCATAGACCTGCTCCGCCAACTGGATGGCAAATTCGTCCTCCACGGGAAATCGCATGGCCAGAACGGCGCAGTCCAGCTCGCGCACCAAGGCGCGGGCAAGCGCCGTAAGCTCGCGGGGAGTGGTTGCGTCGCGCTCGCCGCCGGGCTCCGCTCTTTCAGACGGGTGCTCCGGCGTACGGACGCCGAGCCAATGCAGAGTTTCCTCAATGGTGGCGGCGGCCGAGGAGCAGGCCGAGAGCGTCACCCATTTAAGGCGGGCTCGCGCGGGCTTGAGCAGTTTGACCAAATCCGCGGAAGAAACTTCATCGGCCGTTCCGTCATTCTTTTCCAAGATGAGCACGGCCGCACCGCCGTGTCCCGAAAAGTGGATGAGGTCCCAGCCTTCACCTTCTCGCAAAACTCGTCCCAAAGTTTCGCGGGTGACGCCGTACTGGAGCACGCGAACGTCGATGGCAAGGCCGCGTTCCTTCGCAAGTCCATCGAAAAGGCGCGTGAGCTGGTAGCGTTCCCGGCGCAGGTTTAGAGCGGACTGGCCTTCGGGGAGGCTGAAAACCGAAAGCACTCGCAGACGTTGACCGACGGGACGAAGATCGTTTCGGCGCGCGTCGCCTTCCACCTGAAAGATCAGCGATACATCGTGCCAGGCGAGCGGCTGGCCATCGGCGTGCGAGAGCTCGAAGGGAAGGTAGAGAAGAGATTCGGCGTCGGAAGATTTGGGAATCGTCACGCTCACGGTGGCCGGCGTTTCGGCGACAATTTTCGCGGCCAACGGTCCGAACAACTGCGGGCCGGCCCATTCGCCGAGCTGTTTTAAGATGCGGACTTGCTCTTGACGGCGGCGGTCGGGAGCGCAAGATTGCTGCAGGTGACCGTAGAGGTCCAGGAGCGCGATATAGTTGGGGTCCGCGGGATCGAGGTTGACCTCATGGTCTCCCATTTGGACGCCAAGTTGATCGGTGAGTATCCAGCGCCAATGCTGGGTGTCTCGAAAATCGACGGCTTTTAGCGTAAGGCGCGGCACAATTATTAGGAATTTATCGTAGCACTTGGGTATATTTATTGCCGAGCTTGGTTTCGCATCGCGGAACTGCAATCATGCAGTCTGCTCCGTCCGTCTCATGGGACGCCAGATACGCCCACCAACTTCGCGAGCTTCAGCCAATGCCTCGGATGCGGAGCTCGCTTGCCCTTGAGCGCCACAGCGGCGTACGGCAGTGGGGAACCCGAAGGTCTACACTTATTCAACAGGATCAAGTTTTTGGAGTATTTCCGCAATTCTCACCGTGAAGCGATTGCGAATGGACGCCGCCGGTGGCTCCGGGCCAGGCGTATTTTAGGGCATTTTTGGACGGTACGCGCCCGCCTTGTTTGCATCCTCGCACCTTGATATAGTACGGCGGATGTTTGTTCAGGCACATCGTCAAGGAGAATTCGAAATGAAATTGCGCCTATGGACGAGTTTATATAGAGTCGGCCTCTCGACCCTCATTCTTTGCGCGGCGGCCCAAACCCAAGTCCAAGCCCAAGCGCCCTCCGCTCCCTTCACCGCCAAGAACGCCGACCTCGGCAAGGCGCTGGTCGATTCTTCGAACGAAGTCCGCAAGCAGACTCCCGAGGGCACCACGCCCAACGAGCCGTTCAAGATCATCGGAAATCTCTACTTCGTCGGCAACGCCAACGGCGAGGTGTTTCTGCTGACTTCGCCGCAGGGCCACATCATGATGGGCACCGGTTCCGCGAATACTGCCGAAGCGGTGCAGAAAAACATCGAGAAGATGGGCTTCAAGGTGACCGACATCAAGGCCATTCTGGTCAATCACAATCACGGCGATCAATCCGGCGGAGCGGCTTATTTCAAAGAAAAGTCCGGCGCGCCGCTCATGGCCGGCTTCGGCGAAATACCTTACATCGAACACGGCATGTTCAACCCTCCCGCCATCCCTCGTCCTCCCGACCCGACCGCGAAGAATGCGGGCAACGGACCGCGCTTTCCCCCCGCTAAAGTGGACCGCGCACTCTTCGATGGCGACGTCGTGAAAGTCGGTCCGCTCTCCGTGACCACTTATCTCATCCCCGGCCACAGCCCGTCATCGACTACATTCGCCTACACCGTTCGCGATGGCGGACGCGACTACAAAGTGGTGGAATTTTGTTGCTGGGAGTATCCGGACGATCTCACGACGAATGGCTTCATCACCGAAGCCGGCGTGAAGCACACCTTCGAAACGTTTAAGAAACTGTACCCCGTCGATATTTACCTGGAGCTCGGCATTTACGCGTGGGGAGGAATTCTGGGCCAGCCATCGGGCACGCGCGCCGAGCGCCTCGCGGCATTGAAGGCCAACCCGAAGCTGTTTATCAATCGCGAAATCTTCAACCAATTCTCCGCCGCGCGCGAAGTGGAATTCGAAGAAAAAATGGCCAAGATCAAGGCGGCCAAACAATAGACCGGGCCTTAGACTCCTAGCGTCCGGCCGCCGTCCACCTGCAGGATCGATCCGGTGGTGAACGTCAGCGTCGTGATCACCGCCGCTACCGCTGCCGCGATTTCGTCCGGCGTCGCGAGCCGTCCCATCGGCGTGCTGGCCGCCTGCGCGTCGTGCCAGTCTTTGTCCAGCGATTTCACGAATTCCGTATCCACCAACGCCGGAGCCACGGACACCACGCGAACCCTCGGCGCCAGCGCCCGTCCCAGCGCTTTCGTCATGTTGTCCAGCGCCGCTTTCGACGCGCAATACATCACATTGCTGCCAATCGCGAAATTTCCCGCCGAGGACGACAAATTCACCACCACGCCTCCGCCGGGCAGAGGACTCTTTTCCAGTAGCGAATGAAAGGCGCGCACCGTCGCAAACGCCCCGCGCACGTTCGTCGCCAGAATGCGGTCGATCAATTCGTCATCGAGCGACGCCAGATCCGCGTGCTTCACGAAGCGCGTCGTCCCCGCGCAATTCACGATGGCGTCACAGCGCCCATAATCCTCGGCGATATCCTGCGCCAATTTCGCGAGCGCCGCCGTATCCGTCACCGGAGCCTTGTGCGCCGAGTGGCCATCCCCCGCAAGCGATTTCACCAACGCTTCGGCGTTCGCGGCCGCCGTGTTGTAGCCGACCACGACGCGCATGCCATCTTCGGCCAGCTTCTTGCAGATCGCCGACCCGATCCCTCCCGCGCCGCCAAAAACAATGGCGACCGGTTTCGTTTTGCCGATCTTCTCTTTCCGCTCCACGGGCAATTCCAAAGTTGTCGCCATTAGTTCCCCGCCTTTGCATGAGCCCCATAGCGCCGCACACGCAAATCCGCCTGCTCTTTATGCGCCGCGAAGTTCTCGATCGCGCACAGCCGCGAGCAATATTCGCCGATCAGCGCCGAGGCCTCATCGGTCAGCACCTTTTGATACGTGCAGGTCTTGATAAATTTGCCGACCCATAGTCCTCCCGTGTAGCGCGCGGCCTTCATCGTCGGCAGCGTGTGATTCGTGCCGATCACCTTATCTCCATACGCGACGTTGGTGCGCGGCCCCAGGAACAACGCTCCGTAGTTCGTCATGTGGTTCAGGAAATAGTCCGGATCGCGGGTCATCACCTGCACGTGTTCCGATGCGATCCGATCTGCCTCGGCAACCAGTTCGTCAACGGTGTCGCACAAAATAATCTCGCCGTTGTTTTCCCACGCCTCGCGCGCGATCGCGGCCGTCGGCAGCCAACCCAGTAATTTTTCGATCTCGCCGGGAGTTTTCTCCGCCAGCTCTTGCGAATTCGTCAGCAGTACCGCGGGACTTCCCGGCCCGTGTTCGGCTTGTCCAATCAAATCCACGGCGGCCATTTCCGCATCGCACGAATCGTCGGCAATGATCAGCGTTTCCGTCGGTCCCGCCAGCAGATCGATGCCCACGCGTCCGAACAACTGCCGTTTGGCTTCCGCCACGTACGCGTTGCCCGGGCCGACGAGCATATCCACGGGAGCAATCGTCTCCGTGCCCAGCGCCATCGCCGCCACCGCTTGCACGCCGCCGATCGCGAAAATTTCCGTCGCGCCGCCCAGATGCATGGCCGCAACAATCGCCGGATGCGGAGCTCCCTCAAAGGGAGGCGCGGCTGCGATGATCCGCTTTACGCCGGCGGCCTTCGCCGTCACCACGCTCATGTGCGCGCTCGCCACCATCGGATAGCGGCCTCCGGGAACGTAACAGCCAACGCTATTCACCGGGATGTTCTTGTGCCCCAGGACCACGCCCGGTATCGTCTCAACCTCCACATCTTTCAGCGCGGCCTTTTGCACCAAGGCGAAATTGCGGATCTGCGTCTGCGCGAACTTGATGTCATCGAGCACCTGCTGCGGCAGCGCTTTCAAACAATCTTCGATTTCGCTTTCCGAAAGCCGGAACGACTTCGGAGACCACCTATCGAACTTTTCCGAATACGCCCGCAGCGCTTTTTCGCCGTTCTCGCGGATGTCGTCGAGAATGGTCTCGACCGTGTGCCGCACCTGCGCACTGCTCTCGGCCTTCGCCGCTGCGGTCTGCCCGCTTTTCAAGTACCGGATCATCGAAGAATTGCTCCTGTAAGCATAAGTTTAATGATGCCACGCCGCATCACTCTGCTACCGGGCCTCTGGTAGTGTCCGAGAAGTGAATCGGGAGATGGCGCTGGTGTAAGGAGATCGTGCTGGTGTAAGGAGATCGTGCTGGTGTAAGGAAATGGTCCCGCTGTAAAACGGGCGAAGACTAGCCCTCGGCCGGGACGTCGGCGGGTGCCACTTTCGCCGCACGGCGAATCAGCATGGATATCAGCACACCGAGCCCCAGGCAGGTAGCGCCTGTCGCGACATGCGACGCGACGGTGATGTCCGAAAACAGCGCGTGCTTGGCTGGATCGGGGATGGAAATCAACACCATCCCCAAGGTGACTTGCACGCCCAGCAGACTGGCCAGCCAAATCACCGGCGCGCGCAGCGAAGCATTTTCCGGAACCTGCGTGATCAGCACCGTCATGCCCAGCCCGAAGATCACCACGACGAACGCGCACAGGATATGCCACAACACGGCGATTAAATTGTGGCGAAACGCCGCACCCAATGCCACCTGCAACAGCAGCGCACCGACGGTGGAATTCGATAACCCGCGCAGCGAGGGCCAGCCCTTATCGACGATCGGCGCGGGAGGCTTCTCCCAGCCGGGCCATTCATAGACGGCGACATGCACCAGCAACACGAATAGAATTTGCGAGACAAACGCGTGGAAGAAACCGGCCCCGTCCGCCGCGGTTGGTACGAACGTGCTCGCTTGAAAGGGGCGGGTGATCATTCCCATCCAGGCTTCCAATGCGACGCACGCCACGCCCGCCCAGGCGATGATTTTCACGCGGCCGCGCTTATCGGCAAAGGTAATCCACACGGCCAGGATCACGACCAGGGTCCCCACGCCTTCCGAAACGTGGCGATGTCCCAACAGCGAAAATACGCCCGTCAGCGCGTCGCCGGGGCCTTGGGCCAAAGTATTCGTCAGAACCGCGCCGGAAATCAGATTCAACAGAACTGCCACTGCCACCAGCAGTGCGAATGCGAACATTGCCGGAACTCCTTTTAAGAATGAATGGACGCAATGAATTCCTGCATGACCTGCATGACGTTCATAAAATGTACCGCATGTCCCCGACTCTCCGCGTGCAGCAAGAACAGGTTCGGTTCAATGTAGCCGATTCCTCGTCCACAGACGGCCATCCCAATCCACAACACCAGCGAAAGGCCGCCCGCCAGCTTGGCTTGCGCGGTGAGGCCGCCGGCATCGAGCGCCGCTCCGTTGCGATAGACGCCCGCGCGAAAAATCACCCCGTGAAGCAGAATCAGCAACAGCAAGATCATTTTTATGCGGAAGAAGATGTTGTAGTAATATTCCTCCGCCTTGGTGCCAGCCAGCAGCACGCCGCACGTCACGATCAGCGCGAACCCGAAATACTTGGGGCCGCGCAGCCGGGCGAGAAGATCGCCGACTGGATAGCTCTTCAGACCGACGCCCATCAGGCGCAAGTCCGTCACCAGGATCATGCATCCGAAAAACGCGATCGCCACCATGTGCAGCGAAAGGATGGTGGGGTAGAAGATCCCGGATCCCCGCAGGTCGGTGAAGAACGAAGTCGCTTGCAACCACTGACAGAAAGAGAGCATGTGGATTTTCCCGGCCGCCTAGAGTCCTTGTGCTACAAATCCGATGAAGATGCCGCCGAACACCACCGACGCCCACAACGTGAGCGATGCATAGGCAACGGCTCTGGACAAGCTCGAAGGCGGCTGCTTCACCGTCTTTCGATGAATCGTAAAATGGAACATCAGCGCGGCCACCAGGAGAATCATTTTGATGAGGAACGACCAGTTCAGATAGTACATGTCCGGGTCGGTCGAGTACATCAGAGGCCCGGTGAAAAGGATGAAGGCCAGCCCCAGGTGCGTCCAGATCACGAGGCTCTTGCTGAGTTCGGCCGGTTCCTGGCGCATCAGGCCGATGCCGAGCATGCGGAAATCCACGATGGCGATCGACCCGATCAGCAGCGCGAACCCGATGATGTGGAAACATTCGAGTGCGGGGAAAATCAGCGTGGAGCCGTTCAGAAGATCGGCAGCCGCGGCTTGTATGAACATAACGAAACGCCCTGTCCCTATGGATCGGATGTGATCCGAGTATGATCCGGCGCGCACTCATTGCGTGCCCGCCACCTGAGGAGCATAACACGTTGCTCCATAAAAAGTGCTGGGGAAAAACACACACCTCAGTTACATGCCGGTCAGTGACCGGCTTCTAGAGGCGCTGTGACGCGAGGACGCTAGTCATGGGCTTCCGCGCATGCTAGAATCGCGTGGTTCGCAACACTTGGTGGGTTGAACTGGACGTGATGGGTTGAACTGGACGTGACGGGTTGAGCTGGATTGGTTGAACCAGCCCGGCCGGACCCCCCGGCTGGAGCATGGACGAAGGCACGACAAGTGGAACGCGACGTGCAACAGAGTATCGCTAATGCTTCAAAATACACCATTCGCGTTTGAAGCGACGCTGAACGCGTCGCCGTTTACATTCCCGATTCTGGAGGTCACGCACATCGCGAGCTTTGCGATCGCCATCGGCACCATCGCGCTGGTGGACTTTCGTCTGCTCGGGCTGGCCATGCTGCGGCAAACGCCCGGCAAGCTGGCGAGCGCGACGCGGCTGTGGACGCTGCTCAGCTTGTCGACGGCGATCTTCTCCGGCTTGCTGATGTACGCGACGGATCCCGACAAGTTCTACCTGAACGTGTCTTTCCTATTTAAGATCGCGTGCCTGATTTTGGCGATTGCTTTTCACTACACTGTCCATCGCCGGATTGTGGGAGGTGTCGTTCAGGGTAACGCTCCGGCCGCTGCGGCGATCGCCACGGCGTGCGTGTCCCTGACGCTGTGGGTGGGCGTGGTGTTCGGCGGGATCTTTATTGAATTCGTCAAGGAAGGGCTGAGTTTCAGCTAACCGGAAACCCGATGCTCCTTTCCTCCGTCATTTGGTTGCAGCAAACCGGCGTGATGCGCGCGCTCCGCGAGTCGGATCGCGGCTATGAAATCCTGCTATCGCTGCACGTTTCGATGATCGCGTTATTCGGAGCGACGGTAGTGATGACGAATCTGCGTTTGCTGGGAATCGCACCCGCGGGGTATTCGGTGGCGGACATTGTCGATCAGTTGCGGGTGCCCAAGCGCATCGGGCTCGCGTGCATCGGCACGTGCGGATTCCTGCTGTTCGGCATGAAGGCCGAGGAATATTATCTCAATGCCTTCTTTCGCCTCAAAGTCGCGCTGTTCCTATTGGTCGCCGTGCACGCCATGATTTTCCGGCCGCGCGTGTACAATGCGCCGCAGAGTTTGGACGAGGATGCAGGACTGCAGGGGAGTCCTCCCGCGCGGGCGAAAGCGGCGGCCGTGACGTCGCTGCTCTTATGGTTCGGAATCGTGTGCGCCGGACGAGGGATCGGATACATTCATCCTCCTCCGTTCTCGCACCATTTTTCGGAACTGTGGAATCGCCCCGCGCAGGCCGGGGAGCTTTTGACGAAGCGCTTCGACAAGGCCGATTTCAACACAACAACGTTCAACCCACAGAAAGGTGGCCGCAATGCTGATTGATAATCCAATCAATTCATATGAGCTCGTATTCCCCATTTTGGAGATCTTCCATATCGCCGGCTTTGGCGTGGCGATTGGCGCAACGGCGGCGGTGGATTTCCGGATTCTAGGCCTCTTGCCGGTGGAGCAAACGCCGTCCGAGCTTTCGAAAGCCACCTCTAGGTGGATGCTGGGGGGCCTGCTTGTGGCGATTTTCTCGGGCATGGAGCTGTACACATCCGATCCCGACATGTACTACCTGAACTGGTCGTTCCTGATCAAGATGATGTGCCTGATCGTGGTCATTGTTTTGAACTATACGCTCCACCGTAAGATCGTGGCCAGCAACAGTACATCGGGCGGCGCGAAGGCGGTCGCCTGTTTGTCGCTGGCGCTGTGGGCCTCGGTTATTTTTGGCGGTATCTTTATCGCATTCATTCGAGGAGGACTGTAAGCCATGATGCAATTCGCGATTTGGATCGAGAATACTGAATTTTTCGCTTATATTCGAGGCTCGGGCTATGAGTTTCCGGTGCTCCTTTCCCTGCATCTGGTGGGGCTCGCGTTCTTCGCCGGATTGATTCTGATCACCGATATGCGGCTGCTCGGCTGGGGCCTGAAGGGGCACTCAATCGCCACCGTGGTCAACGCCACGCGCTGGCCCAAGCGCATCGGGTTCGTGTGGGTGGCCGGCTGCGGCTTCATCCTCGGCATGTCGAAAGCGGAAGGCTATTTCCTGAACACGTTTTTCCAAATCAAGATGATGTTGTTCGCGTGCGTGCTCATCCACGCGTTGGTCTTCCGCCCCACCGTCTACAACCATCCCGAGGAACTCGACAAAGCGCCGGCAATTCCGGGACGAGCGAAACTGGCGGCCGGATTGTCGCTGTTTCTGTGGCTGGCCATTCTGACCATGGGGAGATCCATTGGCTACATGGGCTCGCCCAGCGGGCTGCATTACAGCCAGCTCCTGAAAACGATCTTGACGTTAGGCCGCAGCTAGAAGCTTCGCGGCACCGACCACTCGATGGCCAGCCCCATGCGTCAGCGTGGGGCTACTACTCCAGCACTAGCACTGCGAGCCCCACGCTCACGCATGGGCTACCTGGCAACGGTACTCGATCCAACCGTATTCGCCGGGAACGCGGCTGATGCGGACGGGCTCGATAACACGGCCCGCCACGCAGGCTTCAACTCGCCTCCCGGCACTTACCATTTCGGAAGCGAGGGCTGCAGTATTAGATTTTTCTAGGAGAATTCCGGCACCAAACGCCGCGCACGGGTGCGTTATCGTTCACGAAAAAGAGCGGCCCTTACGAGCCGCTCCTTCATCTGTTTGTGCCGTAGGTTTTGCGCCGTCCGATTAGAAACCGATACGTATTCCCAGTTGGATCTGCCGGGAGGTCCCAATGATGGACGTGATGCGGCCGGCGTTCGGATTGAGCGTTCCATTCGCTCCGACGCCGCTATTGAAGACGTTCTGGTTCGGCTGGCCCCAATTCGGATGATTCGGCAGATTGAAGAGCTCCGCCCGGAATTGAACATTGAACACTTCCGAAATTCTCCGAATCGGCGTGTTCTTGAAGAACGCCATGTCGAGGTTGGAAAAACCGGGGCCGCTCACGGTGCCGCGGCCAAGGTTGCCGAGTGTTCCGACCGGCTGCAGCGAAAACGCGGCCGGATTGAAATACTCGTTCGGTCCGCCGAGGATGGGATCGGGGCTTGCGCCGGGAACCAGGTTGGGACGGGCGTCGGCGCCCGCGCCGAGACCTGATCGATCGAAACCCGAAAAAATGGTAAACGGCGCGCCCGTCGTACGCGTGTACAACCCCGTGGCCCTCCAGCCGCTCAACAGCAGCCGCCGGCCGGGAAATTCGTAGATGGTGCTGATGCGCGCGGCTTGCGTGCGGTCAAAGCTGGAGCGTCCGTAGTCGATGGCGGCGTTATAAGGATTAGAAGGATAGTTGGGTGCGTTGGGGCCAGCCTCCGCGCCTTGTCCTGCCGAGCCGTCATCCAGCGATTTGGAGTAGGTATAGGAAACCTGCGTCTGCCAGTGGTTGGCGAAACGCCGGTTCAAGCTGACGATGAGCCCGTTGTAGTTCGAGTTGCCCACCGTGTTCCGCATCACGAAACCGGAGAAGTTCGGATTCAGCCGGACGTTCGGCGTCGTGGTGCCGTTGAGTCCCGCGGTGCCCCACACGCCATTGATCAATTGGGGCGTGTTGTAGTCGCGGGGCAGAAGTAGATGCGTGCCGTGTGAGCCCGTGTAGCCGACCGTCAGGATAAGGCCCTTGCTCAGGTCGCGCTGGATGTTCAGGTTGTATTGGGTATCCAAGGGCGTGCTGGCGGAGCCGTCGTAAATACCGATACCGGTGCCCGGAAGCGGCGCGGCCGGACCGGTGCCCGCGAAGGGGTTCGGGAAGCTGGGGTTATTCGCGGTGCCGGTGACGAACGGTGGAGATCCCCAGATGGCTTGGATAATGTCCTTGGCTTGCAGCAATTGATAGAAGATGCCGAAGCCGCCGCGGATGGAGGTCTTGTGATCGCCAAAAAGATCGTAGGCAAAACCGGCGCGCGGAGCAAAGTTCCGGTTCGTAATATTGTGGTTGTACAAGTTCGGCGTACTCACATATCCCGTCCCTGTCACGGTGCCATTCAACAGATTCACGTTGGTGAGAAGGTTATTGACTTCGCGCGGGTTCGATCCCCATTCATAGCGCAAGCCGAGATTCAAGGTCAGGCGCCGATTCACTTTCCATTCGTCTTGCACATAGGGAGCGAAGAACCACGTCCGCAGCCCGCGCGTACCATTCGTCTCCCCTTGCAGAGGAATCGAGACCTGGCTCGGCGCCGCGGTCAGCAGACCAACGAGATTTGGAAACGTATAGGTGCCGCCTAAAGTTCCCAAGCCGGTTTCATTATCGTCGACGCGCTCCAAAGAAACGCCGGCCCGGATGCTGTGCGCGCCATGCGTCCAAATGATATCGTCGCCTTCCACGAAGTGGGTCGGGTCCAGCCAATTCGGCGCCAGCCCCTGCGGTCCACCCACGCCGATATTAGGACCGCCCGTTAATGCCACGTGGCCATTGATGCGCCCCGGGACGAAAACCAGCGAGGGGACCTGCGGCGAATCTTGGGTCTGCGTTTCCGTGGGCCGCATGAAACTGACGTGCGCCAGGTTCACCAGCGTCGGCGAAAAAATGTGGCGCTCTTCAATGGTCGCGAAGTTATTGCTGGTCGCATCGAGTTCGACAAAGGGTGCCACGGATTGCGGCGAATAGTAGCTGGCCACGTCGCGCACGTAGCGCACAAAGATGTTGTCCTTATCGGAAAGGTTGTAATCGGCGCGCGCCAGCACGTAATCTTCGTGAATAATGTTGGTCAGCACTTCCGTCAGGTTGCCGGATCCGGTGGGGGAAGCGGGAACGCTGGGGAACAGCGCCAGGATGGGCGCGATGCTGGGGGCGATGCCCACGAACGCGAGATTCGTCGAAGCGTTGCAAGTGGATGCGTAAGCCGCGCCCGCGACGTTGCAAGGCAGGTAACCCTGGTGCGCATTCACGTCCGGCGTGCCGGTCACGACCGTGGACGTTCCCTGCGCGGAACGCACGCCCTCATAGTCCACGAAGAAAAATGCTTTGTCTTTTTTAATGGGACCGCCGAGGCTTCCGCCATATTGGTTCCTCCGGTAACCCGGCACGTTCGCCACCGTATTCCCCGGCAGCACGACCGAGTCGAACGGACTGCGGGAGTCCATCGCGCTGTTGCGCAGGAACTCGAAAGCGGAACCGTGGAAACTGTTGGAGCCCGATTTGCTGGACGCGTTGATCACACCGCCATTGCCGCCAAACTGCGCGGTGTACGTATTCGTCAACGTTTGAAATTCGGCAATCGCTTCCAGCCCCAGCGACGAACCCGCGGCGCCCGATCCTGTCGCATGGCCCCAGAAGCCGATGAAATTCGTATCGTCGATCAGGATCTGTTGACCCAGCGGGCGTGAACCGGCGATCGAGTAGTTGTCGCTCTTGCCGTAGAACGGTCCGCCCGAGTTCGGGATCGTGATGACTCCGGGCGCCAGCCCGATCAGCGATTCGAAATTGCGTCCATTCAGCGGGAGATCTTCCATCTGGGTCCGCTCCACCAAAGTCGCCACCGCGGACGACGAAGTATCCACTTGCGACGCTTGCGCTTCTACGGTCACCGTCTGCTGCGCCTGTCCAATCGGGAGCGCGAAATCGATGATCGCTTCGCCCCCGACCGTCACCGTGATGCCCTTATGGATGACCGTCTGGAATCCGGTCTGGGTGGCTTGCACTTCGTAGTTGCCGACGATGAGCTCGGGCACGCGATAACGCCCCTGATTGTCCGACGTCCGCGCCTGCGCGATACCGGTGCCGACGTTTTTCACTTCGATCTTTGCGCCCACCACGGCGGCGCCCGAAGCATCGGTGACCGTCCCCGAAATGGTCGCCGTATCGGATTGCGCCGAGAGCACGGCGGCGCACCATAACGTCAGCACCAGCACGGGC
>Ga0182030_10017939_pt1 | contig 13618 bp, 15 predicted proteins | sample 812S3MmetaG_FD_121299 | JGI IMG/M metagenome (GOLD analysis project Ga0182030, IMG submission 121299) | Permafrost microbial communities from Stordalen Mire, Sweden - 812S3M metaG (Illumina Assembly) | ecosystem: Environmental > Terrestrial > Soil > Wetlands > Permafrost | place: Sweden... | reverse complement strand
CGCGGCCGCCACAGGGCCCGCGGCCGCCACAGGGCCCGCAGCCGACACAGGGCCCGCAGCCGCCGGCTGCGCGCTCACCGGGAGGTCGCGCCCATCAACGCCGGGTGTTGCGAGCCGGCATCCGAATTGATTGGCGAATGGGTATCGACCGCGACGTCGGCGCTCAAGCCCGCCTGCAAAAAAATGGACGGATCGGCGTTCGCCAGACGCAATCTGACCGGAATGCGTTGCACCACCTTCACCCAATTGCCCGACGCGTTCTCCGGCGGCAGCATCGAGAATTGCGAGCCGGTACTCGGACTCATGCTGACCACGGTGGCCTGGAATTCCTTGCCGGGATAGCGGTCGATCTTGATAGAGGCTGATTGCCCGATGCGCATGCCCGCCAATTGCGCCTCCTTGAAATTGGCCTCGACCCAGACATTCTGATTCGATACCAGTGAAAACAGCGGCGTCGCAGCGTTTATGTAGTCGCCGACCTGCAACTGTTCGACCTTGGTGACGACTCCGTCGCTCGGCGCCATTATCACGGTATAGGATAAATTTAGATTCGCCCGATCGAGCGCCGCCTGCGCCTCCTGCACTTCCGGATGCCGATCGGGATCGATATCGGGATTGTTGGCCAGCTCCGCCGCGACGGCGGCCATCTGTTGTTTGGCGCCGTCCACTTGTTGGCGCGCGGTATCGAGCGCGTGTGACGCCTGGTCATATTGGGCGCGCGACACGATGCCGGACTTCAAGAGGCGCTCATGACGCGCATACTCGCTTTGCTCGTAGGCCATCGATTGCTCCGCCGAGCGCAGATCGCTCTGCCTCTGGCGGTAGGTCGATTTGATGGACACGATCTTAAGCTTGGCGCTTGCAAGGCGCGCCGCCGCTTCGCTAACGGAGATTCGCAGCGGCCGGTCATCGAGGCGAAACAAGGTCGTACCCTGCTTCACGAACTCATTGTCACGCACATCGATTGCGATCACGCGCCCGGAGACGTTCGAGCTCACTGAGACCGCGGCTGCCTGCGTATAGGCATCGTCCGTCCTCTCATACCTGCCGCTCAAGAAATAGACACAGAGGCCGGCGACAATCACCACCACGGGAACCACGACCAACAGGGTGAACCTCAGGCGCTGCAGCCGCGTTCTCGGAGCCGCCACCGCTGCTTCATCCGCAGGCATTAGGATTTCGCTCCGCGGCGGGCACGCCGCTTCGCGCTCTGCAGTCCGCGAACGCGACGTCGGCGCTCGGCGAGCGGAACTACCGTAGACGCCGCGGGCAGCGATTCCAATCCGGCGAGATTCACGCGAAGTTGCTCGAAGACGCCGATGAACTTGGCGGCGTCTTGCGCCGAAATTCCGGCAAAAGCCTCGCCCCGCGTCGTGTCGGAGATCGACCAGATGGAATCCTCGATGGGTTTCGCCTTGGATTTTAGGAACAAACTGCGTGCTCGCCTATCCAAGGGAGAGGCGCGACGCTCCAACAAATCCTCTTCCTCCATATGATCGAGAATTCGGACCAGGCTCATCGGTTCCATCTCCGTAAGCTCGGACAGCTTCGCTTGGCTCACTCCCTCGTTCTTCGCCAAGTAGACCAGCACCTTGCATTGCGGCAGCGTCAAATCCAGTATGCGCGCCCGCTCTTCGAAGCGTCGCGTATAAAGCCGCGACACTTCCTTGAGAATGAAGCCGAAATCCCGAAATTTTTTCATGCTAGCTCGTGATATTGTATCAGTCGATATTATAACAATTGTGATGATATTCGCAAAGAACGCCAAGCGCTCCGCGGCAAGTGTTAAATTCGCGCCAATGCGATTAGGAGTGCCGCTGTTGCTGTTGCTGTTGGGTCTGCTACTGGAACGCGGCGCCTGGGCACAGGCGCCCGCCGAAGCCGCTCCTGAGGTCACCGTCACGGCGCCACGCGGGCAGACCATCGGCGGTATAGCGCCGTTGATGGAAATCTCCCCGTCCGAACTCGACTCCTACGGAGTCGACAACCTAAGCGATCTGGTGGAAGCGCTGCGGCCCATGACCCGCAGCAGCCGCAGCGATCAGATGGCGGTCGTACTAATCAACGGCCACCTAGCGGGCCAGACCGAATTCGACAATCTGCCCCGGGAGGCAGTTGAGCGAGTCGAGGTCTTGCCGGAAACAGTCGCACTACAGTACGGCTTTTCGGAGAACCAACGAGTCTTGAACTTCATCCTGCGCGAACATTACCGAGCCGTGCCGACAAGAATCAGCGAGAGCGGTGCCACCGAGGGCGGCGATCAGGCGGTGGCTGCCGACGCATCGCTGGTAAGCCTCGAGGACGAAGCGCGCGTCAGTGTATTGGCAAGCTATAAAGACAGCGCGTGGTTGCGCGAAAGCGACCGCGGGATCGACATGCCGGACAGTTACCAGCGCACGCTGCAGCCCGAGAAAACCGACGCCAAGCTCGCGGGTACGGTGAGCCGCTCCATTTTAGGGGTGAGCGCGTCCGTGGAAGCATCCTTCGAGTCCGCCACCGCCAAATCCCTGCAGGGCCTCGCCGATGACATACCGCTGTTGCAAAGCGCGCCGCAAAGAACGGCGCGCATCGCCACGCAGCTTACCGGTCACTGGGGCAGTTTCGTGTGGGGAGCCACCGCCTATTATTTGCACGTGGACTCCAACTCATCGAGCGAGACCGAAGTCGATGCCGCGGGCGATGCTTCGGTGGACCGTACCCAGTCGGCGTTCAACGCGGGCAATCTACAGCTCTCGTTGAGCGGCCCGGCCGCTTCGTTGCCCGCCGGTCCGATCGTTTCCAATTTTAAATTCGGACTGCAATATCAAGGGTTCGGGACGCAAGAGGAATTTCCAGGTAGCGCCTTGCAATCCAGTAACTTGGTTCGTTCCGTACGCAGCGTCAGCCTCAATGCAAACATTCCCGTGGCCAATAGAAACCGCGCGGTGCTGCCCGCGCTGGGCGATTTATCCGCGACGTTCAATGCCGCCGTCGACAACGTTTCCGAATTCGGGACTCTGGTCAGCATGAGCTACGGACTCGACTGGAATCCCATCGAGAAGGTTCACCTCAACGGCATCTACACCGATCACCGGACCGCGCCCACCGTGCAGCAGCTGCGCGCCCCGTCCGTGTTCACCCCAAACGTCGAATTGTTCGACTTCGTGGCCTCGGCGACCGCCTATGTCACGGAAATTACCGGCGGCAACCCTGGTTTGAGCGAGACCGACGATCGGGTCGCCAGTTTCGGCCTGTCGCTGGGGCCCTTCCTGGGCAAGACGGTATTCTCGGCGCACTACGAGCAGAGCCGGATTCGCAATGCGATCGGTGCGTTGCCGCCCATCACGCCCTATGTGGAACTGGCGTTTCCCGAGCGTTTCACGCGCGCGCCGGACGGCACGTTGCTCGAACTCGATGATCGTTGGGTGAATCTGCAAAGCGAGACCACCGACGACTTGAAGTGGGGTTTCAATCTCTGGGCACCGCTGGGCCCGCCTGCCGCACCTCACGTCATGCCGAATCGGATCGAAGTCTCGCTCTTCGACACGTGGTATCTGCGCGACACGACCCTGATACGCACTGGCGTCCCGGTGTTGGACCTTCTCGATGGCGCGCCTTCGGATATTGCCGGTGGTCAACCGCGGCACAAGATCGAGTTCCGCGCTTTGGTGTACGAGAACGGTTTGGGCGGCTTGATAAGCGCCACGTGGCGCAGCCCCACGGTGGTGGGAAGCGGCGATCCGAACGCACCCGACGCGATCTTCTTTTCGTCGTTGGCGACCGCCGATGCTCGTGTGTTCGCCGATTTCGAGCGAATTCCGCTTACCAAGCAGCATGCATGGGCCCATGGCGCCCGGATTTCTTTTGCGGTGACCAATGTGTTAGACCGGCGCCAATCGGTGCACGACGACACCGGTCTGACGCCGATAGCGTTCGCGCCCGGCTATCTCGACCCTCCCGGTCGGGTGGTTGCGATCAGCGTAAGGAAGGTGTTCTAGTTTGCAGCTCGAGTCGCCGGCGGCTTGGCCGGGAGCGCGGCGAAGGATTCGAACTTGAGGTTGATGTTGGACCCGGAGTTTTGGTGCGGAACACAGCTAGTTTGGCTGCTGACGTTGCGTGTCGCGAACATCGGCAGCACTTGGGTACGAAACTGGTCGACCAGTTCGCAGTCTCCCAAGCCGAGTTCGCGCGGTGAATGCACGGCAAGCGTCACGGGCCGCCATTGTCCGTCCGCACGCACACCCTCTCCGGGCTTCGCGTCTGCATCTGGAATCAAGGTGTAGAAGGTCAGATCCGCCTGCGCCAATTTATCCGGGCGGCCAAACCCGCTCGAACACGCACCGTTTGCCTTGACATCGGCGCGCGCGCCGGCAGCAAGCAGCAGGACCTTGAGCTTGTCGGCGAGGCCATCGCAGGAATAGGTCGATGTAAAGCTCATGGCCCAGAACGGATACTGGTGTTTTTGCCACGTGCCGGTCAATGCATCGGCGTTCCCGGCACCCGCTGCGAACAATGCGAGAAGCGTAATTCCAGAAATAACTCGAGACGCCTGCCGTGTGTCCATTGCCGCGCTCCTGCCAAGGTTATGGGAATAAGTTGCTTAAGTAGACCCTGGCAAGCCCCACCGGTTCCCACCAGTTGCCAAACACACGGCGGGCGATGACGAAAATCCTACCCTTAAGCGAGTTGATAGAAGGATAGCTCGACGAATTCAGGATAACGGGCGCCGGCGCATACGAACACGTTGCGATTGAGCCAGTCGTATTTACCGCTCGGCGCCGCGAAACGCGGTGCGGCTCGAAAGTAGTACCGGTCGGGGTCGACCTTCTCACCGGCGGCGAGTTTGGCCATCACGGCCGCGGGTCCATGGCGCAAGCCTTCGTTTCTGACCTCTATGCTCACACCGTCGTCGGTTTCCAACAGATAGTGTGCGGCGACCACCGTGACTCCGTCCTCTCGATCAAACTGCCAGTCGGCGCCGCCGGCCACGACCGTGCCGCGTATGCTGGGACCATCGAATGTCCCGCCGACGATGGGTACGACGCGCTTGCGACCTTCGGGAGTCGCGCCGATGGCGCGCGGCGGCCCGACCGCGACTCGCGCTGCGAAGATGAATTGGAGTTCCGGTCCAGTCATAGCTGTGCGCCGAGCGTTATCTCCGTCAAGCCCCGATACACCGTGATTGTGATGGCAGCGTCAGCCGCCGCCGCGGCGATCGCGGCCTGCATGTCCGGCGGGGCTTTGACGGGATGGCCGTCGATTTCGCACACGATGTCGCCGACGATGATTCCAGCCTTGTCCGCGACCGAGCCCGGGCTGACCGCGGTGACCAGCACGCCTCCACGGGCCGGTAATTGCGCAGTAGCCTCGACATGCAGACCGCCGAGACCCAGTTCGGGTCTGGCGGCGGCCCCGCGGTGCACGGACGGCGGCGGCGCCGCACCGGTGTATTCGTCGACCGTGGCAAGAAATCCCGCAACCTCGGCGCTGGAGAGTTGTCCCGAAAAATTACCGCCCGACTTTGCGACCACGGTGTAGTGCCACACCTCGGGTTGGTTCGCAGCGGGCCGCGCCGCCAACGCCCGCAACATACCTTCCTCGACGGAGAAACTCACGCGATCGGTGTACGTGCATTCACCTGTCGGGCAATTGGCCGAGTTGGTCTTCACTAGCACCACCGGCTCCACGACCGGCCCCTTCGCACCCTGAAATTGCGCGCTGCCGTAGGTATGCCGCGCCCCCCGATAGGTGATCGTGGCGATAACCTCGAAGGAGCGCTGAGCGGCTTTCCTGTCGATGGTTGCGGCCAGATACTCATCATTCCAGACGGCGCCGAGCAGTCCGTGATGCTCCACAAAGCCCTTCTCCGTGTCGACTCTCGTCACGCCGGCGATCGGATCATCCTGGACGGTGGCGGTATCACGGAAATGTTCCATGGCGAGTGACAGCAGCGGCGCGTCCTTGGCCAGGCAACTTTGCACCGCCAAGGCCAGCATCATGCAAGAGAGGGAGGCAATGTTACGTAATGACATGGACGGGAATGGTAGCGGAAAAAACCCGCGCGCTTGGCACAATGCTAGACTTGCGAGGCTTAATTTGGAGAAATGGATGGACTATTTTGACCTCATCAACGGGCGCGCGTAAGCGCTGGCGCTGCCCCTGGGTTCTCTAGCACCAAAGTATTGGGCAACCTGGGCGGGCTTGGGAGCCATGCGGGGCATTGGAATGCTGCCCTATTCGGCCTACCGCGGGATCGGCGCATGCCTCGGACTCCTGGTCCAATGTCTGCCCCTCAAGTATGTGCGCATTGCACGCCGCAATATCGAACTCTGTCTTCCGGAACTCTCGATCAAGCAACGTGAGCATCTGGTTCGGCGCCACTGCCGCAGTTTGGGAATCGGACTGTGCGAAACGGCGCTGACCTGGTGGGGCAGCGATCGGCGCATCAGCAAGCTGGCGACCATCGATGGCATGGAGAATCTGAAGGCCGCGCTCGCGCACGGCCGCGGAGTAATACTCGTCGGCGGTCACTTCACCACGATAGAAATTGCCACGCGCATTCTGGCGACCGTGGTTCCGATGAACGCTCTTTACCGTCCGCCCAAGAACGAGGTCCTGGCGCGGACGATGTACGCAAGCTTTTGCCGCCATGGCAAGCCCATTCGCACCGACGATGTTCGCAGCATGATTCGCGCACTCAAGAATAATGAGGCCGTTTGGTATGCCCCCGATCAAAGCTATCGAAACAAGGGCGCGGCCATGGTCGATTTCTTCGGCATACCCGCCGCGACCACCACGGCGACGTCGCGGTTGGCAAAGATCTCCGGCGCGAAGGTGTTGACCTATTTCCCCGAGCGACTGCCTCACGGCGGCTATCGCGTCACTATCGGGGCGCCCCTTCAGGACTTCCCCAGCGGCGACTGTATCGAGGACGTGAAACGCTTCAACTGTTTGCTGCAGGCTCATATTCGCAAGGTGCCCGAGCAATACCTGTGGATGCACCGCCGCTTCAAAGGCATGAGCCAGGACTATCCTCGCTACTACGGGCGCGACTCGCGCAACCGGCCAGCGCCGGCGGCGGTAAAATAGCCCGTCCTAGAGGTTGCGCTTTTCGATGCGCCGTGCGAGCTCATCGAGATCCACCTCCTCGACCGGGATTTCGATCGAATCGCCGGAATTGGGACTGTGGGCCGCTTTGCGCGCCGGTTCGCGGCGCTTGATGGCGGACGCGGGCGTCCGATTCGACTCGGGCGGCAACGGCTCGGCCGTGGTTGGCTGCAGCCAGTCCCGCTTCTGTGCCACCCAGCGTTGATAACGTTCGAAATTCCACATACCGGCATCGCCGCCGGTCTGAAGAACATTGGCGATCTGGCTGAACTGGCCGCCGCGGATGGTCCCCTTGGCGGCCGCGCTCGGCAGCAGGATTTCGCAAACCGGTACCCGCAATCGATAGTCGCTCAGGAATTCCAAGCGTTGACTTACAAAACCCACGAAGCAGTCGGCCAATTGCGCGCGGATACTGCCTTGAATATCGGCCGGGAACGACATGCAGATGCGCGTCAATGCCTCGGCGCAAGTCGCCGAGTGCATGGTCGCAATGACCAAGTGACCCGTTTCCGCTGCGCTCAAAGTCAGGCGCATGACTTCGGCGGTGCGCATCTCACCGACGATGAGCACGTCCGGATTTTCGCGCAGCGCATCCACCAGCGCCTGTTCGAAGCTCGGCGAATGCGTCGGAACTTCGCGTTGTCTTATGAACGACCGCCGATTGGAAAAGATGTATTCGATCGGGCTCTCGATGGCGATGATGTTGCGAGCGCTTGAGGAATTGATCTCCTCGATCAGCGCCGCCAGAGTCGTCGACTTGCCGCTGCCGGTTGGTCCCGACACGACCACCAAGCCGGTGGTCGCTTCCGAGAGTCGTTTCAGATCCGGATGCAAGTTGCAGGCGCGAAGATTGTTTTGAAAGTGGCTCAGCAGCCGGATGGCCATGGCAATGCCACGCACCGTCTGGAAGATGTTGATTCGGCAACGAACCCCGAGGACGGTGCGCGACACGTCGGCGGATCCGCGCGATAAAAACTCGTTCCACGCTTCGGTGCCCAGCACCTCGCGACCCGCCTGCTGCAGCACCGCGCCCGCGACGGCAGCACCGGCGGGCAGCAAATCGCCGCGAACACGTGCCACCAACGGTGTTTCCGCCTCCAGGTGCAAATCGCTGGCACCCAGCTCGCGGCCTTTTCGAACCCAATCACGCAATGACATGCGCGTTTAGAGGGGCTCCACAAACTTAAGTTTCACCTTCGTGCGTGCAACGCCATCGCTATCAAGGCGCTGCCACCCATGACCAGATTGATGCCGATCAAAACGCCGATTGCCCAGCCCGCCGAAGCCGGCAGGCCGCCGAGTATCAGCGCCGCCAATAGCAAATCCACCACGCCGCTGAACAGTAGCATCCCCCAACGGCCCGACAACTCACGCCGATGCTCCAATGCGTAGAAAATGGAGACGACGCCTTCCACGCATAGAAACGCGCTCAGCACCAACGTCAAGGTCACCACGCCGCTCAGCGGCCACAGCAACAACACTGCGCCGGCCACGATGGCCGCGACCGCCGATAACAATGACCAGCCGAACCCCGGGGCGTGTCGCGCGGCGAAGGTGGTCACCAGGCCTACGATGCCGCTCATCAACAGCAGCCAACCGACGAGTATCGCGATCGTGATGGAGGCAATCTGCGGCACGATGATTGCCGCGAGGCCGAGGACAACCAGGACCACGCCCTCGCCCATGAAGAACTTCCAATGCATACGCAGCGAACCCGCGGCCACTGCGCGCATCTTCAACCCGGCAGGATCTATAGCCATACAATACCCCGTGTGTGGAGAAATTCATTGTAGCGGCTTCGTGCTACCTTAGCGGCACTTTGACTCCCCTAGTCACCTCCGAAGTATTCGCGCTCCTGGAAAAGGCCAGACGCGCCTCCGCGGCCACCGTCCAATGCTCGATGGACTTACAACGCAGCACCGCGCGTGTCGAGGTGTTCGCCGATCACTGGTCATGGAATGGTACGGCGTTTCCCTTTCCGGAGAGTTACAAGGAGCGCACCATTTATTATTGGAGCGATCAAAGCTTCCAGCCCGTCGCACGCTATGGCACGTCGCTGATCAAGTTGATCCCGACCAATTGGGGTCCGCCGACATTCGAAATCGACGGAGTCAAAATGCTGCCCACCGCACGCATCTCTCCCTATGTCGATGCGCAACACAAGGTTGAATTGATCGAGCCCCGCGGCAAAGTGATCCTCGACTGCTGCGCCGGCCTCGGTTACTTCGCGGTATGGTGCATTCGTGAGCGGGCGGCTGAGGTCATTTCCTTCGAAAAGAATGCCGACGTCATTTGGCTGAGGGGCTTGAATCCCTGGTCACCGCCGCCGGACAAGTCTTTGACGTTGACCCACGCAGACGTCTGCCAGGCCATTACCCTCTTACCGAACCATTCAGTCGACGCGGTGCTGCACGACCCGCCGCGCTTTGCGCTGGCCGGCGAGCTGTACTCGCAGAAGTTCTACGATCAGCTGGCACGTGTTCTCAGAAGAAAGGGTCGGCTTTTTCACTACACCGGCGCACCAAACAAGATCGCTCGCGGCCGCGAGCTCGCGCACGAGGTCTCGGTTCGTTTGAGAATCGCGGGCTTCGACGCCGCCAAAGTGGGCGACGGCATCCTCGCGGTGCGCAGCTAGCTGGAGGCGCCTAGCCCGGTGGCACGTAGATCGCCCTGCCCGTACCGGTCTTCTTGAACAAGCCGAAAAAGCCTCCGAGACCTAAGCTGATGGATCCGTTGTGCGTGTAGGTGTCAGAGCTAACGCCCGTGCCAAACGACAAGCTCTGTTGATCGTCGAAGTCGTCCAAAATCAGGCCGTTGGCTCCTAGCTTGGCGGCGTGTTCCCGCAGACGCTGCACCACCTCGTCGATCGCGCCCGCACCGCCGGCGGCAATCAGCGATCGCCTCGACGCGCGAATGACCGCAATCGGCTCGAAGCTCGGCGGTGCGACCGAATAAATCACGACATCCGCCGGATGGATCGGCGTCCGCGCAATGCCCGTGAGTACCTGCGTCGGTGCGCAAGCCGCATTGACGCCAAACAAAAACACGATGGCCGTCCAGCGCAGTGCCTCGCGCACTGCCCTATGCCAGCAGCGCGCGGATCGCGGCCACCAGTGCCAACGGTTGGTTGGCAGGGATGTGATGATGCGCAGACGGGATCACAACGGGACCGCGCCCGCGCTGCAGCGATGCGCCGATGCGGATCGCCAAATCGGAAGTGACCACCGTGCTCAACTCGCCGGCGATGAAATCTATCGGCAGTTCGAGGCCACGCAGCATATCGACTTCCTGGACGCCTTCCGGTTCGATGCCGACAATCAAGCCCGCATCGAACTTCCACACGTAGCCGCCGCCCTCTCGTTTTAATGAATGCTCGGCTAGATGGCGCATGATCGCCGGCAACACCCGCGGCTCATCCGGACGAAAGCGAAATCTCGCGCAGGCGGTATCCAGATCAGGGTAGACCACCTTGGGCCGCGGCGCCGTGTGCGGCCGCGGCGGCCGGTTGCCGTAACCGATGCGCGAATCGATGATGATGCAACGCCCGACACGTTCGGGATATCGATGGGCAGCGTGCAGGCTGACGCGGCCGCCGAAGCTATGGCCGATCAGGGTGACCGGAACCGCCGCGGTTTGCAAAAACGCGCCCACCTGCGCGACGAACGTGGCCATCGAGTATTGGTCGCGACGACCGCTGTCGCCCATTCCGGCTAAATCCATTGCCAGCACGCGATATCCATCGGCAAACCAGGGCGCCACGAAGTCCCACCAATGTGCATGCCCCAGAAATCCATGCAACAGCACCATCACTCGCTGGCTTGCCGGATCGCCCCACTCCAGATAACTCGTGACGTGCCCGGACGTATCGAGTTTACCGGGGCGACCGGGCTGATCGATCATTCGCTGCACCCAAGCGTTGGGTAAGTCAGCGGGGCTATCGGCTGCGCTCAAACGGATCTCCGGCGGCTGATACCGCCATATATCTCAGTATACTAAAATGGACTCACGTCACCGGAGAACCTCCATGCTCAAGTCCGTACCCGTCCGCGGCGACCCGGCAGCGCACTATTCCCCCGAAGAATGGGCCGTTCGTGTCGATCTAGCAGCGGCTTATCGATTGGTGGCGCATTTTCACTGGGACGACTTGGTGTTCACCCACATCACGGCCCGCGTGCCCGGACCCGAGCATCATTTTCTGATTAACCCGTACGGAATGTTGTTCGACGAAATCACAGCCTCCAGCCTGGTCAAGATCGACATGCAAGGCAAGAAGGTGGACGACAATCCCTGGCCCATCAACCCCGCCGGCTTCACCATTCATAGCGCCATCCACGCGGCGCGCCACGATATGCAGTGCGTGCTGCACACCCACACCATCAACGGCGTGGCCGTGTCGGCGCAGAAAAACGGCGTATTGCCTATTTCGCAGCAATCCATTTTCGTGCTGCAGAATCTTGCCTATCACGATTATGAGGGGGTGGCGCTACGCGACGATGAGAAGCCGCGGCTGGTCGCCGACATGGGCAAAAAGAGTTTTCTGATGCTGCGCAACCACGGATTGCTCACCGTCGGACGCACGGTCGCCGAGGCGTTCCAGACCATGTACACCTTCGAAGCCACTTGCGCGATTCAGTTGCGTGCCCAAGCAGGCGGCGGCGAACTTATCCCAGTCGCGCAGGGAATTATCGACACCGCCATGGAACAAGCCCGGCAGGCCTCGAATGGTCTAGGCCCGGACCAGCTGATCTGGCCAGGGCTATTGCGCCGGCTGGATCGGATCGACGATTCCTATCGCGCGTGAGCTTAATCTGACCGCAATGCGTGAGTTCCGCGAGGCGTTGATCTGACCTAAGTTCCGCTAAATTGACAGATTGGGCACAATTGACAATCTGGACCCGTTTTGTCTATACTGGGTGAGTGAACATATTCACTGCACCTCAGGTCGCGTTGAGCGATGCCCGTCGCCGCGCGCTGTTGGACGCCGCCGTCGGTGTGTTCACGCGGTTCGGATTTCGAAAAACTTCGATGGAGGACGTGGCGCGCGCCGCCGGCGTTTCACGCCAAGGCTTGTATCTGCTGTTCTCGAATAAGGAAGAATTGTTTCGACGGGCTCTGGATCACTCCCTCAGCAGTCAACTGAGTGCCGCTGTCGACGTTCTCAGTCGACACGGACCCAGCTTGGAAGAACGGTTGATCGATGCCTGCGATGAGTGGTCGGGACGCTTTGTCGGCACATTGGGCGCGGATGCCGCGGATCTGATGTGTGCGGGCACTTCCTTGGCTGGGGAGACGCTGAGACATTACGAAGCGCGCTTCGAGCAGGCGCTCGCCGACGCGTTGGCCGATTCGCCTATGGCACTCGTTTGCAAGAACGCCGGCTTATGCACGGCGGAGGCCGCTCGAGCGATGCACGCGACAGCGCGCGGTCTGAAGCAAAGCTGCAGTTCGCGGCTGGACTTTCGCAAAGGAATAACGGTTGCGGTGCGCATGTTTTGCGCGCCGTTGAGTCAACAGTTGGGTGAAGGGTAAATTATGACGCAGACGACGACATTTGGGCCACGCAGTACGGCGGACCGTGTCCTGGCCGGCATCGATTTGACGGGGAAGCATATCCTGGTCACCGGCTGTAACTCGGGCATCGGCTTTGAGACGACGAGTGCGCTTGCCGCCAACGGCGCGCATGTCATCGCGGCGGCGCCGACGCTGCAAGAGGCCGCGCGGGCTTGTCAGGAAGTCGGTTACCACTGCTCTCCGGTTGAATGTGATCTAGGCGACTTGGACTCCATTGCCGCGGCGGCTGAAGCCGTTCGCCGGCTGCAGTTGCCTCTGGATGCCATCATCGCCAATGCCGGGGTTGCCAATCTCCCCTCCGCGCGCGTGCGCTACGGCGTCGAGGAACATTTTCGGGTGAATCACGTCGGTCACTTCGCGTTGGTGAACGATCTCGCGGGCAACTTACGCGACGCCAGCGGTCGCATCGTGATCGTCACCAGCCGCGCCGCCGGCGTGCGCGGCGGCCCCGACGGCATCATGTTCGACAATTTGGCCGGCCAGCGCTTTTACCATCCCGCAATGTTCCATGCTCAATCCAAGCTCGCCAACGCGTTGTACGCCAAAGAGCTATCGCGGCGGCTGCAGCCACGGGGGATCGCCGTCAACGCAGTTAACCCCGGCGAGGTACGAGGCACGGGGCTCGGTAGATATTGGGGTCTAGGGCGGCGCCTGGGCCGATTAGCCGCCCTCCCCTTCTCCCGCACACCGGCGCAAGGCGCTGCGACGATCGCGCTGTTGGCCGGCAGCCCTAATGTGTCCGGCATTACGGGAGAATATTGGCAGGACTGCGCTATCGCTCGCGCCAACCCCGTGCTGGATGACGGCGCCATGGCCGTGCGGCTTTGGAACACCTCCGAAGCCATCATCGCCGCACATCGCCCCTCACGTCTGCAAGCCTTGGCAAGAGCCGCCTGACCGCAGGCGGCCGGTGCCTACCTGCTACTTGCTACTTGCTACTTGCTACTTGCTACTTGCTACT
>Ga0182030_10017938_pt1 | contig 13618 bp, 11 predicted proteins | sample 812S3MmetaG_FD_121299 | JGI IMG/M metagenome (GOLD analysis project Ga0182030, IMG submission 121299) | Permafrost microbial communities from Stordalen Mire, Sweden - 812S3M metaG (Illumina Assembly) | ecosystem: Environmental > Terrestrial > Soil > Wetlands > Permafrost | place: Sweden... | reverse complement strand
TGCCGGGCGGGAAGATGCGGGCGGCAAAGTAAGCGCGCGGGGTTCAAAGCGCTTTCAATGCAGGCAAGATCCCGTTGTGGTTTCCGCCGCCCCGGCCGGGGCTGGGCATTTCCATGGCTGCCAAACCCAGGGTTCCGCTGCGCTCCACCCTGGGCTATTGTCCTGCGGCCCCTCCGGGGCCTGATGCGGTGCCGAACCGTGCTACGGCAGCGGGCGATCGGTCCAGAGGGCTTTGTCGGCGAGGGACTGGACGGGGTACAGGCGGCCGGCGAGCAGGCTTTCGGCTTTGGGCTGGTTCAGGTCCTGGGCGAAGAGCCATTTGCGCTCACCGGTGCCCCACTGTTTGGAGAGCTGATCCTGGCTGAGGTAGATGTCGGGCGCGTCGGGGTAGCAGGAGCCCCACAGAAGCGTGGAGCCTTCGCCATGTTGGCCGCAGCGGGGCAGCACCAGCTTGGCAGGCCGGTGGCCGAGGAAGTTGTTGGTGTAGAAGATGACCGAGGAGGCGGAGGACTGGTCGCCGAAGACGATGAAGGTGTCGCTGGGTGAGCCTTTCGCAATGATCGTGTCAGCGAAGGGCTTGGAACTGAGAATGGGCGCGAAGCGGGCAAAGGCGATGTGCGCGGCGATGAGGAAGACGGTGAAGGTGAGGGCAATGCTGACCGTGGCAGCGATTTGTTTGCCCTTTATTCGCAGCAGCCAGCCGAGGGCCGGGCCGATGAGCAGGGCTGCGGCGGCGAGGGCGGCGGGCAGGCGCAGGGCGGCGAAGGAGGGGCCGGTGAGGTCAAAGAAGTGGGACATCGAAAGCGTGTAGTCGCCTACGGCGCGATGGGCGAGGAGGGTGCCGATGTCGGAGACGCAGGGCAGGTGGCGCGAGTCCCACAGGCCCCAGCCGAGAGCGAGCGCAGCCAGCACGCCGATGACGGCGAAGACGGCCTGGGCGCCGGTCAGCCATGCCGTTGAGAGCAGCGGGTTGCTGCTGTTGCGATGGCCGTCGGCGCTGCCGTCGAGGCCGCGGTTCTCTTCAATGCCGGCCAGAACCGCGGCGATGAGGATGAACAGCGGCGGCCAGACCGGGAAGGTGTAGTACTCCTGGTTGGAAGAGAGGGAGAAGAACAGCAGCGTCCAGGCGGAGAAGAGCGAGAGCAGCCAGACGGTGCGGACGCGGAACTTGAGGCCGATCACGTAAGAGCCCACGTCTTCGCGGACGGCGTGGTCGAGGTAGAAATCGACGGTCTGGCCGGCGTCGTGGCGCAGATGCTGGAGCCAGTGGTGGCGGGTCTTCCAGGCGACGGCGACGAGAGCGGGGAGGAACAGGCTCCAGGGGAAGAGCCACACGATGTGCAGCACCCAGTAGAGGACGCCGGGCAGCTTGTTGTAGTCGTGAGGGTAGCGCAGCGAGAAGAAGCGCAGGTAGTGTTCGTTAACGAAGTAGAAGTAGAAGAAGCCGTGCACGTTGCCGATGGTGGGGTGGTTGCCGATGGGGTGTCCCTGATCGGGATTGGCAAGGCCGCAGAGAATGTGCCAGGGCGCGGCGATGGCCAGGAAGACGAGCGTGCCGGTGAACAGGCGCAGCTTGCGCCAGCGGCGCCACTGGCCGGTGAGGATGAGGTAAGGCACGGCTGCTCCGATGAAGAAGACCGGTGCGATGAGTCCCTTGGTGAGCAGGGCCAGGGCCACGCAGGCGTAGGACCAGTAGAGGCGGTTGTACTCGCCGCGCTCCAGGCCGGTGATGAGGGCGTAGAGGGCGATGAGCAGAAACAGGCTCAGGTAGGACTCGGGAATGATGAAGCGGGTATAGAGAAACGGTCCGATGGAAGTGAGCACGCCCAGGCCGGCGTAAAGGCCGGCGCGCGCACCCCAGGCGCGGCGGGTCCAGTGCCAGGCCAGCCAGCACAGGCCCAGCATGGCCAGCGCGTTGGGCAGGTGGGTGGCGAAGGTGTTCTCGCCGAAGAGCTTGTAGCTGACGGCCACGGTCCAGTAGGGCAGCGGGGGCTTTTCAATGTAGCGGATGCCGTTGATCTGGCAGGTGATCCAGTTGCCGCTGTCGACAATGTGCTGAGCCGCTTCGGCGTGGGCGGCGTCCACGTCGTCCAGCAGCGGCGGAGAAAAGAGCGAGCCCACCTGCACGGCAAGAAAAATGAAAACAAAAAGCAGCCAGGTCGCCAGCGCGGAGGGGCCCTGCGCGGGACGGTCGAGGGTCGAGTCCGAACGGTATGAAGAAGAAAAGGACATTTGAACAAGGATAACAGCCGGTTTGGCGGGCGGAGATGAAGATCTGGGGATGTTTTTGGGCAATTCGATGCCCCACCCGTGCGAGGTCTTTGCTTTTGCTGCAAGGGTGAAAACCGATAAAACCCTGGCGAGTGAGGAGCGAGCGTCCGACCCACCGCAGGTGGCTGCACCGCCGCAGGTGGCTAAAATCAAGACTGTGGCGCAGACACTCCCCAATCCGCGCGCGTGTGATGCTGTAGCCGGCCTGACTCTCTCGCGTCATCGCGTTTTCGATGGTTCGGCGGCGCTGGGGTTTTGGCATTTGACCAGTCTGGATGCGCCTACGGTTGCTGTGGTGTGGGCGCTGGGGTTCGCGTGGGCGGAGGGCGTGCGGTTGCCGGGCTGGATTCCAGTGCTGCTGGCGCTGGCGGCCTGGGCGGTCTACGTCTTCGACAGGCTGCTGGATGTGCGGGGCGCACTGCGGACGGGCGAGCTGGGCGGGCTGCGCGAGAGGCACCGGTTTCATCATCGCCACCGGCGGCTGCTGATGCCGCTGGCTGTTGCGGCGGCAGCAGCGGCGGCGGCGATTGTGTTTACGCTGATGGCGGCGGCGGCGCGGGACCGCAACTCGGTGCTGGCGGTGGCCGCGCTGGCTTACTTTACGCGGGTTCACTCGAACGCCAGGACGGCGGACTCGGGTGGGGCGCGACTGTTCAGGAAAGAGCTGCTGGTGGGGGTGCTGTTCACGGCGGCATGCGCGCTGCCGGCCTTCAGCCGGGCGGCCGTGATGCACGGCGCACAGATCGGCCCGTTTGCGGCCGCGGCGGTCTTCTTCGCACTGCTGGCCTGGCTTAACTGTCACGCGATCGAGCGCTGGGAGAGCGGATTGAGCGAGGGCGAGCCCGGCATCTCCAGCATTGGCGCCAGGAGCGGGGTTTTCGCCCTCGCCTTTCTGCTGGCCTGTGCGGGAGTGCTTGCCGCTGCGTTGATTTTCGTTGTGCAGCCGCGCGCGGCGGTGTTGTTGCTTGCGGGTGCGGCGAGCGCGCTGCTGCTGGGGTTGCTGGATCGGGCGCGCGGCCGGATGAAGCCGCTCACGCTGCGTGCATGTGCAGACCTGGTGCTGCTGACGCCGCTGCTGCTCATGCCGCTGGTGCTGTTTGCGCCGTTTGGGCTGCTGCTGCGATGAGCCGCGCTCCGGACTTCAACCGACTGGCGCGCCTCTATCGCTGGATGGAGTGGTTCAGCTTTGGGCCGTGGCTTGCGCTGACCCGATTCACGTTTCTGGACCAGTTGACCGGATGCCGGCGCGCGCTGGTGCTGGGCGATGGCGACGGCCGCTTTACGGCGCGGCTGCTCAAGGCCAACCCGGCCGTGCTCATCGATGCCGTCGACGCCAGCTCGGCCATGCTGCGGGCTCTTCATCGGCGGGCTGGCGCAGAGGCTGGCCGTGTCTGCACGCATCTGGCCGACGTCAGAGAGTGGAAGGCGGCGGAGTGGCAGCCGCCGGCGGGAGAATCCGCCACGGCGTACGACCTGATCGCCACGCATTTTTTCCTCGATTGCCTGACGACCGCGGAGGCTGCGGCGCTGGCGGCGCGGCTCAGGGAAGTTGTTGCACCCTCGGCGCTATGGGTGGTCTCCGAGTTTGCCGATCCCGGCGGCTGGCGGGGCGCGCTGCTTGCCCGACCGCTGGTCGCTTCGCTCTACCTGGCTTTCGGCTGGCTCACCGGGCTCACGGTGCGCGCGCTGCCGGACCACGCCTCGGCTCTCGGCGGCGCGGGCTTTCACCTCCTGGCCCGACGCGCCCGCCTGGGAGGACTGCTGGTGAGCGAGCTCTGGTCTGCCGGCCCGTCGCCGGAGGACGCGGGTGGTGGCTCTGAAACCGGCGAAACCGGCTGAAATTGTTACGATTGTGTTAATATCGGTGCTCCAGGAGCGGCGGGAACAGCGAAAGCACCGGGATTGGCCGGCCGGCGCGAACAACTACTTATGAACCTCTATCTCATGCGCCACGCCAATGCAGGCCTCAGCCGGGGAAACCCGGTGCTGGACGCCAAGCGGGCGCTCATCAAAGAAGGCAAGGAGCAGTGCATGCTGATGGCGCGCGTGCTCTCGGCGCTCAAGGTGCAGGTGGACGTGATTGTCTCCAGCCCCTTGAAGCGCGCCTTGCAGACGGCGCAGTTTGTGGGCACGGAGCTGGGCTACGAGGCCAAGGTGGAAGTGAGCCCGGCGCTGGGTCTGAATGCCGATTACGCGGCCTTCCAGCAACTGCTGGCCAAGTATGCCGACTACGAGGGCGTGCTGGTGGTGGGGCATAACCCCAACCTGTTCCAGTTTCTGGGCCGCATGATTACCGGCAACGGGGGCGCGGCCATCCGCATGCGGAAGGGCTCGATTGCGCGCGTGGACATGGACCGGCATCCGCCGCTGCTGCGCTGGCTGATCGATCCGCGCATGGCGCGGGCGATTTATGGCAGCGTGCAAAAGAGCTCGCGGCCGAAGACTTCGCGGAAGTAAGCGGCCTCCTTGCGCAGCGACCAGAGCTCGAGCTCGGCGCCGGTGCGGCCCGGTTCCACTTCAAGATAAACACGCTTGGGATAGACCCTGGCCCGGACGCGCAGCACGTCGCTGGCGCGATCCTGGTTGAGGGCCACGGCCAGCCGCAGCAGCACGACGGCGCGGTGCACATGGGCGTGCTCGGCAGCGGGAATATTGCGCAGGGCGCGGTCGCCGGGCTGGGGGCGGCTCTTGCCCAGGTAGCGGACGATGGCCGAGACGGTGGTGCGCTGTAGCTGGGTATAGCCGTAGATCTCAGAGCTGGACACAATGTACTGCGTGTGGCGGTGATGGCCCTGGTGGTTGATGAACTTGCCGGTGTCGCGCAAGAGGGCAGCGGCCTGGAGCCAGCTTTCGTACTCGACGGGGAGCTCGTGGAGGGCTTTCAGATCGCGGAAGAGCTGGACGGCGTGGGCGCGAACCGGCTCAGCCTGTTTGGGGTCGACGCCGTAGCGGCGGGCGGTGGCCAGCACGCTCTCCCAGCGCTCATGCTCGAACTCGCTGTGAGCCAAGGCGCGGGCATCCTGCTCGGCCAGCATCTGGGCCAGGATTCCGTCGCGCAGGCCGAGGGGTGAGTAGCGGAAGCCGGGCAGGGCGAAGCTCTCCAGCAGCTCGGCGAAGACCTCGGCGCCGGCCACGATAATCTCTGCGCGGCGCGGACCGATGCCGGGCACTGCCTCGCGCTGGGCTAGGGTCATCTTGGCCAGCCGGGTGCTCAGCTTGCGCACGTCTTTGGCGGCGGCTATCGCAGAAGCAGGACTCGCCGGCTGCTTGGCTGACTTGCCGACTCGCTGGCTGGCTGCCTTGCCGGCTTTGCTTCCCTGGAGAGCACACGCCTCGGCAAGGGCCGCCGCGGTTCCCGAGGTGGCGATGACGGCCGCGATGCGGGCCGGCTGAATTTTGCGGTGGACCCGCCGCAGCTCGCGCTGGATCCAGCGGCGCATGCGGGCCAGCTCCTCGGCCGGCGCCAAATCGGCGGTGAGAAACCCCTGCGTGAGCCGCACCGCGCCGAGGGGCACGCTGATGGTCTCCTTGATGCGCTTGTGTTCGGAAAGGGTGATCTCGCAGCTGCCGCCGCCCAGGTCGAGGAGCAGAACGCGGCCGGAGAGGCCAGACTTTTGGGAGCCGGTGTCGGCGGCCATCACGCCCAGGTGGATGAGGCGTCCTTCCTCCAGGCCGGAGATCGTCTCCATGATCCAGCCGGTCTCGGCCTTCACCCAGGCCTGAAAGGCCGCGCCGTTGCGGGCGTCGCGCATGGCGGCGGTGGCCACCACGCGGATCTGGTCGACGCCATGCGTCTGCACGGCGCGCTGAAACCGCTTGAGCGCCTCGATGGTGTTGGCCATGGCCTCCGGCGACACCAGGCCGCTCTCGAAGACGCCGGCGCCCAGCCGCGTCACCTCGCGGTCTTCATGCACGGTGCGGAGCTGGTGCGCGACGATTTTCGCGATCTTCAGGCGGCAGGAGTTCGAACCGATATCGACTGCGGCAAAGGTTGGCATGATGTGAAGGGGACGCTCCGGGCGGGGGGATGATGTGTCTGGGGACACGATACACGAGCGCACCGGCCCATCGCTGTGGAACAGGGAGGCTCAAGACCGGCAAGGGAACCATGCCGGCAGGGCGGAAGAAGAGGATGTGAAATCAGGTGGCGGGCGGGCTGGAAGCAGGCGCGATGTCGAAGGTGGAGAAGCGCTTGTTCTGGCCGGTAATCTCCGAGCGGAGCTCGTGCCAGAGCTCGTTGGGAACCTTGAGGAAGACCTCGACGACGGCGGGATCGAACTGCGAGCCGGAACATCGCAGGATCTCCGCGCGGGCGGTGTCGAAGCTGCGCGCCTTGCGGTAAGGGCGGTCGCTGGTGATAGCGTCCAGGGTGTCGGCGACGGCAAAGATGCGCGCGCCGATGGGAATCTCGGCTCCGCGCAGGCCGTTGGGGTAGCCCGAGCCGTCGAAGTGCTCCTGGTGGGAGAAGACGATCTCGGCTGACTCGGCCAGGAATGGAATCTTGCGCAGCATGTTGTAGCCGCGGGCGCAGTGCTCGCGCATTAGGGTCTGCTCTTCCGCCGAGAGCTTGCCGGGCTTGCGCAGAATCTCGTCGGGGATGGCCATCTTGCCGATGTCGTGCAAAAACGCGCCGCGGGCGATGATCTTGATCTGCGAGGGGCCGATACCGATGGCGCGGGCCAGGGCGATGGTGTACGCGGTGACGCGCTTGGAGTGACCTTCGGTTTCGGAGTCTTTGAGGTCCAGGGCGTCGCCCAGCGCCTCTAACGTCACGTCGTAGGAGTGCTCCAGGTTTTCCATGGCCTGGCGCAGCATCTCGGTGCGTGCGCGAACCACCTGCTCCAGGTTCTGCTGGTAGTTGTGGGTGTCCTGCAGGGCCTGGCGATGGTCGAGGGCGCGCTGCACGGTGTTGACCAGGTGCTCGCGCTCGAAGGGCTTGAGCAGGTAGTCGTAGGCGCCGCGGCGCATGGAGTCGATGGCCACGCTGATGTCGTGAATGGCGGTGACCATGACCACGGGAAGCTGCGGCTGCTGGCCGTGGATGCGCTCCAGCAGGGCGATGCCATTGCCGTCCTGCATCACGATGTCGGTGAGCACCAGGTCGAAGGCGTTGAGCTCGAGAATCTCCATGCCTTCGCGGCCGCTGGCGGCCAGCTGCACGTCGTAGCCCTGGCGCTCCAGCGTGGAGGCGATCATGGAGCGGACGTGCGGCTCGTCGTCCACCACCAGGATCCGCGCGCTCCGGCTCTGGCGCACCGCTGTGGGTGCCTCCGACTCCGCGCTCGAACTGCCCGCGTGCGGCAGCGGATGCAAGCGTGCCAGGTTCAAAGCCAAGCCCCGATCCTCCATGGACCCCCGCAAGCCGGTAGGCAGGCGGTGCAGGCCGACATGCCGATCCCGGTTCTTCTGCCCGCTCTCGCTCCGCCCTTGTTCCGGCGAACTCGAGCCCCACGGGGGAAAATCCGCGTCAGCGATCAAAGTCTCGTTTGAACTCGCAGCGGGGACCCGGGGAGAAGCGGCCGGGCATGGATTGAGGAAGTCACTTGCGTGCCCGGCAAACCAACCCGCGCACAAGGAGAGACCTCCCAACTTCCATCCGCCGTCCGGAAGGGGTGGACGGCGCTTTCTGCAGATCAAACAAGGACAAACGAGTCAGTCGAAAACGTACGACCGAACGGAAAAGGCTGTCTGGTGACCTTTAATTCTCCCCAGGCGCTGGCGATTTCCGGTACATCACTGGTCGTGCTAGCTGAAGGTTACTCCCTGCCGCTGCCGGCGGGAAACAACTTTCTGAGATTTGCTTTAGTTGAGATGCCGGACAATTCATTTTGGCTACATTCAGGCAAGACGCAATACTTTTTCTTGACGCATGGCCGCGAACTTTAGCTGCGATCCGCAGAAAAAACAACAACGTGGGTATCCGATGCGGCAATGGTCCCGCGCCTACTCCTGGGTGCGCTTGCCGGCGCTCTGGCGGGCGCGCCGGGCCGCGGCCCAGCCTTCTTTGGTTACCTGATGGGCGCGGGCGATGCTGAGCGACCCGACCGGGACCGGCTTGGTGATGCACGAGCCGGCGCCGATGTAGGCGCCATCGCCCACCGCCACCGGGGCGACCAGCGTGGAGTCGCTGCCGATGAAAGCCTCGGCGCCGATGGTGGTGTGGTGCTTGTGCACGCCGTCGTAGTTGCAAGTGATGACGCCCGCGCCGATGTTGGTGTTTTCGCCGATTTCGGCGTCGCCGAGGTAGGCAAGATGGCCGGCCTTGACGCCCTTGTGGAGCTTTGCCTTTTTGATTTCGACAAAGTTGCCGATGTGGACTTGCTCGCCGATCTCGCTGCCCGGGCGCAGGTGGGCGAAGGGACCGATACGGGCGCCGTCCGCTATCGAGCTTTCTTCAAGCACGCAGTTCTGGCGGATGAGCACGTCGTTGCCGAGGGTGCAGTCCTCGATGACGGTGTAGGAGCGGATGCGGCACTCCGCGCCGATGCGGGTGCGGCCGAGCAGTTGCACGAAGGGTTCGATAACGGTGCCGGGGGCGACTTGGACTTGCGGGTCGATGACGCAGGTTTCAGGCCGGGAGATGGTGACGCCGGCGGCGATGAGGCGCTGGGCGGCGGCGAGGCTCGGCGCCGGTTCCGGTAGTGTGCTTGCCATGAACTTGCTCCTGTTGCGGCTTGTGATTTCCCACCCTTGCCGCAAAGAGCGCGGCAAGGATGGGGCCACCTGCGGTGGGGTCCGCCGCGGCGGACCGCTTGCGCGGCAATGGGTTCGAGGTTTCCCACCCTTGCGAGAAAAACAAGAACCTCGCAAGGATGGGGCACCCGACGCTATTGCTGGCTCACTGTTTTTCGGCCCCCGCGGCGGGCCGGGCGGGCATGGGGATGGTGATGTCGATGGGGTGAATGGGGCCGAGGTTGAGCTGGTCGAGGCCGGGCTTGATCTCGGTGCTGTTGCCGACCACCAGGATGGCAAGCTTGTCGGGGTGAATATACTTCTTCGCGGCGGCCTCAAGATCGGCGATGGTCACCTTTTCGAGCGCGGCCTTGTAGGTTTCCAGGTAGTCGGCTGGGTAACCGTAGAACTCCAGGCGCACGCGCTCGGCGAGGACTTTGTCGCGCGTGTCGTAGCGAAAGAGGAAGGAGTTGAGGATGTTGTCTTTGGAGCGGGCCAGTTCCTCCTCGGTAAAGGGCCGGGTGTTGAGGCCGGCGATCTCAGCCAGCGTGGCCTTGGTGGCATCCACGGTGGAGGCGCTCTTGGTGAGCACACCGGCGTTGAAGGGACCGGGGTGGTCGTAGGCGAAGGAGATGCCGCCATCGACGGCGTAGGCCAGGCCCAGCTCGGTGCGGACTTTTTGAAACAGGCGGCTGGCGAAGCCTCCGCCGAGGATCTCGTTCATGACCGCGATGGTGGGCACGTCGGGGTTGTGGCGGTCGACGCCCATGCCGACGATGGCGACGTTGGACTGGTTCACGTCGTCCTTGTTGATGAAGTAGACGCCGGGGGTGGGGCCCGGGAAGACGTCGTGGCGAACGGGTGTGGGCTTGGACGGCGGCAGGGGCTCAAACGCAGCGCGCAGCTTGGCTTCCATGGCGGCGGGATCGAAGTCGCCGCTGATGCCGATGATGAGCTTGCCGCCAATGGTCTTGTCGTGCCAGGACTTCAGGTCCTCCAGCGTGACGGCGCCGATGGTGGCCAGCTCCGGCTGGCGAGTGTAGGGGCTGTTGACGCCGTAGACCAGCTTGGCTGACTCGCGCTCAGCGATGCCCGACTCGTCGTCGTTGCGGCGGACGATGCCGGTGGCCTCCTGCTGCTGGGCGAGCCCGAGCTTTTCCTGGCTGAACTTGGGATGAAGAAACAAGTCCAAAGCCAGCGAGAAGACCTGGTCGGCGTCGCCCTTGAGCGAGTCCCAGGAGACGGCGGTCGAGTCGTCGTCGCCGCCGGTCTCAATGTGCGCGGCCTTGGCTTCGAGCAGGTCGTCGAGGGCATCGCCGTCGATTTTGGCGGTGCCGCTGGTGCGCCATGTCTGGCCGTAGAGACCGACCAGGCCGGTTTTGGCGGGGCTTTCATCGCGCGACCCCCCGGGGATGAGGATGGAGCCGGAGACGAAGGGGAGCTCGTGGTCTTCCTGGAGAAAGATGACGATGCCGTTCTTGAGCTCGATGCGCTTGGGCTGCTGGGGCTTGAAGTCATGGAGCTTGGGGATGGGGATTTTTTCCCAGGGCTTGTCCTGCTGGGCGGGGAGGGTGATGGGCGCGAGCAGGGCGGCGAAGATTGCGGCGGCGAAGATGGATTGGGTGATGCGCATTCCCTCGGGGGCTGAAGCCCCGGTTGTTTTGCGGGGTTCAATGTACGGGCTGAAGCCCGTACCCTTCATCACTGGGAAGGCGGCGTTTACGGCACGACTGAAGTCGTGCCCTTTCAAGGCGGCAAGATTTGTGGCTTTTGGGAGGCTGTTCATTGCGCGCCGCCGTCTTTCTCTGGCGCGGCGGCGGGTTGCGCGCCGGTGGCGGGGGCTTCGGTCTCGGTCCAGGCTTCTGTGCGGTTGCTTGAGACGAAGACCTGGTTGGCGACGCGGCGGATGTCGGCCTTGGTGACCTTGTCGACCTTGTCGAGTTCGAGAAAGAGCTGTCGCCAGTCGCCATAGCGGGTCTGGTACTCGGCCAGGTCGTTGGCCAGGCCCTGGTTGTCGGCCAGGCCGCGCAGCAAATCAGCCTTCGTGCGGGTCTTGTACATGGCCAGCTCTTCGTCGCTGACGTCAGAGGCCTTGAGTTTTTCAATCTCCTTGTGGATGGCGTCGCGCATCTGCTGCGGAGTGTGGCCGGGCAGGGGCGCGGCGAAGAAGACGAAGAGGCTGGGGTACTTGTCGCCGGGATAGGGACTGACGCCCTCGGCCACGGCGGCGATCTGCTGGTCGCGGACCAGGCTGCGATAGAGGCGCGAGACGCGGCCGTTGGACATGATGTCGCTGATGGCGTCGTAGACGGCGTTGTCGGGGTCGCGATAGTCGGGGCGGTGATAGCCCTCGATGTAGACGGGCTGGTTGGGATCGTGGATAACGACGGTCTTCTCGGCAAACTGTTTGGGCTCGACGGTGGTCATCTCTTCAGGCTTGGGCCCGCCGGGGACGCGGCTGAAGTATTTCTCCAGGATGGGCATGGCCTCAGAGGCTTTGACGTCGCCGACGACGGAGACCACGATGTTGGCGCCGACGTAATACTTTTTGTGGAACTCCATGGCCTCGGTGGCGTTGATCTGACTCAGCTCGCTGGGCCAGCCCACGCCGCTGCGGCCGTAGTTGTGGGCCACGTAAGCGGTGGCGACGAACTGCTCGAAGAGCCGGCCCTCGGGGTTGGAGTCGGTGCGCATGCGGCGCTCTTCCATCACCACGCTGCGCTCCTTGTAGAACTCGCGGGGCACGGTGTCGGCCAGGCGGCTGCTCTCGAGATAGGCCCACAGCTCGAGCCGGTTCTCGGGCATGGACCAGAAGAACTGCGTTTCATCCAGGCCGGTCTGCGCGTTCAGGCCTTCGGCGCCGTTGCGCTCGGCAATGTCAGTGAACTGGTTGGGGACGACAAACTTGTGCGCTTCGGCCTGGGCAGCGGCGAAGGCTTTCTTCAGCTCGGCGAGCTTTTGCTCGTCGCGGCCCACGGGCTTGAGGTACTCGGCCTCGTAGGCGGCGTTGGCGGCTTCGACTTGTTCGAGAGCGACCTTTTCATCGGCGTAGTTGATGGTGCCGATCTGGCTGGTGCCCTTGAAGGCCAGGTGCTCGAACATGTGCGCCAGGCCGCTTTCGCCGGAGGGATCGTTCACGTCGCCGGCATCTACAAAGGTGGAGTAGCTGAAGACGGGCGCATCGGGCCGCTCGCAGATGAGCAGGGTGAGGCCGTTAGGGAGAACCTTGGTGGTGATCCGCTGCTCGAAGCTCTTCAGGTCCTGGGCCTGGGTGCTGGGGGCGTGGGCGGCAAAGGCGAGGGCAGCCAGCGCGAGCGCCAGGGCTGCGGTACGGGTTCTGCTTTGCATCCATTCTCCTTGAACGTGGGGCGCATAGGCGCAGTCCTCGCACTCTTCCAAGCTAGTTCCCCTGACCGGAGGGGGTCAAACGCGGGCGGCAAACGCATCTATAATTCTTGGTGCAAACCCCAAGCCGTAATTCTTGCAAGGGCGCTTATTTTGGAGGGAGCATGGGCATTCAAGTCCCTGACGAGCGTAGCGGAGAGATTGGCCTTCAGGCCTGGAGATTGTCATGATTGAAAATGAGAGCCCGGGGCTGAAGCCCTGTCGCTTTCGACGTCGGTTTCAGGGGCATGAATGCCCCTGCTCCCTCCGAAAAAGCCGATCAGAGCAAGGTCATTGCCTCTCTTTATCAAGAAAGAACTAGAGAATTTAGATCTGTTTGCCCTGGGCGTCAATCCGGGCGTTGGCGGGGATTGGGCGGAATCCTTGCTACTCTAGAGGTCGATGGCGAGCGAAAGCAGAGGAAGGCGACGGCTCACGCCGCTCTTACGGGCGGTGGTCGAGGTTGCGTTTATTGTTTTTCTGTTCTACTCGAACCTGCTGATGGGAGAGTTTACCGGGATCAACGGGCAGGGCAAGACCATGGCGTTTGCGTTGCGCGATATTTTTACGGGGACGAACTTCGCCATCGCGCTGGTTTCCGCGTTCATTGGCTACGCGGTGTTTGAGACGCTGCGCAAGAAGCTTTGACGCGTGAAACGGGCTGATTGGCGGTCAACCTTGACCCCATGCCGCAGACCTCCGTATCCTTCGAGAGTTTCCGCGCGGCGGATGGTTTGCCAGTTGAAGCCGCTTGAGGGAGATCCCGCATGACTACCGCTCGACCGGCCGCAACTCCCACTGCCCAGCTCCAGACACAACCATTTCCCCCCGCGGCTTTGCCATTTTTGGTGCGCCGCGCCGCGGTGCTGGGAGCGGGTACCATGGGCTCGCGCATCGCTGCGCACCTGGCCAACGCGGGCATTCCCACGCTGCTGCTGGACATGGTTCCGGCGGGCGAGGGCGACCGGAGCCGGCTGGCCAAGGGTGCGCTGGAGGCTCTGGGGAAGGCCAAACCGGCGGCGTTTTATGAATCCGGCCTGGCTGCGCTGGTGACCCCCGGCAACTTTGACGACGACCTGGGCAAGCTGGCCGGGTGCGACTGGGTGATTGAGGCCGTGGCGGAGAACCTGGCCATCAAGACGGCGCTGCTCGCACGCGTGGAGCCGCATCTGGCTCCGCAGGCCGTGCTCACCACCAATACCTCGGGGCTGCCTGTGAAGCAGATTGCGGCCGGGCTCTCGGTGGGCCTGCGCGCGCGGTTCTTGGGGAGGCAGTTCTTCAATACGCCGCG
>Ga0182030_10017937_pt1 | contig 13619 bp, 8 predicted proteins | sample 812S3MmetaG_FD_121299 | JGI IMG/M metagenome (GOLD analysis project Ga0182030, IMG submission 121299) | Permafrost microbial communities from Stordalen Mire, Sweden - 812S3M metaG (Illumina Assembly) | ecosystem: Environmental > Terrestrial > Soil > Wetlands > Permafrost | place: Sweden... | reverse complement strand
TGGCTTGAAGTTATCAATAAACTTGCGACAACGAATGTCACTCTTGGTTTTCCAGAGTAAGAGAGTGCTGATCGGATACTCGCGGAGGATGGAATCGAACAAGCGGCAAGTTTGCTCTTCGCTCCAAACGAATGGTCGCTGGATGTTTGGAAGCCAGAAGCCACCATCTTCATCTGGATTATTGAGAAAACTGACGATCTTGCGAAGGGAATGCTTCGGTGTCTTCATGCTTATCCTCCCAAAGGCAAGAAGGAAATCCTACGCCTGCTGCTTCCCATATGTACAGCCTGGCGTTTCCGCGCCAGCTCCTGGTCTCTGGACTTAGCGTCGTGACTATGGAGAGGAGACGCTTGGGAGATTGGGCGATCCTACAAACTGAGCGGCGGGATGATTTCGAGGCTGACGATTTGAGACGGCGAGAGTCCTCGGAAATTATCCACTAAATCGTAATCCGTTCGACCTCATCAAGCGTGATCGCGTCATCCGTGCGATCATAGAGCTTGGTGGTGCGCGGACTTTCGTGCGCGGCCATGGCTTGCGCGTTCTCCAGCGTGCCGCCGGCTTCCAGATAGGCGGTGATGCCCGTGGCGCGGAAGGTATGGCAGCCGATCCTGACACGCGTGCCGAGCTCGGCGGCGCGGCGCTGGATCATGCGCCAGGCATCGACCCGGTTCATGGGTGTGGCGGTGAGCGTGCCGGTGCGACCGACGGCGGAGCGGAAGAGGGGGGTCTTGCCGCCATCACGGATGCCGGCCGCCTCGATATAAGCGTCGAGATAGGCTTCCAGATTGTGATGCGCCGGCATCTCATGCCGCTTGCCGCCTTTTTCATGCAGACGCACCCACCAGCGCTTGCCCTTGGGGTAATAGTCCTCGACGCGCATGCCGACGACAGCGCCGATGCGGGCAAAGGCAAACGTCATCACGGAAATCAGCGCCCGGTCGCGCAAGCCGACCAGGGTTGACGTGTCGATGCTGTCCAGGAGCTCGCGCGCCTGTTCGCCGGTGAGCACCGTGGTCTTGCCGGTCTTGACGACGTGCTTCGGGCCGCGCACCGCGTGGGCCGGGTTGGTGGCGACGATTTGGCCGGTGACCAGCCAATCGAACAGCATGCGGATGGCGGCCAAGTGCTGCTTGACCGTCGGCTTTTCAAAATCCTTGCCGAGCGCCTCGATATAGGCGGCGACGTGCAACGGCTCGATATCGGCGATCTCGCCGATCTTGTGACGATCGCACCAGGCGAAGAACCGCACGACGGCGTGGTAATAAGCTTGCCGCGTGTTCTTGTTGCGGATGGTGGCGGCGAAGAATTCCAAAAAGCGCCGCGCGGCCTGGTCGCCGGCGTCGGCGATCACGCGCGGCACCACGACGCCGTGGTGGCCGCCGCCGCTTCTCAGCGGTCCGGATTCGGCTGGCACAAGCGCCTGTGATTCGCGATCCGATTCCATGGCGTTTAGGGTAACATAACGTCCTTTATGTTACACTAAATATCTTAGACGAGGGTGAGTTTAAACAACCGCTTACCTTGCCAATGGAGGGGCGCTGGAGCACGCTCAGGCGATGGTGGCGCACGAGAGCCCGCGCACGAAGGATGAGGATCAGGCTATGAGCCTCCGCCTCTACGGGCATGTACGGCAATTGCTAGAACAGACGTCAACAACCTTATGAAATCTGAAAACCTACAGACACTTGCGAAGCAAGGGCTCTCTCTTCTCCGCTGGACTATAGACGAATGGAAGGCTGTCGAGGAAACCCGCCTAGGGGGCGCGAGGTTCTCTCTGGTATTTCCCCACGAGATCGCAAGGAGTGCTCGCCCTCGGTCCTTGGTCCTGATTGCCGTCAATGACGACGGAGAAACCGCTCTCAAGGTAGGGCTCGTACGTTCTATTCAGGCAACAGCTACCTTCGACTCGCGCGTCGTCTTCGATCTAGTTCGTCCGATCACTCCAGGCTCCCTGGAACAGTTACTCGCCATGGTAACAGAAAAGTCGCTGCAAAATGGCGTCACCAAAATCAAAAATTCTTCCGACACGTTCCAGAGAATATCCCCGAAGCTCGGAGACAGCCTTCTCAGGGCAATCGCCGCCTCCCCCGACAATGATGCTGTATTACAACGGATTGCCTCGGAACTGGAACGACCAAAACACTTCCAAGATGCGCGAGCCCTCCAACAAGACGCAGTTAGTCTCGCGCTAAAGGCATTCGGCGTCAAAGATGGAGCTACAATCCTTTCTCTTCCCGGTGGAGATACATCCCTCGCAACCGTTCGTCTTTTGGAAGACGCGGTGATCGAGCATGACGCTCGATGGCTTCCGGGCTGGAGTATGACTGACAGCGACCTGACTGGCCGGGCTGTGTTCAAGCAAGGAGCCGATCAATTGGAGGTATTCACCGCGAATAAGCGGCCCCTAGAAGAGCTCTTCGGCGTGGACCTAATTTACCTCAATCGAAGCCGAGGCGCGCTGGTGATGGTGCAATACAAAATGATGGAGCCAGAGCAGCGAACTCGAAGCAAACGCACAACCGCCGGTTCTGAATACGAAGTGGCAGACGATCAGGAGTGGATAGTGCCAATCGATACGCAGTTCACCGCCGAGTTGGCGCGCATGAAAAAATTCGACCAAGACCTCTCACCAGACGGAACCTACCGGCTGAACAGCGGCGCGTTCTTTTTCAAGCTCATCAAGCGCAACGCAGCGACGAATGCTGCTGGGATCGTGCTGAGTCTCGATCACTTGAACCATATGATTGCCAAAGGGGCTGCTTCTGGACCACGCGGAGGACTAAGGATCAGCTATCGGACGCTCAACGGGCACTACCTTCGCAGTGATCCGTTCGTGGAGCTGGTGAGATCGGGATATATTGGCACCCGGGACGCGACAACTGAGAACTTACGGGCATTGATTGAGGCCGCATTAAATGGCGGCCGCGCGGTCGTCGCCGCTATTCAGAGCGCTTTTGGAGCAAGCGACTAAACATCTGTGTCGAGGCGGTTGCTAGACGCCGACGTTGAAGTCGAGGATTGTAGAATGGCAGCTATATGAACCAATTTCCCCGAAGGGGCTTCGGGCACTCGACGCGCCAGAGTTTGCTGTTCTAAGCCGCTTCGGCCATCAGAACATGTTCGCCTATCTCTGCAACAGTACTAAGCGCTCTCAGACGTAATTCCTCTTGATCGGCCTGGTGCTCTAAGGCTTGGAGCGCCTCATTTACATTCGCGTGTTGTTTACTGCTGGCCTGTGGATCGTCGAAAGGCAGCTTTTGAATGATCATTTCGTGTTGCCGAACCATAACTGCATTCGGTGCGCGATCCCTCTCGACCTTTAAATCCCACAGCCGCCGCTTGATCAGATTGACCGATTTCACGATTCCGCCCGCCCGCAGTGTTCCGAAATTTGCGACTAACTTCGATCCTGAGAAATCGATTAAAACCTCGTGGCTCCTACCTGTAAGGCGTCGTCTGCGCCCCTCTCGGAGGTCAGCTCTGAAATATTGGAAATACCCCTCGCGCCTTTCCATGACGTAGTTCATGACGAGCAATGGCAGGCGATCAGCGCCACCGTCTCCTTCACCGCTTGACTCTTCGTCAACGACGCTCTCCAGCGTCTCCGAGCTTTCAATCTTATCTCGATACAGCGACGAAAGGGCATGCATCCAACTCGCCCCGATTGCCTCCAAACTCTCCCCCTCAGCCTCGCGACATTCTCCAATGCTAATGCTGGAAATCGCGGGCCGGGGATTGGTGATGGCCTCCGCTGCCCTCCGCGCCAAATCCTGCTTCAAATATTCGGCCGCAAGCTGAATGGCATAGACCGCTCCGTAGGAGTCGTTGGAATAGAGGCATGTTAGGCGGTCAAGAGCATTGGCGAGTTCAAGATGAAAGCCATTCTCGCCCACTACGGCGACGCCGATGACCAGCCGCTCATAGGAGCCAGCAATCGGTTCGAGCAGCACCGGAGCCCAGCGTGCCCGGATGCTACGCCGAAACGAAGGAAATGTAGCCGAGATGAAGCCTTGGTCGGTCATATCAGTATACCCAGTGCCTTATTCGAATAGACAAGAACATCATTGACCCTGTCATTCAAGAACACTTCAACGGCAGCGATATCATTCGCAGGAATTAAGCCTTCTATACGACTTTTCTTCGAACAATCTGAAAGATCAAGGTCGGCGATTAGTTTTATAAATTTTTGGACTTCAGATGACCTTTTATGCTTCTGGTCTTGGTTTAAATGACAAGTGAGCCATTCTGATAACCGGTTGCGATATTCGGCGCGGGGATCGAGATCATGAGGTTGCCACGCTGGGCCTGAAAAACAGTGACCATGATCGATCAGCCAAATTTCGTTCTTATTTCCGAAAAGGAGGTTGCCGGGGTGACGGTCGATATTGGCGATCCACGAGTCGAACGCATAGAGATGGCCGAGATCACACCATTCGACAATATCCTTCAACAATTGCTTCAGCTCGTCAGGGCTCGCTCCCTTGGTGCGGAACGTGATGTTTGGCACTTTTACGTCAACGCTGGCGAAGACAAGGTGGTTGCCGTCACCAAGGCGCGGTGCTTTGCTGACCACGAGCTCAGAGCCGCGAACTAGGGCGAGGTAAGCATCCGGAGTGGGCAGAGCCGCAGCGCGCGCGAGCACAGACGTAAGAAGCTCGTTGGCAAGCTGTTTCTTATCCAAGTCTTTGATGACCGCACTCTTTACGGTTGTTCCATCTGCAAGGAGGATTTGGCCACGGAACGTCTCATTGACGTTTCCGTCGTTGAATCCTTTTGCCCCCGGCAACACTGTTGCGAATTGGATTTCCGACATGCACGGATTGCCCATCATAAAGATGCCTCTAAAACCCGATAAAGGCGTCGCGTATCTGCGCCACGCCGCCAAGCTGGACTCATTTGAGCCGACCTTGATCGCCCTTCATGAAATCGTCCAGGAATTCAGATACCGGGGCGACGCCGGTAACCAGTAAATGATCCCGCGCGCGGGTGCATGCCACGTAGAGCAAGTGGCGCTCGGTATCATAGACTTCCTGCAAATCGGCATCGTCGCCGACCGTCTCGATGCGCTCCTGCAAAGGAATTATTTCGTCATCGCAGGCCATCACGACCACGGCCCGAAACTCCAGACCCTTGGCGAGGTGCATGGTGCTGATCGAAACGTGCCCGTTGGCGGTTTCAACATGCTCATCGAGAATCTTGAAAGCAAGGCTGGCCGCCTTTACGGCAGCACGCGCCCGATCCAGTTGCGCGCCTGATCGAACGAACACGCCGAATTCGTGAGGTAGCACCCCTGCTTTAGCGTGCTCCGCAATCCACTTGCCAACCGATGCAATTTCCTCGCTCTCGCTCTTGAGCGAGTGAACCGCAGGCGGCGGGCCGTTGAACACCGAAATCGTGTCGCTCCGATCCTCTCCGTTGCCATCCACGTCGGTCACCATTGGGCCGAGAAGGCGATCCGCCTGCGTGCGGATTTGATGCGACGTGCGGTAATTGACGCGCAAGGTACGGGAACGCCCCCGTATATCGACGCCAAGGGCCTTCCATGAGAAGGGCTGTTGGAAGATGCGCTGCCCGAGGTCACCAGCGAAAAAGAGAGCGTTTGGACGCCCTCCCCCCAGGGCGGCAAAGAACCGGACATGAGCCACGCTGATGTCCTGCGCCTCGTCCACGACCACGAAGTCGAAGACCACGTTCTTGTTCTTGGAGATCGCGGTTGCCAGTGCGCTGAACAGCTGCGCATGCGTAATCAACTGGCGCGATTTCAACGCGGCACGAACGCGCTCGAAGATAGACCATAAAACCTTGCGTTGCGGCTCCGCAATGCGTGTCTTCCTGCCGAGCCGCATGACATCGCGATATGCCTCCCAGCCATCCAACTGCCATGCATCGACCACCTGCTCCCATTCCGTTATGAGAAAATGCAGTCCGAACTTATGTTCGCCTACGGCGCTCGCGGCCTCTTGCACCAGCTCGCGGACGATCGCGCCGCTGGCGATCGTCGCCTGCCCGACGTGCGCCTTGTAAAGCCGCAGACCGATCGCATCGAGCGAGTGAACATCAATTCTTTCCGCGAGACGCGGTTCATTTCCTAGCAATCGCTTCAGCTTGGTGTGCAGGGCATTCGCGAGCGTGTCGGAGAAGGTCGTCAACAAGACTCGCGCGTCAGGGTGCGTCCGCGCCAGATGTGCCGCCCGGTGCAATGCCACAATGGTCTTGCCCGTGCCTGCCGATCCAGAAACGCGCGCAGGCCCTGTATAGTCTCGTTCCACCAATTGCCGCTGCTCTGGGTGCAGGAAGACGGTCCACTTTTCCCAGGGGAAATCGAGCGCACGCTCCAACTCCTCCACATTCGCCATTACCCGGAACCGACGTTGCGCATCAGGATGATCGAAGGGACTTGCCGTGGCCACCGCAGGCTGGGGTGCGCGCGGCTTGCCGCCCGTCGCCAGCTCTAGCAGCGCTTCCGCAGCCTCCGCTGGTAAGTGGTCGGTCACAGTAAGCAGCGTGCCCGCGGTTGCCTTCTTGATGTCATTGAGCCACTCGACGGGCACGCCGTAACCAAGCAGTTCGTCCTCAGAAATGCCGGCGAAAATGCATTGTTCCTCGGCGGACGGTTGCGGCACGGCGGCGACTTCCGTCTGCACGTAAACCGGGACAACGACCTCTTTGACCGTCTCGCGTATCTCGACCAACTGCGCGGCACCCGTTTTGGGATGTGTCTCCAGTTTGCGCCGTTCTGCCCAGTCATAAGCATCATCGTGGTGCCCGACATAACAGAGCAAAAGGCTCGCATCGCTCTTGTGAACGATCAGCCGGATGTCACTGCTCGCCCGCACCGACCAGAAATTCTTATCCTTCGCCTTATCGAGCTTGTGGAAGCTCATGCCTGGATTGGCCGGGTTGAGCTGCAAGTCGAAAGCCGTCGTCTTGACGGCCTTCTGCTCGTCGCCAGTCAATCGGGCGAGGCTATCGGTGAAGGTGTCGGCGATGCGGAATTCCATAACGTCACACCCTGAAAACCTTCATTACTTCGTCGCCTAAATGGTTGATCACCTTAACGGCAATCCGCCCGTTCTTCGGCTTCTCGAAGGGACGTGACGTGTCGCTGTTCAGCGTCGCCCACGCTTCGGGGTCAATCTCGGCTTTCAGCGTCGTTTTCAGGGCGCTGTAGGGATCATTAGCTCCGAGAAAGTAGGCCTGGCGGACGAAGAAACTCTCTTCGTTATAGTCAGTGTCGATAAACCAGCATGCGATTCCATCGGCACCGTCGCTGACGACTTCGCCGGTCTGGGGTTTGAAGACATCCACGCCGTTGACTTTCACGCGAAGCTTGCCGTCTTTCTCCGGTATGAGGGTGATGTCCGGCTCGCCGAAGATAACAAAGAGGTTGCCCGTGCCCGTGTTCTTGAGGTCTTCCGCCATGTGTAGATCGGCGTTCATGCGAGCCTTGAGCACGGGGATGCGGCCCAACTTGGCGAACTCAGTCGTGTGTGCCTCGTAGTTGAACGCACAAGCGATGAGCACATCGAATGCGGCATCGCCGGCCTCGCGGGCGGCGGCCACGAGGTCCGTGCGCTGGACCGTGCCAAATTCGGGGCCGATAAAGATAGCGGCGCGCTTCTCCGCGTCTCGTTCCATGTAACGGCCTTCGGCGCAGACCAGATCGCCGGGCCAAGGGGAGAGGGCGGTGAAGGTGATCCGGTCTTCCTTGTGCGCCTGCTGCACGCCGGCGGTCTTGAGGTTCTCCAGGATCATCTGGGGGAAGGATTGTTTCGCTCCGTATTCGTCGCTGTCCTCCTTCAAACCGTCGATCAATTCATCGTTTTCATCCACGCCCAGCACGCGGTGGGGGCTGAGGCTTTCCACGGTGAAAGGACCGGCGACGCGGACCTTCTTCTTGTCGTCATAAGGCTTATCGTAGAGGTACTCGAATTCGGCCTTGGCGGCGATGGACTTGTCGATCTCTTGCTGCCGGGCGATGCGGGCCTGCCACCAGTCAGCGTGCAGTTGGGTTTTGGCTTTGGGCCACGGATCGGCGGGGCGTTCGGGAAGGGTCTCCAGGGTGTAAGCGCGCTTGAGATTGCGGTTGATGGCTTGAAGCCATTCTGCAACCTTCACTGCCCTTTCGCCATTATTACCCATTTCCTCGGACTTGAGTTGGTAGAACAGCTCCTGCGTTTTGCTGTCCCATGGGTCTTCGGCTTCGCGCGGAATCTCCCACTCCTGCCACGTCTTCTTGAGTGCCTCGTTCAGCGCCACACGCAAGGGCTCCAGCTTCGCCTGCCACTTGTCCCAGATGACATCGATCTCCGCGTTATTGGCGATGTTACTTAACTGGATATGCGGCACGCGCTCATAGACGAAGCCGTGTCGAATGTTCCCGCGCACGGGCTGCGAACTCGGCGTGATACGGGTGACTGCGGCTTCCTTGAGCTGCCCTTCGCGGGAATCGGCCAGGAGGTAAAATGGATACCGCGCGCCCATGATGCGGGCGCGGGCCAGCGCCAGCGCAACGCGTGAGGTATCTATCGTGATCCAACGACGGCCCCATTGCTCGGCGACGTAGGCTGTCGTGCCCGAGCCGCATGTTGGATCGAGCACGAGGTCACCAGGGTCCGTCACCATGAGCATACATCGCTGAATAACCCTAGTGGCAGTCTGGACGACATAGACGAGATCGGACGCTCCTCCCAAATCTGCCCAGATGTTGCTCGCCTCCTTCACAGGATAGTCCTCGAAGTATCTGGCATAACGAAGCGTTGTCTTTAGTGGAATTAGTCGCTCAGAACGTGCCAACCGTTCCATTCCCACGAGATGCGTCTTCCAATTGTAGCTGGTGCCTGGATCGTACGTCTTTCCTCGGAATGTGAATGGCACAGAGGTGTTGGTTCTAAATCCTGACGACATGACCGGATCGGGTGACGCCTCACGATCTTCTCTCTCAGGACGGTCCAAATAAAACTTCCGATATTTGATGTTTGCTTTGGATTTTGAATACCAAATTATTGAATCAGCAACATTTGATAGGAGAGCTCCGGATTGGCTTCCTGTCTTCGTGACTTGAATTGTTGAACAGAAATTATCGTCACCAAATACCTCATCCATCACTGCCCGGACTCGATGGACATTCTCATCTCCGATCTGCACGAAGATGGAGCCTGAATCGCCAAGAAGATCGCGGGCGACGGTGAGGCGGTCGCGAAGGTAGGTGAGGTAGCTGTGGATGCCGTCGCGCCAAGTGTCGCGGAAGGCTTTCACCTGCTCCGGCTCTCGCGTAATGTAGTCTTTCCCTTCTGTCTTTGTCGTTCGGTCAGTAGTGCTCCACTGGAAATTGCTGTTGAATTTGATGCCGTAAGGCGGGTCGATGTAGATGCACTGCACCTTGCCGCGCAGGCCCTCGCGCTCGGCGAGACTCGCCATGACCTGGAGCGAGTCACCGAGGATCATGCGGTTCGACCAGTTCTGGTCGTGTTGATAGAACTCCGTCTTGTCCACGTCCTTCGGAATGCCGTTGAAGTCGGCGAAGAGATCGGCAGTCAGCTGGCCGCTTTCATGCTCGCGTTCTTTTGTGGAGCGCAGCAGGTCGTCGATAAGCGCCTTCGGATGGACCTTTTCCTGGATGTACAGCGGCGGGGCATGGACGACGAGGTCGCTCCAGTCCTGCTCATCCTTGCCGCGCCAAACAAGCTGGGGATCGAGGTCGGTGTTGCGCAGATAACGCACTCGCACGGGTTTCTGCTCCTCCGCCTTGAGGACGGACTGAAACTCCGCGGTCGGAATGTTCTTCCGCTTTGCCTCGTCATGCGTGAGCGCTTCGACAGATTTGGCGGCTGCGGGCTTTTTGGCCATGGCTATTTCTTTCCGGCCGCCGGCTGAGCCGCCGCGCCCTCGATTATTTTGTTAAACTCGCCTTCGACTTTGGCCTTGAAATCAGACTCGATCTGATAAACCTCAGTGAATTCGGCGAATGCCCAGCGACCATAGGTGCCGAGATGGTTCACGCCGGGCACCCAGTAGGTATCCATCGTGGATTTCTTCTCCTTCGCGTCCTCGCGGCGATAGCCCTTGATCTCGACCACGAGATGCAGCGGGTCATCGGGGCCGTGACCGTCATTCACCAGCACGATAAAGTCAGGCAGATACTTGCGCATCTCGGAGCCGTAGCGATATGGCACCTCAAGGCCGAGGTTATGGTTCTTGGTGTATGCGATCACTTTGGGATGCGATTCAGCGACGCGGCAAAATTCGCCCTCCCAGTCACTGTCGAGCACGACCCAGTTGACGTGATTCTTCGGCGGCGGACCGCTCGTATCCCAGCGGTCCGGGCGTGACGTGTTGAACTTGACGTAGCTGGTGGAGCCCGTCGGATTGTACGGATCGAGAAGCGCTTTGATGGGGCGCTCGCCGATGAACTGCCGGGTAATGGCTGCGGTGATGCGGTTGCAGGCCATGTCGGCCAGTTCCTGATGCATGAGCAGTGCGGGATAGGTCTCGCCTTTACATACCAGGCAGGTGTCGAGCCATTGCTTGGTAATGCGTTTGAGTTGACCGAAAAGGTGCAGTTTTGGCTCCTCGCCAGGGTCCCGCCATTTCGTGTAGAGCAGCCGCTGGGTGAGGTGGAAGACGAGCGTGGATGGTCGCATGTCGCCCAGATGTTCTAGGCTCATGTCCACGCCCTCCCCGATGATGCCGGAGTTGCGGGTGATGGAGGGGCCGACGAGGTCGGGGCTGAGTTCAAGGGTCGAGTCGTCATTGAAGTCGGCGGTCAGACGCTCCTCGGGCAACTCCACGCGATAGCCTTCCACACGGGGAAACTGGATTTCGAGGGGGTCGCGCTCAGGCCGGATCGCTTTGACTAGAACCGTCTCGCGCGGCGGCTGGGGCGGTGCAATCACCGGCTTCGCGGTGAAGTCGAAGGGAATGCCGAAGACATCGGCGTATTCCACATTAAAAAGCCCTTCTTCGTTCAGATCGTAAGACTGGCGACGCAACGCGCGTCCAATCACCTGCTCGCACAGCAGTTGCGTGCCGAAGGCGCGAATGCCGAGAACATGGGTGACGGTATTGGCATCCCAGCCCTCGGTGAGCATCGAAACGGACACGACGCAGCGAATGGAGCCGCCAAGCTGTCCGGCCTTGCCAACAGTGTTCATGACCTCGCGGAGCAATTCCTGGTCAGTGATGTTGTCGCCGGCGCGGGCATCACCACTGCGCTCAACTATTTCACGGCGAAAGCGCTCGATCTCGTCGGCAGCCATGCCGCGGAAATTATCGTCGAGCGCATCGCCGGCTTCGAGCTGCTCGCTGTCGATTAGGAGCGTATTTGGACGCGGCAGCGGGTTGCCGGTTGTGTCATCGAAATTGCGGAACAATGCGAGACATCCGTTCACCGGCGTAGTTGTGCCATCAACGTTCTTGCGATGAAAGCCAGAGATGTAGTCGTAAACAAGCTTCGAGATGGCCGTATTCTGACAGACGATGATGAAGCATGGCGGTACCTTGATACCCTTATCTTCCCAGAGTCTGAAGGTCTTCTGATAGTGGCCGTAGAGGGCTTCCAATGCCGTCTGCAGACGAAGGGGAAGTCTGAGCGGGTCGAGCTCCTCGCCTTGGCCACGTCCCTTCTTGGGCATGTCCTTGCGGATATTCTCCCAGAGGTCGCGGAACATCGGCATTTCCTCGCCGGGGATATTTTCCGCCACCGGGACACGCGGCAGTTTGACGATGCCGCACTCGATGGCATCCATCAGTGAGAAGTCGCTCATCGTCCACGGGAACAGAGTGCCTTCGGCGTAGCCGGAGCCTTGCAGGAAGAACGGCGTCGCGGACAAATCAATGACGCGGCTGAGTCCGAGCTTGCGGTTCACAGCTTCGAGGCCGGAAATCCAGAGGCGCGCGGCCTCGTTGTTTTTCTCGGCCTCTTTCTTCGCGTCGCCTTTCAGGTCCTCATCGTCCGCGTCTTTCGGCTTCTCCCGGTAGCAGTGGTGCGCCTCGTCATTGATGGCGAGGATATTCTTCATGCCCATCAAATCAGGCATGACGCGCTGGATCATCTGGCCTTCCGTCTCCCGCGTGTTCAGTTCCTCACCAGTGCGACCTTGAAGGAGGTCGCGCCCGCCTTTCGACAGCTCGATACGCTCGCGAATTTTGAAAGCGTGGTAGTTCGTGATGACGATCTTGGCTCGGCTCACGTCTTCGAGCATGTCACTGGGGACGAGTTCGCGGCTAGCATAGTAGCTGTCGGGATCGTTCGGTTGGAGGACGCGCAACCGGTCTTTGATCGTCAAGCCGGGTGCGCAGACTAGAAAGCCACGCGTAAAGTGTTTGCTTGTCGAGTGCCGCACGGCGTTGACGGTCTGCCAAGCGATGATCATCGCCATGACAGTCGTCTTGCCTGCGCCGGTGGCTAGTTTTAACGCGAGACGCATCAGTTCGGGGTTGGCATCTCTGTTCGCCGACGCGAGATGATCAAGCAGACGCTTCCCGTTCTTGGATTGGGACGCGACCTCACTGAGCCATATCGCAGTTTCAACCGCCTCGACCTGACAGAAGAACGGGCGGACACCGCTGAATTTATGCTGCCGCCAATGCTGAAGGAGCCTGGATGTCTCCGGTGTGACCTGCCATTGACTGGGGTTGGGCAAGCTACGCCATGTGTCGACATGGCCACGGACCTCATTGATGATCGAAGTCGCGTCGTATTGCTGCTCCTTGGTCGAAAGCCCCTTCCCTTCGTCGAACACGAATCCCTTTTGAGCGGCAGCTTTTCGTTTCTTCGGCTTTGGGATCGGAGTGATGAATTTCGCGCCGCGACGCTGTTCAATGACCTTCTGTGTGGGTTGCCCCGCTTCATCAAGTTCCCAGTGCCTCAAAGGGCACTCATACGGTGAATTCAGAATGGGGTGATCAAAAAAGGGATTGGGCATGATCATCTCAGATAAACATGGCGCACTGACGGGCGTTGACAGTGATATTCGCCTGCATCGGGGCTACCGCCGTCCGCACCGCATGCAACGCCAGGCCATGCATGACGGCCTTCGATAATGATTTATGACTGTTGTTGTTTAACGAAAGCATAGAAGCTTTTACGACCATTCCTCTACAAAAAGAAGCCCTTAACCTTTGCCCCCGCCAAGTTAGACTGGCCGATATCTCCGCAGCCTTCTCTTGAGCGCTTCCCCCACCACGGCCCGCAGGCGGCCTCTCATGTGGGCCAAGATGACCGGTCCCGCCTCCGGATCAACGCGGCTCGCTTCCTCTCTTCGTTCGTGCAGCTCCGCCCCGCTGCGCGGCGCGCCTTAAGACGCGGCGTTTGATCCCTCGGCTCAATGGTCCCGGTCCCTTTTGCCCCACGAGGCCGCAATCGCGCGGCCCGCAAACAAAGGGGAACCGCTATGACCAAAGAACGCTTCGATATTCACCAGCACATCACCGACAAGATCGTCAGCGCGATCGAGCGCGGCGCGGGAGACTTCCGTCTCCCCTGGCATCGCTCCGCCGGCAGCATCATGCGACCCGTTAACATCGCGTCCAAGAAAGCCTATCGCGGCGTCAACGTCGTGGCGCTCTGGGCCTATGCCGAGGAATTCGGTTACAGCTCCGGCACCTGGGGCACG
>Ga0182030_10017936_pt1 | contig 13620 bp, 9 predicted proteins | sample 812S3MmetaG_FD_121299 | JGI IMG/M metagenome (GOLD analysis project Ga0182030, IMG submission 121299) | Permafrost microbial communities from Stordalen Mire, Sweden - 812S3M metaG (Illumina Assembly) | ecosystem: Environmental > Terrestrial > Soil > Wetlands > Permafrost | place: Sweden... | reverse complement strand
GGCTCGATCACCGACCACTCGAAATCCGTCATATCAAACCGCGCCATGCCAACCTCCATGATCAGAAGGTTGAATCACGCCCATGGCGATTCGGGAATCATCTTTATGAGATCATGACCTAGTGCGCTTCCAGATCAGACGGAATCATCTGATCGAAAAGGAATCGCTCAAATTCAAAGAGCTGGAGCATGTTCTGATCGAATAAAGTCGATCAACTTTTTCTGAAACATGCTCTAGCCGAGGGTTTTCGCCTCGCGCCTCTTGGCGTGGAGAATCCATTCGGTATAGCCGTTTTTCTGGTCGCGCCCCTTGAAGATCAGATCGGCCGCCGCCTTGAACGCCGGGCCGTCGAAGCTTGGCGCCATTGGCCGATAAAGCGGATCGTCGGCATTCTGCCGATCGACCACCGCGGCCATCCACTTCAGCGTCGCCTCCACCTGCTCCGGCGTGACGACGCCATGATGGAGCCAATTGGCGACATGCTGGCTGGAGATCCGCAAAGTGGCGCGATCCTCCATCAGGCCGACATCGTGGATGTCCGGCACTTTCGAACAGCCGATCCCCTGATCTATCCACCGCACGACATAGCCCAGAATGCCCTGACAATTATTGTCGAGCTCCTCCTGAATATCGTCCGGCGCAAAATTGGCCCTGGCGACGGGGATCGTCAGCATATTCGCTAGGCGGGCCGGCGCGCGTTTTTTTAGCTCCTTCTGTCGGCTTGCGACATCAACCTTGTGATAGTGAATCGCATGGAGAGCCGCTGCCGTCGGCGACGGCACCCAGGCGGTGTTCGCGCCTGCCAAAGGATGGGCGATCTTTTGCGCCAGCATGTCGGCCATCAGGTCGGGGGCGGCCCACATGCCTTTGCCGATCTGCGCGCGTCCGGGCAGGCCGCAGGCGAGGCCTATGTCGACGTTCGAATCCTCATAGGCCGCGATCCAGGCCGTCGCCTTCATCTCGTTCTTGCGGATCATCGGGCCGGCTTCCATCGAGGTGTGAATCTCGTCGCCAGTGCGGTCGAGAAAGCCGGTATTGATGAAAAACACTCGGTCCGCCGCGGCTTCGATGCAAGCCTTCAGATTGAGGCTGGTGCGGCGCTCCTCATCCATGATCCCCATTTTCAGCGTATGCCGCGGCAGCCGGAGAATATCCTCGACGCGGCCGAAAAGCTCGTTGGCGAGCGCGACTTCCGCCGGCCCGTGCAGCTTCGGCTTCACGATATAGACCGAGCCGCTGCGGCTGTTGCGCAGGCGATTATCCGCGCGCTTCTTCAGATCATGGATCGCGATGAGCGCGGTGACGGCGGCGTCGACAATTGTCTCCGGCGCAGGCCGTCCCTCGGCGTCGAGCACCGCATCAGTCTCGATGTGATGCCCGACATTGCGCACCAGCAACAGGCTGCGTCCGTGCAAGACCATCGGCGCGCCGTCCCGATCGACATAGGCGCGATCCTCGGCCAGCCGCCGCTCGACGATGAGCCCTTTCTTCTCGAGAGACGCGGCCAAATTTCCCTTCATCAGTCCGAGCCAGTTTCGATAGACGCCGACCTTATCGACAGCGTCCACCGCCGCGACGCTGTCCTCGAGATCGATGATCGTGCTGAGCGCCGCTTCGAGAACGACATCGGCGACGCCGGCTTTGCTCTCCGCCCCGACCAGGCTGCCGTGATCGATATGGAGCTCGATATGTAGACCGTGCTGGCGCAACAACACAACGAACGAGTCCGGCGACGTTTTCTTATATCCGGCGAACCGGCCGGGGTGGCGCAGCCTCGTCTCCAAGCCATTATCAAGCGTCGCTACGAGCTCGCCATTTGCGACCCTATAGTCGACGACCGCCTTGTGGGGCCCGCCCGCGAGCGGCGTCACCTCGTCGAGAAAACCACGAACCCATTCGATCACGCGCGCGCCGCGCAGCTTGTTATAGCCTTTGCCGCGCGCCGCCCCGTCCGTCTCAGGAATGACATCCGTACCATAGAGCGCGTCATAGAGGCTGCCCCAGCGCGCATTCGCCGCATTGAGGGCGTAGCGGGCGTTTGAGGCCGGCACGACGAGCTGCGGCCCGGAAACCCTGGCGACCTCCAGGACGTTTTCGGTTCGAATCGTGAAATCGCCCGGCTCCCGCTCAAGATAGCCGATCTCGCGCAGAAAGACCTCATAGGCGGTCGCATCATGCGGCTCTCTCGCATGGGCGCGGTGATATTGGTCGATCTTTTCCTGCAGCTCGCTGCGAAACCGCAATTGATCGCGAATGCGGGGCGCAAAATCCCTAATCAGCCCAGATATTCCGGTCCAGAATTGGTCGGCGTCGATGTCGGTCCCCGGCAAGGCCTCATCGCGAATAAAGTCATGCAAAGCTTTCGCGACGCCGATTTCTCCGAATTGCGCATAAGCCATCTACATCTCATCTGTTCGAGGATCGTCGCTCCTTCGCCAGAGCCGACCCGATTGCGCGGAATGTTTTGCGATCCGCATGATCGGAATAAATCGGCTCATCCCTCCGCGGCGGCAGACAGTTGGTCTTTTTCATCGTCTCGAACTTCGCCCCGCGTCGGACCCAGCTGAGACAAGGCGAAGCCTAGGCCTCGCGTTGGAGATCCATATAGCTCGCGAGCGGAATAAGGCCAGATGGCCCATCGCCGCGGCGAAATATCGTCGATGCTTCTTGCCCGAATTAAACTGGTTTCGATGAGCCGATCATAGTCTGTCGTAATGCGTGATCCCGAAAACTCTGCAACTTTCGGGATCGCGCTTTAGCTCCGCGCGAGCATCGCGATGAAGAATCCGTCGGTCTCGCTTGTCAGAGGCGTGAGGCGCAGGCCGTCGCCGAACCGCGACGCAAAAGCGGCGAGGCTTGGCAATTCGGCCTGTTCCGCCAAGTCTCGCGCCGGCAGACTCTTGAACTCGGGATGGGCGGCGAGAAACGCCGCCAGCCTGTCTTCATTTTCCTCCCGCAGGACCGAGCAAGTGACATAAAGAATGCGCCCGCGCGGCTTCACGAAACGCGCCGCCTGTTCGAGCGCCTGATCCTGATCCGCGATCCGCTGCTCGAGCGCGCCGGGCCTCACCCGCCATTTGGCGTCCGGATTGCGCCGCCACGCGCCGGTTCCGGTGCAGGGCGCATCGACAAGGACGAGATCGCAGCGGCCTTCAAGGTCGGCGAGCCCATCCCCGCCGCGGCGCTGCGGGCGAACCTGAACATTGCGAGCGCCGGCGCGCTCGAGCCGCGCATAGATCGGCATGAGCCTGCGCCCGTCGCTGTCGGTCGCGTAGATCTGGCCCTTGTTCTGCATTAGGGCGGCCAGCGCCAGCGTCTTGCCGCCGGCCCCGGCGCAAAGATCGAGCGCCTGCTCGCCGGGCTTCGCCGCGCTGAGAAGAGCTGCAAGCTGCGAGGCTTCGTCCTGGATTTCGACGAGGCCTTTGACATAGGCCGGCTCAGCGGCCAGCGCCGGGCCGCGCCCGTCAGGCGTCAGGGGCAACCGAAGACCCAAAGGCGAAAGGAACGTCGGCTGCGGCTGCAGATGGGCCAGACTCGCGAGCGCCTTGTCGCGCGTCCCCTTCAGCGTATTGACGCGGAGATCAAGCGGGGCGCGGGCGGCGAGCGCGCTCGCTTCGGCGGCGGCGGCCTCGCCGAAGACGGCGATGAAGGAGGGTTCGAGCCATTCGGGAAAATCGCCCGCGACATGCACGGGCGCGCCGGCGAGATCAGCCGAGGCGAGACGTTCGGATTCTAGTTCGAGAAGGGCCGAAGGCGCATGCGCTTGGCCTGTGCAAAGGGCCGCGATCTCATCGACGCTCATGTTGCGAACTTGCCGCATGGCGCCGAGCATTATGGCGCGCGGCGTCTCGGCGCCCATGATGAAGGCCGAGGACGCACGCCGGCGCAGCGCGTCGAAGACGAGCGTTCCGATGGCGGAACGGTCCTTGGAGCCGGCGAAGCGATGCGACAGGCCCCAATCCTTCAAGGCGTCGGCGGCAGGCCTGCGCCGCGCCTCGATGTCATCCAGAACTTCAATCGCCGCGGCGATGCGCGCGCCGGGCGTCATAGGGCTCCAAAAGCAGAAGGAAAAAGAATGCGGATCGCGAATATCGCCCACATCAGGAACAGCACGATCACGCCGAGCATATAAAGCTGGCCCCGCGTCGGAACATGATTGGAGGTCGTGTGCACGAAAGCCTGCGCGACGCGGCTCGCGACGAAGAGCCACTCCATGATGACGAAGGCGAAGTCAGCCTTCTTGGTCGCAAGGGCCAGCACGACCAGGACGTAGAATAAGACCGGCGCCTCGAATTGATTTTGGAACGCCTGGCTCACCTGCTGCGCCCGCCCCGGCCAGGGCGTTTGCTTCAAGGCGATGTCCCGCCAATGCAATTCCCCGCGCCGAAAAACGCCGCGGCGCTCCGTCGCCATCCAGAAGCCGAGGAAAAACGTAAGGCCGACTTGAACGAACAGCGGCAGAAGAATCGCTTGGATGGTCATCGCGCCTCGCAGCGGAAAAATTGCCCGAGATGAGCTTACACCCCGGTTGGATAGTTGGGGCTCTCTCGCGTGATTGCGACGTCATGCACATGGCTTTCGCGCAGGCTCGCCGCCGAGATGCGAACGAAACTCGCTCGCGCCTGAAACTCCTCGACATTCGCCGCGCCGACATAGCCCATGGCGGCGCGCAAGCCGCCCGCCAATTGATGCACAATCGCGCCGATCGGGCCGCGATAGGGCACCTGCCCTTCGACGCCTTCGGGCACCAGCTTCAAATGGTCCTTGATGTCCTGCTGGAAATAGCGGTCGGCGGAGCCGCGCGCCATCGCCCCGACGGAGCCCATGCCGCGATAGGATTTGAACGAGCGGCCCTGGTACAGATAGACCTCGCCGGGGCTCTCGTCGGTTCCGGCGAAAAGCGAGCCGATCATGGCGCTATCGGCGCCGGCGGCGATCGCCTTGGCGAGATCGCCGGAATATTTGATGCCGCCATCGGCGATGACCGGGACGTTGGAGGCGCGCGCGGCTTCGGCGCAATCCATGATGGCGGTGAGTTGGGGCACGCCGACGCCCGCCACAATGCGCGTCGTGCAGATCGAGCCTGGGCCAATGCCGACCTTGATCGCATCCGCCCCGGCGTCGATCAGCGCCTTGGCTCCGTCGGCGGTCGCCACATTGCCGGCGATGAGGGCGACCTTGTTCGACGCCCGCTTCAGCCGCCCAACCTGATCCAGAACCGATTGCGAATGGCCATGCGCGGTGTCGACCACGATGCAATCGACGCCGGCGTCGATCAGCATAAGCGCGCGCTCGAAGCCATTGTCGCCGACCGTTGACGCGGCGGCGACCCTGAGGCGCCCCTCGGCGTCCTTGCAAGCGTCCGGATGGAGGGTCGCCTTTTCCATATCCTTGACGGTGACGAGTCCGACGCAGCGAAAGTCCTCATCGACGACGATCAGCTTTTCCAGCCGGTGCTGATGCAGAAGCCGGCGCGCCTCGTCCTGGCTTACCCCTTCGCGGACCGTGATCAGCTCCTTCGTCATCAGCTCGGAGACCGGCTGCAACGGATTATCGGCGAATCTCACGTCGCGATTGGTCAAGATGCCGCAAAGCCTGGCCGGCTTGCCGCCCGGACCGCGCTCCACGACCGGAATGCCGGAAATGCCATGTTGGCGCATGAGCGCCAAAGCGTCGGCGAGCGTCTCGTCCGGAAAGATCGTGATCGGATTGACCACCATACCGCTTTCGAAGCGTTTGACCTTGCGGACTTCCTCCGCCTGCTCGGACGGGTCGAGATTGCGATGAATGACGCCAATTCCGCCGGCCTGCGCCATGGCGATGGCGAGGCGCGCCTCGGTGACCGTGTCCATGGCCGAGGACATAAGCGGAATGTTCAAGCTGATCGTCGAGGTGAGCCGCGTCTTGAGCTCGACCGCGCTGGGCAAGACCAGGGAATGGCCCGGCTGAAGAAGCACATCGTCGAAAGTGAGCGCTTCGGCGAGCGGGGGTCTTTTAATGAGAGTCAAATGTCAACTCCGTAATTTGCCTCGGGCGGAGAGGCCGCCGGAGCCTGTGCGGGGAGCGATTCTCGCGGAAATCGCATCGACCGAGAGTTGCCGGCGGCTCTTAGCACGCATGTGACGAAGCGCAAAGGAGAGAGGCGAGGCGGCGTCTATAAAATCCATGTAATCGCCTTATCCCGACTTGCCGAAGGTGCGAAACGCGCCTCAAAACGCCTCAGTCCGCGCGCCTATAGAGGGCAGCAACGGGCGAAGGAGTTTGCCGCGCAGAACGAACCCACCATATAAGACGCGCGGATGCTCCTTCTAAGACGTCGGCGCGATTGCGACGCCGCGGAACCGCCCGCCGACAGGGCCCGCCGCTTCGCGCAAAGGCCGCAGAAGAGCTGCGCGCCCCCTTGGCCATGACCGGCGAGGCCCGGCGAAAGCCGAGTCTTTTACAAGGACGAAACGCGTCGCCAGACCCGCGCTTACAGCGAAGGCTAGAGCATGTTCCGAAAAAATTGATCGATTTTTTCGATCAGAACATGCTCCAACTTATTGATCTGGAGCGAGTTCTTATCGATTGGATGATTCCATCCAATCGGAACGCGCTCTAGGACGAAGGACTTGCATTTGCCTCGATATTTGATCACCGCGCTGATCGTCGCTTGCGCCTTGTTCATGGAAAATCTCGATGCGACGGTCATCTCGACGTCATTGCCGGCCATCGCGCTGGATCTCCACGAAGATCCGATTTCCCTCAAGCTCGCTTTAATGTCCTATCTGGTTTCGCTGGCGGTTTTCATTCCGGCGAGCGGCTGGGCGGCGGACCGTTTCGGCGCGAGGACCATTTTTCGGATCGCCATCCTTGTCTTCACCTTGGGCTCTATCTCCTGCGGCCTGTCCAGCACTTTGCCGGGGCTTGTTTTCGCCCGGATGATTCAAGGCCTTGGCGGCGCTATGATGACGCCGGTCGGACGGCTTTTGCTTTTGCGCTCCGTCGAACGAACCGATCTCGTGCGCGCGCTCTCCTATCTAACCGTTCCGGCGCTGCTCGGGCCCATCGCCGGGCCGCTGCTCGGCGGCTTCATCACCACTTATTTTCACTGGCGCTGGATTTTCTGGATCAACGTGCCGATCGGAATCATCGGCATCGTCCTCGCGACATTCTTTATCGAGGACGTCCGGGAAGAAACTTCATGGCCGCTCGACCTGAGCGGTTTTCTTTTCTGCGGCCTTGGGCTCGCTTTACTGATTTTCGGCCTCGCCACGGCGGCCCGCGGCTTCGCGCCGCTTGACGCCACGATCGCGCTGGTCGCCTTTGGCGCCTTGTTCCTCGCTATCTATGTCTTTCATGCGCGCCGCGCGGCCTTTCCTTTGCTCGACCTCTCGCTGCTTTCGGTCCAGACCTTTCGCGCGAGCGTCGCCGGCGGCTCCTTGTTCCGCATCGGGATCGGCTCGATTCCCTTCCTGCTTCCGCTCATGCTGCAAATGAGCTTCGGCATGAATCCCTTTCAATCAGGGTCGATTACTTTCGTCGCTTCCGCCGGCGCCATGCTGATGAAAACCACGGCCAGTCCAATCCTGCGGCTCTTCGGCTTTCGCCGCGTGCTGGTTTCCACGGCGATCTTGAGCGCCGGCTTCCTTGGGTGCTATGGCCTCTTCACCCGGACGACGCCGATCATGCTCATGATGAGCGTATTTTTCATCGGCGGCTTTTTCCGATCGCTCGAATTTACAAGCCTCAATGCGATCGCCTATGCCGAAATCGAGCCCGCGAAAATGAGCCGGGCGGTCAGCTTCGCCTCGGTCGCGCAGCAATTGTCGCTGAGCCTTGGCATTGCGGTCGGCGCCGGCGCGCTCCAGGGCGTCGCCCGCTTCAACGGCGCAGCCGATCCTTTCGCGGCCGAGAATTTCAAATGGGCTTTTGCGGCGATGGCTCTCGTCTCGCTCAGCTCTGTCTTGACATTCTTGCGCCTGCCGGCGGATGCGGGATCGGAGCTCACGCCCCGCCGCGCCAAGGAGGAGGCGCAGCCGCTCAATCAGAAGGCCAGCGTCGACCAGTAAGTCGGGAGTCAGTCCTTGGCGCCGCGGAATCCCATCGCCAGCACGTAAAGCTCGGCCGAATCAGCGCGGCTCGCTTGCGGCTTGACATGGCGCACTGACGCAAACTCCCGCTTCAGGCGAGCGAGCAGCTCCGTCTCGGTGCCGCCCTGGATCACTTTGGCGAGAAACGCGCCGCCCTCGGCGAGAACGTCGCAGGCGAAATCGGCGGCGAGCTCGACAAGGCCGATGATGCGCAAATGATCGGTTTTCTTATGCCCAGTCGCATTCGCGGCCATGTCGGAGAGGACGACGTCGGCCTTGCCGTCGAGCCATTCCATGAGCCGCTTCGGCGCATCCGGCTCGAGAAAATCCATCATCTTGAATTCCACGCCCGGCGGCGGCTCCATCTCAAGGAGATCGATGCCGATGACCCTGCCCTGATCCGCGCCGGTCTTCTGCGCGGCCACCTGCGACCAGCCTCCAGGCGCGGCGCCGAGATCGACAACCCTCTGGCCGGGCTTCAAGAAATGATAACGCTCGTCGATCTCGATCAGCTTATAGGCGGCGCGCGAGGCGTAGCCCTCCCGCTTGGCCCGCGCCACATAGGGATCGTTGAGCTGGCGCTCGAGCCACAGGGTCGAGGAAAGCGAGCGCTTGCGCGCGGTCTTGACCCGCGTCTTGAGCGACCGCCCGCCTTCGCGGCCGGATGAAGAGTTGGGTCCTGTCAAGGAGAGATCCGGGGTGACGCGCCAGATATCAGCTCTACAGCGTCCGCCTTCGCAAGTCGCGTAAAGTTTTGGCGGAGGCGCAATTTAAAATCGCGCCTGAATCGCTTTGCGTCGCCGCATTTGAAACGAGGCCGCCTTCAACCTTCGCCGAGCTGAAGGTCGCCAAGCAGACATTCGCTAATTTAATTCAGGCCATTTCGCGTTGCGTGTTCTCTTATGCAACGAACGCCTGATCGAACGCCGCGCCTGCGACGCGGACGGCGCGACAAGGTCTTGGAGGGACAAGCTGCCGGACGCCTCAGGCGTGCGTGGGGCTCGCCGATTGCGCGCCCGAGTACGAAAGCACCACGACCCGCGTGCCGAGCGCCGTCTTCTGATAGAGATCCACCACGTCCTGGTTGATCATGCGAATGCAACCAGAGGAGAAACTCTGGCCAATGGTCCAGGGCTCATTTGTGCCGTGGATGCGATACAATGTATCTTGGTTCCCTTGCCAGAGATACATGGCGCGGGCGCCGAGCGGATTGGCGGGGCTGCCATGCATGCCAATCCCGCTTCGCAGCTCAACCATCTCTTTCATGAGATCCGGCCTTCGGTCGAGCATTTCCTTGGGCGGATACCAGTCCGGCCACTCCTGCTTGCTCTTGATCCTCGCCTCGCCCGACCAGCCGAACCCCTCGCGTCCTACCCCGACGCCATAGCGGGTCGCCCGTCCGCCGTCTTCCACATGGTAGAGAAGGTGATTGCCGGGGTCGACCACGATCGTGCCCGGCGATTCCCTGGTCGCGTAGGTGATATTCGCACGGAGAAACGCCGAATTGACCTGGCCGGCATTGAATGCGGGAACGGTGAAGCCGCCGTCGTTGAGCTCCGCATAGATCGCAGAGTAATTCGCCTGGACGGTATCCGCCGCGTCGGCGCGCGATGCCGACGGCTGGGGCGGAATTGCGGCGTCCATCGCGGGATTCGGGTTAGTATTGACGCATCCGGCTAGGCATGCTGCGGAGGAAGCGGAAGCTCCGGCGATCATTTTGCGGCGGCTGAGCAAAAACATCTTGAGACCCAATCGAAAATGGGTTGGCGCGATTTCCATTTTGTAAAGAATAAATTTGATCCGCGATATGGCGCCAATGCCACGCTCACGAGTTTTCTTAGGCGGGATTTGGACAAGTTTTGAGTTTTGCGCCGCCGAACGGCCGCTTTATGTCCCGCGGCGAACGTCCGCCGCTCCTACTCCACCACCATAATCGGCGGAAGCGGAAAGGCGTCAGGCTCCGTCTGCGCGCGGATCAAAGCCTCGCCTGGGGCATAGGCACGCAGAATCAAGTAGTAATCCCCCGCCGGCGCAGGCAGCCAATTTGTTTCTTTCTCGCCGCCCGGGCTGTTCTTTTGCAGATAGATCGTCAAGGAGCCGTCCGTATTAAGCTTGAGCGTCTTGTCGTCACTCCCGAGCGAATAGCGATTGATCGGATTTGGGACCGTGTAATTATTTGCAAGGTCATACAGGGTCAACGACCAGAAGCCCGGCTCGACATAGGGCGGCAGCGCTTTGAAAGTGACCGCATATTTATTGGCGCCTGTGAGGCGATTGCCGTCGCTGCCGGTGAGGCCGCCAATATAGATGGCTTCGCGCGGCGTATTCGCCGTCAAGCCGTTCCGCGCGGTGCTCGCCCGATTGTAGTAATCGGTTCCGAAATTGCCGATCGTCGGCGCAGGCACAACCCAACCGTTGCGGAAGCCCCCGCTCGGAAGCAAGGCAAGATCGGCCCCGATTTTCTTGGCGACCTTGCCCAAGGCGTCCGCCACGACCGGAGGGGCCTTGGCGCGATCCCATGGCTTGCCAGCCGCGAGCCCGAGCGGCTTGAACAGCGGCAAAAGCGCCGTGACCTGGTCATTCGGAGGCGGGTTCTCCGCCATGGCCTCGGCGAGAATCTCCCAGAACTGAAGCGGGTCCTTGAAGGCCAGTGCGCTGACCGGCAGCTTCGGGTCTGAAAATTCCGGCGCGGCATAGTGGTAGGTCGGGGCCGGCGGCGGCTTCTTGCCTGTGGCTTCCGCGAGTCCCTGCACCGCAATGGCGTCAAGCACGGCGCGCGCCGCCGTCAGATCGTCCCTGTTGATCACATGGACCCTCGGCTGGACCAAGACCCAGCGCGTCGGCGAATCGATCCGCTTCACATTTGGCGGCAGCTTCCCCTTCCAACCGGGGCCGACGAGAGCGAATTTCCCGCCCTTGTAGCCTGTCGCGACCCCGCCCGCATAGGCGAAGGCGTTGGTCCAAAAATCCACGATCTCGACCATGTAGTAGCGGCCATGCGAGTCCGGGACGGTCAGGATGATCGGCTCCGCGGCGAGATTAAGAAAGCCGAAGCCGTAGAGCGTGTTCACGTTCGGCGTCACATAGCCCGCCTCTTGCGAAAGCTCCGGCGTCGAAATGTCCTCCATCCGCCAGATCGCGTTCACGGCGGCCTTGGGATGCGGCCCGACCGCGTCATTGTAGCGAAGGCTATACATGGTGACGAGCGGCGACCCCCAGGATGCGGCGGCGACGGCGAGCGCCTCGGAATAGGCCGAAAGAGCATTGGCCCGCTCGGCCGCCGCCGTCGCGAGCGCCGTCGCTTTCGGCGCCGCAGCTTTAACAGCCGCTTGCGAGCGGGGCGTCTCGGTGAACGCGACGCTCGCGGCGATCAAGCCGACGGCGGCAAGCGCTCTGCAAATCCCGCGGCGGCGCAGGGCGGCTCGCCCTCCTTTGTCGGTTCTTGTCGTCATCGAAAACTTTATCCCCGAAGCCAAAGCATTTTCCATCAGCGAGCCAATAGGCTCGCTGATGGAAAATGCGGCGAATGAAGTAATGGTGGAGCGCCCTCATAAGTCTCTTTCGATCATAAGAGCGCGCGCACCAGTCGAATAATTGACGAATATCAATTTATGAAACTATTTCGTTGCGCTTAAAAGTCCACAACGCTCCAGGCGCGCCATTTTCAACGGCGGCGGCTCACGCCCCGTCGGCGCTCATGAGCTGGAGCAATATGCCTTCGCGCAGGCCGCGATCGGCAATGCGGACGCGATCCGCTGGAAAAGCGCGGCGGATCGCCTCGAGAATGGCGCAGCCCGCAAGCACCAGATCGGCGCGGCCGAGCCCGATGCAGCCGTTTGCGGCGCGCTCGCCATAGGTCATCTTGCGCAAGGCGGCGACGGCTTGACTCACTTCGTCGCTCGACATCCACAGGCCGTCGACGCGGCGCCGATCGTATCGCGTAAGCCCGAGAAACACGCCAGCGATCGTCGTGACGGTTCCGGAGGTGCCTAGAAGATGGAAGCGCTGGCAGCGGCGCTCCGCGCCCACCATGACGACGAAGCTCTGCAGCTCATAAGCGACATGTTCGATCATCGCCTCGAAGACCGCGTCGGAAACTTCGAGGCCGCCGAATTTTTCCGCCAAGGTCACGACTCCAAGCTTCAGGGAAACCCAGAAGCGAACCCTTTCGCGCAACGCAAGATCAATAGGCGGCGCGCCGGCGCGGCCGAGCCAGACGATTTCAGAAGAACCCCCGCCGATGTCGAATAAAAGAACGCCCTCGGCGGCCGCGTCGGCGAGCGAAGCCGAACCCGCCGCCGCGAGATGCGCCTCGGTTTCACGGTCCACGATCTCGAGTTCGAGACCGACCTCCTCGCGCACCCTGGCGAGGAATTCGCCGCCATTTTGCGCCGACCGACAGGCCTCGGTCGCAATCAGGCGGGCGCGGGTGACGCCCCGCGCGCGCATCTTGTCGCGGCAGACATCGAGCGCGCCGAGCGTGCGCTCGATCGCTTCTTCGCTGAGACGGCCGGTTCGCGATAGGCCTTCGCCGAGCCTCACGATGCGCGAGAAGGAATCGATGACCCGAAATTCGGGTCGTCCGGTTCGATCAGGCCCTGGCCGAGCGATCAACAGACGGCAATTATTCGTGCCGAGATCGAGTGCGGCATAGACATGCTCGCGTCCCGGCCGATGCGGCGGCCGGGTAAAGCGGCTGGTGAGAATCCCGGCCTGATCGGCGCCGGGTCCGTCCGAGCCCGCGCCGATAAAGTTGCTATTGCCGCTTACGCCGGCCGCTGGCGGCGCGGAACTCGACGCCGAGCCTGTGCGCTCCACTGGTCCCACTTCTCACTCCCGAAGCCTTGGACGGGATGCTGTTCCGCTGCGGCAATTCGCGAGTGTAACAACGGCTTGCGCAAACGCCAAGCGCCGGCGCCGTTGCGAGGGGCGCCGCAAGGGCGCCCCTGTCATGGCTCCTAGTGGCGCTGCTCTTCGGCTTCCGACCCTGGAGGCTTTTTCGTTTGCGGCGGCTTGCCCTGCGCCAAAGGCTGAGGCTGAGCCTTCGCCTGCGGCGGCGGAGCCTTGTTCTCCTGCTGATGCGGCGGCGCCTGCGGAACCTTCACTTCCGGCGCTGGCGGAGCCTTGATGGGCGCTGGCGCAGACGCCGGCGCTTTAGGCTGTAACGCGGGCGCCTTCGGATGGACCGCCTCGGGTTCGGGCGCCTTCGGCTTTGCTTGCGGCGCGGGTTGTGGCGCGACTCTTTCCGGGGGGGCAGCCGGCGGCGGAACGCCTTGGACGCCTTGCTTCGGCGCGGAAGGCTTCGGCGCTGACGGCGTAACTTCTGGAACCATGGCCCCGGCCGGGGCTTGCGGCTGATGCGTCTTTGGCTCGACGCCAGGCGGCAGGCCCGTGCCTTGCGGCAACGCATGGTTTGGTTGCGCCCCTCCCGGGATCGGAGCCTGCATTCCCGGCGTCACCAACGGCGTCGGCTTGGTCGCAGGCGAGAGCGCGCCCGGTTGCCCAGCCGGCGGCAGGCCCGCGCCTTGCGGCAACGCATGGTTCGGTT
>Ga0182030_10017935_pt1 | contig 13621 bp, 8 predicted proteins | sample 812S3MmetaG_FD_121299 | JGI IMG/M metagenome (GOLD analysis project Ga0182030, IMG submission 121299) | Permafrost microbial communities from Stordalen Mire, Sweden - 812S3M metaG (Illumina Assembly) | ecosystem: Environmental > Terrestrial > Soil > Wetlands > Permafrost | place: Sweden... | reverse complement strand
GCGGTAGCCGTCAGTGGATCCGTTGAGGCACAGCGCGCTGACGGCGGGGATCAGCCATTCCGGGCGCATCAGGCGCAACATGGCCATGCAATTGAGCGTCAAGGACAGGTCGCCGGCGGAGTCTTCCGACAAGGGTGTGGATTCGCCGGGGATAAACGGACTCACACTGCAACCCGCCAGCGGCAGGCTTCGGGCGGTTTCAAGGTCGTCAAGCAAATGGGCCGGAGTTTGCCGGGGCAACCCGGCGATGAACCCCGAACTGACGCGCCAGCCGCCAGCCGCCAGCAGCCGGATGTGACGAAGGCGTTCGGTGAGCGTGCCCGGCGCCTGAAGGGCCGAATAGAGCGGACGATTTGAGGTTTCGAACTTCAGGATGTAGTACCGCGCCCCGGCCTCCCGCAGTTCTTCGTAGAGCGCCCCGGTCAGGCTTCCGCAACAAACGCCGAGGCCGAACTGTGTTTCCCGGCGCAGCAGACGCAGCAGGGGCAGCACCACTTCGCGGACGGCCACGGGATCTTCGCCTGTCTGGATGGTGAGATCCCGCACGCTGGGCGGACAGCGGCTGATGATCCAATCCCCGATCTGGTCGGGGGTGGCGCGAAAGCGGGACAGCGCGCGGTTGTCGCGGCGCATACCGCAATAGTGGCAGTTCTGCCGGCAGAAATTGGACACCTCCACAACAGCCCGGACAAAGACGCGCCGGCCAAACACCTGTCGGGTCAGCGCGGCGGCCTGTTCATGCAAGGCGGCCTGGTCTGCGCCTTGCGCGTTCAGATCGCCCAATGTCGGCTGGTATGTGGAACTCACACCGGAAGTAAAGCGGCTCAATCCCGCATGTTCAACGCAAAACCGCGTGGGGGGGCATCGCATGGGTGAATCCCAGCCTTGTCGCTCCAAGAGGCTGTCAAGCTAGAAGGAAAGCTCGACAAAACTGAGAGCCCCCCAGGGCCGCCTAAGAATCCATTTTTAGCTCGACATTTGACAAAGGTCAATTTATTCTACCCGCATTGCAGCTTTCAATGCGGGTAGAATAAATTCAAGGCAAGCATACCGGGAACAGTGCATCTCACCTCTATCAGGGTATTCTGTCGCGATCCTCTTTCCTCGGGGCGTGGCTTCGATTGTCATTATTTTGTTCTCCGCGCCGGGCGAAAAGGCAGGCTCGACAAAGGTGAGATGCGCCCGCATCGCATCTTTGTCGTGGGCTTGGCCACCAAGTCTGCCGTATTGCCGATTTCCAAATCGGCAATGCCTATTCCGATTAAATCACGTTTCAGTTTGACCGGTATGACCTGTGATGTCATTTTACAACGCATGGAAATCGTTCAAGACACCAACGATGAAGACCATTCTTTATCGTTGTGACGATTCACGGCACAAAGCACTGCTGGGAGCGGCACGATCCACCGGCACGAGCGTGCAGAGGTTGTTTGATAACTTTGTCACGCACGTCATTGCGGAACGTCAGGCGGAAGCCCGTTTTGTGGCGCGGCAGAAGCGCGGCAATCCGGCACATGGAAAAAAGTTACTGAGGGCCATCCGCGAACGTCTCGCGTCCCGTGACAGGCCCTGAAAAAGCCCAAAACTACGGGGTGACCCCGGCTCTCGACTTTGCGGCTTCGGCAAGTGCGACGGCCGGATTATTCACCGTAATTGCGTCATTATTTCGGGCGGGATGTGGGTCAGGCGCATGCCGAGCACCAGGGCGCCGATGAGGCCGAAGTAGAGCGCGCCCATCACCAAGCGTTGTCCGGGTGTCACCTCGAAATAACGGCGTTCCACGTCGGTTTTGGATTTGAAAAGCGAGAACAGACGGGGTAGCGAGCTGATAAGAACCAGGAGGAGTATGATATTGAACTGGGTAATCATCAGGAGGACGACCAGCACCGCGAATCCCACCACCCATAGCCACGGCGAGAGCGCGGTGACAATGCGCCCGCCATCCAGGAACCCGACCGGCATGAGATTGAACAGGTTGAGGAGGAAGCCCGTGTAAGCCAGACTGAGGAACATCAGGTTGCCGGTGGCCAGATAGATCGCTCCGCACACCAGCGCTCCCGCCGAACCCAGCAACGGCCCGCCTATGCCGACAACCGATTCGATCCATGCGTTTCGGGGCGCTTCCTTCAGGGCGATTAACGCCCCCAAAAATGGAATAAACACCGGCGCGCCCACTTTCAGGCCGAACCGCTTGGCGGCCAGCAAATGGCCGCATTCGTGTATGAAGATCAGCAGAACAAATCCGACCGCGTACCAAACTCCCCAGGCAAGGGCGTACACCCAGATGGACAAAATCATGGTGCCGCCGGTTTTGAGCAACAGCGGGAGATATTTGATTGCCGCCAGGAGTGCAAACTTGAACTTGGCGAACAGCGCAAAAAGGACGACGCCGACAGGTCCCAGCGCTTTCTTAACCTTCTGCCCAAAACTGGGCGGCGACGATGTCGGCGGCGGAAAACCGTCCTGCAAATTCTCGATTTCATCCATGGCGGTAAGATGCCAAAATCTGCCCGGCCTGCAAGCCTGCAAAGGGGGAATGCGGATTAAGATTACCAGTGGCAATCCAAAGAAATTCAATGCGGCCCATGCCTCCCGCGCCGCGGGAATCTGCTTGAATCGGGACCGGGACGGGCTGATTCTCTGCGGCAATGAATTCCGATTCCCCGCCTGAAGCGAACCGGGCCGGCTGGCCGCCGTGGCTCGCCAGCTTGCTGAAACGCGCGTTGCGGATGGTGATTCTGGGGGTGATTCTGACGATGTTCTACTCGTGGGCGGTGCCGCATTTTCGTCCACGCCAGGGGCCGGCGGGTTTTAGTTATGGCATGTTGCATGGGGCGATCATGCCGATGGCGATGCCGGCGCTGGCGGCGGGACAGGACGTGATCATTTACGCGGAGGAGAATACTGGACGCACTTACAAGCTGGGTTATACGATTGGGATCAACCTCTGCGGGCTGGTCGTGTTCGGAACGGCTTTTTGGACGCCCACCAGGCGCAAGGTGGAGAAGGCCGCTCAGTAAAGCAAGTTGTGGTAGATTTGGAACACGTCCACCCGGCCGCCGGCCCAATAGCTGTTTGGCGCGAAGAGGAAGGTCCGCTTCGCGGCGTCGTATTGCAAAAACGACGGCTGCTCCGTCCGATTGGGATCGTAGGCGGTGAACTTTAATCCCGGCTCTTCTTCGGCCACACCGTAAAGCACAATGCCGTGGTTGATGGTCAGTTGGGGAAAGCGCACCAGATGCACGATGGGCACACGTCCCTCGCGGACTGCCTGCGCCAGCCGGGGCGCAACCCAGGCCTCCTGCCAGCGGAACACCGGGAGAATCATCCGCCAATGGCTGCGCAGGAAGTAGGATTGCCAGGCCCCTCCGCAGGCGCCCTTCAACACTTTCTCGCGCGCCCGGCTGAACTCGCGCAGGCAACTGTAGCCGGGAAAGACAATCCGCCGTTCCGGTGCGCACGGTTTGCGGGGATTGCGCGCCACGATCCGGCGCACGAGCTGATGGTATGCGGCGTCCGCAAGCGCCGGCTTCTCCGGGTCGAAGTGCGCGTGCCAGAAGAACTGCCGCACGGATCGGGCGAGCACAAAGCAATGATGGGCGTAGGTGGGCGGGGGATCGCGCCGGCTCAACGTTGCTTTGCGCGTCACGGGATCGAATTGGTAGGACAACACCAGTTCGTTGGGGAAAGTGAACGTATCGCGCTCAAACACGAAAGGGCGCGCTGCCGTAGCCAGCGCCGTCTTGATGTCAGGAACGGGCGCTTTGGTCTGAATTTGTAGGTTGGCGGTGGCTGCTGCCATAGGCAGATAGTTCTTGCCGCGCAGTGTAATGGTGCGCTAGTAACTGCGCAATGCTTTACCACCGTTGGCTCCGCATCGCGCGCCAGCAGAGCCAGACGATGGCTTTGCGCGACCTGGCAACCGGCCGCGAGTGGACTTTCGGGCAGTTGGCTGCCGGCGCAGAAGCCGGTTCCCCGCCGGATTGCGGTGTGCATTGTCCGTGCGGCACGCGGGCGGAATTTGTCCTCGAAGTGTTGCGGGCCTGGCGTTGCGGGGCGATAGTCGCGCCGCTGGAAGAAGGACAGCCTCTTCCTGTCATCGCGAAGGATTCCGCATTGCTGGCGCGGCTCAAGTCGGAATTTCCCCTCTGCGCGCATCTCAAGACAACCTCGGCCACGACCGGGCAGCCGCGGTTGATCGCCTTCAGCGGCAGCCAATTGGGGGCGGATGCGGAGCAGATCGTCGCCAGCATGGGGCTTCGACCGGACTGGCCCAATCTGGGTGTGATCTCGATGGCGCACTCCTACGGCTTTTCCAATCTGGTGCTGCCGCTGCTGCTGCACGGCATCCCGCTGATCCTCGGCCAGTCCGCGCTGCCGGAATCGGTCAGCCGGGCCGGAGCGGAGGCGGAAGGCTTGACGCTGCCGGGAGTGCCGGCGCTGTGGCGGGCGTGGCACGAGGCGCGGGTGATTCCCGCCACGGTGCGCCTGGCGATTTCCGCCGGTGCGCCGCTGCCGGTGGCGCTGGAACAGGAGGTCTTCGCCGCCTGCGGATTGAAGATTCACAATTTTTACGGCTCCAGCGAATGCGGCGGGATTGCCTACGATGGCACGGCGGCCCCGCGCGCCGAGGGCGCGGGCACCGGCGCGCCGATGGACGGCGTGGAGTTGAGTTGCGATGACGAAGGATGCCTTGAAGTCCGCAGTCGCGCGGTTGGCCTGGGTTACTGGCCGGAAGCCGATCCGGCGCTGGCGGACGGTTTTTTCCGCACGAACGATCTCGCGGAAATCAAGGACGGATGGGTCCATCTGCGCGGACGCCGGAGCGACTTGATTAACGTGGCGGGCCGCAAGGTCGCGCCGGAAACGATCGAGCGCGCCTTGCTCGCGCACGACGCTGTCCGGGAATGTGTGGTGCTGGGACTTCCGAATCCGGCCGGCGCGCGCGAGGAGACCATCGCGGTCTGCGTCGTGCAACGGCGGGCGGTTGAGACCGAAGACTTGCGCCAGTTTCTGATCGGCGTTCTGCCCGCATGGCAGGTGCCGCGCCATTGGCGAATCCTGGACGCGCTGCCGGTCAATGGGCGCGGGAAGCTGCCGCGCATTGAACTGCGGCGGATATTTGACATTGACGCCGGCCCGAAGGAGCCTAAGATGCAACCATGAAAATACAAAATTGCCACAATTGTAATTATTCGCACCTACTTGGACCGCGCTTGCGCAGATTTGTAAAATGCGGCGCAATTCTCCTGACAGCATGGCTTTTCTTGGGGGCGCCCGGAACCAACCGGGCGTACTTTTCCGCCATGGCTGCGGAAGAAGGCAAGAAGGCGGAGACTTTGACAAACAAATCCATCATGGATCTCCAGCAGCTCAATCTTGGAGATGATGTGATCCTCGAGAAGATCAAGACAAGCCAATGCGATTTCGACGTGAGCGTGGACGGCCTCAAGCAGCTCAAGGAGGCCAATGTGTCGGCTGTGGTCATCAAAGCCATGATTTCCCCCAAGGCAGCCGTCCCGGTCGCGGTTCCTGCCGCGGTTCCAGCCGCCGTGGCGGCCAGCGGTCCCGCAAGCCAGCCAGAGGTGGCAGGCGATCCCAATGATCCCAACGCACCGCATGGTCCCGGTGTGTATTTGTACGAAGAAACCGGAGGGCAAAAGAAGATGACGAAAATCATGCCTGAATCGCCCAGTGTTTCGGGTGGCGCGGGTCCCTTTGGAGGGTCCGAGCGCGCGGTGTTGACCGGCTTGAGTGCCAAGCTTGAGTTGACGACGCGCAAGCCTGTTTTTTATATGTTTCTTGGGACGAGTGGGGACACTCAATTGGCAGGCGGCGTAACACCGGCTCAACTGCCGCTGGCGCAATTTGATCTGAAAGACAACAAGAAAGTCCAGGAGCGGTCGGTAGTTATTGGGAGCCACGCCGGCGGACCTTTCAGTTCGAGGGTCACAAATGGCCTCGAAGAGAAATCCAAGCGGCCCTTTGATGCGCAAGAAATCAGGCCTGGCGTTTATAAGATCACGTTGCAAAATGACCTTCCCGATGGGGAATACGGATTTGTCAAGATGAGTGGCGGTTTTGAGTCAGCGTCGGGCCAGATGTTCTGCTTTGGAATCCACCCGAAGTAGACGCACGAGTCAGAGCCATTCTCCGGAATGGCTGAAGTGATTGCGAGATTGGCTTTCAAATTCGAGCGCATTATTGGTATTTTGACGACCAGCGAGGCTTTTTTCCCGAGCGGGCATGTATGAATTCGGCCGGGCGAGGCCACGTATGAAAGTCACTTTTGTTTATCCGCGCTTTGAGAAGTTCCTCACCAGCCTGCCGGAGCTGGACCGGGGGCTGGTGGATTACTTTCTGGGCAGCTTCACTACTCCGCCCTCGCTGGGCATTCCCATTCTCGCATCGCTCACGCCGCCTGGGGTCGAGGTCGAGTTGCTGGATGACAACAGCGGGCAAGCCATCAACTACGACGCGCCGACGGACTTGGTGGCGATCAATTGTTTCACGCCCCAGGCGACACGCGCGTTCGAGATTGCGGACCAATTCCGCGCTCGAGGAAAGAAGGTGGTCATGGGCGGGTTGTTCCCGTCGTTCATGGCCGACGAATGTCTCAAACACGCGGACGCGGTAAATGTGGGCGAAGGCGAACCGACCTGGCAGCGCATTCTGGCGGATGCAGCGGCGGGCAGTCTGAAGCCGCTTTATAGGGGCGGTTGCAGCGCGGATCTTTCCACGACGCCCATTCCGCGACGGGAAATATTCTACCGGAACGACCATTACGATTGGGACGAGGACCTGGTGCAACTGACGCGCGGCTGTTCCTACACCTGCGGCATGTGTTCGCTGCCGGGTCAAATGGGCGGCCGCATCCGGTTCCGGCCCATCGAGCGCGTGGTGGAGGAGCTTCGCCAGCTTAAGCACGAAAATGTGTATCTCGCCGACGACACGCTGTTCTTTCCGCAACGCAAATTGAACGAATACGCGCGCGCCCTCTTCCGCGCCGTCGAGCCGCTGGGGAAGAAATACTTTGTCTCCTCCACGCTGGCGCTGAACACCGACGCGGAATTTCTGGACCTTGCCGCGCGGGCCGGCGTGCGCAATTTTTATTGCACGATGAACGTGGACCCGGTTTCCATCCGCGCGCTCCAGGGCGGATCGCGCGAGCGGCAGGTGTTGACGGAACTGGTGAAGGCGCTCGAAGGACGGGGCATTCGCTTTTTTGGTTCGTGCGGCATTGGGCGGGACTGGGACGACGAAAACATTGCGGAGCGAGTGCTGGACCTCTTTGACGCCGCCCAAATCCACACGGCGGAGTTCTTTATTTTCACGCCTTATCCCGGCTCGGTGCATTGGGACCGGATGCGGCGGCAGGGGCGCATTTTCGATTTCGACTGGTCGCATTACAATGGGGCAAACGTGGTCGCCCGCCCGCTGGATCTGACGCCGGAAAAGCTGCGGGAGCAATTTATCAAATTGTGGAGCGAGTTCTTCCGGCGGCAAAAGCCGCAACACGCGGCCAGTCTGGAACCGGCCACCTGGAAGGGCGGCGCGCAGGTTCTCGGCAAGCCGATGCAGCGCCAGGGCGTGAGCCGGCAGGCGGCCATCACCGGCATCGGCATCACCTGCCCGATTGGGAACAATATTGAATCGGTTACGGAATCCCTTCGCGCGGGACGGCACGGACTGGGACCGATCACGCGTTTCGACGCGAAACACTTCCGCAGCGATTTCGGAGGCGAGATCAAGGACTTCGACTTGACGGCCTGGCTGACCGGGGCGGAGATGAAGGAGTATGAAGACTACTATTTGCGCCACGCCATCGCGGCGGCGCGGCAGGCGTTGCGCGACGCGGGAATTCAAACCGGCGGCAACGGCCTCCGGCGCGACATCGCCGTGGTGCTGGGCACCTGCAACGGCGGGCTTTGCTCGGCCGAGGCGGAGTATGCCTGGAAACATGGCCGCAGCCCGCGTCCGTTCGATGAGCGGATGAATTTGCAGGCGCAGCTCTACGGTTTCGGCAAGGCGATGGCCAGCGCGCTGGAGCTTGGAGGGGAAGCATGGGTAGTCACAACCGCGTGTTCCTCGACCACGGTGGCGCTGGGGCTGGCGCAACGGCTGATCAACCGGGGTTATTACGATACCGTGCTGGTCGGCGGCGCGGATGTCCTCAGCGTGGCCAACATGTCCGGTTTCGACTCGCTGAAAGCCACGGCGCCGGGGCGCATGGCGCCGTTCTCAACGCCCTACGGCATGAACGTCGGCGAGGGGGCTTGTTTCTGGGTGGTGGAAAACATGGAGAAGGCGCTGCTGCGCCACGCGCGCTGTCATGGCCGGCTGGCGGGCCATGCGACGACATCCGACGCCTATCACCCGACCACACCGGATCCGCGCGGCCACGGCGTTCAGCGCACGCTGCTCCAGGCGCTGGAAGATTCCGGGCTGACCCTGGCCGACATCGGGTGTATCAACGGCCACGGCTCCGGCACCGAGGCCAATGACAAGGCGGAATCGCGCGGCGTGGCGGCCTTTTGCGATGGACGGCCCGTTCCGCTGGTTTCCACAAAGTCCTTCTTCGGCCACTGCATGGGCGTGACAGGGATTCTTGAAGCCACCTCTCAGTTGCTCGCGATGAACGCGGGATTCATTCCGCCCACGCTGAATTTCTCCGGCGCGCGTCCCGGCTGCGCGCTGGACTACGTGCCGAACGAAGCCCGCGCGAAGGATTATTCGGCCTTTCTCTCCGCCAATTTTGCCTTCGGCGGGAACAACGCCGCGGTTGTCGTTTCCAAGTGGGACGCGCCTGTGCCGCCCCGCCCCGCGCGGAACGGGCGCGTGGTCATCACGGGCGTTGGCACGGTGACATCGCTGGGCCTGGGCATTGAGCGGACGATGGAGCAGTTGCGACAAAACGCGGCGGTCATGACGCCGGTCGCGAAGTTCCCGTTGCGCGGCGAGAAGTCCCGTTGCGTGGGACAAGTCGGCGCGTTCAAAGCCGCCGAGGTTGACCGCCGGATTGATTTTTCGAGCTTGAACGAAATCAGCCGTTTCGCCGTGGCGGCTGGCCGGTTGGCGCTGGAGCACGCCGGGCTGAAAATGTCGCCGGGCCGCGCGGAGGAAATGGGTGTGGTCATTGGCGCGTCCAACGGCCCTTCCGAAATGGGGCACATGGACAGCGTGTTCAGCAGCGACTCGTTTCAGGGCAACGTGACGAGCTTCTCGAACATCGTGGCCAACTCGACGGCGGGCTGGGTGTCCAATCAACTCTATCTCAAAGGGGTCAACGCGACGCTTTCCGCCGGTCCGCACGCGGGCTTGCAAAGCCTGGCATATGCTTTTGACGCCCTGGCTGAAAACCGCGCGCAGGCCATTCTCGCGGGTGCGGCGGACGAGGTTTATGCGCAGACCTTTTACAATTACGACCAGATCGGCTTCCTCTACGCCGGAGACAGGGAGTCCGATTATCGGCTGCGATTGGACGAGGATAAGCGCAAGGTGCTGGGGGAAGGCGCCGCGATGCTGGTGATGGAAACCGCCGCCGGCGCGGTCAAGCGCGGCGCGCGCATCCTTGCCGAAGTGCTCGGCTACGGCATGGGAATGGACGCGGAGGGTTTTGTGGCGCCGAACCTCGGCACCGGCGGCTTGCGCCACGCGGCGGAGCTTGCGCTGAAGCGGGCCGGCGTTTCGGCGGCCCAAATCGGCCTATTGGTTTGGGCTCCGCAGGGCAACCGCCAGGACCTCAAAGTGCTCAAGGTCTGCGAGGCGCTGTTGGGAGCGGATTTTGCGCGGCTGCCGATGGTGACGACCACTTTCAACACCGGCTTCATCGAAGCGTCGTCCATCCTGGTGAGTCTGGCCGCGGCGCTGGCGGCGCTGGAGCAAGGCGGCGAACTTTGGCCGCAGCGCACCGGCGTCGCGGACCTGGACCAGCGCGCCGCGAGTGCGCCGCCGGAATACATCCTCGCGCTCGGCGGCACCGACTTCGGCTACAACTTCGCGGCGGTTCTCAGGAGAGGATGGAAGCCGTGAAACGCCGCGTTGTCATTACCGGCTTGGGAGTCCTTTCGTGCGCCGGCGCCGATGTAACGGAATTTCAGCAAAACATTTCGCGCGGGGTCTGCTGTCTCCAGCGCATCGAAGACCCGCATGCGGACCAACTGCGCTCACGTTACGCGGGATTGATCCACGGCGCCGCCGCGGCGAAGCTCCGGGCCGAACCGGGACTCGATAGCTTCGACCGTTTCATCCAGTTGGCCCTCGTCGCGGCGCGCGAAGCGCTGGCGGCGGCGGGCGCTTGTCCACCGGAGTTGGGCCGGCGGATGGGATTGATTTTTGCGACATGCTCCGGGCCGATGCTTCTCATTGAGCAGCATTACGAGCGCATCCTACAGGGCGACGGGCGGTTGAGCGCGGAACAGCTTTTTGCAAAACGCTATTATTGCGGGGCAAAAGTGCTGGCGCACGCGCTGGGCGTGCAAGGCTTCAGCACGACGGTGGTGACGGCGTGTTCGGCGAGCACCGCCGCCATTGCGCTCGCGGCGGATTTGATCCGTTGCGGGATGCTGGATGCCGCCCTGGCCGGCGGCTCCGATGCTTTTGCCATCAGCACGCTGGCGGGTTTCGAAGGTTTGAAGGCTGCCTGCGAAGACAAGTGTGCGCCGTTCTCAAAGCCCTTCGGATTGAACCTGGGCGAGGCGGCGGGCTTTGTCTTCCTGGAGACAGCGGAAGCTGCGGACAGGCGCGGCGCGACGGTTCAGGCCGGGTTGCCCGGCTCCGGCATGAGCAACGACATTTATCATTGCTCGGCCCCGGAACCGGCCGGAAGCGGCCTGGCCAGCGCGATGAGGCGCGCCCTGTCAGACGCAGGCCTGACCGCCGAGCAAATCAGCTACATCAATGCGCACGGCACCGGCACGGAAGCCAACGACAAGGCCGAAACCAAGGCCATCCGCAAGGTCTTCGGCTCCCGCGCGCAGAGCGTGCCAGTCAGCTCGACCAAGAGCATGGTCGGCCACTGTCTCGGCGCGGCGGGCGCGGTGGAGGCCATTGCCGGCATCGTGTGCGCCCGGGCGGGAGTGCTGCCGCCCACGGCCGGCTTCACCGGGGCGCGCGAAGGCTGCACCTTGGACTGCGTGCCGGATGCCGGACGTTCCTGGCCCGGCCCGCGCGTTTTTCTGAGCAACAATTCTGCCTTCGGCGGCCACAACGCCAGCCTGGTCATTGAGGTGGCGGAGGAGCGGAAAGAAGCGCCGCCGGAACCGTCGGGTACCCCGGAGCGGATTTACATCACCGCCTGCGGCGTGGTGTCATCGCTCGGCGTCGGCGCGGCCAGACTGCAAGATGCGCTGGAGCGGAACCATTCCGGCCTTCGCCCGCTTTCAATTCCGGGCCTGCCGCCGATGAAGGCCGGACTCGCCCCCGAGGCCGAAGTGGAGAAGTTCGACCGCCGTCTCGATTTGCGCGGCCTGGACCGGTCCAGCCGCTGGGCCGCTGTCGCCGCGCGCGCCGCGATTCGCGAATCGGGTTTCCCCGAAACGCCGGGGGCGTTGGCGGAACTTGGCCTGTTCCTCCATCTGTCAGCCGGGCCGAGCTGGGCCGAGTCCGAATTTCTTACTTCGTTTCTCGGCAACCAACGGCAGGTGCGGCATATCTCGGTGTTCCCTTATATCGTGCCCAGTTCCGTTGCCGGCAATGTCTGCCGCGCGCTCAGGCTGGCCGGCAGCAACGTCACCTTGAGCGCCGGCCCCGGCGCGGGTTTGCTTGGACTGGTGTGCGCGGTGGCTGTTCTGCGCTCCGGACACGCGGCGGCAATCCTGAGCGGCGCGGTGGATGAGATTTCCGAACGGATTCTGACGGATCAATTCCAGGCGGGATTGCTTCGCGCCGAAGTGGGCTTGCCGCCGGGCGAAGGCGCGGCCACGTTCATGCTGGAAAACTCCACCCACGCCAGGCACAGGGGCGCGCCCCGGCTGGCGGAACTTTGCGGCATCGCCTGTTCAACCGAGACCAGCCGCGCGAGCCGGCCGGATGACTCCCCGGATGCGCTCGAAGAAACCATCCGCGAGGCGCTGCGAGAAGCGGGTGTCACAGCGGAAGAAGTGGCCGGTATCTGCGCGGACACGTCCCCTGCAAGACTGCAAGCAATTGCGGCGCGGATTTGTCCGGCTTGGCTGGAGCGGCGTGTCAGTGTGGCCGCGCTGACAGGGCACATGGAAGGGGCGCAGATTCTGGCCGATCTCAGCGCGGCGTGGCGATCTTCCGCCGTCGCCGGCGAATCTTCTGGCGTCATCCTCGGCGTGGTCAGTTCGCCGCAGGGGCTGAATTGCGCCGTTGTTTTCAAGAAATGTGTTGAAAACCCGCCACCCGGATGATAAGTGTTTCCTCTCACGAGGCGCAAACTGGAAGCGCGAAGCGGATCAGGCATGAAAAACGCGACGGCTGCCAGTGATCAGATCGCCCCGGAGGAAACAACGTCCGTTGAACCAGGCAATGCCAGACGAATTTCAGTCAACAATTGAGCGACGCGCGCGGATCATCGCCACTTTCAAGAAAGAGCTGATCCTCCGGCTGAACCTGCCTTATTCGGCGGAGGATTTGCACGAAGACATCTCCCTGCTCGGTTCCGGGCTTGGCTTGGACTCCCTCGACGCGCTGGAAATCGTCCTCTGCATCGAAAGCTGCTTCAAGATCAAAATCCCCGACCAGAACATCGCCATTCTCCGTTCGATCAACACGGTGGTGGATCATGTGCTCGAGCAGCAGGCCCTGCCCGGAGGCGCCGCGTGAGGTCGTCCTTGCTCAAACCCCGGCTCGCCGCCGCGGGCGCGTCCTTCCGCGAGCGCCACGGAGCCGAAGTCGCCGCACGGGTTTCCGGGCGCGCCGCCGAGTATGCCGCCGTCCGCGATGCGGTGGGCCTGACGGATTTCTCTTTCCTGCACAAATTCCGCATGCCGTCCGAACAGGGGCTGGATTTCCTGGATGGGTTGCTGGCCGGAAACGTTCCCAAGATTCGGTTTGGGCGCGTCCTGCATACTTTTCTGGCGGACAACGACGGCCTTTTGCTCGGCGACTGTTACGTGGCGAACAACGACGAAGAACTCGTATTTCTTTGCGAAGGGATCGCGCCCGACTGCGAATTGCCGGCCCTTCTGCAAACGGCGGGCGCTGCGGAAGCCGGCGTCGAAGACCTCACCGACAGCCACGCGCTTCTCAGCGTGGACGGCTTCAAGGCGTGGGACGTGATGAAGGAAGTCTTTGGCGCGGACGTGCTGGGTCTGCCATATTTGTCCATTGAAGTCTATCCGTTTCAGGGCGCGTCCGTTCGGCTCATCCGCGCGGGCAAGACTTCGGAGTTTGGCTATCTCCTGCTGGCGCCGGAATCCATCGCCCTCGCGCTGTTCGACACCCTCCAGGCTGCGGTCGCCAAGCGCGATGGATGCCTCTGCGGCGTGGATGTGCATGACGACTTGCGGCTCGAAGGCCGCTTTCCCAACATTCAAGCGGAGGGACTCCGCGTGCGCGACCCGCTTGTGCTCGGTCTTCAGTGGATGATTGATCTGGACAAGGAGAAGTTCCACGGACGCGACGCCATCCGCGAGCGCCGGGCCGGAGGGCTTCG
>Ga0182030_10017933_pt1 | contig 13622 bp, 11 predicted proteins | sample 812S3MmetaG_FD_121299 | JGI IMG/M metagenome (GOLD analysis project Ga0182030, IMG submission 121299) | Permafrost microbial communities from Stordalen Mire, Sweden - 812S3M metaG (Illumina Assembly) | ecosystem: Environmental > Terrestrial > Soil > Wetlands > Permafrost | place: Sweden... | reverse complement strand
GCCGTGTCCTGGATGTCTACGTGAGCGGTCCGGAAGGTGGCCTCCCTCTCGTCTTCCACCACGGCACGCCAGGTGCCGGCGTGCAAGAGCGAGCGCTCGCACGAGCGGCGCACGCACGCGGCCTGAGACTCGTCACCACCTCGCGCGCCGGATACGGCGGATCAACACGTCATCCCCAGCGCCAAGTCGTCGACGTCGTCGCCGACACCGCTGACGTGCTGGCGTCGCTCGGCGCGCCACGCTGTCTCGTTGCTGGCGCGTCGGGTGGCGGGCCACACACGCTCGCGTGCGCGGCCCGTCTTGACGGTGTCGTCGGGGCGCTGGTCATCGCGAGTATCGCGCCCTTCGAAGCGGCCGGCCTTGACTGGATGAACGCGATGGGTGAGGAGAATGTGATCGAGTTTGGCGCCGCCCTTCAGGGCGAAGACGTGCTGCGTACCTATCTCGAGGCCCAACTGGACGATCTGCGCACCGTGACGGTGGAGGGCACGATTGTCGCGTTGAATACGGTCCTTCCCGCCGTTGATAGAGCCGTCATCACCGGCGAATTTGGTGAGGACCTGGCGAGTCAGTTCCGCGAAGGACTTCGAATCAGCGTCGACGGATGGCTGGACGATGATCTCGCTTTCGCGCAACCCTGGGGCTTTGAGCTCAAGGAAATTGAGGTGCCAACCATGATCTGGCAAGGTGAAGAGGATCTTATGGTGCCGTTCGCGCACGGACGGTGGCTCGCGTCACAGCTGCCCAACGCACACGTGCATCTCGAGAGCGGTGAGGGCCACCTCTCCGTGGCTGTCGGGGCGTTGGACCGCATGCTCGACGAGCTAGTCTCCGCCAGCGGCGTCAGAAACCTCGGCTGAGCACCTCGACTTTGGCAAATTGATAGACACCGCGGAGAGTTGGTCGTGTCGAAGAGATGTAACAACCGGTTGCTAGTCTGCGCGCATGCGACTCAACTTCAGTGGTGATATCTGGTTCTGGAAGGGGCCATCACCGTTTCATTTTGTCACTGTCCCCCCCGATGAGAGCGCCGAATTGCACGCGGTCTCGGCCCTCGTCACGTACGGCTGGGGGGTGATTCCGGTCACCGTGAAAATTGGCAAGACCAGCTGGGCGACGTCACTCTTTCCAAAGGATGGCGGGTACCTCGTGCCCATCAAGGCGTCCGTGCGAAAGGTAGAGGGTCTCGAACTCGGTGACACGGTGAAGGTTGTTCTCACTCTGGGAGTCACCCGCTGACGTCGTCGTTTGGGAATTGGGATAGGTTCGTCCATTTCCCCGCGGTGTGGTCCCTGTAATTTGAGGCTCGATGGAGCACTTCACGTCACTGGGGCACGAAGTCACAGACGAGGCCTATCGTGATGGCTCAAGAGACAAGGTGGCTCGTAAGGAGAATGCATGACCACACTAAAGAACCGACCTAATGTCGCGCTGCTGGTCGTCGACGTGCAAAACGGCGTCGTCGAGGGCGCTCACGAGCGCGACGCGGTCGTCGCAAATATTGGCAGTCTCGTGCATAAGGCTCGCCAGGAGAAGGTCCCGGTCGTCTGGGTGCAGCACTCGGATGAGCAGTTAGAGCGGGGGAGTGACAATTGGCGAATTGTTCCCGAACTGACTCCGGACGACTCCGAGCCACTCATCGAAAAGAACTACGGCGACTCGTTCGAGGACACCACGCTCGAAACGGTGCTATCAGATCTCCACGTGGGCCGTCTCGTCGTCGTTGGCGCTCAGACCGATCAGTGCATTAGGTCAACGCTGCACGGCGCACTGGCGCGCGGCTACGACGCCATGCTGGTGAGCGACGCGCACACGACCGAAGACGCCACGGAGTGGGGCGCTCCTTCTCCCGACCTGGTTATTGCCCACACGAACCTCTACTGGACGTATCAGGAGGCGCCGGGCCGCACCGCTGGAACGGCGGAGACCAAGGACGTTGACTTCGCTGACGCGACGTGAGCGTTACGCGACTGAAGTCGTCACAACTACTTTTGCGTTCGACTACTCGGCATGCGGAGTCATGTCATACGTGACCCAGGTGGTCCGTGACGCGACCTTGTTGTAGACCGCCTGGGCTCTGGCATTATCTTCGGCGGTCGTCCAACGCACAACGGACCACTCGCGTGCGACGGCCGTGTCATTGATGGCGCCAAACAATGCCTCTACGGCGCCCGAACCACGATGCTGCGGATCAACGAAGAGATCGTCCAGGTACCCGCCCCTAGTTCCGCGAAGGGGACGCACCCACTCGCGCAGGTGCGCGAGTCCACGGGGAATGTCGATTTCACGTTGTTCGTCATCAACTTCCACGGCTACCAGCGCCTCGACGCACTTCTTTTCGTGAATCCAGCTCCAAATATGGTGTTGATGTTCATCCGATGTGGGCCACGAATAGAAGCCGCAGTAGCCGCGAAAGAGTTGCGACCACGCGTCAAACTCATTGATTTTCACGTGACGAATGATCCAGCGGCGGTCCATAAAATATCTTGCCACGTTCCGTTTCTTGTTATTGGTAACTTGCGGCCGCGACGGGGATCGCACGTACGGCGCACGCAATGAGCGTCACAGCCCGCTCGGTCCACGGGCATCGTCATAGGCTTCGGCGGTGAGCTCGGACTTCGAACCTATGGTGGACCTTTCCGCTGCTCGTGCTCGAGCCCAACAGTGCGCCACCGAGTGGGGCCTTGAAATCGGCGACTCCTTCCCACTCTCCAATGTCTCATTTGTTGCGCCGACTTCGGATGAAAGCGTCGTAAAGTCACCGTGGGACGGCGACGATGAGTCGCTCAATGAGGGCGATGCTCTAGAGATATGGAACGGTGACGGTGCCGTTCGTCTCCTGCGTCGCTCCGGGCGCGTGCTGCTGGAGCAACGTTGCGTGCCGGGAACCGACCTGTCCGCGGCGCCAGAAGACGCCGCCCTCGAGATTGCGATTGATATTGCGCATCGGCTCTGGAAACCTGCGACAACGCCCTTTCGTCCAGTTGGCCCCGACGTGCAGACGTGGCTCGATCACGCGGAGCAGGAAGGCAGCGTACTCGTGCCGCTGGCCCGCGAACTCTTCGCGAATATCGGCGGCGGTGTTGACTGGTTGGTACACGGTGACTTGCACCATCACAACATCCTGAAGCATGGAGATAGCTACCTCGCGATCGATCCCAAACCGCATCTGGCCGACCGTGAATATGACGTTCCCAGCTTTCTGTGGAATCCCATGTCAAACCGAATGACAGACCGTTCGCTCACAGAACGGCGCATTGCGGCATTTGTGGCGGCCGGCCTCGATGAATTTCGAATTCGAGCGTGGACGGTCATTCGAGGCTCCTATCTTCGCACCGGCAGCGAATACGTAGCCCCGTTGCGGGCATTGGTTGAGTAGTACTTCAGCGCGAGCGGCGCAGTGGGACAACGTCACGTGATCAATGCTTGACGTCCGCGTGGACGTACCGCGGTTGAAGCGAGCGGCGTCTACAAGATTGTCTTGGGCTTTTGCTGGAATTCCTGTGCGATGGTAGCGTCCGAGTTTGACGCCACATTCCGCGGCGCAAAACGATCGGGGGCTTCATGATTGTTCGTGATTCTTTGTATATTGACGGTGCGTGGGTCGCCCCGTCGTCGTCGGAGGTGCTCGAAGTGACCGACTCGACGACCGAAGAGATTTTCGCGACCGTCCCCGCCGGTACGGCCGACGACATCAACAAGGCCGTCGCGGCGGCGGCGAAGGCCTTTCCCAGTTGGGCGGCGACGCCAGCCAAGGACCGCGCTGGTTTTCTGCAGAAAATCGCCGACGGGCTACAGGCCCGAGCCGCAGAGATTGCCGACGTCATCACTCACGAAGTGGGCATGCCGCGCAGTCTCACCGAGATGATTCAGGTGGGTCTGCCCATGGGCGAGTTCGCGGGCAACGCCGAACGCGCTGCGACCTACGAGTGGCAAGAAGAGATTGGCAATTCCATCGTCATGAAGGAGCCGGTCGGCGTCGTGGGTGCCATCACGCCGTGGAACTTCCCGCTGTATCAGATTGCGCTCAAAGTTGCGCCGGCACTCGCGGCCGGTTGCACGATCGTGCTCAAGCCCAGTGAGGTCGCACCGATCAACGCCTTCATCCTGGCCGAGATCATCCACGAGTCGGGCCTGCCCAAGGGCGTGTTCAACATGGTTACGGGTCTAGGACCGGTCGTCGGCGAAGCGATTGCCACGAACCCGCTCGTTGACAAAGTTTCGTTCACCGGTTCGACGCGCGCCGGCAAGCGCGTGATGGAACTCTGCGCGCAGTCGCTTAAGCGAGTGTCACTCGAGATGGGCGGGAAATCAGCCAATATCATCTTGGAAGACGCTGACCTGGCGGCGGCCATTCCGGCAGGCCTCTTTGGTTGTTATTTGAATTCTGGTCAAGAGTGCTCGTCGCTCACCCGCATGTTGGTGCCGCGCTCGAAGTTGTCTGAAGTGGAGGACCTCGCGCGCGCTGCTGCGGCCGGTTTCATTCCCGGCGATCCGTTCGCCGAGACGACGGGGCTCGGACCACTGGTGTCTGCAGTCCAGCGTGACAAGGTGCGATCCTTGATCAAGCAAGGTATCGACGAAGGCGCCACGCTCATCGCGGGTGGCCCCGAGGCGCCCGAGGGACTCGATACGGGCTTCTTCATTCGGCCCACGGTCTTTTCTAACGTGACCAATGACATGACCATTGCTCGTGAAGAGATCTTCGGTCCGGTGTTGTCGATCATTCCCTACGACACGGAAGAAGAGGCGGTTGACATCGCCAATGACACGCCCTACGGCCTCTCTGGTGCTGTCTGGGGTGGGACGAAGGAACACGCCATTGAAGTCGCCCGGAAACTGCGTACCGGCCAGGTCGCGGTCAACGGGGCAAATTTCAATCCGCTGGCTCCCTTTGGTGGCTATAAGCAATCGGGCATGGGCCGTGAGCGCGGGGCCTTCGGATTCGAAGAGTTCGTCGAGGTGAAGTCGGTTCAGCAATAGTCACGTTTGGCTAGTTGCTGGCGTCCTGGCTGGGTGCTCGCGCGCGAGACGTCGACGTTAGTAACGCTCAGTAAGGACGCCACGCATGTACTCGACGTCACTGTCGTAGATGTGCGCGGATTTGATGATCATGGTCAACGGCCCGAGAGGGGCCTGGAGGGTGCGTGCCACCTCTTCCTGGAGCGAAGCTAACTCCACGAGGTTGGCAAATCCCTTGGCCCCAAAATCGATACTGTGCGCGTACACCGCGAGCTCGAGTCGCCCGTCGACCAGAAAGAAGTCGAGCAGGCTGACGCAGGGGATGTACGTCGTATCGGAAAGTGGCTGGAACGTGGTGATCGTCGCGGAGCGCGTGGTCGGGTCGTCAAGCAGTCGTTGGCTGACCCACTGGATTTGATCCCGGCCACTGTGCGCGTAATCGCGAAGTCGCGTCGCGTAACTGTCCGCGTTGCCGAGCGCCTCCACCACCGCGTGGTCGCTGAAATTGTCGTGCATCCACGCCATCCGCCCGCCGTCAGCATATTTGCGGATTATGTCGTCGCTCGCGCGCGGCTCCGCGACACAAAGCGTGGCCATCATGACTTCGCGCATCGCCAGGCCGTCATAGTGGCTCTCCATGCCGTCTCGCATGATGAGGTTGCTGATCGCGAGCCACGCCTCGCCAATGCTGTGAGCGTGAATCGATGCCGACGACGAACTCTCGATGTCGTTGGAGGGGAAGTTTGGGTCGCTCACGTCAGAAGTGTATGGGCGATGGCACACTGCGAAAGTTAGTTGCTACTTGCGTTGCTGGTATTTGACCTGGCACTGCTTGCCGTCGGACAGACGAATCGTGAAGGTGAAAGTGCCATTGCGCGATCGCGGCTTCACCGTGACCTTGACAATGAGCAGCGTGCCGCTGTCTTTCGTGACGAGCGCCGTGGTCCCGGCGTGGCTCGAGAGGTGTGGCCGACCGAAGAATCCCGATCCAACGACGGCGAGTGACACCGAGCGCCCGGCGACCGCGTAACCCACCACGTGCGAGGCGACGGGTCCCGTCGTGGTGGGAACGACCACGTCGGCGGTGACGATGAGGTTGTAGAAGTACGTTCCCGTGTCACCGTTGCCGTCGCTGGTGGTGCCGCGCGCCACGTACGATCCGACCGGGAGTTCGCCGCCGGTCGTGAGCAGACCGGTTGATGACACTACGAGGTTGGGCGCGCCGACGGTTTGGACAAACACGGTGGGGTTGTCATTGCCGGTCACGACGAGTTGGTGGGTAAAGCTGGTGGACTCGCTCATGGACGTCGAGATCGAGGTCGGCGTGCTCTGCGTAATTGTGCCGACCTTGAGCGTGTAGGTGAATTTTCCTTTGTCGCCATTGGCATCACTGGTGGTGCCCGACGTGGCGTACGAGCCCTTGGCGAGGGTGCCGTCCGAGGTGACGAGGCCGGTTGCTGAGACGACGAGGTCCGGACTGCCGGTGGACTGCACGTACGTCACCGCTCCGTCTGACCCCGTGTCTGCCAGCTGTTGGCTGAAGGCGGCGGCTCCGGGCGCCGTGACCGTCGCCGACAGCGGCGCCGACTGAGTGATTGTGCCCACGGTCAGCAAGAACGAATACGTGCCATTGTCGCCGTTGGGGTCGCTGGTGGTGCCAGTGGCGTCGTAGGTGCCGGCCGCCAGGACGCCACTCGAGGTGATCAGGCCGGTGGGCGAGACAACGAGGTTAGGACTGCCACCCGTCTGTACGTACGTCACGGTACCGACGTTGCCAATGACGGCCAGTTGTTGGCTAAAGGAAGAGGATTCCGCCACCGCGACTGACGCCGTAGCGGGCGTACTTACGAGCCCGCAGATGTAGTCGCCATCCAGGCCCCGTGAGGGGTACTGGATCATCGCGACCCGGCCGCCGTTAAAGGACGAATCAAGACACGCGGCTTCGGCGGCGGCGAGCGAGGGGTAGCCCGGCATCCAGGCGGGAAATGCCGAGAACGTCGATCCGGTGCCGCCCGTGATGGTCTTCCACTGACTCGAGGTGCAGTAGATGCCGATTTGCGTGACGCCCACACTCGTGAGGTAGGCGATCGTTCCTTGCAACTCGGCCTGGTCGATTGCGTCTGACGTCTTGGTGGGACCGTAGAGCGACTCAATTGTCTCCCAGTGGTTTCCAGTTTCTACGTCCAACCACCATTTGGCCGATACCACCGCCGCGTTGGGCGACGTCGCGCCATCGGCCGCTTCGCTACTGAGGGCATTGTTAAAGGAGACCTGGGCCGCGTTCCATCCGTAGTCGTAGGAGCACGCGGGTGAGTTGGCACCCGAACAGGCGTCGGGAGTTTGTTGGCTCGTCGGCCAGCCGGACGTGTACTGCGGTCCGGGGCTGTCGGTGTTCATGTAGAAGGCCGGCGTTATGTTGCTGGCCGCGACCGCCCAACCAAGCTCGCTCGCGAGACACGGATTGGTCGTCAGTGGGTGGCCGTCGTTGACTCCAACGACGCCAAATCCCGCCGGAGAGGGGAACGCGCCATTGCACTGGGGGTAGCTGATGTCAAAACCGGTCGCCGGGGAAATCACGTGCGCGCTCGAAGCGGCAAAAGCATTGGTAGCGAAGAATCCGGCCGACGCGATCAACACGGCGACCGTGACCCTCGTCATTTGAGTGAACACGTTTTTCAATTTTAGACCGAACCACACGCTCGCTTCTCGCCGCGTGGCTGTGAATCCCCTGTGAGATTGATCGTGCCGTTGCAACATCTCAATTGGAGATGGACGCCGTGCGCGAGAAGCCATGAAGTCAATCGCCTCGCAGAGCCCAGCGATCGACCAAAGAGTGATGCGCGTCGGATTGAATTTTGGGACATCCTTGCTAAATCGTCGCGGTGTTGTGTCCGCTACGTTTTTTTGTTACGGGACGGGTACCGCTGGCGTGACGTAAGAAGCCTTCACAATGCGATCACGACCCCCGGCCTTTGCGGCGTAGAGGGCCTTGTCTGCGGCCCGCATCAATTCTTTGCTGGTGAGACCGTGCTCCGGTGAGGTGGCAATGCCGATTGAGAGCGTGGGCGCCTTGGGCGCGGTCTCATCGTCGACCACGGGGATCTGTATTTGACCAACCAGCAATTGCAGTTCGACGGCCCTCGCAAACGCGGTCTCCCACGAACAGCGCGGCAAGATAATCGTGAACTCCTCACCTCCGGAGCGGCACGGGACGTCAGAATCCCGAAAGAGCTTCAGCATCACGTCGGCGACCGCCTGTAGCACCGAGTCACCCACTTCGTGACCGAATGAGTCGTTGAACAATTTGAAATGGTCAACATCCATTTGAATAATGCTGGTGTGCTCACTACTGCGTTCAGTGATGCTCATTTCACGATTCAGAGTTTCGCGCATGAAGCGACGGTTATAGAGGTTCGTGAGGGGATCTCTGATTGAAAGATTCTTCAAGCTCTCTCGCAGGTTGAAATTCGCCATCCAGATAGAAATTTGATCACTCAGCATGTCGGCGTATTGGTGGATGAGTTCGGCGTCGAGCGACCGATCGCGGCCGTGCGAAAGCGACACCGTCATGACACCGATGTTCTCATGTTTCACGATCAGGGGCTGGCAGAGCACAAAGGGCTCGGAAACGCCATCGAGGTGGGCGCAACGGGCCGTATCGGGGCGCGACTCATAAGCCGAACCCTGATTGATCGCCTGACAGTCGTCAATTCCGAATGGTTGCGTGCTCATGTCAAACTCACGCCAACGGCACTTCGTGTCGAACTGGAGGTCCGTCCCGCGGAGAATGTTGACGGCGCCGCCGGATTGGAAAAGGTCACCGCCAGCGATTGAGATTACGGCGTACGCCTCTTCAATCGCGTCGCAAAAGTTCAATTGCTCTACGAATGTGCTGAGTATCGATGCGGCCCGATTGCGCTCGTTGAGTTCATTGATCGTGACTGCCATTTCAACGTTCACTTGTTCTCGCTGCGCCGCGATCCGCTCGATTCGAGAGCGGATGTCGTGGATGGTGTACGCAGTCAACGCACCAATTGCGAGATATGACACGACGCGGCGGAGTCGCACCGAGTCCGAAAGATCGTCAGGGGCGTACGTGGTGACGTATTCAACGACTACTACGGCGACCACCACCAAGAGTGATTGCCACAGCTCTAGATTGAGCGCGGACCATAAGATCGGCAGCAGGACAACTAGTCCCACACCGGTGGAGGATCCGCCCGCGGCCAGGATAAGGGCCAGCGACGAACCAACGTAGAGCAGGGGAATAATGACGTCAAGCCCGCTGGGTAGCACGTGCCAGGGCAACAAGAAACTCATGGCGGTCAGGCAGAGAAGCGCCAAGCTGATGATGGTGTCAGTCGTGGAGGCGGGTCCGGGCGGCAACGCGAGACTCAACTCGGCCGCCATCGCCATTAGGAGAAACGGCAACGTCCGCAAAAACATGTCCTTCTGACGGATGGCGTAGTGCGAAGGACGGTCGTCAAGGGACTGATACTTGGATTCAGCCATCCAGTGCTCCGATCTACGATCGCGGCCACATGGATTGGAGTCGAACGAAACGCGTTAATTCTCTTTGGCTATTTTATCCCCTAAAAGACCTGATAATTCACATGTGTTGCCGATTTGTCACGTTACCGTCGCGAAAGTCCAGAATGTGATTCTGAAACTAGAAATGGGCCTTAGTTGTTGGACGAATTGGGGCAAATCTGGTAGAAAGTCAGTGCAGCCGCCGCAGAGGTGGTCGCTACGTAGGGGAGAAGAAGTTCAATTCGGACGCGTTGGCGCCCACTATCAAGGAGAGTTACGTTGTTTACTCGCACCAAATTGATGGTTTCGGCCTCACGCACCGCCGTGGCTGGAATAGTGACTGCAGGCATCTTGGTCTTTTCTCTAGGCGTTGCGGCGCCGACGAGTGGGGCGGCACAGACCCGATCGGCGAGCGAAGCGACCTTTTGCAAGACGTTGATCGGATTCAGCCTCAAGTTTCGAGCCGATGCGGCACCCAAGGGTACGACCATCGGTGCGTACCACTCGTGGGTCAAGCTCGTCCTGCCGCTGTACGAGCAGTTGGACTCCGAAGCTCCCAACGCGGGGACCAAGACGTTCCTCGATGAGCTGGTCGTGATCTTGAAGGACTACCAGTCAGCCGGCAGTATCACCAAGCTCGAGACGACTCAGGCCAAGAACGCGGCGAAGTACTTGAAGGGAACCAAGGAATTGGCCTCGGCGATAGAGGGCTGCGCCAAGTACGCCTAGGCATCTGACCGCGACCCTTTCGCGGGTCTAAGCAAGTGAAACCGGACGGGCGGCACGTTATGGCGTGGCGACTGATCTTGGTGCGCGGTTGGCGGGTTTAGGTTTCGCGCTCTCGGCAATGCGAGCCATCGGGGCCGGACCTGCGACAGGTTGTTACTACCATTGACCCCACGAGGTGAAACGTGTCCCAGCTCCTATTTAGTGCCTTCAGCAATCGAGACGATGCGATTGAACTAGCCAGGGTGGCCGGCACGCAGTTGGAGCTCGCCGGCGTGACGAACTCGTTGTACTTGCTTGACTCTGATGACGCGCCGTCACTCGACGAGTCGACCATGGTGGTCAGTCTCGGCGGAGACGGGACGTTTCTCAAGTCTGCGCGTTTGGCGCATCAATATGGCGCTCGCGTGTTGGCGGTAAACCTCGGACGACTCGGCTTCTTGTTGAACGTGCCACCCAACGAGCTCATTGAAGACATCAATCATTCGCTCGCGCACGATCACGTGGCCGAACGACTGGCCCTACGAATCACGTTCGGAAATAATGTGCGCGAGGAGTTCGCGCTTAATGAGGTGGTGGTCGAGCGCGCCCAGGTGGGACATATGGTGCGGGTCAAGACGTTGATCGACGGCGACGAGTTCCTCACGTATTCAGCTGATGGTGTCATGGTCGCCACGCCCACGGGCAGCACGGGGTACAACTTTTCGGCGGGCGGGCCTGTCGTTGACGCCATGTTGCCAGTCATGATCGTCACGCCCATTGCCCCGCACTTCACCATCGACCGTTCAATCGTGGTCGCGGGCGAAAAGGTCGTGCAGTTCGTCGTTGCGGACAAGCCTGCGGTCGTGGTGGCTGACGGGTGCACCATTGGCGCGCTGGAACCTGGCGAGGCCATCGAGGTTCGCCGAAGCCCGACGCCGGTGCGCGTGGTGGCCACGAGAAGTTTCGAACTCGGCTTTCGCCTGCGCGAGAGCCTGCGAGAGGGACATGCCTAGTTCGCAGTTGGTGGAGTTGTACGCGCACGGACTGGGTGTCATTGGCGACGCGAGAGTGGAGTTCGGTGAGGGTTTTAACGTGATCACGGGCGAAACGGGTGCCGGAAAAACGCTGCTCCTTGACGCACTCGATCTGTGTCTGGGTGGCGATGCGGCAACGTCACGCCACGCGGTCAGGAGTGACATGCGCGCGGCGGCGGTATTTATTCACGGTGACGGACGCGAGGTGGTGCTCACGAGGGAGATGAGTTCTACAGGTCGACTTCGCAGCGCGCTCGACGCGACGACCACGAGCGCGGAAGCGCTGCGAACACTGGCGACAGAACTCATCGTCATCCACGGTCAACACGATTCGCTCTCGCTGCGTAATCGGTCAGAAATCTTGAAGATCATCGACGCCAGCGGGGCCGTAGACACGAGTGAACTCGACCACGTGCGCCAATTACTTCGCGATGCGCGCAGCCGCCGCGATGGCTTTGGCGGCGACCAGTCGCAGCGCGTGCGAGAGCTGGACTTTTTGGAATATCAGATTGGCGAGCTCGAGGGCGTAAAGATCCTCTCCGTTGACGAACTCGCCTCAACGCTCGAAGAATTGGCACGATTGAGCGAGCTTCGTGACGGCCAGGCGGCGCTGGGCGAGGTTCTCGAGCAACTCGACGGTGACCAAGATGACGCCCTCCTGAGCCGCTGGGCAGCGATTATTGCGCGAATCCCTCAGGGCGGCGCGTACGAGAGCGCGCGTGAAAGTTTGCGGGAAGTCCTGGAACAGGCCCGTGAAACGGCTCGAGAGATGGCATCCCTTGCCGACCCCGACGCCATTGATCCAGGAGTCTTGCTGGCGCTCGACAAGCGGGTCTCGGTGCTCCAGCAGATATCGCGAAAGTACGGTGGCTCACTCGAAATGGCGCTCCAGACCCTTGACGATCTTCGTATTCAGCAAAAGGACCGTTTGGACGAGACGTCGCGATTGCTGACGCTCGACGGGGACATCGCGAACTGGGAGGCACGTGAGACAGCGTTGGCCGAAGCGGCGCGCCACGAACGCGAGGTCGCCGCCGCGGGTCTCACTGCGGCCGTTGTCGAGCAGTTGCCCCGCGTCGCCCTGCCGCACGCCACACTTCGGTTCGAGGTCCACGGCCATGACGGCTCGGACGCTCGGATTGTCTTCAGTGCCAATCCCGGGCTGCCTGAAGGTCCGTTGCAGGCCCTCGCGAGCGGGGGAGAGCTCAGCCGAGTGCTGCTCGCCCTCTCGCTCGAAACGGTCCATGAGGACGTGGTGGCGGTCTTTGACGAAGTGGATGCCGGCGTCGGCGGTCAGGTCGCCCAACAAATCGGTGACTGCCTCTATGAATTAGGACGACAGCAGCAGGTTTTGGCCGTGACGCACCTCGCGTCAGTCGCGGCCAAGGCCGATCATCATTTTGTGATTGACAAGGCCATTGTCAATGGCGTGGTGACGACCTCGATTCGACGTGTGAGTGGGGATCAGCGTGTTGACGAAATCGCCCGAATGCTCGCGGGCGACGAAATGACCGCTGAATCACTCGCGTTAGCGCAACGACTGCTCGAAACACTGCGTTAATAGAAGGGTCGCGTCACACGCGCCAACTAGTATGTGTATCCGTGGACACGGCAGTTTACGAATGACTAAATTCGTCTTTGTAACCGGTGGAGTATCGAGCTCTCTAGGAAAGGGACTCACCGCTTCATCGCTGGGCCGACTTCTCAAGTCCCGTGGTCTTAAAGTCACGATGTGCAAACTTGACCCGTACCTCAACGTCGACCCGGGCACCATGAATCCCGGCGAGCACGGCGAGGTCTACGTCACCGATGACGGCGGCGAGACGGACCTGGACTTGGGCCACTACGAGCGCTTCATTGACGAGTCCCTGTCGCGGATGTCTAACACCACGACCGGTTCGATTTATTCCAACGTGATTGCTAAGGAGCGTCGCGGGGACTACCTCGGCAAGACCGTCCAAGTCATTCCGCACATCACCGACGAGATCAAGGAACGCATTCGCCGTTTGGGCACATTGGGTGCCGACGTGGTAATTGTGGAAATAGGCGGCACGGTCGGCGACATTGAAATCGTGCCGTTCATTGAGTCAATTCGCCAGTATCGCCGCGACGTGGGCCGCGACAACGTCTGTTACGTGCACCTCACGCTGGTGCCCTACCTCGCACCGTCAGGCGAGCAGAAGACCAAGCCGACCCAGCACTCGGTGACCGAACTGCGCTCGCGCGGCATTCAGCCCGACATCATTGTCTGCCGCAGTGATCAACCGATCTCGGAAGGCCTCAAGCGCAAGATCTCGCTGCTCTGTGACGTACCGGCCAACGCCGTCATTTCCGCCGTGGACGTCTCGAGCATCTATGACCTGCCGATCGAACTCCATCGTGAGGGTC
>Ga0182030_10017931_pt1 | contig 13624 bp, 13 predicted proteins | sample 812S3MmetaG_FD_121299 | JGI IMG/M metagenome (GOLD analysis project Ga0182030, IMG submission 121299) | Permafrost microbial communities from Stordalen Mire, Sweden - 812S3M metaG (Illumina Assembly) | ecosystem: Environmental > Terrestrial > Soil > Wetlands > Permafrost | place: Sweden... | reverse complement strand
TCATCTCGGCGCTCCGGGACGGTGGATGCCGCTCGCGAAGAGGGTCGAGATGAGTCTCGACCCAGCAGGCAGGAGTGCCTGCGCCACGAAAACGGGCTCATCCCAAATTCCACGACGTCAGGACTTCTGAGGATCGAGCGAAGGCGAGCACCGCCTGCCCCACCCGCGAAGCTCTCGCCATCGAAAGGAATGGCTCAGCCCATTTTCCCCGCCAGAAACCAACTCCCCGCCGTAAGCCAACAGCTTCAAAGAATATATCGGCTCAGATCCTGATCTTTGACGATGTCCGCCAGTTGCTTGCGCACGTAGGCGGCGTCCACTTTCACGGTCTTCTTCTTAAGGTCGGGGCCGGCGAACGAGACGTCTTCCAGCATCTTCTCCATGATGGTGTGCAGACGCCGCGCGCCGATGTTTTCGGAGCTTTCGTTCACCTGCGCGGCGAAGCGCGCCACTTCTTCCAGGGCATCGTCGGTCAACACCAGCTTGATGCCCTCGGTCTCCAGCAGCGCGGTGTATTGCTTGGCCAGCGCGTTCTTGGGCTCTTTCAGGATGCGGATAAAATCTTCCACGGTGAGCGACTTCAGCTCCACGCGGATGGGGAAGCGGCCCTGCAATTCGGGGATCAGATCGCTGGGTTTGGAGACGTGAAACGCGCCGGCGGCGATGAACAGGATATGGTCGGTGCGCACAAAGCCATAGCGCGTGTTGACGGTGGTGCCTTCCACGATGGGCAGGATGTCGCGCTGTACACCCTCGCGGCTCACATCGGGTCCGTGGCCGGATTCGCGGCCGGCGATCTTGTCGATTTCATCCAGGAAGATGATGCCGCTCGATTCCACCCGCTCCAGCGCCACGCGCGTCACCTGGTCCATGTCGATGAGCTTCTGCTCTTCCTCCTGCACCAGGTAGTCGAGCGCTTCGGCCACGCGCATTTTGCGATGGCGCGTTTTCTGGCCGAAGAGATTGGGCAGCATGTCCTTGAGATTGATGCCCATCTCCTCCACGCCCATGTTGGTGGTGACTTCGAAGGAGGGCGGGCGATCCTTGACTTCCAGTTCCACCAGGCGCTCGTCGAGTTTACCTTCGCGCAGGCGCTCGCGGAGCTTCTCGCGGGTGCGTTCGATGCTGTCGCTCGGTTCGGGCTGCGGCGGCATCAGCAAATCCAGTAGGCGCTCTTCGGCGTTCAACTCGGCGCGGTCGGAAACTTCGTCGAGGCGCTCCTCGCGCACCATGTCGATGGCGATATCCACCAGGTCGCGAATCATGGATTCCACGTCGCGGCCCACGTAGCCCACTTCGGTGAACTTGCTGGCTTCCACCTTCATGAAGGGCGAATTGGAAAGCCGCGCGAGGCGGCGCGCCAGTTCCGTTTTGCCAACCCCGGTGGGGCCGATCATGAGGATGTTCTTGGGCATCACCTCTTCGGCCATCTCCGGCGGCAGCTTTTGCCGGCGAATGCGATTGCGCAGGGCGATGGCCACGGCGCGTTTGGCGTCGGCCTGACCCACCACGTGCTTGTCCAGTTCGCGGACAATTTCGCGGGGAGTCAACTCGTCCAGGATGGGTTCTTCATCCACGGATTGGCCCGGAAGGTAAATCACCATGGCTACTCCAACTCCTCGTAAGTCACATTATCGTTCGTATAGATGCAGATTCGGCCGGCGATGGCCATGGCTTGTTCGGCGATCTGGCGGGCCGGCATCTTGGTATTGCGCATCAGCGCGAGGGCCGCCGCCATGGCGAAGGGACCGCCGGAACCGATGGCCGAGACGCCCTCGTCGGGCTCGATGACGTCGCCGTTTCCGCTCACCAGGTACGTATTGGCGGTGTCGGCGACCAGGAGCAGCGCTTCCAGATGGCGCAGGGCGCGATCGGTGCGCCACTCTTTCGCCAGTTCGACGACGGAGCGCGCGAGGTTGCCGTTGAACTGCTCCAATTTGGTTTCAAAGCGCGAGAAAAGAGCGAAGGCGTCGGCCGTGGAGCCCGCGAATCCGGCCAGAATCTTGTCGTTATATAAGCGCCGTAACTTCCTGGCGGTGCCCTTGAGCACTTCGCTTCCGAGGGTCACTTGTCCATCGCCGGCCATCACCACCTTGCCGTCTCTACGGACACACATCACCGTGGTCGACCGTATTTTCTGTCTCATTGTTGGTGTAACCCTATCTTAACGCACCGCGATTGGCCCATCGGGACTTCGAGCAGGCGGTCAGCGGTCGTGGAATGAGAGTGATCTCTTCGAGTCCGGGCAAAGACATTATTGGCCACGGATAAACACGGATGAACACCGATAAAAAGGCAAAAAAGAAGGGTTTTTCTTATCTGTGTTCATCTGTGTTCATCCGTGGCTAAATCTGTTTGTGCGGAGCGATGGCTCAATCCGATTCCTCGGCAGTTCCGGAATGCCGGTGACATCGGGAGTCTCGACCCCGCAGGCGGACGGGCTCATCCCAAATTGCCGGGACGACTTCGGGAGTCAACGCACCTTGCCCGCCGAGCTCTCGAGAATGACATTGGAGAGCACCGCGGTATCGGACGTGTCGGGCAAATGCGAGCAGAAACCCATGCCGACATAAAAAGGCCCGTCGAAGTGCAAGTTGATCGGTGGACCAAGCTGCTGCATGGGTTCGCCTTGCAGGCTGATAAAGATGGCGATGGAGTCGCCGCGCTTTTCGATTCCGATGCGCTTCGCCCTGACATTGGCGAGGGTGCCTCCGAAGCGATACTGCATATCCGTGAGGTTCGCGCCTCTCTCCCGACGCTGCGCCAGGTGGATCATGCCCACCCCGTGCTCGCCGATCATGGCCTCCTTGGAATCGTCGTCGAGATTCTGCCGAATGACCAGTACCGCCTTGCGGTCGCCGTAGCCCTTCGGGTCGGGGAACGTGACGTCGGCCGCTAGTGAAACGTCCCCGGACATCTTTTTCCAGAGATAACGGAACTCATCGCGCTGGTACCAGATGTTATAGCCGGCGGAGTTGATGGTGTACTGCTTCGTGCCAGCGTCGTAACTGGCGCTGCCCGGCGCCAGCGCGCTGCCGATGTCGGATTGGCCATCGAAGAGGCCGATTGGCGTATCGAAATTAGTGCTCGGCCGGTGAAAATCCGCCGGCGGCGGTACCTGTCTGTGGGTAGCGGAGCCCGGCAGCGACCAATCGGGCACGGTGGGTTTAGGCGCTTGCGCGAGCAGTAGAAGTGGCGCGGCCGCCAGCAACAGCACCAGGAGCGAGGCCCTGCAGGGGTGCTTGAATTGGAGACGAATCGTATAGCTTTCCATAACGATGAACTTTAGCAGATAGCGGGCACGGTTGCGCCCTCGCCGCCGGCCTCGGGATGGAGCGCGCACTACCGGAACGTTACGTCCCCGTCTTTCCGCACGATGGAGTGCTTCTGCCACGCGCACTGCTTCTGAGGAAAGTCGCGGCGGAAGTGTGCGCCGCGGCTTTCTTCGCGGGCCAGGGCGCAACGCGCGATCAGCAGCGCCACCTGGCGCACGCTGCCGGCTTCGGCCAACCGCGGGCCGGCGGCGGTACCCGGGCGATCGGCCTCTTCCAGCCGGCGGCAGGCCGCCTGCAAACCCGCGGCATCGCGCACGATGCCACATTGCTCCCACGCCAGCGCGCGGATCTCCGCGGCAGTAGCGGCTGAACCGTGGGACGCGGCCATGGCGCCCGACGTGGATCGATGGGCCGCCGCCAACTCGCGCATCGCCCGGCCGGCGCGGGCGCCAAACACCACGCCTTCCAGCAGCGAATTGCTGGCCAGCCGGTTGGCGCCGTGCACGCCGGTGCACGCCGCTTCCCCCGCCGCAAAGAGCCTCGGCACATTGGTGCGGCCGTCGAGACCGGTGCGGACGCCGCCCATGGCGTAGTGCGCCGCGGGAGCCACAGGCGCGGGCTGGCGTTCCAGGTCGATGCCGTATCGCAGACAGGTCTCGTAAATGCGCGGGAAGCGGGCGCGCACGAAGCCCGGCTCGCGATGAGAGAGGTCGAGCGAGACCGACGTGGCGCCGGTGCGCTCCATTTCGGAAACGATGGCGCGCGCCACCACATCGCGCGGCGCCAGTTCCCGGAGCGGATGGTAACGCTCCATGAAGCGTTCGCCCCGGGCGTTGAGCAGGTGCGCGCCTTCTCCGCGCAGCGCTTCGGAGATCAGAAAGCGCGGCGCACCTTCCACGTGCAGAGCGGTGGGATGGAACTGCACGAATTCCAGATCGGCGATTTCCGCGCCGGCACGGTAGGCCATGGCAACGCCATCGCCGGTGGCCACATCGGGGTTGGTAGTGTTGCGGAAAACGTGGCCCAATCCGCCGGTGGCCAGCAGCACGGCGCGCGCGTGGACGGTGTCCAGGCTGTGCGATTGGCCGTCCCACAGGGAGGCTCCGCAGACCCCGTCGTCGAGCAGCAGGTCGAGCGTGGCGGCGTAGCTCCGGAAGGTCACGTTGGGAAGCGACGCGGCTTTGCGGTAGAGGGTCTGGGCGATTTCGCGGCCGGTGGAATCGCCATGCGCGTGGAGGATGCGATTGCGGCTGTGGGCGCCCTCGCGCGTGAAGGCCAAGCTGCCGCCCTCGCGGTCGAAGGCCGCGCCCCAGTCGATCAACTGTTGGATGGCCGCGGGCCCTTCTTCCACCAGCGTGTGGACCGCCGCCCGATCGCAAAGGCCGTCGCCGGCCACCAGGGTGTCCTGCTCGTGCAGTTCCACTTCGTCGTCGTCGCTGAGCGCCACGGCGATGCCGCCCTGGGCATATTCGGAAGAAGATTCCCGCAGGCTGTCCTTGGCGACTACCAGGACCTGTCCCGCGGGCGCCAATTCGATGGCCGCCCGCATTCCAGCCACGCCGGCGCCGATCACCAGAAAGTCCGCAGTCATTGCTTATTGCGATGATAGCAGGGGGCACACCGGCGTACACGGAAACAAATGGAGGGACCGCTTCCGCTCAACCGCCTGCCGGCGCCGTTGCACAGCTCGAACGCCGTGCTGCGCGCCCGCTCGCGCGTGCACTTCGTGGAAAATTTTCCGGGCAGAATGCCGTGGCCGCGGCTGTGCAGCCCAACCGCTTGCTCCGCGCGCGGCTCGGCATGCGCATTTGACGGAGCCGGGCCCAGAGGGCACCCCGTGAGGGAGCGATTGCGCACGTTCGAGACATTTTGGTCAGCTTATTGTTTCGCGGCCCTAAGACGCACCGCCGCATTTTGGCGATACTACAGCCATGTCCACTTTGTTCGATGCGATTCGCCAGGGCGATGCGGAGCGGGTGCGCGCGCTGCTGGCCTCCGACCCTAAGCTGGCCGATGCCAGGAACGCCGAGGGAGCTACCCCGGCTCTGTGGTGCGTGTACACTCGTCACCCGGAACTGGAAGCCATCGTGCTGGCCGGCCGGGAGCCGGACTTCTTCGAGGCCTGCGCTCTGGGAAATCGCGACCGTGCATCGGCGCTGCTGGCGCGCGATCCCCAACTGGCCGACAGCTATTCCGGCGACGGCTTCACGCCGCTAGGCCTGGCCGTATTTTTCGGGCATGAAGAGCTGGCGCGCCAGTTTGTGGCTGCCGGCGCGGACGTGAACCGCCCTTCGCGCAACGCCATTCGTGTGGCGCCGCTGCACTCCGCCGTGGCGAGCGGAAGCGTGGCGCTGGTGAAGCTGCTGCTGGAACATGGCGCGCGGCCCGACCCGGTGGAATTCCTGGAAGCCACACCGCTTCACTCCGCCGCGGCTTGCGGCCATCGGGAGATGGTGGAGCGGCTTCTTTGGGCCGGCGCCGATGCGCGGCGTATGACGAAAGACGGTAAGACGGCGGCCGACCTGGCGCGCGAGTACGGTCACGAGCCACTGGCGGAATGGCTGGCCAGTTACTCCCCGTCCCCGCTGGGATCGGAGGGCAAGTAGTAGTCTTCGATCGGTTCGCCGGCGGCGTCGGATGCGTCGTCGTCGGTGAGAAACTCGTCGGAGGCATCGGCTGCATCATCCTGCTGCCGGCCGTCCTCGTCGTGTTGCAGTCTCCCGCGCTTCCGCGCAACGGAGCCGGGCGGCTGACGCTGGCCGTACGAATCGGAAGAAGGAATGGAGCCCACACGGAAATCATCCATGGTTGACCTCCCCTTGGACGATTAGTAGCGAAAAGCGAGGCCGAAGGCAAGGGGGGGGGGAGCAATTTCGGGGACAGGCTACATAACCTCGAAACTCCGTTCCGCTCACCGATTTGAATTTCGAGGTTATGTAGTTGAAAGCCAACAGCTAAAAGCCACGGCTAAAAGCTCTACAATAAGCCTATGCGTCCCGACGCCGGCGCCCGGAATCGCGCCTTCAGCAGCGGCCCCCTGCCGGTGGAACGCTTCTTCCAATTCTCGCTGCTCGGCCTGGTGGCCAGCGGCTACCTGGCAGTAGCGGGGTCGGCATACCTGGACGTGCCGACCACGGTTCTCACCGGCGGTGGCATCCTGCTGCGGGCTCTGCTGCTCGCCGGCCTGCTGCGATTGAACCTGACCGAACGCACCGCCACCATCGTCGCCGTGGGGTACGCCGGCTTCTTTCCCATCGACTACTTTTTCCTCTCGCACGATTTTCTCTCTTCCACCGTGCACCTGGTCTTCTTTCTGGCGGTGGTCAAGATTCTCACAGCCAAGACCAATCGCGACAACCTCTACATCGCCGTTATCGCCTTTCTGGAACTGCTGGCCGCCGCCATCCTGTCCATCGATGTCAACTTTTTCCTGTGCCTGGCGCTGTTCCTTCTGTTCGCCATCGCGGCGCTCACCAGCGGAGAGATCCGCCGCTCCATGCACAAAGCTCCTACCACCGCCCGCGCCGGATTGAAGCGCTTCCATTCCCGGCTGGCGATATTGGCGGTGTGGATCGCCCTGGGAATCCTGACTCTCACGGCGGGCATGTTTTTCCTCTTGCCCCGCACCGCCGACGCAGCCCTTTCCACGCTGATCTCCCACCACATCCGCGTCCCCGGCTTCTCCGATCACGTCACCCTCGGTGAAATCGGAGAATTCAAGAACAGTTCGCGGCCGGTCCTGCATATCGCCATCTACGGCAACCAGCCCATGGGGTCGGCCAAGTGGCGCGGGGACGTACTCACCGATTTCGACGGCCGGGCGTGGTCCCGGTCCGCTCCCGGGGACAATTACCTTACGGTGAACGGCGGCCACATCTCTCTCGGCTACCGCCCCGGCCTGCAACGCAGTTACCGGGTTGAGTTTACGGACCTGGAATCGCGCACGTTGTTTTTCGCCGGGGCTCCGGAAACCGTCGAGGAACTGCCCGACGGAACCCGCGTGGAATCCGAATCCGGCTGCTTTCGTCTGCGCCAGCCGCCCGCCTCGGGCTTCCGCTACGACGTCTTGAGCGTCCTCGAAGAGCCGCCGGAAACCACGCCGCCGCTCAATCCTCCGCCCATACTGGACCTGCTACACAGAGAGCGGTATCTGCAACTGCCCCCTACCGATCCGCGCATCCCCTTGCTGGCGAAGTCCATGACCGCCGGCGCCCCCAGCGACCTGGGCCGCGCCCGCGCACTCGAACAGGGCTTGCGCCATGACTACGGCTACACCCTGGAGCTTCCCCAACGGGAATCCAAAGATCCTCTGGCCGACTTCCTCTTTACGCGGCGGAAGGGCCACTGCGAGTATTTCGCAGCGGCCATGGCGGTGATGCTGCGCACCCTGAACATCCCCGCGCGCCTGGCCACGGGATTTCAAAACGGCGTCTACAATCCCATTTCCGATCTCTGGCTGGTGCGCGCTTCCGACGCCCACAGTTGGGTGGAAGCCTGGATCCCCGGCCACGGCTGGACCACTTTCGACCCCACGCCGCCCGATCTGTCATCCCACTCTTTCACCCTGCTCTCCAAGGCCGGCCTATACCTGGACGCCGCGGAGACCTTCTGGCAGCAGTGGGTGGTGGGCTACGATCCCAATCACCAGGGCACCCTGGCCGATCGCATTGAACAGACTGCCAGACGTCTGGGGATCGGCTGGTTCGACTCGCTTTCCGGCGTGGAGGCGCGGTGGGCCGGGCGGGCCAAAGCCTGGATCCGGCGGTTCGGGGCGGGTGCGGCCGTGGGGCTGCTGGTGGCGTATTGGCTGTGGTCCAGCGGTCCGCGGCTGTGGCACACGCTGCGGATGCGCCGGCGGGTGGAGCGCGCGCGCCGCGGGCAGGCCAGCGTGGCGGACGCCACTCTGCTCTACGAGCGTATGCTTCAGGTCCTCAGGCGGCAGGGATATCAGAAACCGGCCTGGTTCACACCGGTGGAATTCGCGCACTCGTTGCGGGCCACGCCGCTCGGGCGCACGGTGGAGGAATTCACCAGCGCCTACAACGCTCTACGCTTTGGGGGACGCACCGACCGGGCGCCGCGGCTGTCCACTCTGCTGGATGAACTGGAGCGGTCCGGGCGGCGGCCGTAGGGCGGACGCCGCATAGTAGTCGACCAGACGGTGTCCTGCCCCCAGCGCGGCGAACCTGGGTATTGGCACACGCCGCGGTGACGCGTCGGGCCCGCTGAGTCTCCGAACTCCCTATGTCGCCCCGCAATTTCGGAACTCCTGACGTCGTGGAATTTGGGATGAGCCCGATCCGGGGGTGGGGCAGGCGGTGCTCGCCTGCCCCACCTCGGAGTCTCATCGTAAATTCCACGAGATGGGATTGCGGTCGGGATCGAACGGCGCGCCCGCTGTCGAAGAGACTTTGATGAGCCTGCCGGACCGTGACATAGACCACGGAGCCGCATTGTTCGCCCGGCTTTTCGGGGCCAGCGATCATCAAGCGGATGCCGTCCAATGATGGCCAGCCGGAAGGGTCCGGCCGCCGCGGTAGATCCCACGTGCTTGCCGAATCAGCCGCGCGGTTCGGTGCCTGCGAGATGGCGCAACAAGTAACAGCACGCGGCCACCAGGTCGGCGTTGGACTCCTGGATTCGCATGGATTCGAGCGCGCTGTCGAAAACCTCGCGGCGCTCCTCGTCGAGCGTCGCCGCCGGCGAGCATCTACCCCCAAAGAAATACTCGGGTTCAAGCGGCGGTGAATCGGTCGTCAAGCCCATCGGAATCGGCCTCCAACATCGCTTATCGGACAAGTTCGAGCGGGTATGAATGAGCGCGGCCTAATACTCTTCGGGGAACGCGCCGATAAGGAGCCTGAAGGTTTCATGATCCGGCTAACGCGCCTCAATCACGCGCCCTTGGTTCTGAACTCGGACCTAATCGAGCACATTGATGTCACACCGGACACGGTGATCACGCTGACCACCGGGCAGATCCTGCGCGTTCGCGAGACTGCCGAAGAGGTGATCGAGCGCATCGTGGATTTTCGGCGGAGGATATTTCTGGCGCCGGAAGAACCCTCCGTGACCACACAGTTGCCCGAGGAACTGGACTGATACCCCATGGCTGACGCCCGTCCGCAATCCCCCCCAAAGACCGCCACGGCGGCTCCCAAACGGCCAGGCATGAAGCCGGATATAGCCACGCTCGCTGGAATTGCCGTGGCGCTCGCCGGCATTCTTGGCGGCCTGCTTTTGGAAAAGGGCAGCATTCAGGACGTGGCGCAGGCCACGGCCGCCATGATCGTGATGGGAGGCACTTTGGGCGCCGTGCTGGTGACCACGCCGATGGCGGTGTTTATGCGGGCATGCAAAGGGCTGGGCAGCGCGTTCCTGGATCGGGGCAATTCCACCCCCGAGACCGTCGATGCGCTGATCTACTACGCCACCAAGGCGCGCAAGAACGGCATCGTGAGTCTGGAAAGGGATGCCGCCGCGGTTGCCGACCCGTTCATGCGCAAGGCTTTGAACCTGGCAGTCGATGGCACCGACCTGCAGGAACTGCGCAAGATGATGGAACTGGATATCGCTCTCGGTGAGTTGGCGAGCGACGCCGAGGCCAAGGTTTGGGAGGCCGCCGGGGGATACGCACCCACCATCGGCATTATCGGCGCGGTGATGGGGCTCATCCAGGTGATGAAGAACCTGGAAGACATCAAGGCCGTCGGTCACGGTATCGCGGTAGCCTTCGTGGCTACGGTGTACGGAGTAGCGTCGGCGAACATCTTTTTTCTGCCGGTGGCCAACAAGCTGAAGGGGCGCTCGCGGGCGGCGGCGCTCCTCAAAGAGCTGATCCTGGAAGGCGTGGTGGGCATTGTGGAAGGGCTGAACCCCACCCTGATTCGCATGAAACTGGAGGCTTACGACCAGGCTTCCGCAAAACCCGCCAAGGCCAAGGCCGTCAACGCCACGAGTCCCGCCGCCAAACCGGCGCCGGGCGAAAGCTAGAGCTGCCCGGATGCCACGCAAACCGAACACATCGCCGGAAAACCACGACCGCTGGCTGGTGTCTTACGCCGATTTCATCACCCTGCTATTCGCCTTCTTCGTGGTGATGTTCGCTTCCACGCAGTCCGACAAGATCAAAGCCAAAGCGGTCTCCGAATCGGTCAAAGATGCCCTGGAACACGGGCAACTCAGCAGCGCCCTCGCCACCGCTCTGGGCCGCGGCAAGCATGAAAACAGCAAGCCGCCCGCGAATCCCGAACGCGTCAAGCAATCCGATAACCTGCCGCCGCAGACCGCGCCACCGTCGAGGCCCCCGCCCGCCGATTTGACGAAGTCTCTGGCCTCGCTCCAGCACGGTTTGGATGCGGAACTGAAAAGCGGCAAGATCGGGCTGAAACTGGAGGGCCGCGGCTTGGTGATCAACCTTCGGGAGGCCACTTTCTTTGCGTCCGGGGACGACGCCGTGGCGCCGGGCAGCGAGCCGATTCTGGCTAAGATCGCCGCCGAGATTCAGGGATTTGGCAACCCCGTGAGACTGGAGGGCCACACCGATTCCAGGCCTATCCACAATTCGCGGTTTCGTAGCAATTGGGAACTATCGGTGGCGCGCAGCATTGCCATGCTGGAGTTGCTGCGGCAGAAGTTCGGAATCGCGACGGATCGGCTGTCGGTCGCCGGCTATGCGGAAAACGCGCCCGTCGACAACAATGACACCGAAGAAGGGCGCGGGCGTAACCGGCGCGTCGACCTGGTGATTCTGTCGGCCGAAGCGGTGAAATCCGAGCCCGGGGCTGACGGACATTAGGGCGACCGGCCTCATTTCACTGGATCGTTCTTACAACCTCTTCAACAAGAGAGAAGACTGCCGGGAAGGCGCCGGATCGTACTGTCTGGTCACGTGAATCGCGTCGAGCCGGTTTTGGGCCTGTGCCCGTGCACACAATACGACCCGTTGGGCCCAGTCCAGGAATTCCCGCGCTTCGGCCATGCGAGCTGGCGAGCACGTGCCGCAGCCGATCTCTTCCCGCATGCCGGCAGCGTAAGCCTCCCAGAGGCGCACGACGGCCGGCCACTCTCCCGAGACCACGGCTTTTCGGAGTTCGTCGGTGCGCCCGGTGTTCATGGTTACTCGTTGGCGTACATCAGGTCGGCGGTCTGCTGGGCCGCGAACATTTGGCTCATATAGGAATACTGTTGTTGCATGGAGGCGATTGCGGCGTCGGCCGTCGCCATCTGATTGGTGAGGTTGGTTTGCAGTTGGTCCACGGCGGCCTGCTTGGTGGCGATGGTGCTGCCGATGCTGGCGATCTGCGATTGGACAGATGCCTCGGTCGATTTGAGCAGCCCCGTATTGGGGTCTTCGATGTTGTCGATTGCGTTGGTGGCCGCCTGCAGAAAACCGCCCCCGGTCGCGGAGCCGAGGAAAGCTATTATGCCGGCAGAGTTGCTCAGGTCGGTAGACATCATGGTCAAGGGGCTGTAGGTGACCGTGCCATCGACGTTTAGCGAGAACCCCAGATCGGACATGCCGATGGATCCGGCGGACGAATTGTAATAGGTGGACATCGAGGCGAGCGCCTGGGAGAGGTTGTAGATGATACTTTCGCCTTGCAGGGGGCCGTTCGCCTGCCCGTACTGTTTGGCTAACTCGGCGACGGCGGCGTTGTAAGCATCCGCAAATCCGGAAAGGGCGGTGTTCAGGGTGGAAGCGGACTGCGTCACGGTGACGTCGGTGCTTCCCGTGCCGGTCAGGGTCAGGGTAGTGCCGGCGGCGATTGTAACCGTCTGGGAATCGCTCGAAACCGACACGCCCGAGTTGGCGATCTCGTATTGGGCCAGCGATCCTGGCGGTTTCCCCTGGGTCTGCAGGTCGAAGGGCGTGCTTCTGGTGAGTTGCGGACCGCCGGAACTGCCGGAAGTATCGGTCAGTTGGATGCGATAATCGGGCTGGCTGGCGGTGCCGGCGTCTACTACGGTGGCGGCTACCGTGCTCCCGGACAACGCGTTGATGGCGGCGGCCACGCTCTCGGCACTGTTATCGGTTGCGGTGAAAGTCTGCGTCGTGCCTCCCGAGGTGAGCGTGTATTGCGTCGGGTTGCCGGAAGGATCGGCCGTCGGATCCCAGGCCCAGGAAGTCTGGCTCACCGTGGCGCCCGCGGCAACCGGCGTCTCCTGCTGCTGGAGACTGCTTCCCGAAGAGTCCAGCAGATCCACGGTCGAGACTCCGGCAACGGTGCTTTGAAGTTGGATGCGCTCATCGGGACTGTCGCCGGTACCCACGTCCACCACGATGGCCTGCACCGGGTTACCGGACAACGCATTGATGGCGGCTGCCACGCTGGCGGCGCTATTATCCGTCGGAGTGATGGTGTAATCGGCGCCATCCACGGCCAGGGTATAAGTGGACGCGCTACCCGACGAGGCCCAGGTGGCGGCCGTCTGGCTGACGGCATAACCGGTGGTAGCGGCCCCCGCCGTTTGCAGGTTAGCGTTGGCAGGGGCCTGGATATCCAGTTCCATGGGCCCCAGCGTGGCGCTCTGCAGGGAGACGCGATAATCGGGGCTGGCGGCGGAACCCACATTGACTGCCGTAGCCTGAATCATGTTGCCGTACTGCGCATTGATGGTGGATGCCACTGTGGCGGCGCTGTTGTCCGAGGGGGTGAAGCTGTACGTGTTGCCGCCAACTACCAGATTATAGGGGGTGGTTTGCCCGGAGGGAGCGGCCGTGCCATTCCAGGTCGCGCTGGACAAGCTGGTGGCATAGGCTCCGATACTCGAGACGTCGATGGAATAGGCCCCCGGTGTCGCTCCGTCGCCGACGGTCACGCTAGCCACCGACGGGTCGGAGACCGTAGTACTCATTCCCGATCCGCTCAAGGCGTCCGAGATCGCCTGAATGGACGATTGCACCGCGGTGAAGTCCGTGTCGAGGGTGGTCAACTCGGTCGCCTGGTTGCTGAGCGTGGTTTGCTGACCGGTAAGCAGTTCAATAGGCAGGGAGGCGATGGACACGGCACGGCTGATCACATTTTGCAGGTCCCCGGAATAGGAACTCGTGCCCGTGAACATTCCGGTGCTGCTGCTGTTACTGCTGCTGGAACTGCTGGTGACCGGCGTGCTGGTCAGGCTGTTGGCGGTGGATAATGCGCTACTGACTGTCCCCATAAATAGACTCCTGGACCGATAGGATAATCGTCCGATCCGGCCCGAAGCTTTAGGCTGGCGGAGCGCCCGACGGATCTTAGCCTACCTTTTTCGAGTAAATCTTTGCCGTGGAATGGGTTGGCGTTCATTGCGACCGATATTGTAGTCATGTAGAAATTCAGATTAACCTTGTATTTAGCTGTATAATA
>Ga0182030_10017930_pt1 | contig 13624 bp, 8 predicted proteins | sample 812S3MmetaG_FD_121299 | JGI IMG/M metagenome (GOLD analysis project Ga0182030, IMG submission 121299) | Permafrost microbial communities from Stordalen Mire, Sweden - 812S3M metaG (Illumina Assembly) | ecosystem: Environmental > Terrestrial > Soil > Wetlands > Permafrost | place: Sweden... | reverse complement strand
CGCAAACGCAGCCCCAGACACAATTATATGGCAACAGCAAGAAAGGATTGCGTCCACGAGCACGGGAATTGACACCTTTTTGCGGGATCTTGAAAGTGGGTGGTATGGGTGTACAATCTGGATGGGAGGAAGAGGACGATGATGTGCCGGCGCTCAGTCAGGGAAGTACGGTTTCGAATGATACGATTGATTGCCCGGCGACCCCGGCGTCGGATCGTAAACGTAGGTTTGATCATGAGGATGAGGATGAATTGGGCAATGTGCAGGACAGGGTTACGATTTTGGGGGCGGAGTTTGGAGGTCGGGTTATGGCTGTACCGAGGCGGAAGAGTAAGGTTGTCGGAATGCAGAAGGAGAATCTGGATATTGATGGAGATATTGATTTTGGAGAGGCGGAGTTCTTGGACTTTGGGTTTATGGGCGAGAAGGAGGTTGAGATGGGCGGTGTTTGAGTGTGTGAAGTTTGAGTATACGTTGATGATAATGGGATGGGGTAGGGTAGAGTGGTTGGGTATGGTGGTTGAGATTAGGATTACACTATTTTGATTGGGACTGGAGTTTGGGAGGAGCTTATTGTGCTTGTATTATGAATTTGCAGCATCGAGCATCTTTGCGGTCGGGATACCCGGGGATATTAAGCTAGGGTGTTACTGCCACGAATGGAATCATTCTGAAATACAAGCTTTCAGGTCGGCTTTGATAGGTGACGATACTGCTACAAGTCTGGTTACCGAGAAATGATACAGGCCAACGGTTTTGAATGGAATTCGACGGGAGCGGGAGGAAAACTGTATCTAGCATGGGTTTTATCACGTCCTGATTTAAGATATCTGGACCCGGGTTCCACATCGATAGGCTCCCAAGCTGGGATGTGATCATGGACTGGACCAACCCACTCTTTTGACTCCTTAGCCTCAGGATGCCTTCAGCTTGAGCATTCCCTTTCCTCAATACGAGACTCACAAATCACTGAGTTGAGGCGCTACTCACTCTTGCCTCACCCTCTGCTCAGATTACTCAGTCACGTTTCTACTCTCCCTTCTATTAACCAAATATAATTTGCTTACTATTCAACTCTGCCGTGCAAAACTTGCTAACTTTACGCGACTATGGACCAAGTCGGCCCCTAGGGAGCCCAAACAAGACCCATCCAAAAATACATCCTTTAATCTCTCAAGTCAGGGTTTCTCGCAACATGGCATTGTCTCGCGCTGCCTCCTAAATCTTTGCTCTTTCGTATTGTAGAGGGGGAGGATCGAGTCTAACGTATCGCGATAGCACTTATAGGAATCAAACAAAACAACTACGGCTATTTACCAGATACAGCTTGTTTTTTTTTTAAACTTTTTACTCAATCCAGCTATATATAATATTTCCACCTTTGCTACTATAGTAAATAGCTTTACATGCATTTAGTAGGCTTATCCCTTCTTATGGGGCTGTTTCCTATTAATAAAACGCGTAAAGGCCTTTGCGGCGGTGAGGGCGGCATAAGCCCCTTCTAATTAGTAAATGCTGAGGCCTAAACTGAGGCCTAAATACAAGTATACTAAGGCAAGCGCAACAGCTTGACTTCTCTGAAACCAGGAGACTTTGGCATAAGAATTAAACATTAAAGGTGCACATGATGTGAAATAAGCGGACCAATACGGTAGCTCTGTGCACGCACAGCCATACTCTGTAAATTTTGACTCTCAGGGATGGCCCTTCAGACACAGTGCAGGCGGAAGCACTTACATATTTCAGATTCAAATCATCAGAAGCTATGTCTACCGTGGCAAGTGAATCATCAGAGGGTACATCAGGTATAACGCTGGTTGGTTTCGGGAAATGCGGGACAAGCTATCAGTCCGCTACTCCAGTTGACACGAGTGGGTCAGAGGAACAATGTAATCTCCTCTCGTTCCTCGCATTGGCACAACATCTTGAAGTCGACCTTCTGCCAATTACCTGGCAACCTTTCCTTGAGAGGGTTGGCTTAGGAGGCACAGCTGAGTTACGGCAATCCCTCATCAACCTTCAGCTGAGCCTTGCGTTCAAACGGGTCAAGGATTCGGAGCTAGCCATGCTAAAAGATGGAATCATCTTCCGGAGACTCATGGCAGAAGTTTCAGTGCTGGGTCATTCGGCGATTAAAAGCCACGCAAACATAGTTCCGCTGCTGGGGCTGTGTTGGCATGTGATCAAATGCCAGTCGACGTGGAAAATATGGCCTGTTCTAGTGTTCGAAAAGACGCCTTTTGGGAACTTGAAGGAATTCATACTATCAAAACCTGCCCAGAAACTTGGCTTCGACGAAAAGGTGCATCTTTGTGCTGGGGTTGCGACGGCAATCCGAGATATGCATGCATCTAGTAAGTTCACTTTACAAGGCACTTGGAGTATAAATGATGCTGAAACTTGCAAGATATTATTCACGGAGACATAAAACCAGAAAATATTCTCGTAGTCAAAAATAACGTAGGGCAATATTATGCTCAAGTCACGGACTTCGGATATTCGACTGTATGGAGGAAATCAGGCCGCATCAATCTGCCATCGTCGCCTGGATGGACTGCTCCCGAGTATCCCCGTCATGGGGGCTATCTTTTTCCAGAAGCCGTTCAGATGGATGTATTCTCATTTGGTCTAGTCTGCTTGTGGCTCCTATTCTTTCCTTCCGAGAACGAGGTCCCTGAAGTATGTCAGGAAGCATTGCCAGGCGTGTTAGAAGACATGGCTAGAGAACATCCAAGAACTTCTAATAATTTAATAAAAGTGATGAAGATGAGTCTGCAGCGCGGTTTTGTAGCGCGAGCTAAAGACTTTATTGAGATATGTCAGCTACTTGGGTTGCCGAAGTATGTTCAGCTCAAGTACACGATTCGTTCTAATCTCTTCAATACAGTGCACCTGCCCCGCTTTTGCAAAATAATATCTCCGAGGAGATTCTGTATCGCCCGAAGTTCTCGGTATGTAAACATTTTGATGTTTGAAGTCCACGATCGATAAATTAATACCGTCACAGATCACCAATTCTATATCTCAGCTATATCGCTTGGATTTTCGAGTCAGAATAGCTATTTTCAACAACTTAGCCATGGAAATAAAGAAAGGAGCTATCGCGACGGACCAAAAGCAGGAATTCGAGATCCAGCTAGCCTTGTGCTATACTTTTGGATTTGGTGTTGATGCATGTCCTGACCAGGCGCAATCGCTCCTTGCTTCCAACACTCAAAAGAGAAGTATCGCCGAGGAGGAAATCAATATGATCAAAGAGTCAGGCTATAATTGGCGTTCTCCTATTAGCAAAGTGACAGGCACAAACTCGATATTAGCTATCGACTTCAAGCATTACTATCGAGAACAAGGGGTCTTGGAAAATGCAGAAGCCAATTATCGCAGAGAGATTGCAAACCTCTCTAGTATTTTGGGGCTCGATCATATTATATTGTTAGATTTGAGGTCAGATTTATCTTCCCTACTTCGCGAGCAGGCGAAATGGGAAGAGACCGAGAAGCTCGATATCGATATTTTGGAGAGAAGCCGGAAGGTGCTGGGAAACCATAGCGCGAGTACTTTCAATAAATCGTCAGCTTTAGCGGCAACGTACTGGGGGCAGGGGCAGTGGGGAAAGGCAGAGTCTCTCTTTTTGGAGATGATTGATAGGAGCGAGAAATTGTGGGGTGCTGAGCATAGGGGAACAATTGTCGCCAAGAGTAATCTAGCATCAACATTTCGAGAGCAAGGCAAGCTGGAACACGCAGAGAAGATCGGAGCCGAGGTTTACAAGACTTGTAAGGATAAATTGGGACGGAAGCATCCTGAAACCATTACGGCAATGAGCAATCTTGCCTCTACATGCCGTCGTCAAGGAGACCATGAGCGAGCGGAGTATTATGATACCAAAGTACTTAAATCGAGAAGAAAAATACTGGGGCTAAAGCATCCAGATACTTTACTTGCCATGAGTCACTCAGCACTGACTTATTCCGAGCAAGGTAGTTGGTGGAGGGCCATCGAGCTGGAAGAAGTGGTTATGAACCGCAATATCGAGATTTTAGGGAGAGAGCATCCCATTACATTGACCAGTATGGGAAACTTAGGCCTCTTTCTGATGAGAGTGGGGCGATGGAAGGAAGCAGAAGTGATAATATCCAGTACGATTGAGGCCAAAAGCAGGATCATGGGTCCTGATCACCCTAATGTCTTGACAACCAAGGTCAACCTAGCGTCGATCTACATGCAGCAAAAACGTCTTCAGGAAAGCGAGGAAATGCATAAAGAAGTCTTAGCTACGAGGCTAAGAATATTACCAGCCGAGCACCCCGATATTTTGGTGAGCTTGCATAATGTTGCGGATGTGCTGGCGAGGCAAAGGCGAGGGAAGGAGGCGTATGATATAATTGTCGATCTCTATGAGACGGAACTGAGGGTCCTGGGGCCCAGTCATCCAACCACCCGTGCTTCATATAATAATTTGCAGGAAGTACTGCTTTCTATGAAGAAATATCCGTAGTCATTATTAATGGGAAGCTGTAGCCCAGTCCTGAACATTCCATTTCTTGATCCAACACGCGTGGAGGTTACGCATCATCCTCAGTTCATTTCCATTGAAACACTCTAATGCACTCGTCACTTAGATAGCCAGAAAATGTACAATAAAGTCAACAAAGTTCCAGCCAGTGTCATAACGATGTAAAACCAGAATTCTTTAGCAAAGGCAAAGTGCGTACTCTGCGCCATTTCGCCAGCAGTTCTGAGCCGCACAAGATTTGAACTAGAAATTGTGTGAAAATTTCAGCTATATCCCTGCATATAATTTCATTCTAAAGAAAGCATCCAATACCGCTATCAAACTCGCAGGAAGATAAAAGACTGCAAGCGTTGTGAAAGCCATTAAGGACTTTGAGTCCACCACTAATTCCTTGGTAATTGTTGCAGTAACACTTGGCTTTCGTTGCTCAAATCAGATGTAATCTTCGCCAAGAACTGATTGTTGTTTCGTATAGTTTCGTCGTGGCGATGCTCGAAAATATGTTTTAGCTTCCAGGATATATTAACACAGGAACATGTAGCAAGTCGAATACCAACTCACCGTAGTGGAAACCCAACTGGCCTTTTCAAGTATCGAGGTGACTGTGTGAATATGTGCTTTTAAATCCAGGATATACAGGTGCAGCTCCAAAGCAATTTGTGGGCCGAGTCTACCTTTTTGAGCCACTGCTAAGGATCTGTAGCAGTCAGCAAAAGGATACATTGTGATGAATAGATAAATTCAAAACAACTTGTCGAATTTCCTCCTCTGAAACTGGATATACTGTGCCCAATTCCTCGCAAGGGCGATGAAAATAAGTATATGAGACTCCAGTATGTCTTGTGGGAAAGTGAGGCATTGACCAGCACCTTCAGGCTGATCCAAAGTGATGAATGCCTTCAAACGTTGCAAAACATGAGTAGATCGCTGGATTAAAATCCGCCGGCACTCATGCTTGGTACAGTCCAGCTGCTGGTAAACACCCATTTGGCGCAGAGACCATGAATCTCCCTCGGCTCTATCGTGTTTAGTTTATTGTAACAATACTCTTTGGCTGGTCTGTCAGTTACTTTAACAGTTCTGAAAACTCTCTAGACATTGCGGACAAGCATGCCAGTAATATTTGACTCCAAGGGCGTGTGTCAGCGATACCCGTTTTGGAAATAATCATCATCACTGTTTTTGTACCCAGATTCCTGAACGATATCAAAATACGATGCGAATAGCTTATTTCGTGACAAATTCTCATGGAATACATCGGCAGCTCTCAATAGGCGGCACCATGAGTTTTCTTGTTTTATAATGCTACTAATGCATCAGGGATGTCTATGACAAGTTTAAAACTTACTAAAACAGGTGTGTCTTAAGAAGGTTGAAAGCCTACAATCCCCGTGAACCCAGCTACTGGTAACAGACATCGAACTTACGATGATTAGGCATATCTTGGAATCTTCCCTTTATATTGAATTCCGCTAGGCCTGATTCTCGTGTCAGCTCTGACACGGCGGCTTGTCATAAAATTCGACTTCTAGGCCAAGACAGGAGTCTCGAAATACTATTATCTTGTTGAGCTGTACTAGGATTTGGTTTAAATAGTCGGGACGAGGCCTCTTGGAACTTTCCGTAACGGAAGCTGACATCGTTCATACGAGAAAATTGTCCTCGGTCCACTGATGGGGTTCTGGATTGCGACTGCGACTTGGGTGACATGGCCGTGTGCTTCACCGCAAGTAGGGGGTGTCTGACAGGATAGTTGTATTTGGAGGGAAAATCTGAGATCCGAATTTGGGAAAGAGAAGACAGTGAAGAAGATGTACCTTCAGATTCCTTAACCTATATGAAAGTAGGTGTTGGTAGTTTAATCTTCAGGCTATCGGGCGGTTGGGCAAGAATAAGCGTGGAACAAACCCCCCTGTATCACACCTAATTGGCCACATGTTATGGATTGACCCGCTATCCTCGACTCCAAGAACGCGCGCCTGTAGCTGACAACACCCGGCACACGGGATAATGGTCCTTGGCAGACAGCTTTTACTCTGAGAACCCACAAATATGCCGTGCTTGAAGTATGTCTCGCTTAGCGCAACAACCGGCATGACGACTGACTGGACAATTCCACGCCACGTCGAAGTTCAATTTATCCGAGCCCCCCATCAGAAAATGCCCCCCCAGATGTTCAGCTCATGACATAGTAATATAGATGGAGCTCTAAATGGGGGTTTCCCCACAAACTCACAAATACAACGGGTATTCGTTATACAAATATACCTACTACACTTCACCAGAGAACTCTTCAACAAACCCACCAGGTCCTTCTTACTGTACACATGGTATTCCTAAATCCTTCAACTCCATGGGATGCTAATATTTTTCCAGAGGCAAAAATGATAAGCCAAACCCTTGACGTAAGATACGTCGACAAACAAAAGTTGAACAATCTCCTCAAGGAACTGTTTGGCACAAATTTTGAGGTCGAAGTAGGTTCCAATATTGATCCCAGCTGAAAATAGAGCATCCAAGCTGACAGCCCCAGGATACTGGCTCAAATTTGGTGTTGTCTGTACCGCAAAGGTTGACAGATGTGGGACCTTCACTCTTTCGATGCCGAGCCTGACTGATAGACATCAGAGCCAGATCGAGTCCGTGAGAAGCAATGCGTCGAAATAAACTTTTGGTATATTTAGAAGGTCTTTGATGGCTCGTCTAGTTATGATGAGAGAAATTTATTTTTGCATGAGGGTTAAATCTAAGATGGAGTAATCCAAATTCTGCCTTGGATTTTCAGAAGGGTGAACAAAATGGACTTCAAGTGCCATCAAACAATGCATCCAGAAAGAGGCCCAAGCACTAATCGCTGAAAGTCTAGTGCTCCTGATATGTCCATTCCCTCTTTTCCGTCAGTCCCGTTCTACTGTAAGCATGCTAGAGTCACATCCCTATAAATTGAACCCATCGATTGTCCCAATTGCGGCACGCGACGAGTGATCAATCTCTGACTGAACTCAGTGTATTCAATTCCTTTCCAGCCCTTCCCGTTTGTCATTTCTGAAATAGACAACCACAGACCAATCTCGAGGAAAAGGATCCCTAGGCCATAGTAATCAAATTCAGGCCGGAATCGAGTTCCCCGGTACTTTCGGTAGTCCGGATGCTGATAGACCTGGTACTCTTCTGGAGGACCTTCTGTGAATGCAAGCTTATCATCTTGACGACTATGCACAAAGCCAACCAGATAAGGCGAATTCATGAATTCGGAGGGTTTTTCTTCGTCTGACGCAAAGAACACGACGTTTGAGGATGAAAGGCCTTTGTGGAGCCATTTCAGCTTGTGGAATTGAAAGATAGATGTTGACAAAAGGTATGCAATTTTGAATCTTGTTCCAAGGAGTGGTCTCTGCTCTGGCTTGTTAAGAGAGTCCCGAAGTGTTTTAATGGTCGCTTCGGAACCTCCCTGCGTGGTGCGCGGGAAGTTAAATACTAGACCGAAAGCATGGATCTCAGGTGAATGATAGAAACCGGCACAACGTAGAACTCTAAGGTAATCAGGGTCCTCAATAGAGCAAAGCCGTTTAGTGATTCCACTGATGCGCTGTAAAAGCTCTTCTCCATTTTGATCCCAGTGTTCCCCATACTCTTTCCATTCCACAAGGACTTGCTGTCCCATATTAGAAGCTTCATTAGGAATATACCCAACTATTTTCTGGCCAGGATTAGTGGCAAGCAGAATTGGTCTCGTTGACATTTCCGAGTAATCCTGAACGGATTTATCATTTGTGAGCAGTATCATTCGCCTTATTGCAGCTAGCATTCCGAGTCTTCGATCGATAGATAAATCTTGAAGTCCATAATCGTGGACACCCTTGAGCTAGGTACCATCCTTTGAGCTTAGAATTCCCAGTTCAAGGTATGTATCTGCATCTTTCCTCAAGTCAAGTGGGAGCTGGGAGAGCAAACGGGTGATGAGATGCCGAAGTGGCAAGAAGATGTTGGATCTGGGTGACTGATCAGAAGATAACGCATCATCTAGAATAGTGTTCATCTCATGCATGAGATTTATGATCTCTGTAAATGACTTTACGAGGGGTGTGGATGATGGGGCAACATCGGTCAGCTCGTCCGAATCATCGATGAGCTGAAGGGAGCGTTGCCAACTGAGAAGCCTCATCTCCTGTAGGAAAGCCTCGACATAAGTAGGCGTACTCCGGCACCGAACACGATGTAATTTCTGTGCAACTTTATGTGCTTCTATAGATATCGCTATGAAACAGATCCTAGATTCGACCTCGGGAGCACGGGGTCGGTCCGCGGGAGCCATTGAAAGCATGTCTCTTGCTAGTCGAATCAACATGCTGCATGCCGTCAAGTCAAGTGGTGGGCTAGCTTCTGAATATATTTGCTCCAGGTTTGATAACCACCCAGAGACATTGGGGTTTGGATTTCGTTTTCCACGATGGAAGTGAAAGTATATCCAGCTTTCTAATTTGAACTTTCTCGCTTGTTTAAAAGCCGATACGCCGGCAGATCCACAGATGAGATAGGTTATAAACTCAGCAACTATGCAACCAAATGACCAGATATCGCTTGAACGGCGAACAATGTGATTTTCGAAATTTCCGTCGAGATCATGGCATTCTGGCGCCAAGTAGTAATCCTCCCCCATTTTGAAAGGCGTTCCAGATGTTTGACTTTGATCTTTGAACCTAGATAGTCCAAAGTCTGCGAGGACAAAGCTGGTTTTAGTGACGAGGATATTCTTCGGTTTAATGTCATGATGCAAACCAATTTTTTGCATCGCAATGTTTTTTGCGGTGAAGTCATGGACAGCGGAAAGTGCCGAAGAGAGTTTTGCGAAAGCCACTACTAGAGATTCATTTGAGGACAACGACGATGGGCGTGGACTAGAGAAAAGCTGCTCAAGATTTCCAAAATCAGCTTTTGGAAAAAGGAGATTGTGCTTTTTCTTGTATGTGTATGAACCTAGAAGCTCAATAATATTTGGGTGCTTCAAGTGCTTGAGAATTGAAAGATTCTCAAGTTCGAGTTCGAAGTCTGGTCCAGTCCTTTTGAACTCTTTTCGGACCAACTATTTATTGTTCAGCATACTCCCACACAAAATTGGCGACCGTAGGATCTCACTGCATCTGGTTGAGTCCCGTCGAATGAGCAATACCCTTCGTAAACTTTGATCTCGTAGATGGTACCGAACCCTCCATCCCCAATCTCTTTCTCTTCTACAATTGGGAGTATGATCTTGTCTGCGAGGGCTCGGGCAACAACTTTCCCAGAGAAGACTGGTGTAATAAATTCCCATTGTTTGTCGAAGAGGCTCCTGATCTTGTAATTCGCTGTTTTCGAAGGGAAAATCTTCGCAAATTGCTCGAGCGAAAAGGGAAGTTTTTGATCCATTGGAGAAACCTGCAGTTGATCTTGCGTCATGAAATTGATTATCATTTCAGCCTCGCCAGAGATAACCAAGAGGGCAAATATCTTTCTCAAGCTGGAAAGAACCTCTGTGACAGCCTCAGGCATATGCTGGAGCGCAATCCTACACTCTGGAAGCACATTTTTTAACAATCCTGGGGTCATAAGACTATGTAATGGTTCTTGCGGAATAAAGTACTTGTCGCCCTCGCAATTAGGGGTACGCAGCTCCTCAATCGCGACCCGAAGATCGTTGAGATAAGACATTGTAAAGTAAAAGCATATTGAGCCACGCTGGGCCAGTAAAAATTCAAAAGTACCAAAAATCACCCCCACGTGAGAAAGCCGAAGGTGTTGTTTGGTATATTAGTACAGCAAATGTGTTCCTCTAACGATAATCTTAGTCATAAATCGACAGCACTCGATTGGCTATTATTAAAGTCAGGCTTACCCAACAATATGCCGGTTAAATACTTTTAAGATTACATGCAGCCAAATCCGCCTCATCAGGGCTAACACGCGCCACGAGCTGCATACATGGCACAACAACAGGTCACGCAAATATTGAGATCACATAGGGGTTGGTAACCTGGCTGCGTGTCAGCATCGGTGAATAATACCAGTAGCATTATACGTACCGCTGAGCGCCCATACTCGTATGTGCAGCTACGTAGGTATCTTAATATCAACACCTCACAAGTACAACAAAAGCCAAAAGTGACATAAATGGCGAACCAAAACCAGCAACAAAGTCATAGATCTACCCATGGCCATGCCAATCCGTTTGTACCCCAGAGCCGTAATCCTGTTCGTGACGATTGGGACGACGTGAACCTCAGCGATGCCGAGATTGGGGAGTCCGCCAGCAATTTCGATGAGCCTGCAAAAGCAAAGTGGCCAGGTTACAACGAAGATTCTAGTGAAGAATCTGACGATGACGGGCAATCTCTAGCTTACTCCACTTTACCGCCTCAGCTTGTGTGGCCATCAAGACTTCTCGACGTGAATACTATGGTTTCCTACGAAAGAAAGAAGATAGGCGAGGACTTTAGCTACAATAACGTTCGAAATCCAAGATATAGCACTATATCTTACACCTGGGGACGCTACCAAGTCAAGGATGGTGACAAGAAAGGGATGTCGATTGCAGTTTCCGGTGTTGATTGGGATGTCCCGTCGATAATGATGAATCACTTCACCCCCGACATGTTACAGCATGTTCTCAAAATAGCCACCGAGGAGACCGGATGGGTTTGGCTCGACGTTGCCTGTATTGACCAGAGCAAAAAAACCCATCAAGTAGTTAAAGAACTTGGCAAACAATCAGCAATATTCTCCAAGGCAACCCGTCAGTACATTTGGCTTTCTGACCTCCTGCATGCCGAAATCAACCAGGCAGCAAAAGGAATGGAGAAAATGGCCACTAAATCCCACACTCAAATTCTTGAATACAATTCCGAGCAGCAGGGAGACATCATCCGTCTATTCGAAAGCTCCTGGTTCTCGTCTCTTTGGACACTTCAAGAAGCATACTTTTGCAAGAGTGCCACTATTCTCTCCCGAGAGGGCAAGACCATTGAAGTCTCAAACCTCGATAACGGGTCTGTCGAAGCCCTCACTCTCAATTGGCTCATTTCTGCGAGCAATGCGCTGGACTCAACTGTTGTTAAAAGACCACTCAGCCAAAGTATTGAAAGAGCAGGGATCTCTCGTCTAAAGGCCAGCAACCCAATGGTAGCCCTAAGAAGTTCAATTGACCGCGTTGCAACGATCGCAGAAGACCGCATCTACGGCATTATGCAAGTTTTCAATCTAGAGATAGTCAATATTACTAATTCATTTCCCAACCTGCAAGTAGATGAGCTGGAGATGATGCTGGCACAAGGGATTAACATGCACTCACCAGCGATTGGCCAGGGTTTCGTGCATCCTGTGGCGAGCCGAAATGAACGAGCAGCAACCAAAGGTTTTCAACCGCGGAGACGAGATGGGCGATCAACAAATAAAAGAGTTGGAGGCGTGGTGCCGGGCTTTGATTTTTCATTTCAAGTGCCCCTAACTTTGTACGATGCCGAAGAAGTAGAGTACGATAAGAAGGCACAGATCTCCTTCCATTCTTCCAGACCTCGGTTCCAGGGATATAAGTGGGACTTGGAGGACGTGGAGAAACAGTGGACCGCACAACATCCCGATATTCAACGGAACACCCTGTATATGTCGGTCTTCATGGACGAAGGAACCTTTATCACGAGGCAGTCGGCTTCGCAGATTCCAGTTCGAAACCTCGTTACTGGCGCCATGAGCGTGTGGCCTGAGGTCAATCTAATTTCTGTCTTGAGAGGCTTACTAGAGAGGTTTCCTGGTGAGCTGAAAGTGTTAGTGCTTGGTAAGCTTAGAAGTTCTTCAGAAACTGGATATATTGGGATGATCGTGGCACCAGGAGACTCAGGAGGGGTGTGGCGCCGCGTCGGAATTTGCTCATGGCCGCAGGAGACAGATAAGCTGCAAAAGTTTAGCTGCTCTTTGAGTACCAGGATCTTCTATGATAGAACTGAGGGTCACTTATATGGAAATGATGAATGAGTGAGATATAAACCAGTTTTGGGCAGGGCTTTCGGTGTGCTGAACTGATGATCTGTCTGATGTAAAGCAGGAAAGACTTTTTTATATTGTGATACAGGGGACTTCTCCACCCTTTGGAATAGAAAGCGCTATGTTCACAGCTCTCATCACGCCAAGGAAGTCCATTTAATGAGATTATCGTATTTAGACTTCATCTGAGTAATGTCATGAATCGCTCTGTCTTGAATGTGGCGGGTCAATTTTGCGAAGGAATAAGTCCCCCCCCAAAGTAGTCGGCCATCCCCCTGAAGTCGGCCGCCATTCACGCCAAAAAATGCCGATTTTTATATATTATAATTCTACAACTTAAATGTTGTCAAGGTTGTCGTGTCATAGGCATGGATGGAAGATGGCTGATATTGATGAACATCTTGATCTTGGCGGCTATCTTGTGTGAAGGATTTCATGAAAATGACAAGATCTTCAATTTATTAAGGAGCAAAGATACCCTTAAGATGCCATAGGATCTTATCTATTGTAGGGCATGTCTCACAATTAAAGATGCCTCATCGTCGCGGCTTAACGCGCTCACGAGGGCGGGGGCCACGTTGATAGACGTTGGCTAGGAATTGCCTCTTTGGGCTTAGCGCGACCATGGGTTTGTATTTAAATTCTAGCTTCCTGCGCATTTGGGCATCCATCGCTTCTTCTAATTAATTATTTGGCGATATTATTGTTTCATTTATACCCGGTCATTGTGATTGCGCATCTAATCCTTCGGGGCACTTGGTAATGTGCCGGTAGGGTAGCCTGTTGACTGCGCCTCATCACTGCCATCTTACCAAATACGAACTGAGTTATTTCGACCTCATACGAGAATATAGGGTTAAAAGAATATATATGAAGGAGGTCTCATCCTTGTGTGCTCATTATTCCCTCCAAGAAACAAGTCCAAGATGGCATCGCCTACCTTTAACATGAGCCTTATGGATGTCGCGGCTGAAACCGTCGCAAAGGTTCATGAAAGATGCAAAGCTGGTTCTGAAGAGGTCCAGGAGCTGGTTCGCGTTCTTTATGCCACGGGATCGATAATAAGCAATACCCAGGATCTTCTTGAGCAATGTG
>Ga0182030_10017929_pt1 | contig 13624 bp, 12 predicted proteins | sample 812S3MmetaG_FD_121299 | JGI IMG/M metagenome (GOLD analysis project Ga0182030, IMG submission 121299) | Permafrost microbial communities from Stordalen Mire, Sweden - 812S3M metaG (Illumina Assembly) | ecosystem: Environmental > Terrestrial > Soil > Wetlands > Permafrost | place: Sweden... | reverse complement strand
GCTTTGACGGGTTTCCCGGCAAGGAGCGAATCGAGGCCTTTTCTGCGAAGTCGAAGGTTGGGCGGGCAATGACCCAGGTTGCGAAGGTAGAGAACGTATGCTCCGATTGCTATTGCGATTGCCACCGGCAACGCAACAAGACGCGAGTTCCAGGGATGTTGATTAGCGAAATCAATTACAAGAAGTTCCACTTATCCCTCGTACCGGGATTGTAACTCGAAATGCGACGGTCACCATTGGGAATGATACGAACCGGAACAAGGAGCGCGGCTCTTCGTCGAGAGAGTTTTGTCGTCTCGTTCGGAGACTATCTGGCCGCACATCAATCCTGTTGGGCAATTGGTTGAACATAGTTCGCGGTAATTTCAGCGCATGATGAGCTTCCGCGGGGGCTAAAGCCCAGCGCGTCTTGCGGTTTTTTCGGCACGACTGAAGTCGTGCCCTGTTACAAAGCAACAGAGCATTGAACGGTGACGGTGCATTGATCTATCGAGGCAATCGCCGCAACAAGCTCGATGTTCGTCTCTCAACAACAAACGCCACTCCCGATGGGAGTGGCGTTTTCTGTTGGCGTTTGAATCCGGCTACTTTTTCTTTGCTGGTGCTTTTGACGAAAGGCGCTTGCCGACGGCGCTTGCATCTGCGCCTGGAGTCGGCGTTGTTTCTTCGTCTTTGGCGCCGAGGAACTTCACGCCTTCCAGGTTGTGCTCGCCCATGACGTGGAGGCGGAGGAAGTTTGTGGAGCCGGACTTGGTGCGGGTGCCGGCTACGATGGCGATGACTTCGCGGGGGCGTACGTAGCCGCCCTGCTCAAGCAAGCTCTCGGCCACATCGACAAGGGCCTCGGTCGAGCCCACCTTTGGGCAACGGATGGGGGTGGTGCCCCACAGCAGGTTCATGCGGTTGATGGTGACTTCGATGGGGCTGAGCGCGAAGATGGGCGCGGTGGGATGGTATTTCGAAAGCTGGCGGGCGGTTACGCCGGACTCGGTGAAGAGCGCAATGCCGCGCAGGTCGAGGTCGTCGGCGGCGTGGGCTGTGGCTTCGCAGATGGTCTCGGCGATGGAGAGGTGGGTGCCGCGCTCGCGGGGTGCGTCGTAGCTCTGCTCCTTGATGTGGCGCTCGGCGTCGGCCACGATGCGGGCCATCATGGAGACGGTCTGCACGGGGTACTTGCCTACCGCCGACTCGCCGGAGAGCATGACGGCGTCGGTGCCGTCATAGACGGCGTTGGCCACGTCGGAGACTTCGGCGCGGGTGGGGCGCGGGTTGTCGATCATCGACTCCAGCATTTGGGTAGCCGTGATGACGGGCTTGCGGAACTCGGCGGCGCGGCGGATGATGTGCTTCTGGATGGCGGGGACTTTCTCGGGCGGAACTTCGACGCCAAGGTCGCCGCGGGCCACCATGATGCCGTCGGCGACGGTGAGAATGGCGTCGAGATGCTCGATGGCCTGCGGCTTCTCGAGCTTGGCGATGATCCAGGTCTCGCCGCCGTAGGCTGAGACGCGATTGCGGACGAGGCGCACGTCTTCCGCGGTGCGGACGAAGGAAACCGCAATGGCATCGACACCGGCGCGCAGGGCGAATTCGAGATCCTGGCTGTCCTTTTCCGTGAGCGAGGGAACGCGGACGGCGATGCCGGGGAGATTGATGCCCTTGTTCTCGCCCAGCATGCCGCCGTTGATGATTTCGCAGACGACATCGTCGCCGTCGACTTCGTGGACGCGCAGTTCGATGAGGCCGTCGGAGAGCAGAATGCGTGAGCCTTGCTCAACGTTTTCTGCGAGGGTCTTAAACGTGGTGCCGACCAGCGAGGCGGTGCCGGGGACATCGCGCGGGGTGATGGTGAGGCGGCCGCCTTCCTTGAGCAGCACGGACTGGTGGTCCTTGAGCTTGGAGGTGCGAATCTTCGGTCCCTGCAGGTCGCCCAGGATACAGAGCGGCTTGCGCTCTTCGCGGCTGACCTTGCGGATCATCTGGATGAGCGCCGTTTTTTCTTCATGCGTCCCGTGCGAGAAATTGAGGCGGACCACATCGACGCCGGCGCGGACCAGTTCGCGGAAGACGGGCTCAGTGTTGGACGCGGGCCCGAGAGTCGCCACAATTTTGGCGCGGCGCTGCGATGGGGAGTCGGCGAGATTTAGTTCAAATGGCATGAGAGAAAGCTCCAGAAAATGCGGCTGATTTTGCGATGGTTTCAGTGGGTACGAAGCAGCTTTATTGTACACGGCAGCGGCGGTCGAGCCGGTTGATGAGCGAGGGACTGCAGGGCAATTGCATGGATCGATTTGTACGGCCTTGGTTTGATTTCGGGATTGATTTCGGACGCCCCCCGGGGCTCGAATCTCTGCTTTTGGCCTGTCCCCAGGGTTGCGCTTCGCTGCACCATGGGCTATTTTCGAGCGGTCCCTCCGGGACCAGGGCACGATTCAATACCGGACCGGGCAATTTGGGGGGGGCTGGATGCATGGCTCCAATTCGTGCGATTGCCCTGCGATGGACTGGACCGCTGTTTCCTCCATCATTCATCAGCCTACGTGCAATGCGCAGTGCGAGTTATCACTGACGTAGCGAAGGGCCATCGGGCGCGCCGGAAGGGGAAATCCGCTCCTGGCGTTCCCGAAACAGAGCGCCGTTCAGCTCCGCGCCCAGCAGCACGCTGACCGCGGTGAGATAGAGCCAGATCAGCGTGGCGATGCCGGCGCCAAACGAGCCGTAAAACATGGTGTAGTCGGCGATGCGCGTCACGTACCAACCGAAGAGCAGCGTGGAAGGAAACCAGATCACAGTCCCGGTAAACGCGCCAGGAGCCACACGGAGCCAGTGTTCCTTGCGTTTGGTGCCGAAGTGGTAAAGCGCGCTGAGCACGGCCATACCGGTGAGCAGCGCGGTGGACCAGCGGACCACCCGCCAGAATACGAGCACCACCAGGCGCAGCTCATGGGCGGAGTTTTCCACCATCCACGCTTCAATCAGGTGGCCGAAGACGACAACCAGCGTGGCCAGCGCCAGAGGCGCCAGCGCGATGCCCACCAGCAGCAGTGCCCGCACGCGACGCGCCCAGAAACCCCAGTCGTCGGGGAGTCGGTAGGCGCGGCGGAAGCCCTCCATCAGCGAGAGCATCATGCCGAGGCCGGCAAACAGGCTGAGCGTGCCGGCCGAGGTCATGACCTGTGCGGAATGGAAGCTGCGGCTGAGCACGTAGGACTGTAGCAGGTCCATCGAGTCGGCCGGCAGGATCTGCGCGAAGGCGCCGCGAATGGTGCCGATAAGGTCAGTTCCCTGTGGCACCTGTGCCAGCACCGTGGTGACCACCAGCATGGCGGGGAAGAGCATGAGCATGCCGGAGTACGCGGCTGCCTTGGCGATGTCGAAGACATCGTTGGCCAATGCGTTCATCGTGGCGCTGCGAAGATGGGTAAGAAACCTGAACATGCCGTCAATCGCCAGATTAGAGCATCTTCATCGATCTTTGCTACAAGCGTCTCAAATGATGCCGGGATTGTGCCGAGCAGTTGCTTGGATTGATGGATTTGGGTCTTGCTTCCTGCGGCGATGCGCAGACGCGCGAGGTGGCAACGATATATGATTTCGGAGCTATGATATTCGACCTTTCTCGGCGTTTGTTGGTTGCTCTTCTTCTGATTCCTGCAGTGCCTGCCGCATTCATTGCTGCAGCCCAGACCGCACCCCCGTCCAACGCACAACTGGCAGACAAAGACCTGAATGCGCGGGTGAATGAGCTGCTGAAGCAGATGACGCTGGAGGAGAAGATTGGCCAGCTGGTGCAGTTTTCGGCCGGGTTCGCGACGGGGCCGAACGCCTCCAATGTGAAGTACGACCAGCTGGTGGCCAAGGGGCGGGTGGGGTCGATGCTGAACGTGGTGGGCGCGGAAGCGACCAACCATTACCAGCACATCGCCATGGAGAAGGCGCGGCTGCACATCCCCATCCTGTTCGGGCTGGACGTGATTCACGGGCACCGCACCACCTTCCCGGTTCCGCTGGCGATTGCGGCGAGCTGGGACCCGGCGGCGGCGGAACTGGTGGCGCGGACGGGAGCCGTGGAGGCGCGGGCGGACGGCATTCCCTGGGTCTTCTCGCCGATGGTGGACATTGCCCGCGACCCGCGCTGGGGGCGCATTGTCGAGTCAAACGGCGAGGACCCATATCTGAGCTCGGCGCTGGCGCGGGCCTGGGTGAAGGGCTACCAGCAGGACGATCTGTCGAAGCCTGACTCGGCCGCGGTGAGCGTGAAGCATTTTGCCGCTTATGGGGCGGCGATTGCAGGCCGCGACTACAACGCCGCGGACATGAGCGAGATTACGCTGCGCCAGGTTTATCTGGAGCCATATCGCGCGGCGGTGGAGGCGGGCGCGGCGACGCTGATGAGTTCCTTCAACTCGCTGAATGGAATTCCTGCCAGCGCCGATCCGTTTACGCTGACCGACATTCTGCGCAAGGAGTGGGGCTTTGACGGCTTTGTGGTCTCCGACTGGGGCGCGGTTTCCGAGCTGATGAATCACTCCATTGGCGATGGGCCCACGGTGGCGCGCAAGGCGCTTGAAGCCGGCGTGGACATGGACATGGAAGGCGGGCTCTACGGTACGGTGATCGCCGACCAGGTGCGGGCCGGAAAAATTCCGGAGGCCGTTGTCGATGAGGCTGTGCGCCGCATCCTGCGCGTGAAGTTTGCGGTGGGGCTGTTCGACCATCCTTATACGACGGTGACGCCGGCTTATGACGCCACTCCGGAGCGCCGTGCCGTTGCGCGCAAGGTGGCCGACGAGACGCTGGTGCTGCTGAAGAACGATCCGGTGGAAGGCCTTGGCACGCTGTTGCCGTTGACCAGCAAAGCAAAAAAGGTGGCGCTCATCGGTCCGTTGGCGGACAACCAAAGGGAGTTGCTGGGCGCTTGGGCGGTTACGGGCGACCCTAAATATGTAGTGACCCTGCGGGCTGCGCTGCAGGAGCGGCTGGGCGACCGGCTGCTGTACGCGCAGGGCTGCGACCTGCTTACCGGCGAGGACGCCAGCGTGCTCAGGCACATCAACTTCCTGGGGCCGACGGGCGAGAACGCGCACGAGCCGGTTCCAGACGACGCAAAGACGATTACCGAAGCGGTGTCGACGGCGCAGCAGGCCGACGTGGCCATCCTGGCGCTGGGCGAACCGGCGAACTGGATGGAGGGCGAAGCTTCAAGCCGCACCACGCTTGGATTTACAGGCGTGCAGGAGCAGCTGTTGGAGGCGGTGGCGGCTACAGGCAAGCCGATTATTCTGGTGGTCGTGGCCGGGCGGCCGCTGGCGCTGAAGTGGGCAGGGGAGCACCTCCCGGCCATCGTGGAGGCGTGGAGTCCCGGCGTGGAGGGCGGCCACGCCATTGCCGACGTGCTCTTTGGCGATGTGAACCCTTCTGGAAAGCTGCCGGCGAGTTTGCCGCGCTCGGTGGGCCAGGAGCCGCTTTACTACGCGCAGCTGCCGACGGGCCGGCCGGCACATGGCGACTTGAGCCATTTGCCGCGGAACGCAGGGGAGAAGTTTGAATCGCGCTACATGGACGAAGAGAATTCCGCGCTTTTTCCGTTTGGCTGGGGCCTGAGCTATACGCGCTTCAGCTATGCGCAACCGACGGTGAGCCGCGGCGAGGTTCCGGTGGGCGAGGTGATTTCTTCGGGCAGCCAGCCGGTGGTGACGGTGGGCGTGGACGTGAAGAACACCGGCAGCGTGGCGGGAACAGAGGTGGTGCAACTTTACATTCGCAACACCGACGCCAGCGTGGAGCAGCCGGTTCGGGAGCTGAAGGGCTTTCAGCGGGTAACGCTGGCGCCGGGCGAACAGAAGCATGTGGCATTCCCGCTGGGGTTCAATGAGCTGAACTTTTATAACGCCGCAATCAAGCGCACCGTGGAGCCGACGACGTATAAGGTCTGGCTAGGCGGCAGCTCACTGGCTTCGGCGGAGACGAGTCTGACGGTGATTCCGTAGCGGCTTATCTTTCCCAGGTCTTTAAAGGGTGATTGCTTTGAAAGGGCACGGCTTCAGCCGTGCCGATGGCGGCCCAAGGCGAGTGTCGGCTTTAGCCGCCGCGGGAATGTCAGCGGGATCAATCAAATCCCCTCGGGGGCTAAAGCCCAAGGCTTTCGGTGGCTTTTGGCGGCACGGCTGAAGCCATGCCCTTTCAAAATCAGGAAGGATTTGGACCTCCCGAGCCTCGGCAGGCTGCTTGCTTCGTAGAAGAGGCTCCCTCGCACCCTGAACCGGTAATTGATCAGGTTGTCGGAAAGAAACGCATTTGCTGTAAGCTGTTGGCAGAAACAATATGGCTGCGAAACGCAAATCCAAGGGCGCCTACATGATCTCGTCGGTCGCCGAGATGTACGAGATTCATCCGCAGACGCTGCGCCTGTACGAGCGCGAGGGGCTGCTTAAGCCGTCGCGCACGGATGGGAACACGCGGCTGTACACGGACGAGGACCTGGAGCGGCTGGAGTTCATTCTCAACCTGGCGCGCGATCTGGGCGTGAACATCGCCGGGATCGGTATCATTCTGCAGATGCGGGAGCGGATGGAAGAGATGAACCGGCAGATGCAGAGCTTTGTGGAGTACGTGCGGACGGAGATGCTGACGCGCTTCCAGCAGAATGCGCCGGGAGCCGCGGGGGCGATTGTGCCGATACGGCGGCCGGCGGTAGTCGCGAAGGCGACGAAGAAGTAGCTCGTTCGGCGCGCCGGAAGCAGTGCACGATGGATGCCCTAGCCGGTTGTGGACTATACTGTGGAGTGAGGTCCACAGGATGGAAACTATTCAGATTGTTCTCGATCGCCAACTTCTGGACTCAACGGACAAAGCTGCCAAGCGATTGAAGCAGAATCGCTCGGCCTTGGTGCGCATGGCGCTCAACGACTACTTGAAACGGCTCGAAGCTCGCGTCCTGGAAGAGCGTGACCGGGCCGGTTATGCCCGAATTCCTGAGGATGTGGCAGAGGCGCGTATTTGGGAGTCGGAGGCGATGTGGCCGGCAGAATAGCGCGCGGTGAGGTGCGCCTCTACGCGTATCCCGGGCCCGACAAGCAGCGTCCGGTGCTGATCCTGACGCGGTCCGCGGCCCTTGATTATCTGTCGGCGATAACAATCGCCCCCATTACTTCGACGATCCGCGGAGTCCCGTCGGAGGTGGTCCTGACCGAAACCGACGGCATGAAGTCGCGCTGCGCGGTGAATCTGTTCAATGTGACCGCTGTCAACCGTGAGCGCATCGGTCGCCGCGTCGCGCAGTTGAGTACAGCCCGCATGAATGAGGTTTGCAAGGCGCTCCGTTTCGCAGTCGGTTGCGATTCGGTCGAGTAATCTTAAGAGCGCATGCTTTCTATTTTTTTCGCGTTGGGTTGTCTCGGCCTCCTCACGTCTACCGGTTTTACGGCCATCGTCCTCTGGGCAGTCCCCCGTTACTTGCGGGAGCGGCGGCTCGCGTTGGCTCAGTTGCCGGAGCGGCCGGATTTTACGCCCCCGCTGACACTGCTCAAGCCGTTGCATGGCGCGGAGCCGGGGCTCGAGGCTTACTTAGAGACGTTCTTCGAGCAGGACTATCCAGAGTATGAAGTTCTCTTTTGCACGCGGTCGCCCGACGATCCGGGGCTCGCGATTGCTCGCGCTGTTGCTGCGCGTCACCCGCAGATTGCGGCGAAGTTTCTGTCCACGCACGGCGAGCCCGACTACATTAATGCCAAGGCGGCTTCGATGGAGGTCATGGAGGCTGCAGCGGCTTACGACATCCTGGTGATCTCCGACAGCGATGTGCGCGTGACGCCGGATTATCTGCGCGCGGTGGCGCTGCCCTTCGCCGACGCGAAGGTGGGCGGGCTGACTTGCCCGTATCGTGGCGTGGCCGCTGAGGGCGGCTTGTGGGCGCGGCTTGAGGCCGTGGGCATGTCCGTGGAGATGACGGCCGGCGTGCTGGCGGCGCGGGCGATGGAAGGGATGCAGTTTGTGCTGGGGCCGACCATGGCGTTTCGCCGCGAGACCATTCGCCGGATGGGCGGGTTTGCTGTTACGGCGGACTATTGTGCGGACGACTTCGTCTTGGGTAACGAAACATACAAGAGTGGTGAAGCAGTGGAACTGAGCCATCACGCCATCGATCACATGGTGATCAACGCGGATTTTGCCGACTCCATGAAGCACCAGGTGCGGTGGATGAAGTCGACGCGGTTCTCGCGGCCGGCGGGGCACTTTGCTACCTGCATGAGCTTTAGCGTGCCGTATGGGCTGCTGGCGCTGGCTGCTGCGGCTGCGGCGGGGCACCTGCGCTGGGGGTTGGCGCTGTTTGCGTGGAGCGTGCTTACGCGGCTGGCGCTGGCGGTTGCCGTGGGGCGGGCGGTGGTCGGCGATACGAGCTGGTTTGGGCTGCTGGTGCTTTATCCCATTCGCGACTTGATGGGGTTCTGCTTCTGGGCGGCGGGTTATTGGGGCAATCGTGTGCTGTGGCGGGGAAGGATATTTGAGCTGCTGCCGGGCGGGAAGATGCGCGCGGCGAAGTAGGTTCCATTTCTGCTCGCATCAGATCAAACTGGGCTACAATGTAGCTCAAGGAGAGGCATATGGCTGCCAACTCAGTTGTTCGAGCTCGAATTGACGAAAAAGTCAAAGTGCGTGCGACCGCCGTATTGGAGGCGATGGGGCTTACGGTTTCTGACGCGTTTCGTCTTCTGCTGATCAAGGTGGCTGCGGAACAGAAGCTTCCCTTCGAAATCCATACGCCGAGTTCCGAGACGCAAGCCGCGATGCGGGCAGCGGACGCAGGCGAGGGTCAGCGTTTCCAATCTGCAGAGGCCTTGTTTGAGAACCTGGGCATTTGAACGTGCGTACGCCCGTAAGCTCTTCCAAATTCAAACACGACGTTAAGCGGATGGAAAAGCGCGGCAAGAGTATGGGCAAGCTGCGTGAGGCACTTCTATTACTGATTAATGGGATGCCTCTGCCCGCGCGCTACCAGGACCATCCGCTGACAGGGGACTGGAAGCACTTTCGGGATTGCCACATCGAGCCCGACTGGATCCTCATATATAAGATCGACGGAAACGATCTGCACCTCGTCGCGACGGGAACTCACGCAGATTTGTTCTAACAAAAAGTCCTGGGCCCTGATGAGCGCGGCCCGGGACTTTTTCAAAGCAGATGAGTAGAAACTACTGCAGCGGCCGGTCCGTCCACAGGGCCTTGTCGGCCAGGTTCTGGACCAGGAACAAACGGCCATTCAGCAGGCTCTCGGCTTTGCCTTGGTTGACGTCCTGGGCGACGAGCCACTTTCGTTCGCCTTTGCCCCACTCTTTTGAGAGCTTGTCTTCCGACAAGAAAATATCCGGCGCGTCGGGGTAGCAGGAGCCCCACAGCAGCGGCGTGCCTTCGCCGTGCTGGCCGCAGCGGGGCAGCACCAGGTCGGCCGGCTTGCCGTGGAAGAAGTTGTGAGCGTAAAACACCACGGAGGACGCATCGGACTGCTCGCCGTAGATGATGAGCGTGTCGGCAGGCGTGCCTTTGGCCATGATGGTGTCAGCAAAGGGCTTGGAGCTGAGCATGGGCGCGAAGCGGGCAAACGCGATGTGCGCGGCGACCAGGAAGACGGCAGAGGTAATGGCGATGCTGATGGTGGCGGCGAGGTGCTTTCCGCGTACGCGCAGCAGCCAGCCGAGCGCCGGGCCAATGAGAAGGGTGACGGCGGCCAGCGCGGCCGGCAAACGCAAGGCGGCGAACGACGGCCCCGTAAGGTCGAAGAAGTGCGACATGGAGAGCGTGTAGTCGCCGACGGCGCGGTGGGCGAGCAGGGTGCCGATGTCGGAGACAAAGGGCAGGTTCCGAGAGTCCCACAGGCCCCAGGCGAGCGCCAGCGCGGAGAGCACGCCGATGACGGTGAAGGCGGCGTGGGCCCCGGTAAGCCAGGCGGTCGAAAGAAGGGGACTGCGGCTGTCTTTACCGCTGTCTGCGCTGCCGTCGAGGCCGCGGCGCTCTTCGATGCCCGCGATTACCGCGGCGATGAGGATGAAGAGCGGCGGCCACACGGGGAACGTATAGTACTCCTGGTTGGAGGAGAGGGAGAAGAAGATCAGCGTCCAGGCGGTGAAGATGCTGAGCAGCCAGACGGTGCGCACGCGGAACTTGAGGCCGATGACGTAGGTGGCCACGTCTTCGCGAACGGCGTGGTCGAGGTAGAAGTCGACGGTCTGGCCGGCATCGTGGCGGACGTGCTGGAGCCAGTGGTGGCGGGTCTTCCAGGCGATGGCTACCAGCGCGGGCAGAAACAGGCTCCAGGGAAACAGCCAGACAAAGTGCAGCAGCCAGTACCAGACCCAGGGCAGTTTGTTGTAGTCGTGCGGGTAGCGCAGGCTGAAGAAGCGCAGCAGGTGCTCGTTGACGAAGTAGAAGTAGAAGAAGCCGTGGACGTTGCCGATGGTGGGATGGTTGCCGACGGCGTGGCCCTGATCCGGGTTGGCCAGGCCGCAGAGGATGTGCCAGGGCGCGGCGATGGCCAGGAACAGAAGCGTGCCGGTGAACAGGCGCAGCTTGCGCCAGCGGCGCCATTGGCCGGTGAGGATGAGGTAGGGCACGGCGGCGCCGATGAAGAAAACAGGTGCGATGAGGCCCTTGGTGAGCGTGGCCAACGCCACGCCGGCATAGGCCCAGTAAAATCGGCTGGGCCTGCCGAATTCAAGGCCTGTAAGCAGGCCGTAAAGGGCGATGAGCAGAAAAAGGCTGAGGATGACTTCGGGAATGATGAAGCGCGTAAACAGGAAGGCGCCCACCGAAGTGAGGACGCCCAGGCCGGCGTAGAGGCCGGCACGCGCTCCCCAGGCGCGCCGAGCCCAGAGCCAGGCCAGCCAGGTGAGGCCCAGCATGGCCAGAGAGTTGGGCAGGTGGGTGGCGAAGGTGTTTTCGCCGAAGATTTTGTAGCTGATGGCGACCAGCCAGTAGGGCAGCGGTGGTTTCTCAATGTAGCGTATGCCGTCGATCTGGCAGGTGATCCAGTTGTTGCTATCCACAATGTGCTGAGCGGCTTGAGCGTGGCTTGCGTCCACGTCGTCAAGCAGCGGCGGGGAAAACAGGCTGCAGACCTGCACGGCGATGAAGATTGCGACAAACAAGAGCCACGTAGCCATTGCAGACGGCGACTGAGCGGGCCGCTGCAACGTTCGGTCTGAAGGGTAAGAAGAAGAAAAGGCCATTGAATCAAGGATAACAGCCGGGTTCTGAGGCGGTTCCGCGGAGTGAACCGTGTTTGATGCAATCTGTGGAATCCTCTCCCGCTTTGGCAAAGAGTCCAGGGCCCGAATCCGGGATCCGAATCCAGGGCATGGAATCCCGCGATGGCGAGCGGGGGGACAACGCGGACTCAGCAGCCGCATCAAATCAGGCTTGGCAGGTAAGGCTTGCCGGCCCCGTTTTGGCGGGCGCCGTTCCCTACGAGCCCGATGCTGGCTGGTGAACGAGGCCCGGCTGCATGCGCGCTCCGCACGTCGAGGCGGATTTAATTGCCGCCGGCACGTTCAGCGAAAACGAGGAGATTCGATGATCAACTCAACCAGCACAGGGTACAGATTTCAAAGGGCTTTACTGTTTTCTGCGACGGCGGTTCTTGGCGCCGCGACGGCCCTTCCGATTGTTGCTTCAGCCCAGATGAACCCAGGCGCCGGCGCCATGCAGCAGTCCACCCCGGCCCAGTCGCCGCAGATCCAAACCCAGCCCGGTCAGGCAGATGCGTCCTCGCCCGGCATGACCCCAGCGAATGGCGCGTCGCTGGCTGACCAGGCATTCGTTTCCGAGATCTTCGAGAGCGACAAGGCAGAGGTGGATCTGGGCCAGCTGGCGCAGCAGAAGTCGCAAAGCCAGGACGTGAAGCAACTGGGCCAGCGGATGGCGGAGAACCGCGCCAAGCTTGACCAGCAATTGAAACCGCTGGCCGACAAGCTCGACGTGAAGATGCCCAGCAAGCCAAGCAAGAAGGAGCGGGAAGAGATTGCCAAGCTGGAGACGCTCTCGGGGCCGGAGTTCGACCAGGAGTATCTGAAGACGGTGGCCAAGGACAATGAGAAGGATGTGAAGAGCTTTGAGACGGAAGCTACGTCGGCGACCGATCCAACCCTGCAGCAGGCGGCCAAGGTGGATGGGCCGGTGCTGGCCCAGCACCAGAAGGCTGTGGAGCAGATCGCGCAGTCGCATAACGTGGAGCTGTCAGAGAAGTAGTTCCGCTGAAATTTTTGTTGAGAAGTCTGTTTTGCATTGCGGTTCTAAAGGACTTACGAAGGCGGGGCCTTTTCGTAAGTCCTTTATTTCGTATGGTAAAATGGGCTTTTTTGCGTGTAAGCTTTTCTGTTTGTTGGGGTTGAGGAGAAATGGGGGGAGGGGTGGCATTTTCGCGTTTTGGGATCGCTGCCGGCAGCGGAATGGACGAGTTGAAGCCGGACTAAAGGGGCATGGTGCTATTGTGCGCCGGAGCGTGGAAATTTTACGCAAATCCCAAGGATGAGACAGGGCGGAGCCCAGGCCACAGGTACGGAAACGGGTGAGCCACCCGCCGTTCAATTGCTGCAGCTATTCCCGCCGACCAGCTGGAAACGTCCCGTCTGTCCCCGGTTTTCCCCCGGTTTTCCCCCCGGTTTTCCCCGAAAGGGGTCGGCGGCTTTTCTGCCGGCGCTGCCCCACGGGCCGAAGATGGTCCTGAACCGCCAATACTGCGACGCGCGGCGGAACGTGAAGCGGCGGCTGGGTACATCGAGCGCGGGGCTGATGGCGCCGACGAAGACGAACAGGTCGGGGCGGGTAAGAGCGAGCTTGATTGCCGCATAGCCACCCATGGAGACGCCGACGATGGCTCGACTTTCGCGGCTGGGATCGACGGGGAAGCGGGCTTCTACGTCGGGGATGAGATCGTGGGTGAGGTAGTCCTCATAGCGGTCTTGGGGCTTGAGCGCGGCGTTGACCCAGTAGGATGAATCACCCTGGGGCATGATGAGAACTGCGCCACGGGATGAGTCGAGAGCCGCGTACTTTGAGACATCAGAATAGTTCGACCAATTGAGGTAAGTGCCTCCGTTGCCGTGGAGAAGATAGATGGCGGGAAGCTTGCGGCCTGCGGGCGGGTTGGCCGGCAGAAAGACCCTGTACGACATTTGCCGGTTGAGCGCGGCGGAGTGGAACGAGACATCCTGCATGCGGACGCCAGGCGCGACCTGAGGACGATCGACTGCGGGAGGGGGCGGCGCGGTGCGGCATCCGGCGAGAAGAAGCTGCGCGGCTAACAGGCAGTGAAGCGGGCAATGAAGCGTTCGGGGAACCGGGGGCGCCATTCTGCGTAGTAAATTGCGTACATTCTTCATCGACAAGCGATTCTAGCTCGACTGCGGTGGGGTCGGTGCGGGTACACTGTCGAGAACCGGGAGGCAATTCCTATGCAGACACGGATTCAGGGCACCACCATGCCGGTGCTCGATGTGCAGCTTGACCCCAACGAGAGCGTGTTTTCCGAGAGCGGTGAGCTTTCGTGGATGACGGCTTCGATCCAGATGACGACGCATACGCAGATGGGCGGCGGCGGGGGGCTGTTTGGGATTTTGAAGCGGGTGGCCGG
>Ga0182030_10017928_pt1 | contig 13626 bp, 7 predicted proteins | sample 812S3MmetaG_FD_121299 | JGI IMG/M metagenome (GOLD analysis project Ga0182030, IMG submission 121299) | Permafrost microbial communities from Stordalen Mire, Sweden - 812S3M metaG (Illumina Assembly) | ecosystem: Environmental > Terrestrial > Soil > Wetlands > Permafrost | place: Sweden... | reverse complement strand
GACACGTTTGCGGAATTTCATTACGCTTATCATTACGGCGATGTCTATGCGCCCTATATCAAACAGGAAGAGCCGCTCAAAACCGAATGCCAGCATTTTCTGGATTGCATCAAGCAGGGAACCACGCCGTTGAGCGATGGCAAACAGGGTTTGGAACTGGTTCGTATTTTGGAGGCTTCCTCGGAATCACTCAAGCAGGGCGGGGCACCGGTTGAGTTTTCAGCCCCGCTGAACGGAAACGGTTGGACGCCGCCCGCATCGGAAGAGACGAATCCTCGCGCCATGGCGACAAAAATATCCGTCGCCAGCGCGAAGGGAACCAGTCGTTCCCGCGCGAACGGCCGGAAGATTCATGTGAACATCGGCACGAACGGCAGTCAGTCGTGAGCGCCGCGCAGCAGATGTTTCAGCGGATTGCGCCGGACGTCAAGTTGGGCAAAAATGTCCGCATTTACGATTTCACCAATCTTTACGGTTGTGAAATCGGCGATGACGTCAAGATTGGAACCTTTGTGGAAATCCAGAAAGGCTCCAAGATTGGTAACCGTTGCAAGGTTTCAAGCCACACTTTCATTTGTGAGGGCGTGACGCTGGAGGATGAAGTTTTCATCGGCCACGGTGTCACATTCACCAACGACCGCTTTCCCCGCTCCACGGCTGCCGACGGACGTTTGCAGACAGAAGCCGATTGGAAATGCATTTCCACGCTGGTCAAGCGCGGCGCTTCCATCGGTTCGGGAGCCACGGTCTTGTGCGGCATCACCATCGGGGAGAACGCGCTGGTGGGTGCCGGCAGCGTGGTGACCAAAGACGTGCCGCCGGGCGCAGTGGTGGCAGGTAATCCCGCCAGAATCATACAGCCGCGTAAGGCAATTGTTTGAATTTTTCCCCGTTTCGGATGTCGAATCAGTTTGCCCTGCATGAGCGATAAGAAAACAGACACGCCAAATTCGGGAATTTCGGTGGCGGACATCTACTACGTCCTTTTCCGGAGGAAATGGCTGATCATCAGTTTTTCTTTGGCGGGAATTCTGGCGGCGCTGGCGGTGTGCCTGATCAAGCCGCCACAATACAAATCCGAGGCGGAACTATCGCTCAGCGTGTTGGAGGCGAAACCACTCAACGTGCCCGGGGAAGAAGTCCGGCCGATGACCGATCCGAGCGATAATATCGTCCACACCGAGCTGGAATTGCTGCAAAGTCTGGATCTGGCCCAACAGGTGGTTCAAGCCATGACCCCCGAAAAAATTCTCGCCGGCTTTGGCGGTGGCGCAGACACCAACCAGGCGGCCTATTATGTAAAAAAAGGATTGTCCGTGGAAACGACACCGGGCAGCAGTGTCTTTCACATGACTTTCCAGCATCCGGACAAGGATGTCGCCCAGGCTGCCTTGAATGAAATTATTGACGGCTATTTCAGCAAGCACATCAAAATGCAGGGCGGTGGTGGTGTGTTCGGCGATTTTTTGACGAATGAGACCGCCCGGTTGCGGGGCGAACTGGCCGAGACCGACAAGCAGATTCAACTGGCGCACAGCGAAATTGGCGTGATTGCTACCGATGATGCGAAGCAGGCCTATTCTGATCAAATAACAAAGCTTCGGGGTCAAATTTCCAATGCCGAGGAGGAGCTGGCGGAACGTCAGGCGACGATGAACGTGTTGAGATCTTCTCGGGCCGAAACGAATGGTGCGCCGGTGGATAAACTGCCGCCGGAACAATTCGACGCTTATCGGCGGATTTGTGAACGACTCGCCATCCTCAACAAAAAGGAAGATGATTATTTGACGCAGCAGGGTTTCACCGAGGAAAACGTGCTGGTCAAGGATGTGCGCAGCCAGATTGCCGACGCCCAAAAGACCCGAAACCAGCTTGAGGAAAAATATCCCCAGTTGGTGACTCTGGATATTCCAGTGCAGAATGCTTCCCGGGACGCGGCGGATCCGGCCAGTAATCCGATGAATGATTCGGCCCAGATCGCGGCGTTGCAGACCAAAATTGAATTTCTGCATTCGCAGTTGAACCAGGTTTGGAAAGAGGCGACCAATTTTGAGCGGGTGGAAGCCACCCTTTCCGAATTGCAACAGAAGAAAGAATCGGATGTGGCCAACCTGAAATACTTCTCCGATCATCTGGAACGCACCCACACTGACGAAGCGTTGAACGAAGGAAACGCTTCAAAAATCAGCATCATCCAGTCGCCGACACCGCCTTTGAAAGGCTGGTCAAACAAATTCCAGAAAAAATTGGGCATGTTGGCGGTCAGCGGCATCGCGGGCGGACTGGCTTTGGCCTTTGGGTTGGAATTATTTTTAGACCGCTCCGTGAAGCGCCCGTCCGATATCGAAAACAAGCTCGGGCTGCCGGTGTTTATTTCCATCCCGGATGTGGCGAAAGGTGCTTCAGGGAAACGCAACCTGCTTGCGGGCGGCGGCCGGCGGCTGCTGGCTAATGCACCGGCCAAGGCAGCCGACGGGGACGAGTCCACCGTCCAGAGCATCGCGCCGTGGGCTCATGAACATCCGCTGCGCCGTTTTTATGAGGGCCTGCGCGACCGGCTGATCGTCTATTTTGAAGTCAGAAATGTGGCTCATAATCCGAAGCTGGTGGCCGTGACGAGCTGCGACCATGGGGCGGGTGTCAGCAGCATTGCCGCCGGACTGGCGGCCACGCTTTCTGAAACCGGCGACGGCAACGTGCTCCTTGTCAACATCAGCGGCGAACGTGGAGCCGCCCAGCAATTTTACAAGGGTGAGCCGGGTCACAGCCTGGATGAAGTTCTGGACAGTGAGAAGAAAGGCGCGCTGGTTAAAGCCAACCTTTATACCACCGTCGAACAGGCCAATGGCGACATGTTGCCGGCCAACTTGCCAAAAAAACTTTCGGCTCTCATGCCCAAACTCCGGGCGAGCCAATACGACTATATTATTTTTGATATGCCACCGGTCAGCCAGACCAGCGCCACCGCCCGGCTTTCCGGTCTCATGGATCAGGTGCTGCTCGTCATCGAGTCGGAAAAGACCAACCAGGATGTGGTCAAGCAGGTGACCAAACTTCTGGGTGAATCCAAGGCCAATGTCAGCACGGTGCTCAACAAAACCAGAAACTACGTTCCGGTTCAGTTGCACCAAGAGTATTTGAACGATGTTTGAGGATCAAAATCGGTTTCACAAGATGAGCTGGTTTGCTGTGAAATCGATTTATTTTTTAATGCTGCAGTCCAGATGATTTCCACCAGTCAGCACCTTCAAGATTTTCAGCAAGAGCCCCTGCGCGGGCGGCGCGCTGCGGTGGTCGTGTTTTCACATTACCCAAGTGATCCCAGACCCCGGCGTGAAGCCGAATCGCTGATCCAGTTGGGATTGGAGGTTGATGTCATTTCAATCCAGCAAAACAGGAATGAGCTGAGACGGGAAACCGTCAACGGGGTTAATGTTCTGCGCGTACCGTTGCAACACAGGCGGGCGGGCAAGTTCTCCTATTTGTTTCAATATGCTTCGTTTCTGCTGGCCGCATTCTTTGTGCTTGCTTTCCGTTCGTTCACACGTCGCTACGCCCTTGTTCACGTCCACAACATGCCCGATGTGCTGGTTTTCAGTTCCATAATCCCGAAGCTTCTGGGGGCTGGGGTGATTTTGGATCTCCATGATCCCATGCCCGAACTGATGATGACCATTTATGGCCTGAAACGGGAAAGCTTTGGCGTGCGCCTGATGAATCGTTTGGAAAAATGGAGCATTCGGTTTGCCGACGTGGTGCTCACGCCCAATATCTCGTTTGCGAAGCTTTTCACGGCACGAAGCTGCCGGGCGGACAAGTTGCTGGTGGTTATGAATTCGCCGGACGAACGGATCTTTGAATATCGGGAAGTGGCGTCAGAAGTTTGCATGAAGAAGGACGATGCAAAACCGTTCGTCATCATGTATCACGGCGCCTTGGTTGAGCGGCATGGCCTCGATATGGCGGTTCTTGCGGTTGAGTCATTGAGGCGTTCGATTCCGGGCGTACAACTCCATGTATTTGGCCGCTCCACGCCATTTTTCGACGGCGTGATGAAAATGGTTCAAGACCGGGGTTTGCAGGATGTGGTGAAATACATGGGGGCGAAAAACCTCAATCAAATAGTTGCCGCCATTGACGCTTGTGATGTCGGGATTATTCCCAACCATCAAAGCGCATTCACGGAGATAAATATGCCGACCCGGATTTTTGAGTATCTTGCCAGAGCGAAGCCAGTCATTGTTCCAAGCACGACCGGCATCCGGGATTATTTTAGCCGGGAGGAAATCATCTTTTTCCAACCGGAGGATGTAAATGACCTCACCCAAAAGATGCAATTTGTCTTTGCCAACCCCGGCGAGTTGAATGAAATCATTAGACGGGGACAGGTGGTCTACCGTGCCCATCGCTGGAATGCGGAGCAATCAAAATTCCAAAGGGTCGTTTGTGAGTTGATTAATAAAAACTCCGGTCCGCAAGCCCACCGTGAAACCGCCAGCGAGCAATTCTCCAAAGCTGGCGAAGCCCAGTCTTTAAAGTGATACCAGGTTGGTTTTTTGGCGGTCAATCGTTTGAGTCGCACTGCCGGGCAGGCAAGAATTCTCACAAATCTACCGGATTACCAATCAAATGAAAAAGTCCGTTGATTATGTAATTGTAACTCCCGTGAGGAACGAAGATCAGTATTTGCCTCTCACCATTGAGTCAATGCTGGCCCAGTCGATCCGGCCCAGATGGTGGATCATCGTTAATGACGGCTCGACGGACCAGACGGGGCGGATTGCGGAACAAGCGGCCCAAACGAACCCGTGGATCCGGGTGGTCAATCGTCCGGACCGGGGTTACCGGAAGGCCGGTGGCGGGGTGGTCGATTCATTTTACGAAGGATACCGACTGATCGCGCAGGAATCCTGCGATTACGTGGTCAAGTTGGATGGGGACTTGTCGTTTGATCCGGACTATTTTGCAAGATGCTTTGCGTGTTTTGATGAGGATCAGCAATTGGGAGTTGCTGGTGGCACCATATGTGCCGAGATTGGTGGTATTCTCAAACCTGAGAACCAGAGTGACCCCGCTTTCCATGTCCGGGGGGCGACCAAGATTTATCGGTGGGCGTGCTGGCAGAAAATTGGTGGTTTGATTCATGCGCCCGGGTGGGACACGTTGGACGAGGTCAAAGCGAACATGCTCGGTTGGAAAACCCGCACTCTGGCTGGAATCAATATCCACCACCACCGGCCTACCGGTGCCGCCTATGGTGCTTGGAACGACCGGGTCAAATCCGGCCTGGCCAATTACATTGCCGGTTATCATCCATTATTCATGGTCTTAAAATCCATTAAGCGCATGGTGGAGAAACCATATCTCGTGGGGGGCTGCGGCCTTTTATTCGGTTTTCTCAAAGGATATGTCAGCCGCACCCCTCAAGTGGATGACCGGGATCTGATCCAATATTTTCGCAACCAGCAAATCAACCGGATTTTCGGGCGCAGCAGCCTTTGGGATTGAACCATGGGTTTCCCTCTGATGCTGTTTCTGGTCGTGGCGGTGGCCATGTTGTTTTCCCTGCCTCGGAGGCGGGCGATGTTGCCACTCTTGATCGGGGCGACTTATATTGGCACATATCAGGTGGTTGAGATCGGACCGCTCCATTTTTCGGTCATGCGTTTTCTGGTCCTGTCCGGGTTGATCCGATTGTTGGTCAAAGGCGAGCGGATTGCCGGGCCGTTGCACTCCTTGGATTGGGCCATGATCATGTGGACGGTCGTTTTGCTGGCCAGCAGTTTTTTTCACGTCGAGGGAGCTTTGGTTTTCCGGCTTGGTTACGCTTTCGATACGATGGGCATTTACCTATTGTTCCGCGTCTTTATTTTGGAGAGGGAGGATGTCGTCAACATTTTCAAGACGGTTTGCCTGCTAATTGTACCGGTGGCGGTGGCAATGCTGCTCGAGAAAATGAATGGGAACAATTTATTCGGCCCGTTGGGTGGTAGCCCGTGGAGTGCTGAATTTCGCAACGGTCATGTTCGTGCCCGGGGCCCATTCACTCATGCTATTTTGGCTGGAACCATCGGAGCGGCCTGCTTGCCCATGGCGCTCTACCTCTGGCGGCCGCAGCGGAAAATCGCCTGCGCGGGGATTGCAGCTGCCATAGGTATAGTTTTTGCCAGCGGTTCGAGTGGACCGATCTTGAGTACCTTGTCGGTCTTGGGTGCAATGTGCCTGTGGCTCGTTCGTGGGCAGGTGCGGACGATTCGCTGGCTGTCCATATTGGCGCTCTTCGTTCTGAATTTTATCATGAACGATCCGGTGTATTTTCTGGTCGCCCGCATAGATATTACGGGCGGCAGCACCGGTTTTTATCGGGCACAGTTGATCCGGTCTACGATAGAGCATTTCAATGAATGGTGGCTGGCTGGCACGGATTATACCCGGCATTGGATGTTGTCAGGGATTCCAGCCAATCCGAATTCTTGTGACCTTACCAATCATTTCATCGCCATGGGGGTGATGGGGGGATTGCCTTTAATGCTGCTGTTCATATGGGTCCTGTCCACCGCCTTCGCCGGTGTCGGCAGGCTTTTACGGCAAAACGCAAATATGCCGTTTGAGAGGCAGTTTCTGGTATGGACGCTCGGAGCCTTGTTGTTCGGAAATGTGACTACTTTTTTCTCCATATCCTTTTTTGACCAAGCCATAACATTTCTTTATCTGCCCCTGGCTTGCATTGGCTCTCTACTGGCCATGCAACCAACTTCGGTGCCGGTACCTTTCGTTGAATCCTCGGAGAGTCCTGGAGAAATGAACCATACCATTAGTATCTGAAGAACACTCAGTCGGTCATTGGCGAACATGAATTGTTACTATCAAATCTGCATTCGCAAAGATGCAACCGGTCATACATGGCAAAATCTGGCTCCAGTGCTGGAAGGAGTCTTGCCGGTCAAATTCATTTTTTCAGGGATGGCGGAATCGGACGGGGTTCAAGTTGCAGGTGAAATTATCACGGACCTGTCGGCGGAACCGGTTGCCAGTGGATTTTGCGAGCCGGTAAGCAGTTTCAGTCTGCCTGCCGATAGTTGCCCATCGCCGGATAGCCAGCCGGTCAACATCAGGGTGGATTTTCAGGACGATCCGGATGTCCCGTTCCCGTTTCGTGGCCGAACGATAAGGGTGCGGGTGGCGGCACAACCCAGGCCTCTGGTATTACGCGGCTATGAACGGGTTTTGGCTGTTGGCGAGCAGGGACCCGTTTGGACGGTGGCGGAGGTTTCCGGTGTGAAACATTTTGTTTCCGCGTTTGCTCTGCCCGGTTTCGGGCCGGAATCCAGCCTCAAAGATGTTTTGAACGAGTGGGGTTTCATGGAAATGCTTCCCCTGATTTGCTGGCTCCGTGAAATCTGCCGTCCGATGGCTTATGCCGGTCCACCATTGAGGGCCTGCTTCATATTCGATGACCCCAATCTCCATTGGACGCATTATGGATTTGTTAATTACCGGGAGATGGCCGAACATGCCGCCCGGGAAAATTATCACGTCGCTTTTGCCACCATTCCACTCGATGCATGGTTCGCGCATAAGTCTACGGCACGCCTTTTCAGAAATAATGCCCGTCAATTGTCACTAATGGTTCATGGCAACGACCATACGAAACAGGAACTGGCCCGAGACTATGCTCCGTCGGATCGTGTTGCTTTGCTCGTGGAAGCGATGCATCGGATAGCATGTCTTGAAAACAGGGCTGATGTGCCGGTGTCCCGGGTGATGGTGCCGCCCCATGGAGCCTGTTCCGAAGCCATGCTCGCGGAGCTGCCCCGCTGCGGTTTTGAGGCGGCATGTATTTCGCACGGATCATTGCGCGCCCATAACGCCGGGAAATCGTGGACGCGGCATCTCGGTTATTTTCCGTCCGAACTGGTTCAGGGGTGTCCGGTTCTGCCCCGCTGGGGTTTGTCTGGTCAGGTTGAAAATGCCGTTCTGCTGGCGGCTTTTCTCGGCCAGCCGATGATTTTCAGGGGACATCACCAGGATTTGAAAAATGGGATTGAATTGCTGGACGACCTCGCGGGATTCATCAACCGTCTTGGTTCTGTCGTCTGGTCAAACATGACCGACCTTTGCCGGATGAATTACCAGTGGCGGTTGGAAGGCGATGTGTTTTGGGTGAAACCATTGGGCCGGAAACTGCTCGCTCAGGTGCCGGATCAGGCCCGGCAACTGGTCATTGAGGGTGCCTTCCCAGCGGGCTGGGATGTTTCCGGCATCAACGGAGAGGATTTCACGGTGCGCGCTGGTGAGCCCGTTGCCTTGCCCGGTTCAATAAACCGCCAGATTTCGATCTCGGCAACTTCTCCGCTTCTAGACCAGTCAAAAAACGGAAGGCATCGGACCACAGCACATGCATTGTTGCGACGTTTGCTGACGGAAGGCCGGGACCGGCTGATTCCTTTTACTGGAACCCATTAAATATGCAGCCAATCCTGGACCTCTCCATTATCATCGTGAACTGGAATTCTGCTGATTTCGTTTGCCGCTGTGTCAGGTCCATCCGCCAGCATACTCAGGGTTTGACTTATGAAATCATCGTCATTGACAACGCGTCGTTTGACGGATGCGACCAGATGCTGCGCGAGTCGGATCCAAAGGTGCGTTATATCCAAAGTCATGAGAATCTCGGGTTCGCGAAGGCAAACAACCTCGCCTTCGAGTCATCGCGCGGAACCAGTCTGTTGTTCCTAAATCCGGATACGGAAATTATGGAAACCGCAATCGTGAATTTGTATGGTGCTCTGTCTCAATTGCCAGCGGCTGGGGTGGTTGGTGCCGGATTGCTTAACGCCGACGGCTCACTCCAGACCAGTTGCCTCCAATCTTTTCCAACCATCATTAATCAAATCCTGTGCTTTGAAGGCCTGCGGAGAATATGGCCAGAATCAAAACTTTGGGGAATGGCCCCACTCTTTAAAACTGGAACTCATATTATGCCGGACGAAGTGCAGGGGATTTCCGGTGCATGCATGTTGATCCGCCGCGAGGTTTTTGAACAGATCGGTCGTTTCAGTGAGAATTATTTCATGTATACCGAGGATTTGGATCTGTGCTATAAGGCCCTGCAGTCCGGATGGAGAAATTATTACATTTCTGGGGCGAAAATCATTCACTTTGGCGGGGGCAGTTCCAAGCAGGCCTCCAGCGATTTTTCGTATATCATGATGCGGGAATCCATTTGGCGGTTTTTATGCAAGACACGGGGTGATTTTTACGGCTTGGGTTACCGCACAGCGATGCTGCTGTCGGCGATCATCCGGCTGGGACTACTGCTGGTCGTTTTTCCGGTCCTGACCTTTCGAGGCCGTCGCCAGCGTTGGAATGTTTCTTTTCGGGAGTGGCGTGCCGTTCTGCGGTGGAGTTTGCGTCTCGCCATGCCAAAACCAACAAAATGCGGAATTGTTTCAACCCCAAAGCAAAGCCAATATCAGGAAGCCGGGCCGGCTCTAAAGTGATGATTGCGTGACCTTGTGTTCAAAACAGTTTGAAAATAGTCGGCCGCCAGCCACGGAAGTCTCAAGGCATTTAAAATTGTCTCAGTTCCTTTCAATATTGCGAGCGGCACTATTACTTATCGTCGGTCTGGCGGGAAATTGTCTTGCTCAAACCATTACAATCGGGACTCCGACAAACGATAGCCGCGGCGTCCTGCATGTCCCCGTGACCTCGTCCTATCAGGGCAACGTGAAATGTGACTGGCGGATCATTGTTCCCAACACTCCAACCAATGTGCCCCTGCAGTATTTTTATCTTCTGCCGGTTGGCGGGGAGAGCACCGCGACCACGAGTGCCGGAGCCGGGCTGGGACAGTATGGCGATAATATCGAAGAAGCACTCCGTATTGATCTCGCCAATCGCTACAATGCCATTGTCATCTGCCCGGGGTTTAGCTCGTCACAAACCCCTTGGTACGCCGATAATCCGACGAATCCAGCCGTTCAACAGGAAAGCTACTTTCTCCAGGCGTTCCCGCTCGTCGAAGCACTCTACCCCCAGCCTGCTTGGACGAGCGGCCATCCGCACCGGGTATTGGCCGGTTTCAGCAAGTCGGGCTGGGGGGCCTGTAGTCTCGGGGTTCGCTTTCCGCAGTTTTTCGATGGCATTGTGCCGTGGGACTCACCGTTGACCGATACTAGTATTGGCGGTTGGCTTTACTGGACCTTGGCCTCCAACGACTCGGTTTTCGGCACCACCAACAACTATTGGTATTATCAGATCAATTCCAACATCGCCAATAATGTCACAGCCCTGCTTTCGGGCACGAATCGTTTTGGCATGCTTAGCATGATCAATGACAATCCTGATCGTACCACCAGTGGCACCATTTACATCCGCAATGAACTCAATTCCCTTTCTATTTCAAATACCTACTGGTTGCGTCCGGACTATCTGCATCGCTGGTATAGCGGATGGGTGGACGATTCAGCCCGCTTTCTAAATCAAAATTTCGCGGTAATTCCACCCGCGATTGGTTGGATTGGCGGTGGTGCCGACAAGCTCTGGACTTCGGCGGCTAATTGGCGTCCGGGCACGAATAACAATTGGAGTTTGGTTTCGAATAGTATTTCAGGTGGCATGATTTCCTTCAACAATTTTGGCGCAGTAGCGACCCGGGGAGCCGTCACCAGCGAAGTGGCATCCAACCTGACCATCAGTTCGTTGCTGTTTGCGAACTCAACCTCCGCGCCGGCCATCATGGCCCACACGCTTCAGGTTGACCCCGGTGTCAGCCTCGTGGTGACGGGAAGTTACAATGGCAATTCCCTCGAGGTCGGGCAGCTCAATGACTATGCCGTAACCTATGCGGCCATGACTGGCGGCGGGTTGCTGTGGCTCAATAATACCAATGCGGATTTCAAGGTGCGCTCCGAAGTTGGTGTTGCTTCGGCTACTAACTCCATCGGCGGCGAGTTGGATTTGTCGGGGCTGGCGCAATTTCAGGCGAATGTGAGGGATGTTTTGATCGGCTCTCCGTCGGGTTACAACACCCGCGGCGATGTCACGCTGGCCGCCAGTAACACCATCATCGCCGGGCGTATCCTGGTTGGAGCCTGTCTGGAAACCTCCAGCTACTTGAATCTTTTTTCCGGCAGTTCGATCAATTTGGGTTCTGTCAACACACTAAATGTAAACACGCTGGACATCGGCTATCAACGGAGCGGATGGGGAAACATGCAATTTGCGCCCGGTCTCATCAATCCCACATTGACCCTGCGCGGCTCCGCTGGCGGTTCCAGCCAGGCGGTGGTGAACATTGGTTACGGGAGACCCACGGCGCAACTGGGCAATGGAACCACGGATCAAGGCGCGGTGGATTTAAGTGGCGGTTCGGTGGATATGCTGCTGTCCTCGCTGCTGATTGCCAGCTCGGCCAGCGATAATGTCACGGGCAGCATCGTGCTGGGCACCGGTTCGGTCAATGCCAATGCCATCACCATCGGCCAGGTTCGTTCCGGCAGCGCAACCGGCATGACGGCTGGCGGGGCTCTCACCAATAACGGGGCTACGCTTACGGCTGGCACGGTGACTCTCGCCGATTCTGTCGTCAGTGGTTGCACTGCCAATGGCACGCTGACACTCAACGGCGGTACCCTTTTGTTCGGCACAATCCAGAAGGGTTCGGGTAATGGCGCCGGTTCGGCAGCCGTCAATCTCAATGGTGGCACCTTTTCCGGGGTGGATGGGACTGCCCGCACCGTGGGCTTGCCGGTCAATCTTGGTGGAAATATAAACCTTGGCCAGCTTGCCGGTGGCACGGGTGCCTTGACCTTCAACGGATCGGTAACATTAGCCAGTAACGCCTCAATTAATGTGAATGTGCCGGTCACAATGACGACTGCCATGGGCCAGACCGGTTCCGGCCTCGGGTTGAGCAAGATCGGGGTTGGAATGCTTACCCTTGGGGCCGGGGGCACTTACACCGGGACCACTACCGTCAGCAACGGAACACTGGTGGCCAATGGCAGCCTGAATGGACCTGTCTTTGTTGAGGGTGGAGTTCTCACCGGCACCGGTATCATCAACAGCGACCTGACCGTTGACAGCGGAACTCATGCTCTGGGTGCATCGCCCGGCATAATGCAGGTTAAAGGCAACTATACTCTCGCTGCCAATGCCACCCTTCAAATTGTGGTGAATGGCACGGATCCCGGAACTCAATACTCTCAGGTTAACCTCAACGGCGGTAGTGGAACCATAACTCTGGCTGGAAATCTCCAGATTCTCACCAACACCAGTCTGCCCATCGGTTCAACCTTTACCATCATCACCAATAATGGAATGGCGGCTGTCAGCGGCGCGTTTGCAGGCCTGCCGCAGAATTCCAGCTTCTACAGTTCAGGCATTCGGTGGGGTGTAAACTATTCAGGTGGCAGCGGCAATGATGTTGTGCTGACCGTCATGCAAACCAACCTTGCTGCGCAAACCATCAACTTCGGCCCGATATCCGACACGACCTATGGCAGTGCACCGTTCACCGTCAGTGCCAGCGCATCTTCAGGTTTACCGGTCTCTTTCAGTATTATTTCCGGTCCGGCCACGATATCCGGGAATACCATTACCATCATCGGTGCAGGCGCAGTGACTGTTCAGGCCTCCCAGGCGGGCAATAGCAGTTACCTGGCAGCACCCAACGTTAACCAGGTTTTTACCGTGGGCAAAGCGATACCGTTCGTCCAGACGTTGCCGGTGGCGAGTGCGATTACATACGGGCAGACTTTGGCGAGTTCGACGGTGACGGGCGGGGTGTTCACGAATCTTGCGGGGGCGACGGTGACGATGAGCGGCACCAACTTTGTGACCCCGACGATTGCGCCGTTGGCCGGGATGACGAATGTGCTGGTGTATTTTACGCCTGTGGACACGGCGGACTATAACAACGTGACGAACACGGTGACTGTGACGGTGGGCAAGGGGACGCCGCTGGTGGTGAGTGCGGACAACCAGGTGCGTGGGTATGGGACGACCAATCCGGTGTTGACGGGGACGCTGAGCGGGGTGGCGGCCGGGGATGGGATCTCGGCGAGCTACACGACGGTGGCGGACACGAACAGCGCGGTGGGGAATTATGTGATTGCGGTGGGATTAAATGATCCCAACGGGAAGCTGGGGGATTACGTGGTGACGACGAATGCGGGGGTGCTGAGCGTGACCAATGCGCTGATGAGTGTGAGCGCGACGAATTTGAGCAAGGTGTATGGGCAGGGGCTGGTGTTTGCGGGGACGGAATTTACGGTGAGCGGCTTGGTGAGCACGGATTATGTGAGCGGGGCGACGCTGGCGAGTGATGGGGCGTTGGCGGGAGCGGGAGTTGGGCCATATGCGGTCACGGTGACAAATGCGGTTGGGGGCAGCGGGCTGACGAATTACCTGATCATGTATGAACCGGCGACGCTGATGGTGGAAACATCTGGGCTGGTGGTGACGAATCTGCTGGTGCAGGACAAGGTGTATGACGGGACGGTGGCGGCGACGATCGTGTCGAACGACGTGGTGCTGGGCGGCGTGCTGGCGTCCGACGTGGCTAACGTGGGTCTGTTAACCAACGGATATGTGGCGGTGTTCACGAATGCGAACGTG
>Ga0182030_10017926_pt1 | contig 13627 bp, 10 predicted proteins | sample 812S3MmetaG_FD_121299 | JGI IMG/M metagenome (GOLD analysis project Ga0182030, IMG submission 121299) | Permafrost microbial communities from Stordalen Mire, Sweden - 812S3M metaG (Illumina Assembly) | ecosystem: Environmental > Terrestrial > Soil > Wetlands > Permafrost | place: Sweden... | reverse complement strand
TTGCGGTCTGCGCCGGGGACCATAGAGGCGGAAGGCATCGCCCGCGCCCGTGCCCGGGCGGGCGCGGCGGACCTGGTTCTGGCCCTCTTCGCCGCGGATGGGCCGCCCGACGCTGAGACTCTGGCGATGATCGACGACCGGACGATCAGAGTGACCAGCAAGGCGGATCTGGGGGGCACCGTAACTGAGGCGCTAGCAATCTCCACCACAACCAACGCCGGTATCGACACTCTGCTCAAAGTCCTGACAGACCGTGTGGCCGGGTTGTTCGCCGACAGGGGCGCCCCGCCACCCACCCGCGCCCGCCATCGCCAAGCTCTGACCCTCTGCCTGGCTGCACTCGATGCCTCTGGTGCGGCCCCGCTTCCCGAACTGGCGGCGGAAGAGTTGCGGATCGCAGCCGATGAGCTGGGCCGCATCACCGGCCGTATCGACATTGAGGACATGCTCGACTCCGTATTCCGGGATTTCTGCATCGGGAAATAACGTAACAGCGCCGGCTGTACTCCCGCAGTTTGGCTATTGATTGCGGCTGTTTTTGCGGCGTCGCGCCGGTCTTCTGGGAACATAGAACATCAGCACCAGGAATACGCTCCCGACTGCGCCGATAGCCACTGCCGTTCCAATTGAGGCGGTGAAGACCAAATGAAGGGCGGACGAGATGATCCCGGTAAGCACTGCGGCGGCTATCGCTTCGGGAATGATGGGAGGAATTGGGCGCATATCGGCATGTTACGCGCTCAAGACCGGCATTCCTAATGAATCTCTCTGGTCTGCGGCATTACACGCTCCCTGTTTCACGTGAAACTTCCGCTTCGCCTTTGACCCGCGCTGATGAAAACCTTACATTCCGGCCCATGATGAATTGGGACGTTATTGTTGTCGGCGGCGGACATGCCGGGACCGAGGCGGCAGCGGCTGCGGCTCGAATGGGCGCGCGCACGGCCTTGATTACCCATGACCGGGAGACAGTGGGGGTAATGTCCTGCAATCCCGCCATCGGCGGGTTGGGTAAAGGTCATTTGGTGCGCGAAATCGATGCATTGGACGGCATTATGGGCCGTGCCATCGATCGAGGCGGAATTCAGTTCCGCATGCTCAATCGATCGAAAGGACCCGCGGTCCGCGGGCCACGGGCCCAGGCCGACAGAAAACTCTATAGACAGGCGGTCCACGATCTTCTGGCCGAGCAGGCCGGCCTCGAAATAGTGGAAGGCGCCGTCGTCGACTTGATTCTGGAAAATCGTGGTTCGGTATGCGGTGTCACCCTGGCGAATGGTCTGAGCCTACAGTCCGGCGCGGTCGTGCTGACCACCGGTACATTCCTTAACGGCTTGATCCACATCGGCGAAACCAAGATCCCAGCAGGACGTGTGGGAGAGGCGCCATCCCTGGGCCTGTCCGAGCGGCTGACTGCAGCAGGCTTCGTGTTGGGTAGGCTAAAGACCGGTACGCCACCACGCCTCGACGGGAGGACCATCGATTGGTCGGCTTTGGAGGCTCAACACGGCGACGAGCCCCCTGAGCCTTTTTCGACCCTGACAACCCGGATCACCACCCCACAGATACCCTGCCATATCACCTGGACCGGGCCTGCCGGCCACGAACTCATCCGCGAAAACTTGCATCGTGCGCCAATGTATTCAGGGCAGATATTGTCGAGCGGTCCTCGCTATTGTCCGTCGATAGAAGACAAGGTCGTGCGCTTCGCGGATAAGACACAGCATCAAATATTCCTCGAGCCAGAAGGACTTGACGATCCCACGGTCTATCCGAACGGCATTTCGACGTCATTGCCTGAGGACGTACAGCGGGCATTGTTGAAGACAATACCAGGGCTCGAAGCTGCGCAGATGTTCCGGCCCGGCTATGCGATCGAATATGATTTCGTCGATCCGCGTGAATTGTCGCCTACACTCGAAACTAAACGCGTCAAGAACCTGTTTCTGGCCGGGCAGATCAACGGAACAACCGGCTACGAGGAAGCAGGGGCCCAAGGACTCCTCGCCGGCATAAACGCCGCGCGCAGAGCGGGCGGCGCCGACGGTGTCAGTCTCAGTCGGGGTGACTGTTACATCGGGGTGATGGTCGACGATCTGGTTACGCGCGGCGCGCCGGAACCATACCGCATGTTCACATCCCGGGCGGAATATCGGCTCACGCTGCGCGCCGACAACGCGGATCAACGCCTGACGGCACTTGGAATGACGCTGGGAGTGGTCGGATCCGACCGAAAGATGGCTTTCGGAGCCAAAATGGATGAATTGGGTCGTGCCCGCGACTTGGTCTCGAGCCTGAATGCGACGCCTCCCGAGCTCGGTCGCAAAGGCCTGCACGTCAATGCCGACGGAGTACGACGCAGCGTTGCTGATCTTTTGCGCCTTCCGGGGGTCGATCTAGCCAGGCTGGCGGCAATTTGGCCTGAATTGGCTACCCTTTCGCCTGTTGCTGCGGAGCAGATAGAGATCGACGCGCGTTATGCCGGCTACCTTGGCCGGCAGGAGGCCGATATACGGGCGCTGCGCCGGGATGATCCCCTCGTCCTGCCACCCAATTTGGATTACGCCGGCGTCGGCAGCCTCTCGACTGAAATCCGCATGATCTTGGGGAGCGCGCGCCCCACCACTTTGGGTGCCGCGGGTCGCATTCCCGGCGTGACCCCGGCAGCTCTCGCTGCACTACTGCGCCACGTCAAAAGACGCGAAGCGCCGCGCGACGATGTCGCCCTTGCCGGCTGAACCGCGCGAAGAATTCCTCGCATCGTTCTCTGTTTCACGTGAAACAGAGGCGCGTCTTGCCCGCTATGAGGAGATACTTCTAACGCGCAATCAAACACTTAGCCTGATTTCAGACGCCACGGCAGATATAATCTGGACACGACACTTTCTCGATTCAGCCCAACTGCTACCTTTGATACAACAGCCCGAACTTCCTCTTGTCGACATCGGCACGGGCGCCGGATTCCCCGGCCTGGTTCTCGCCATCATGGGCCTGCCCCAGGTCAATCTGATCGAACATAATATGCAGAAGGTCGCATTTTTGCGGGCCCTCGTGGCAGACCTGGATTTGCCGGTTACCATTCATGCGATGAAGTCCGACGCGGTAAGGCCCTTTGTCGCCGGAACCGTCACGGCCCGGGCGCTTAAGCCCTTAAATCAACTTATCGGCCTCGGACGCCGATTCCTCGGTCCCGGAAGCGTCTGTGTGTTTCCCAAGGGCCGCAGGGCGGAAGAAGAGATGGCGGCTGCCTCCGCCAAGTGGCATATGAAGGCAGAGCGCTTTCCCAGCCTGACCGACCCCGACTCCACGATCTTTCGTCTTTCCGACGTAACCGAGGCCCGCCAATGAGCAAATTCAGGACCTTTGCGCTCGTCAATCAAAAGGGCGGCGTCGGAAAGACGACGACAGCCGTCAATTTGGGCACCGCTCTGGCGGCAATGGGCAGGACTGCGCTCTTGATCGATCTGGATCCGCAGGGAAATGCGTCGACGGGACTGGGAATTGAGCGCGCACAGCGCGTCCGCGGCACCTACGAGATGCTGCTGGGCGGCGTACCGGCGGCAGACGCCATCGTACCGACTCTGATTCCCCGGCTTTCGATTGTCCCGTCATCGGTCGATCTTGCCGGAGCCGAGATCGAATTGGTCAATACTGATCGCCGCGAGCACCGTCTGGCCGAGGCACTAAACGGCACCTGCGGTCGCTTCGACTATATTCTGATAGACTGCCCGCCATCGCTCAACTTATTGACATTAAATGCTCTTGTGGCCGCCGATGCCCTCCTCGTGCCACTCCAGACAGAGTTCTATGCCTTGGAGGGGTTGAGCTATCTGGTACAAACGGTCGATCGGGTTAAGCGTGCGTTCAATGCTCGGTTGGAACTGGCCGGGATCATTCTGACAATGTTCGATCGCCGCAACGGTCTGTCTGAGGCTGTAGCCCAAGATGTCCGGGCACACTTCGCACAGACCGTCTTTGACACTATGATTCCCCGCAACGTGCGAGTCTCCGAGGCGCCGTCGCACGGACTGCCGGTTCTCATCTACGATCACCGCTGCCTGGGTGCGCAGGCCTATATCCAACTGGCAGCCGAGTTCTTGAATCGTTTTGATGGAGTGAAGGTCGGTGGCTGAAAGCACGAGCAAAAAGAAGGGGTTGGGACGCGGCCTTTCGCATTTGTTCGGCGAAGCCGAGGCCGCATATCGTGAGTCGGGCATTCAGAATGCCGCCCCCTCACAGGTGGCCGCTGCCGGCGGCTCTACCTTGCCCATCGCCTTCCTGAAGCCGGGGCGCTTTCAACCGCGCCGGCACTTCGACGAGACGGCGCTGGAGGAATTGGCCGCGTCGATCCGACATCACGGTCTGCTTCAGCCGATTCTGGTCCGGCCGATTGTGGGCGCATCGGACAGTTATGAGATTATCGCCGGAGAGCGCCGCTGGCGCGCAGCCCAGCGCGCCTCGCTCCACGACGTGCCGGTCATCGTACAGATGTTGACGGACACGCAGGCGCTCGAAATCGCTCTGGTCGAGAATTTGCAGCGACAGGATCTGTCGGCGCTGGAAGAGGCGGAGGGCTACAAGCGGCTGATCGACGAGTTCAATCATTCCCATGCCGAGTTGGGCGAACTGGTCGGCAAAAGCCGAAGCCACGTCGCCAACATGCTGCGATTGCTGGCACTTCCAGAGGCGGTTAAGGCGTTGATGCAATCCGGCGAACTGTCTGCCGGTCACGCCCGCGCGCTCCTGACCGCCCCCGACCCGGAAGCGCTCGCCAAATCCGTGACGGCGCGTGGCCTGTCGGTGCGCGAGGTCGAGCGTCTGGCCAATCAGGCAAAGCTCATGCGCAAAACGCCGCCTAGGTCGGCAGGACAGGCGCCCGGAAAGTCGTCGGCCAAGCACGCTGACGTAATGGCGCTTGAGCGCGACCTCACCGAGCGACTGGGCTTGCGGGTTACGATCGATGGGCGCGGCACAAGCGGTGTTCTTGCCATCGCCTATCAGTCTATCGACCAGCTGGACGAAATATTAGAGAAACTGACCCGGTAATAGTAATTCATATGTAAAGCCCAAGTAGAACACAGAACTCGACTACAAACAGTTTTGGAGTCCTGAGGTTAGGACAGAATATAACTCTATGGCGCGGGCTGCCCGCGGCCTCGCTCGTTCCAATCGGCTTTCCGGTGCATTCCACCCGGCCCGCCGAACCCGTGGTCGAACAAATCGTCGGCAATTTGTTTCTGCTCGTCGGAAAAGACGAGATAAAGCGGCTGAAGCGCAGCCAACATTTCCGATAGGCTGGTCGCCTGAGCCGAAAGCGTCTTCCGGCTATGTTCAAGCCGGTCTATCAACGTGAAGCGGGTGTCGCGATAGGTGTGCATTGCGGCGATTTCCGCATCCCTGTCCTTGGCTTGTTTGCGCATCACATCGGCAAGCGTGTCCCAGGGTTTTGTTTGAGCTTCCGTAATCTTGAGCGCGGTTCGGATGAACGCCAAACGGGCTTCGATTCGTTCGCTGGGTAGTGGGGCCGGATGAGCTCTCAGGCCGGACGCAATCTGGTCGAAGTCGGTTGCAAGGGCCTCCTGTCCGACAATCAACGGGAACAGGGCAAGAGAACCGATCAGCGCGGTCAAAAACGCAACGGCTGCAACAATCCTGGCCGTAAATCGCTTCGTCATGGGAAATCCCTCTGTGCGAGCCGGAATATCGTGGAAAGTAATGCCGCGCTCACCGTTGCCACGCGGGTCGCAACCTAATCCTGCGCTCGGCTTGGCAGACTCACGATGTGCCCACCCTAGCGCGGCAGATAGATTCTTACCGTGGTGCCTTCGTCTTCGACGCTACTTATCGCAAGACGGCCGTGATGCAGTCCGCAAAGTTCCCGCGCGATCGACAAGCCAAGGCCGCTGCCGGGAAAGCGCCGCGCCAATGAGTTTTCTGCCTGAACGAAAGGCAGAAGAACGCGTTCGAGGTCTGTTTCGGAAATGCCGCAGCCGGTGTCGGTGACTTCGATGACTGCTTCGGCATTGGTAAAACTTATGCGGGTCGTCACAGTGCCGCCCACCGATGTAAATTTGATGGCGTTTGACAGAATGTTCAGCATCACCTGCTTTAATTTGAGGAAGTCGCCCGTAATCTCCGGGCATTTATCGGGAAATTCGGCCGAAAGCGTAACGCCGCCGGTTTGCGCCATGACGGAAACCAGGGCCAGGGAGGTTTCCACTAGATCCTTCAGGTCCACCGGCCCGCGATTGAGCTCTAATGAACCGGATTCGATTTTCGACAAATCCAGGATCGTGTTGATCAATTCCAGAAGGTGACGGCCGCTTTCGCTAACATCGGTAAGATATTCAGCATAGGAAGGAACCCAGCCGGTGCGCTTCACGCCGTGCTCGATCAGCTCGGTAAAGCCGATGATGGCGTTCAGAGGCGTCCGAAGCTCGTGACTCATATTTGCGAGGAAATTGCTCTTGGCGCGATTTCCCGCTTCCGCGGCTTCCTTCGCGCGAAGCAATTCTTCCTGGGCGCGGCGGCGCTCGGTGACATCGCGGCTGATCACGACCCAACGGAACACGCCGCTATCGAACTTCTGCACGGTTTCGACGCGCGCTTCGACCCAAAAGATGCGGCCGTTTACACCCAGGCTTTCGAACTCGACCGGTTTTCCGTCATCCCGCTTTTGCGCCGCGGATATCAGCTTTGAACCTATTTCATTGAAATTATTGACATCCAATTTCTGCATCGGTTGTCCGATCAGGTCGCCTGCATCGCCCCCGAACAACGCGGTAAATTGTTCATTCACATACAGAATCTTGGTGTTGCCCTGTATGCTGCCCTCGCTTTCGAAAACAACGATCGAATCGTAAGATCGAACGACGATGGAGCGCAAAAGCTCGACCTGATCCTCCGCTTCCTTCTCGCGCGTAATGTCGCGCATGACACCCGAGAATATGACTGTCCCGTCCGCCTCCCGACGCGGCATCATCGACTGACGAATCCAGCGCACGCGCTCCTTCCCGTCACGGATGCGATAATCCATGGAATAGATCGACAGGTTTTGCGCCGCTTGCTCCATGGCTTCGGCGCGGCGCTTGTCCTCTTCGTCGTTCGTAATCATCCGTGCATAGATCATCATCGGATCCTGTCCGACCAATTCGCCGGGAAGATCGAGCAACTGGACCAAACTCTCGCTGATCGCGGGGAAAATATAGCTCCCGTTCGGAGTGCGGCGGCTTTCGGTAAAAACGCCGCCGATGTCCGAATCGGTGGCATCGAGGCGCTGTTGCGCTTGCACCAGTGCATCTTCCGCCAAATGCTCCTCGGTGACGTCGCGGGCCAACCGGCGGACGCCGCCCGACACGGTGCGATGCTCGTCGATATGGATGATGCGACCCGACGGCATCCGATATTCGTGCGAGCGATCTGTTCCGAACCCCTCGACGCGCTTTCGGATGAACTCTTCGCGGTCGTCCATCGCATAATTGTCGACAATAAATTGAATGGTGCGGGTATTGCTCAGCGCGGCCCTTAAAAGATCGACATAAGCGACCCCGCGCACGAGCTTGGCGGCGGCGTAGTGCCACTCCCCGGCAAAGCCCTCGTCCCAATCGACTAATCGGCCGTCAGCATCGAACAGCGCGAAGCTGTGCAGAAATTCCTCCGACGCCATTCTATTGCATTTTCATTGTGTAACCGGATGGCAACTTCGAAGGATTGCAAGAAACCCCTGCATTGTAAACGCGCGCATTACGGCGCAACCCAGCGGATTTTGGCATGGAGCGCGTAACCGCGGCATTATCGTTGGATTGAACCGGCGCAAACGAGGTCATCACGCCTCTCACGGCGAAGAGCCGGATCATGTTAAGAAGTATTGTGTTTTGCATCGCGGGGAACCAGATGAACCTGCGTACGAAGAGCATGACAACCACCCGAGCCGGAGACGACCCATGATCGTGTTAACCGTGAACGGAACACGTCACGAACTCGATATCGAACCCGAAACACCGCTTCTTTGGGCCTTGCGCGATGAGGTCGGGCTGACAGGCACCAAATATGGTTGCGGCATCGCCCAATGCGGGGCCTGCACTGTTCATGTCGACGACCAGCCGGTTCGATCGTGCTCACTTTCGGTCGGAGATGCGAACGGAACCAAAATTACGACTATTGAAGGGCTCTCACCCGACGGCAGCCATCCCGTCCAGCAAGCCTGGATCGCCGAAGATGTTCCGCAATGCGGCTATTGCCAATCGGGACAGATCATGGCCGCGGTCGCCTTTCTGAAGGCGATCCCAAAGCCGACCGATGCCGATATCGATGAAAATCTGACCAATATATGCCGATGCGGCACCTATCCCAGGCTGCGCGCAGCGATTCATCGCGCTGCAGCCGCGACGAACGGCTGAGGAGCTAGCGAGATGGGTCACATTGAACCTACGTCCGCGGCTTTGGGTAGGCGCGATTTTCTGGTCAGTGCAGCAACAGCTGCCGGTGGTCTGGCAATCGGCGTTTCCATACCGGGAATGGCTGCCGGCCTGCCGCTGCCCGGCCAAACCTGGGACGACGACGCGCCGGCCGGCGAGGTCAATGCCTGGATCGTTATCGAGCCGGACGAAAGCGTGATTATTCGTGTCGCCAAATCCGAGATGGGTGAGGGGGTGCTGACATCAATGCCCATGATCGTCGCCGAGGAATTGGCCTGCGACTGGACAAAGGTGCGGTCCGAATATGCTTCTTCGAATCGCAATCTGCGGGAGCAAGGCGTTTATAAAAGCATGCTGACCGGCGGCAGCAGCGCGGTTCGCGCGTCACGGCCTTATCTACAGCAGGCGGGCGCCAGCGCCCGCGCTCGGCTGGTCGAAGCCGCAGCCAAACGCTGGAGCGTGCCTTCCGCCGATTGTCAGGTGGCGAACGGCGTGGTGTCCCATAAGGCGACAGGTCGCAGCCTTACCTATGGGGCTCTCGCGGGCGATGCCGCCAAGATTACCTTGGCGCAGGAGCCGGCGATCAAGACACCTGATCAGTTCACGCTGATCGGCAAGCCGACGGCGCGCCTCGACAGCAAGGTCAAAGTTACCGGTGAGGCGATATTCGGCCTCGATATTCGGTTGCCCGATATGGTCTATGCCGCCGTCACAACCTGTCCGGTGCCGGGCGGAACGGTCAAAAGCTATGACGCCAAGGCGATCCTCGGCCATCGCGGCGTGCAAAGCGTCGTCGCGCTGCCGAACGGCGTCGCCGTTGTTGCCGACCGGTTCTGGCGTGCAAAGCAGGCTGCGCTGGCGCTGCCGATCGAATGGAATCCGGGCGCGGGCGCAGGCACCAACAGCGCGCAGTTCCGTGAAGATTACCGAGCCGCCTTAAAGGGGCCGCTTCAGAACGCCAAGACGGTCGGCGACACGGAAAAGGCGCTGGGAGAGGGCAAACTGATTGAGGCGCTGTATGAAGTGCCCTATCTGGCCCATGCGACGATGGAGCCCCTGAATTGCACGGTCCATCTGCAGTCCGACCGTCTCGACATCTGGATGGGCACGCAGGCGCCGGACATCACCATGGGACTGGCCGCGAAGACCACCGGGCTGAAGCCTGAGCAGATCTTCATCCATAACTGCTATCTGGGCGGCGGTTTCGGACGCCGCGCGATCAATGACGAGCTGGTCCAGGCGCTGGCGGTGGCCAAGACTGTGGGCAAGCCGGTAAAGCTTGTTTGGACGCGCGAAGAAGATATGCGGCACGACCGCTATCGCCCGCAGGCTGCGATCGCCTTCAAGGCGGCGCTAGGCAAGGATGGGATGCCCACCGCATTTACGGCCCAGACCGCGGTCGGATCGATCATGCAGTCGATAAAGGGAATGCTCGATTTCCCGATGCCGCCCGGCGTGGAGCCACTCGCCGTCGAGGGGCTGGTCAATATGCCTTATGCGATTCCCAACATTAAAGTCGATGCGGTGCTGAAAAACACCCATGTGCCGGTGATGTTCTGGCGTTCGGTCGGCAGTTCGCAAAACGCCTTTGCGGTCGAAAGCTTCATCGACGAATTGGCGCATGAGGCGGGCCAAGACCCCTACCAGTTTCGCCGCAAGCTGTTGGAAGGAAAGCCCGATTTCCTGCGCGTTCTCGACATGCTGGCCGAAAAGGCGAACTGGAGCCAGAAACTCCCGTCCGGTAAGGGGCGCGGCATCGCCATCCATGAATCCTTCGGGACAATCGTGGGCGAGTGTGTAGAGGTCGCGGTAGACCCCAAGGGCAAGCTGCGCTGCGAGCGCGTGGTAGCTGTGGTCGATTGCGGCCACGTCATCAACCCGCGCAATGTTGAAATGCAGATCGAAAGCGGCGTCATCTATGGTCTGACCGCGGCGCTTTACGATGAGATTACGGTCAAGGACGGCGCGATCGAACAGGGCAATTTCGATAGCTATCAAATGGTGTGCCTGGCAGATTCACCCAAGATCGAAACCTACCTGGCGCTCAGCGGCGGCACCAAGTGGGGTGGAATCGGTGAACCCGGCACGCCGCCGATCGCGCCTGCATTGTGTAATGCGATTTTCGCAGCCACAGGCAAGCGGGTCCGCGAATTGCCGATCAAGAACACCGATCTTGGCAACCGGGTTTAGTGGGCGGGAAGGGCCGATGACGGCCGCCTCAGACGGCAACCGGTCCGTCTATGTCGTCGCCGCGGACGACACTGTGCGGCGGGCGCTGAGTGAGCATCGCTCGGGCCCGGCAGGATGGAACGTCGCTATGCTGAGCGTCACTCGCGACTTGCCGCCTGAGCCCGATGCAATCGTTGTCGTCGATCTTGACGATCCGGCGGTGCAGAGCGGCTCGGTCGAGGTGGTGCGTACTTCGGGATTCGCCGGGCCGATATTGATCCTGGGCAATAATGGCGCCGCGCGTGTGCCGGAAGACGAGCCGATCGCCCGTCCGGTCAGGCTGGGAACATTGCTGGCGCGGATCGACGCGCATTGGACTGTAGCGACCGACCCTGGGACTATTGCCCTGGGACCCTATGAATTCGTTTCCGCGGACCGCGTCCTGCGCGATGCTGCGAACGATGTGGTCATTCGACTGACCGAACTCGAACACAAGCTTCTCAGCTATCTGGCCGCCGCGGGCGGCGGACTGATCGACCGGGATCAGCTTCTGGAGTGCGTGTGGGGCTATAATACGCAGGCCGATACGCACACCGTCGAAACGCATATCTGGCGGTTGCGCCAGAAAATTGAGACAGATGACCCAGCATCCCGCTTTCTGGTCACCGAGGCGGGTGGTTATCGCCTTTTGTTGGCGGGTTCAGACTCAGGCGGGTAAGCTTGAGCGCTGGAACCGTATAGCGGTATTCCAAGAATTTCTCGGAGACATCGATGCGCTTCATCGTCCGTTTGCTGGCCGTCGTTGGGCTTCTGTTCATTTTGCTGATCTCCGTACTCGTAGTGGGAGTGTCACGGCTTCATGTCGCCGGCCATTCTCCCGTCGTGATCAAGGACGGAACGGTTCTTACATTGGCTGTCGAAGGCCCTTTCATTGAAGATTCACCGACGCGCACGGGTCTCACCAGCATTTTGACCGGTCATGCCAAAAAGCTGCGCGAAGTGATCGCCGGAATCGATAAGGCAGCTGCCGATTCCCGCATAAAAGGGTTGGTGCTGAAAATCGATGCCTCCGCCGGCATGTCGCAAATCCAGGAACTGCGTGCGGCGATCAAGCGCTTCAGGGCCGCCGGCAAGTTTGTCTATGCCTTTGCCGACGATTACGGTGAAAGCGCGGCTGGCAACGGCGAATATTATCTAGCTTCGGCCAGCGACCAGCTGTGGCTGCAGCCGATGGGTGAGGTCATGCTGACCGATGTCGTCTTCGAGGCGCCGTTTCTCAAGGATATGTTTGCCAAACTTGACGTCGAACCGGAATTCGTAAAGCGCGCCGAATATAAGACCGCACCCGAGACTTACACAGAGCGCGCCTATACGCCCGCCGCGCGGGAAATGATGGAAAGCCTTGCCAACGATCTGACGCAACAATTGGTGACCGACGTCGCCGCCAGCCGGGGTCTGTCGGCCGACGACGTCCGCGCAATATTAGCACGCGGGCCCATGACCGCGGACGAGGCGCTTCAGGCCAAGCTTATCGATCATGCGGGCTACGCTGATGAGGTTGTCGCCACCGCTAAGAAAGCTGCCGGGACCGAAGTGCCGACCCTGGCGTTGCCCGATTACTATGCCCAGGCTGGCGCCGAAAAGCATGACCGGCCTAATATCGCGCTCATCTATGAAGTCGGGGAGATCGACAGGGTGACAGGGCCAATCGACGCGACCAGCGACCGGCGCGGGCTGGATCAGGGCAATGCCGTGGTCCAGGGCTTTAGCCAGGCGATGGCCAACCCGTCGGTCAAGGTGATCGTCTTTCGCATAGACAGTCCCGGCGGGTCTGTGTCGGGCTCCGAATCGATACGCCGCATGGTCGTGCGGGCAAAACAGGCCGGAAAGAAGATCGTAGTTTCGATGGGCTCGGTCGCAGCCTCCGGCGGCTATTGGATATCAGCCGACGCCGACAAAATCGTCGCCGATCCGGCGACGCTTACCGGGTCGATCGGCGTCTTTTCCGGAAAGTTCGTCGTCGGCAAGGGCCTGGCCGACATCGGCGTCACGACCGACCGTACGACGGCGGGGCCGTTTGCGGCCATGGATTCGCCCTTCGCGCCCTTCACGGCGGATCAGAGCCAGAAGCTCAACGCCGATATCGACGCAGTCTATAACGGCTTTATTTCGATCGTCGCCAACGGGCGCAACCTACCGGCGGGAACGGTGGCGGGGTCCGCCAAGGGCCGCGTCTGGTCCGGCCAGCAAGCCAAGCAGCTCGGCTTGGTGGATAGTCTGGGCGGCCTCGACGATGCCATCAATCTCGCCCGTCAAGTCGGCAATATTCCGGCCGATCAGCCGACAGCCCTGCGTGTCTACCCCGAACCGCTGTCCCCGCTTGAGGCGGTGATGGCGGTCGTCAAAGGGGACGCGGACATCAAAAGCGATGTCGGCAGCCAGCTGGGCGATCTCGACGGTCCGGCGGGTGCCGCGGTGCGTGCCTTGGCGCCCCTGTTCCGCGATCCGCGCGGCGATATGGTCAGGATGCCCGACCTGGGGGCGGTTCGCTAAAGGTCAGCAGCAACATAGTCGGGCAGGAGCGTGGGGATCAGCCCTTTGCGCGGGCGCGGCGGCGGCGATTGCGTGCCTTATGATGCCCTTTGCGTCGGTTGGCGCGAATCTGGTTGGTCGTCTTTTCTGATTTGCGCATTGCAACTCCGTTCCTGGCAAGGGTTCTCGCCCGGGCATTCGCGTTAAGTATCATGGGGACTGCAGTCTCTATAGCAAGCCGCGCCGCGGGGGAAGCCGCCGAGGTTCGTTTTACGGAACCTTCGCAACGGCGCCGCACCAGCCCGGCAGATAATTTGCCTCAACGGACTTGGCCAGGTTCAACGCGTCGTTCAGTGCGGCATTGAAGTCCTTCTCTAGGGACTTGCGCTTTATTCGGCGCCGAAGGAAGTCGGCCCAGATGAACTCGCTGAAGGGTGTGATGTCCTTCGCGTATCCGCCGGTCCGGCGAAGCTCACCGGCCAGGCTGCGGAACGGGTCATCCTGAAGCT
>Ga0182030_10017925_pt1 | contig 13628 bp, 10 predicted proteins | sample 812S3MmetaG_FD_121299 | JGI IMG/M metagenome (GOLD analysis project Ga0182030, IMG submission 121299) | Permafrost microbial communities from Stordalen Mire, Sweden - 812S3M metaG (Illumina Assembly) | ecosystem: Environmental > Terrestrial > Soil > Wetlands > Permafrost | place: Sweden... | reverse complement strand
GGCAAGGATTCATGGACGCGACCATCGTGAAGCTGGCCGGAAAAGACAGCGTCATGTTACTCCGCGCCAGGGTGACGGTGCGGTCCTCTAGCGGCTGGCGCAGCATCTCCAGTACATTGCGCGCGAACTCGGGGAGTTCGTCCAGGAACAGCACGCCGTTGTGCGCCAGACTCACTTCACCCGGCCGCGGCATGCCTGAGCCGCCGCCGATCAGTCCCGCGTCGGACACCGTGTGATGCGGCGCCCGCAAAGGCCTCTGCGACAAGAGCCCGACACCGCTTGGCAGCAGGCCGGCTACGCTATGGATCTGTGTGGTCTCCAGCGCTTCTTGGAATGTGAGCGGAGGCAGGATGCCGACGAACCGTTTCGCCAGCATGGATTTGCCCGAGCCGGGCGGCCCGATCATCAGCACATTGTGGCCTCCCGCGGCGGCCACTTCGAGAGCGCGTTTGGCCGTGGCCTGACCGCGCACATCACGGAAATCCGGAACCGATTCACCATCCGCGATGGCTACCCGCGGACCGGCAACGAACGGCTGAAAGCGTTCCGGCTCCCGGAGATAAGCCACGACCTCGGCGAGGTGCCGCATGCCGAACACCCGCACCCCTTCGGTCACGCCCGCTTCCGCGGCATTGTCGGCCGGCACGACAACGTTCACGATCCCACGCTGCCGCGCGCAGGCTGCGATGGAGAGTACTCCCCGGACCGGGCGGAGGGTTCCATCCAACGACAACTCCCCGACAAAAAGATGTTGATCGGCCCCCTTCGTCAGACCCATGGCGCCCAGAATTCCGATGGCCATGGGCAGATCGAATCCTGCCCCCTCCTTGCGAACGTTGGCAGGCGCGAGGTTGATGGTGACGGCTTTGTTGGGGTAGCCGAAACCGGAATTCAGCAGGGCGGACTTGATGCGCTCCCGGCTTTCCCGTACCGCGGTGTCCGGCATTCCCACCGTCACAAAATCGCGAGCCGAGCCGTTGTACATGTCGACTTCGACGTCGATCACGTGCGCTTCAATGCCGTAGACAGCCGCGGAACGAGTTTGAAAGAGGGCCACGCGATATAGTGTGCGCCGAAGTGGAAAATCGCGCGGGAAATCTAGGAGTCAAACTAAACTGCTGATTAATAAGGGCTTGGGAGTCTGTTCGTTGGGCTCATCGGACCTGCGGCCGGTATATTCGGACGGTACATCGGGATTACCTCGATCGTCTCCACCAAGCTGGAAGCTTCAACATGTTGCAAGACCTTGTCGCCAGCCTGTCGGGATTGAAGTTGGGCGTCCCTCCGAGCTGATTGATCCGTTCCGGAACCTTGCGGGCGAGCCGTCGCCGCGAATCAGGAAACCCGGTCTTGGCGCGGTTCACCGTCACCCCATATCGGACGCCGTTTTAGCGGGCGACCGGCGGTCAGGCGCGATCGGATCCAGTTGCTTCTTACTCGGGTCCACGGGGAAACTCGGAAGCCCACCGGCGGATTGACTCCTTCGCCCCACAGGACGGCGAGAGCAGCCGCCGCTGCGGAAGGTTGGTCATCCAGAATGACGATTTCCGTTGCCATAGCACTCCTAACTAAACAGCAAGAACTGTGCCATTCACAACGGCCAGTGAAGTGTTGGATGTTTTGCGGGAGCGTGCAATGGCGAAAACAGCCCTGTTGGTGGCAATCATCAGCGTCTCTTGGTGCGATCCGGCACAGGCGCAGAGCCCACCCTCGAAAATTCTAATCATGGAAGCGACGGCTTTCGCTCGCGCACCGCAGGCGACCGCCGCTGGAACTGAAGCGCACGAGGGTACGGTGGCGGCCGATCCGGCAGTACTGCCGCTGGGCACACGAATCCGCATCACGGGAACTACCTCGTACGATGGAAATTATCTGGTGACAGACACCGGCGCCGCTGTCAAGGGCATGCACGTGGATTTGTACATTCCGTCAGAGGCCGAAGCCAAGCAGTTCGGAACCAAACGAGTACGCGTGCAAATCCGGCAGATGGGCACAGGCAAGGCGGACGCACGCAGGAAAGATACGGCCAGCCCGCCAAATCACAACAATTGACCGGGGGAAACGGAGCGCATCATTTGCCCTCGTTCCGGTACCACACCGGAAATTCCAGCGAGAAATATTTGAAATGCGTCTCCGCGCCGTTGGGAATCAAAATGCGGCCCAACATGTGAACCGCGTAGCCAGGCTCGCAGTCCATGTGGATAGACGGCAGCGAGTATTTCGCCGAGGCGCCCGAACGATCGTATTCGTTCCACGAGTCCGACCCGCGCATGGTGTTTTCCACGCAGGTATCGTTGGTGAACAGCTCCGCCGCGCGCAGGGCGCCGCCGTCGGGAATCAGCACCGCGAACGTTTCGCCCGGCGCCGCGTGGCCGTCGCCGTTGCCCTCGCCGAATGGCACGCTCGCCTTTTCGGTGGCATGTTGAAAAACGGTCAGCGAGCGTCCATCGGCGATCTGAAAATCCTTGGCCGGCTCGGCGGGAGGAAACAGCGGTACGTCCAGCGCCATGCGGGCCGCACCCGACACGGCGATAATCTTTACCATCGCGCGCTGCTTGTCGGCGACCGTAAACGTCAACGGCAGATTGGCCGATTCGCCTGGCGCCAGCGAATATAATCGCCCTTCCGGGGTGGCGAACTTCACGCCCGCATTGGGACTCTCCCAGCGAATCGGCGAGGTGCCCGTTTTGTCGCCGCCTTTATTGCAGAAGCGGACCTTGAGATTCACCGGCTGACCGGCAGTGGCCCAATTGGCGCCGGTAACGGCATACCCGGAAACCGCCAGCAGTGGACCGTTGGAGACGCCGACCTCCCAAGCGTCGCCGCTGAGCTCGAAATTCAATCGGCCGTGCGCATCCACGCGCTGGTCTTGGCGGTGAACTTTGCCGTCGATCGAGTGAATGTAAGTCACGGTGAGTATAATGCCCGGCGGATAGATGGCCGGCGACCCGATGGAGATATTGGCTTCCGGAATCGTCGCGCCGGAAGGCAGGTATTGCCGCACCGACGAACGAAAGCCGGTGTTGGAGACATTTTCCAGCACCGTGAATCCCGGCTGCTTGCGATTGGAAATTACCTCCCATCCCCACACCATGAAGTTCGGCCAGGCATCGGCGTGGCTGAATACCGTGGGTTTCGGAAGCGGCAGCGTGAAAGCGGTCATTTGAAAATCGAGCGTGCGATCGATCTCCGCCAGGTCCTGGCCGGCAAGGAAGGTAGCGCTTTCGAAGGCGGCGCGGGTGTAGTTCCAAATCGCGTCCTGACGGCGGTGATAAAAGGACAGCAAATCGGCGGAGCTGCGCGTGAGGCGAACGCGCACGCCGTCATAGTTATCGAACATGTCGTCATGGTTGCACTCGACGGGGAACGGATCGGGGCCGATGAACGCTTCCGTCGTTCCTTCGAAACTGGAGACGCTGCCCACAAGGTCGGGATATTTGCCGGCCAGCAGTAAGGCCATGAAACCGCCGGCGCCGATACCCGCAACCGCGCGGTGACCGCGGTCCGCCACCGTCCTCAGCGTGCTATCGATCTGCTCCACCAGCTCCGGAAAGCACAACGGGCCTTGGCCCTGGAACTCCTCCGGTCCGCCGTCCACCAGAATCACGTCGTGCGACGCGGCGTACGTGGCAAGCTTGGCTTCGCGCGCCTCGGGTTCCGGCTGCACGCCGTGCAGCCAATACACCACCGAATAACGTTGCCGCGATTTCGAGTATGCCGCGGGCAGAAGGACGCGGTATGTGCGCGCGCCGCCCTGCACCTGGCTATCGTACGAATAGGCGTGAAATAGAGAGGGCGCCGGCGTTTGGGCGGGCTGGAAAAACCAGGCCAGCGCCAGCGCGAGGAATTCGGTCACTCTCGATATCTACCACAGTTCGGCGGTTAGAGAGGCCGGCCTCCCGTGGGACATGCTTCAGCTTGTCCAAATGGCGGCTGCCGCCCGGCGGGCAAGCTGAAGAAGCATGCCTCACCTACTTCTTGGCGCCGGTGAAGTATGGCGCCGCTTCGGGCACCGCCGCGCCGTCTTTGCGCGGGTCGGACGCGCCCCAATTCACGCCTGTGGAGGAATCGTGCACCACGGCCTGTCCGCCGCCCATATCGCTGGAGAAGTCGCCGAGCACTTTCAGTTGGTGGCCGCGTGCGGTGAGCGCCTCGCGAATTTCCGGCGGGATACGGTTTTCGATGGAAACGTCGCAGCCGCCGAACGTTTTCTTGGTGAAGCGCGGCGCTTCCAAAGCCATCTGGATATTCATCCCGTGGTCCACGATGTTGGAAATGAACTGCGCATGCGCCTGCGCCTGGTTCAGGCCGCCCATGATGCCGAACCCCATGTGCACATCGCCCTTCTCCATAAACGCAGGAATAATCGTATGGAGCGGGCGTTTGCGCGGCGCCAGCGCGTCGGGATGCGCGGGATCGAGAAGGAACAACCCGCCGCGATTCTGCAAGGCGAAACCGTAGCCGTCCACCACGACTCCCGAGCCAAAGTGATCGTACACGCTCTGAATGAGAGAGACGATGTTGCCGTCGCGATCCACCGCCGACATATAAATGGTGTCGCCGCGGACAGCCGGCGGCGTTCCCGCGGGCGTATCGCAGCGCGCGTGCCCCAGATCGATCAGCTTGGCGCGCTCGCGCGCGTAGTCCATCGAAATCAGGCCCGCTACCGGCACTTTGCTGAACCGCTGATCGGCCACGAACTTCCGCAGATCGGCATAGGCTAGCTTCTGCGCTTCGATCTGGGTGTGCAGTTCGCCGGCGCCGCGCGCGGGATAATCGGCCATCGGAAATTGCGAGAAGAGATTCAGCATCTCGATCGCCGCGATTCCCTGGCCGTTAGGAGGCAGTTCGTAAACCTTCCACCCGTGATACTCGGTGGAGATCGGCTCTACCCACTCCGACTGGAACTCCGCCAGATCGGAAGCAGTCATCTTACCGCCGAGCCGCTGGCTGGTTTTCAGAATCGCCTGGGCGATAGCGCCCTTATAGAATGCCGCCGGACCCTGCGCGGCAAGCAACTTCAGAGCGGCGGCCATTTCCGGATCGCGAAACACATCGCCAATTTTGGGCGCGTGGCCGTCGCGCAGGAAGATGCGCTGCCCGTTCTGGTCCTTCCCGAGCTTCGCTTCCTCCGTCTTCCACGCGTTGCCGATCATCTCCGTCACGGGATAGCCGTGATCGGCGAAATAGATCGCCGGCTGGAACAACTCGGCCCACGGCAGCTTGCCGAAGCGCCGATGCAGCTTGGCCCAGCCATCCACGCAGCCCGGCACGGTCACCGAGTGGATGCCCGTCTGCGGCATGGTAGTCTGCCCTTGCGATTTGAGAAAGTCGATAGTGAGCCCCGTCGGCGCCCATCCGCTGGCGTTGATGGCCGACAGCTTTCCGGTCTTCGCGTCCCAATAGATGGCGAACAGATCGCCGCCAATGCCATCGCTCTCCGGTTCCACCACCCCCAGAACGGCGTTGGCGGCAATCGCCGCGTCCATGGCCGATCCGCCCCGTGCCAGCACTTGGGCGCCGGCCTGCGACGCCAGCGTTTGGCTGGTTGCCACAATGCCGCGATCGGTGATCACCATCGATCGCGCTTGCGGCCGGTCCTGCCCATAAGCCGCCGCGGAAATCAAGGTGAATGAGAGTAATAGACGTCGCATGAATCTCAGATCATACCAGTGTCAGCGCACACCTACCGAGCCGCGCGCGTGAGCAAGCGGTTTCGACCGCAAATTTGTGGGACATGCTTTCAGCTTTGCTTTCAGCTTGTCCAAGCGAGCGAAGCTCGCTACCGCTGGCGATCGTAGTGATGTAGATCCATCGTGGGCGGCGTGTGACCCAGACTTCGCAAAAAGCCGGAGACCTGGCCGCGGTGGTGTGTGCCGTGATTGACCACGTGCTGGACTACCTGCCAGAGCGGTTGTTTCCACGGCCTGCCTTTAGTATCGGTATAGGCAAACTGCGCCATCGCGGCGGCATCGGTAAGCGTCGCCGCCCAGCGTTTCCAGCCTTCGAGTACCGGCGGCCAGCCACTTTGCAAACCTGCCAGCGAGCGGTCGGCATCGCTGATGAAATCCGGCACAGGCGCTCCCGACAGGCGAGCGAGCCAGATGCGGTCGCCGGCGAAGATATGCGCCAGCGTGCCGGCGACGCTACGGTCAGCGGTCTGAAAATCGCGCGTTAACTCCTCGGGGTTGAGCGCCGCGGCGGCATCCAGAAGAAGCAGGCTGGCCCAGGCGGTGTAGTCGATTTGACTGCGCAGGAAGTCGGCGGAGACGGACATAAGATTGACCCGAGGTGCTGCGATTCTCTCACAGGCGCGGATCGCAGGTACAACATGCTTTCTCGACGGCAGGATGGTGCGGTTCGACGCCAGCGGCCGTGAGGGAGTGTTCCTGGCCCCGCGGGCCAGGGCGAGCTTCGGCCTGTCTTTCAAAAGGGCGGTTACGGAAGTCTGCTTTTCGCCGCCGTGAGGAGCGCTAGAAATTGCAGGCCATTGAAAGACGCGTGCATGATCGCCGCGGCCGCCGTCGATCCGGTCCAGTAGCGCACGCATCCGAAAGCCGCGCCGGCCAGCGCGACCAACAGCGCCGAGCGCCACGAAGCGCCGTACTCGGAGTAATGCAGCCCACCGAATAAAACCGCGGCCAGCGCGATCCCTGCTACCGCGCCCAGATTGCGCACCAGCAACGGCTGGAGGAAGCCGCGGAAAGCCAGCTCCTCGGCTACCGGAGCGGCGGTGGTGCCGAAAATCGCCAGAACGATCAGCGTGTTGCGATCCTTCATCATGTCGATCAGCGGGCCGGAGGTGGGCGGGGTATGGATCAGCCACGCGACTACGCCCATCAGAATCGTTGTCGCGAAACCGTACAGCACGCATCCGGCGATCGGGACGCCCGACCAGGTCCAGCCCAGCGATCGCCAGAATGGCCGGTCGTACTGCACGCGAAAAATCATCGTCAGGGCGGTGAAGAGCAGCCCGTACCCGGCCAGCATTTCGGGAACGGACTCCACCCCGATTGAAACGTGCACGTGGGCGATGCGGACAGCGAGGCGGACCAGCGCCAGGCCGAGGAACATGCACGGCAGCGCCAGCCCGGCCACCAGAAAGACGTCGGCGTATCCCCAGAACGGAACGCGCTCCGGTTGGGCAGCCGGGGTTGGAGCGATCGGCTGCTCGTCGATCATGAATCTTTCTCGATCAAGACCGCAGCGAGCAGGGGAATCGTTAACTCGTGGTGGCCGGTGATGGCGTAGCCTTTTCCGCCGGCGCCGCCGGCATGCGGCCGTTCGACGACATTGACGCGCGGGCGATAGTGCTGCAGGAAGTCACAATTGACGGTGGTGAAATTCGCCAGTGGATGCCCGAGATTTCGCACGGCCGAAACGGCCTTCAGAAAAACTTCCGGCATTACGACGGCAGATCCCACATTCAAATAGACGCCGCCGTCGTGCAAATCGGCCACGCAGGAGGCGAAAAGGCGGAAATCGCGATGGGTGGCGCTGCCGATGGCGGCCGCATTGGCAGCCGGGTGCATGTGTGGCGTATCGGTCCCGATGGCGACGTGCACGGTGACTGGCGTCTTGCGCAGGTACGCTTGCGCCTGCAGACAATTGAGGTGCGAGTGGTTGTACAATGCCGCGCCTAAAGCCTCACCCATTCCCAAACCCTTGGAATCGCCCTCGCTAATCGCCTGGTTCATGAAGCGGCCGGTTTCTTCGGCGATACCGAAACTGCCGTCGGGCAGAACCGCCTCCACGTCTTCACTGGTATGCCCCGCCAGGCCGATTTCGAAATCGTGGATGGAGGCCGAGCCGTTGAGCGCAAAGGCCGTGACGTAGCCGCGCTCCATCAGGTCGGTGAGCACGGGCGCGAGTCCGCATTTGATCACGTGGCCGCCGAGCCCCCAGATGATGGCGCGCTTCTTCAGCCGTGCCTCGACCATGGCATCCACGACGGAGCGAAAGGAATCGCCGGCCAGAATCTTCGGCAGCGAATTCAGCCAGCCTTCCACGCCGGCGCCTTTCCGGTAAGGTGTCGCGAACTGGCCGGCGTTCACCTTGCCACCGCGCGCCTTTAAGCCGATAGTTCGCAGGCCCGCGAAATCGAGGGGTTTGTTCGAATATATGCTCATGCCGCCGCCACTCCCCCGCCCAGCACTTTACGCAGCGCCTCGGCGGTATAACTCTTTTTCGACCGGCAGACCAGTTCGGGAGTGCCGGCAACCACGATGCGGCCGCCGTATTCCCCACCGTCGGGACCGAGATCGATGATCCAGTCGGCGGTCTTCATCACGTCCAGATTGTGCTCGATTACCACCACGGTGTTTCCCAGCATCACCAGGCGCTGGAGCACGTCGAGCAGTTTGCGGACATCGTCGAAATGGAGGCCGGTGGTGGGCTCGTCGAGGAGATAGAAGGTGCGGCCGGTCTGCCGTTTGCTCAGTTCCTTGGCGAGTTTGATGCGCTGCGCCTCTCCGCCCGAAAGAGTGGTGGACGATTGCCCTAAGTGTACGTACCCGAGGCCGACGTCGAGGAGCGTTTGCAGCTTGGCGCGGATCTGCGGGAAGTTTTCCATCAGCGGCAGCGCCTCCTCCACCGTGGCGTCGAGCATGTCGGCGATGGAATACCCTTTGAACTTCACCTGCAGGGTTTCGCGATTGTAGCGCCGGGCGCGGCACACGTCGCAAGTGACGTAGACGTCGGGCAAAAAATTCATTTCGATGCGCTTCAGCCCATCGCCCTGGCAGGCTTCGCAGCGGCCGCCCTTGACGTTGAAGCTGAAGCGCCCCGGTTTGTAGCCGCGCTCGCGCGATTCCGGCAGCATGGCGTAGAGATCGCGAATCAACGTGAAGAGTCCGGTATATGTCGCCGGATTCGACCGCGGCGTGCGCCCGATGGCGTCCTGATCGATGCGAATTACCTTGTCGATCAGCTCGATGCCTTCGATGGATTCGTGCGCGCCCGGTTCTTCGTGCGAGCCGTAGATTTCCTTGGCCAGGCTGCGATACAGAATCTCGTTTACGAGTGTGGATTTGCCGCTGCCGGAGACGCCGGTCACCACGGTGAACAGGCCGAGCGGAATATCCACGGTTACGTCCTTGAGGTTGTGTTCGGTGGCGCCGTGGATGGTCAGCTTCTTCCCGCCCGCGGGGCGCCGTTCGGTCGGCACTGGGATGGTCAGGTCCGCATTCAGGTAACGTCCGGTGAGCGATGCCGGATTATGGCGGATGTCATCGGGAGCGCCGGAGGCCACGAGCTCGCCGCCCAGACGGCCGGCGCCCGGGCCGAGATCGATTACATAATCGGCGCGCTCGATGGTCTCGGCGTCATGCTCCACTACCAGCACGGTGTTGCCCATGTCGCGCAATTGCGTGAGGGTTTCGAGCAGGCGCTCGTTGTCGCGCGGGTGCAGGCCGATGGACGGCTCGTCGAGCACATACAGCACGCCGCGCAGTTTCGACCCGATTTGCGTGGCCAGCCGGATGCGTTGCGCTTCACCGCCGGAAAGTGTGGCGGCCGAGCGATCGAGGCTCAGATAATCCAACCCCACAGCCGACAGAAACTCCAGACGGCGGCGGATTTCATCCAACACGCGCCCGGCGATTTGCGTTTCGCGGTCGTTCAGCGTCCAGTTGCGCACCGTCACCATGGCGCGAGAAACGGGCATGGCGGTGAACTCCGCGACGGAGAAATTCTTCACCCGCACCGCCAGGCTGGCGGGACGAAGACGCGTGCCCTTGCAGGCGGAGCACAGCCGCGGCGACATGTACTCGGTTAGCCATTCGCGATAGGTTTCGGGTGCTTCGCGGTATACCTCGTCCAGAATGGCCAGAATGCCGGGAGATCCGTTGCCGCCATCGAGCAGCAGGTCGCGCGTTTTGCGGGGCAGCTCTTCGAAGGGCTTCTTGAGATTGATGCGCGCCTTCTTGGCGAACTCTTCCAGCCGCTGCTGCATTCCCCAGGAGCCGGCGCCAGGGCCGAGACCGCCATCGAGCAGCGGCTTGGAGGGATCGACGATCACCTTCGCCGGGTCGAAGCTCCACGTACTGCCCAGGCCGTGGCACTCCTCGCAAGCGCCATAGGGGCTGTTGAACGAGAACGATCGCGGCTCCAGCTGCGGGATACTGGCGCCGCATTCCGTGCACGCCAGCTTCTGCGAATAGAGCCGCTCCTCGCCGTTGACCACGGCGATCACCACCAGTCCGTTGGCCAGGCGCGTGGCAGTCTCGATGGATGCCTCCAGGCGCTTCTCGATGCCGGCTTTCACCAGAAGGCGGTCCACCACCACTTCGATGGTGTGATTCTTGCGCTTATCGAGTGGAATATCTTCGTTGAGCGAGCGCAGTACGCCATCGATGCGGGCGCGTTCGAATCCCTGGCGCAAAAGCTTTTCGAGATCCTTCTTATATTCGCCCTTGCGGCCGCGCACGATGGGCGCCAGGACCATGATGCGATCTTCGGGCTTGAGCATCAGGACGTGCTGCAGAATCTGCTCGGTGGTCTGGCGGGAGATTTCGTTGCCGCAGATGGGGCAGTGCGGAACGCCGATGGAGGAGTACAGGAGCCGAAGGTAGTCGTAGATTTCCGTGATGGTTCCCACAGTGGAGCGGGGGCTGCGGCTGGTGGTTTTCTGCTCGATGGAGATAGCCGGGCTCAGGCCGTCGATGGAATCCACATCGGGGCGCTCCATCTGGTCGAGAAACTGGCGCGCGTAGGTGGAAAGGGTCTCCACATAGCGCCGCTGGCCCTCGGCGTAGATGGTGTCGAAAGCCAGGGAGGACTTGCCGGAACCGCTTAGCCCGGTGATTACGGTGAGGCTGTTGCGGGGGATCTCGACGTCGATATTTTTCAAATTGTGCTGGCGCGCGCCATGCACGGTGATCCGTTGCAGCATAGAGGGGTAACTTGACGGAAAGATGTCTCTTTATTGTGGCGCGGCTTGTCGGGATGTGCAAACTGAGCATACACTAGACTGAATGCGAAAATGCCCCAACTGTGGAAATCGCATGCGGCGCGTCCACCGCACTCTGCTGGAAAGGCTTAGCTATATCGCTATCTATTCCTGCAAGGAGTGCCACACCGAAGATAATCTGCCGCGCGCCCACCATTTGCATCGCGGGAAAGCGGCGCGCTGCCCCAGATGCGGGACGTTCCGGATTACGCGGCTCAAGGAGCCCGACCATATCGACCCGATGCGCACCGGCGTGCTGAACATGCTGGAAAAGGCGGCGGGTGGGAGGCTGTACCATTGCCGCTATTGCCGCATTCAGTTTTGGGATCGGCGGCGGCTGCAAGCGGAAGTGATGGCGGACGAAGCGGCGGTGCAGGAACCCGAGGCGAAAGGCCAGCACGAAACGGAAACGGCAACGCCCCATACCGACGGTCCCGACGCGTGAAGGCTTTTGTGGGACATGCTTCAGCTTGTCCGGCGGGACCGCACGACCAAGTGGTTTTTCAAGGGAGTGCATCATGGCGCTGCGGGCCAGGGCGAGATTTGCTCGCTTGGACAAGCTGAAGCATGTCCCACAAACGGCCCGTATTTCAAATGGTGGGGTATGCGTTAGCTTGCCCCGCCGGGCGACAGCCAGGCCTGTCCCTGCGGGCCACCAGAGGCCAATGAAGCTCAACCGTCGATGTTCTTCAACTAAGCCGGTCCATATCGGGAGTTCGAAGGCTTGAGTGAACCTATTCGCCTGCGCGCCGAGCCGGAAGATGCCGGCAAACGGCTGGATCAGGCGGTACACGAACGTCTCGGACAGTTCAGCCGCGCACGCATTCAGCAATGGATCCGCGATGGCCGCGTACGGGTGAACGGAAGCGCGGTACGCCCCTCGCGCACCGTCCGGCCAGGAGAATCCATCGAGGTGGAGCCGGCGGAAGCTCCGCCGCTGCACGCCACGCCAGAAGACATTCCGCTGCAGGTGCTTTATGAAGACAACGACCTGGTGGCCGTGGATAAGCCGGCCGGCATGGTAGTCCACGCCGGCGCCGGCGTTCATTCGGGAACGCTGGTGAATGCGCTCTTGCATCGCTTCCAGGCGCTTTCGGGAGTGGGCGGCGCGCTGCGCCCGGGAATCGTGCATCGGCTGGATCGCTTTACCAGCGGCGTGCTCTTGGTGGCCAAGAACGATGCCGCCCATCGGGCTCTGGCGGAGCAGTTTTCCGGCCGGCAAGTGGAAAAGACGTACATCGCGCTGGTACACGGCGCCGTGAAGGCGGAGAGCGGACGCATCGACCGTCCCATTACGCGCGATCCGGCGCACCGCACCCGTATGACGGCGCGCTTGGGCGAGGGGCGGGCGGCCTGGTCGGAATATCGTGTGTTGAGACGCTTCGAGGGGTTCACGCTGCTCGAAGTGCGCATCGGGACGGGAAGGACGCATCAGATTCGGGTGCATCTCTCGGGGATGGGGCACCCGGTGGTGGGCGATACCTTGTACGGCGCTCCGGCGAAGGTCGCGGGCATGCCGCCGCTCGGACGGTACTTCCTACACGCGCACCGGATTCGGTTCCGCTTGCCGTCGACGGGCGAGGAGGTCACGGTGGAATCTCCCCTGGCGCGGGAGCTCGAGGAGTGGCTGGGGGCAATCGGCTGTTAAAGGTGGCCGGGAGGTCTCAGTAAATACTCGGGGGACCCCCACGGGGGTGGCCGCTGGGCCCGGCACAGGCGCTAAGACCATCGCATCAGTGTCAAAGCAAGGTCATACCCACTCGACGCACTGGAATCACGCAGCTCAGGAATGGCCGAACCTTGCCTTGCCTTCTCTGAGGACTGCTCGCCAGTCACGCCATTTTTCAATTCGGAGTTTAGGAGAGGCGCCTCTGTTGTATGGGGCATCAAAGACGATGTGATTCCACTCCGGCATCAGCGCGCACTCCCGCCTTGGATCGGGCAGATCGTCAATCAGAAAGCCCCCGCGAACATATGCTTTCTGCCGACACATTATCATTCTGTCAACGAAGCGCTGACCCAGGTGCTTGTGGACCCAGTCGTATTTCTCCAGAACGCAGTTGCGGAACTCTGATAGCGGCGACGTGCAAATCCAGACGTCAACCCCGGAATCGAGCATTTCGTTTAATGCCTCCACCGCACCATTGACCGCCGGCAAGTTCCGGTAGAAGCCCGGCGTTTCGGAAATGTCGTTAACGAGGCGTTTTATCTGTGCCGTATTCCACCGGCAGGCTAAGCTCAGCATAGTCCTGCCAAGCCCGAGGCTTCCGGCGGTTGTCCAATTCAATGAAGGGCCATTCGGGGTGACGCCTTCTCCATTCCTTGAGCAACTGAGATTCCCAGTCGGCCAAGGGGCCATCCTGGTCTACAAGAACGGTGCCCCAAGGTTCTGGAATGATCCAAACTCCGATGGCCAATTATACTGCGGAACTTGTTGCTCACTCCGACGCCTGCTTCGCCAAGCGCCTGAATTCGCAGAAGGAGCGAAACCAGGGCGTCCCGCGTCGCGTCCCCGACCCAGCGGCCCTGGCACAAGTACCTGATAGCATTGACTCTTGGCACAGACTAGCCTATCGTTATCCTGTTGGAGGGTCTGTCCCGATGCGCCGCATTGCCTTTAACCTGTCTCTACTGTTCCTGACCGTCCTGTTCCCCGTGGCCGCGCAGAAGAAGCGCGTCG
>Ga0182030_10017923_pt1 | contig 13629 bp, 12 predicted proteins | sample 812S3MmetaG_FD_121299 | JGI IMG/M metagenome (GOLD analysis project Ga0182030, IMG submission 121299) | Permafrost microbial communities from Stordalen Mire, Sweden - 812S3M metaG (Illumina Assembly) | ecosystem: Environmental > Terrestrial > Soil > Wetlands > Permafrost | place: Sweden... | reverse complement strand
CGGGCAAAGACCGCCTTGGCATTCTGTACGAAGACATCGGCCCGTCGCTCGAAAAGGAAGACAAGCTCGTGGCTGTGGCGAGCGAGGCATTGGCTCAGATCAACGCCGGTGGGAGCAAAGTCATCCCGGAAGTCACCGATCGCCTGCACGCACTCTACGGAGATGGTGCGGGATACATCGAGGTCATGGACCTGACGATGGAACTGAAGTCCGCGTACGACGCGCGAAAGCCCACATAGACGAATCCCCCACCAGTTCACGCTGGTGGGGGATTTGCTCGTCTTAGTAGCGCTCGGGGTCGGTTTTAGGTACAAGAAGCAGTAATCATTGACCTCGATGTCACCAGGTGGGCGGTGTGACCAATGACGATGTCTCCGTGGGGCCCGATGCCTTGAGTTCGGTTGGGTGCTTGATAGTCGGTGATGTCAACGCCACTTCGGTACTGAAAACTCGGGGCCGACAAGGTGGTTCGAAGGGCCGCGTGGAGTTGCTTCACGACCGCGGGCTTGCCTGGGTTTGGGGTGGCGAAGTATGCAGCTCGCGGGGACGTGTTCAGGAAGGCCTGCGTCACGCCGAGTCCCTTTCACAAGGAACGTCGCAACCTGAGTCCGCGTTCGACACGGCCCTGGTCCGGACAACTGCGTGATCTCGGGTATTGAAACAGTTTTGGCCTATGTCACTTTGCAACGTAATCATCCGATTGGTGTGATTTGTGCACAGACATTTCCCCACGTTGTTGTTCTTGTTGCAAACAACCTTTCTGAGCGAACATTGATGTAATTACACATCTGTCATTGCCGAATAGAACTCCAAATACGGGTCCTCTGCGGCAGGCAGTTGAAGACCCGAGAAGGTCTTGGTCGCGCGGCCAGGATCCTTCTCCTGACGAAACGAAAGGAGGTGAAGAATGGCAAAAACAGGTGAAAAAACTGGAGTTTCGGGAATTTACCGAAGCGACTGTAAGGACCGTGACGAGATGACTCACGTCGAGAACACAGTGTTCCCTCCGTGCAGCTTGTGCCACCGAGCCGTCAACTGGACCCTTGTCCGAGCGACGGTCCACGGTAGGTAGCCGAATGTCCCCCCGCCATAGCGCTGTGGCCGGGGGACACGGCGGCAAGCAAGACAATGGATCTCTGCCGACGAACCGACGCTTGTGCAACTTAATCTTGACAAGACTAGGACTCTGTGCTACATTTCTTACCGCAACCAAGAACGGCTTGGTGCAACAAAGGAGAAAATCATGATGAAGAATCAAGAAATGCAGGGACAGTACATCCAACTCGCAGTTCCAGAACGGCACTACCTCAAGGTCGTGCAATACCTAGGAAGCTTGGAAGCCGGTGAAGATGTCGACACCAATGAAGTGGAGATGGACATAGGCCTCCAGAGAACTCCGAAGGGACGGATCAAGGCCAATAGCCGCCCGGCAAAGAAGTGGACGCCTGACGAGTTGACCCAGTTGAAACACGAGATCACCTCCAAACGTAAGTATCTGGCGCCGCTCCTCGAACTGATGTCGGCAAAACCAGGTGGCTGGGTGCACAAGGCGGATTACGAGAAGGCTTCCGGTTTCACCGGCAACCAACTTCGTTCGGCGTTGGCCGGAATCTCGCAGTTCATCGGCAAGCGCTTTGAAAGGTCGAACTGGCCGTTCGACTACGAATGGAACGTGAACGGTAATTCGGAGGTGTCGTACAAGATGTCGGTCGAGCAGGCAGAAGCGTGGAACAAGGCGTAATCGACGAAATCTGAAAGGTTAGGCCGCGGTCACCGGCGGAACGAAAGAGATGAGTTACGACGTCGAAATCGTTCCGCCGGGCGTCGCATGGGTCGTATAAGCGAAATCTTGAAGTGGACTGTCGACCGGGCGGGCGCAATGACGGGCTTTGTTTCGTATGGTTGTCGAGACCGTGCGATTCCTTCCGGCAAGCACCGCTTGCTTGACGGCAATTGGGTAACTATCAAGGAGACGGTCCCATGGAGTTGATTCCTGCTGTGACTGACGATGACCAGCTGCAATGCGTAGAAGCGAGTTGAGTTGACGCACATTGAAGGACCAGATGACGATGTGAGGGCGAGGTCCATCGCCGCCGCGAATGACGTCGTCGTCCACGTATCGGTGAACATCGCCCCCAACTTCCGGACCCAGTCAGACAACCCGGCTCGAGCGTTCGAATACGCATCGCTTGCAAGAGCGACACGTTTGATGCTGGGAATGACCTCATTGTTCGAGAGTGGAAGCGACGACGTCGCGCAGTGTCTGGCCAGGCCGGTCTTTGAGTGCTGGGTCATCGGCACAATGCTTTCGCTGAGCCCTGATGAGGGATTGAGTGCCCTCAAGAACGACTCGGCGTTTCAGCACGACAGGATGGGAAAAGCTGGCTCGAAGGAGCACGCCGAGTTCGCCAAGGAGTTGACATGGGAACGATCAGCAATCAACTGGCGCCGTCTCAGTGAGCGGGTGGGAATTCTGCTCCAAGAGCAGAACGGAGGCACCGCAAGTGGGACCGCGAACGCCTATGACGTCTTGTATCGACCACCATCCTTCACTGACCTCCACTCCTCGATGGGTGCGCTCGCAGGACACATTTCAACAGAGCCAACCCGCTTTCGCGTCTTGATGGAGCGCGTCCAACAACGTTCGCCGTTGCCCTTGCTAATGACAGCTGGAACGGTCGTCAACCTCGCGGCCCGCATCGAAAACGACATCGGAAGGAACCTTCGGCACATAGCTCTCCTTGGTGACCGGCTTGTGTCACTTGCCGAGGAAGTCGCCAAGGACTTGCCAAGCCTCGAGGAGGGCTGAGGGCACATCACTCAGGATTAATTGTTGCTTAGTTCACACCCTTGACGGTGCTCAAATGGCTCCGGTGCGGCAGTTGATGCGGCGAGGAAGTGGAGTTACTTCGAACGAGCTTCTTTTCGAAGGCCTTGCCTCAAATTCGTCGAGCTGACGCGCAATAGTTCGAAGGCGTCGTGCATACCATCGTAGGCACTGATCTTCGCTTGACCCATCTCGGCCGATTCGATGGCTCTACAACTCGAAAGGAAAGAACTCCAAAGTCCGTTGGTCTCTTCGACCATCTTCTCGATTGGATCGGGCAAGAAGAGCGACACCATCGCGTCGACATCGGGATTTTGCAAGTCCGAATGGTCCTCCCTTTCCTCGAAATCAACCCCATGCTTGAGACTCTTGACCAAAGCCTTCGCGGTCTCCATCTGTCGGTCTCGCTGACGTTCGAGCAAGAGACAAGCCTCCCGTCGATTGGCGAAGTCACGGGATTCGCTTGCATCACGCGCACGTTGGCGTCGATCGCGAGAAGAGCCAATGTAAGTGAGTACGCCCCCCGCGAGGACAGCACCTGCTCCAATTAATTCGTCGACAGCAGACATCGCCCCTACCTTGATGTTCCCAAGGAACCATTGTCGCCTCAATCAATAAGCGATGCTCGGAGTCTCAAGATTTCCTTACCCAGCGCTCGCCTGCAAACGCGCCCAGATGGTCCCCGATCACAACGACTTCTCCTGAATCTCGTCGTACAGCGACGAGATGGCCTCCGGAGTGCCAGGATTCCCGAGATGTGCAGCGTCAGTCTGAGTTCGAGGGGCGTTCTGTCGCAATCGGCGGGTACCTTTCGCATGTGACAACTACGGCGGACGTTTAGATGCCACTCACGGCGCGTTTCAAGGAGGAGGATCTCGACGCCACCTCTATCGACGACGCCACGTGGAGCGCGATCCACCGACGAAAACCTCCGGTGAAAGTCCAATGTCGAGGGTGCAGTACTTCGATGCAGGCCAAGCGCTCGAAGCTGGGCCTGCGCTTCTTTGCGCACGACAGCGAAACGGTGGGCTGTCCGAGCATGGGCGAGACGGCGGCACACCTCAATCTCAAGTCGCAACTCGCCCAGGCGGCACGGCGTTTCGGCTGGAGGGCGGAACTCGAGGCCGTACCCAAAGTTGGTGACGTTGGCGGCTGGCGTGCGGACGTCTTGGCGACGGATCCCTTGAGTGGCACACGCGTCGCCTTCGAAGTCCAGTTGGCGCCGATGACTGTAGTGGAGGGTGAGGAGCGTACGGCGAAGTATGCGGTCGACGACGTAGCAACGTTCTGGGTCACCACGAGCACTCCGTGGTGGCTGTGGCGGCTCCCAGGGTTTCGAATTCGTTCAGGGGCGAATGACGATGGCATCGAATTTGAAGGCGAAGCAAGTGACGACGTCAAGCACAATGTTGAAAGTTTGGTAAGTGTCAGCGACGGATTGGCGGTTTTTCGCGAACACTCCTTGAAGAACCCCAAACGGGCGACCAGCGACGTCGAGGTGATCTGGCGCTGGGAGAAGCCCGATGACGCCACAATTGACTCGACCGTCGCTGCAGTACTGAGAGGCGAGTTGTTAGCTCACCCGGTGACGTGGCTGAACGAGCAGATTCCCTACGGAGTGAAACGTGACGACGCCGACGTTCACGTCATCGCACTCGTCACTCAGAGTGACATCGAAGCAGAGTCGCAGTACTCCGGTGGTGAAGGAATCTACGCAATTGTGCGCAAACGAAGAGGAGCACTCGCCCGAGCGTCCTATGAGCAGCAGACGAAAAGTGACGCGGCGTTCGGGGTCAACACCAGTCCGTTGAGCGAGCGACAAGTGCGAGTTCTACGGACGGTGTATCCCGAGGTGCGCAACGCGCTCCACGACGGCGAGCAAGTGTGGGCTGGTTTGCCGCTGCGACCTTTACTGCGTGGTGACGTCCAAGGCTCGGCAATTGGCGATTCATTCAACGCGGGTGGGGTGACACTGTGGATCGGGGCGAGTGTCGAGGCAGCGCAACTAGTGGCCGTGCTCTCACCAGTTGATGGACTCATCACGGGCGAGCACGCGCAACGCTGGCTTGAGGAGGACGTGCGTGTATTTGTCGAGTCCGAGTACGAGGCGGGCCGGGTGGCTGGAGCTTTGGGCTGGCCGATGGAGGAGCTTCAAGTGCGTGCGTCAAAGGCTCCCTGAGGGTTGGCACCAGGCAGTCAACTGGACCCCTTGTCCGGGCGACGGTCCACGGTAGGTAGCAGAGTATTCCCCGCCATAGCGCTGTGGTCGGGGGAAACGGTTAGCGATTCATCTGTAATGCGCCCAACCTCCTCGCGAATGGCCTGGTGAAGTTTCCGCCGCCTAAAAGTGATCTTGGCGCCATCCTCCACATGCCCAGGTCGCCGGCGCAGCACGGAGTTCTCTGGTGACTGGCTACATGGAGGACGAGCCGGGCTGGTCCACGGTAAGTGACGGACAGCTGGACTTCGACCATTGAGGTCAACGTGGCAGCATGGAGCCGGAGATGGCCTTGTCAGAAGAAGGACGACCTCGTAGATAAGTTGCGGCGTGCCATTGCATGCACGTTGTTTTTCATCGAGCACTCGGCTCCTACGAAGGCAACCTCTCCCTGTCGCCCAACGCACCCTTGGTGATGAGCGAGAATGGAACTGGCCGTGTGCGCCGCACCCCTCAACGCGACACTATGCCCGCAGTAGTTGTCGCCCGAACGGCGCACAAGAGGAGAGGGGTAAGTAGGTGACGTTGGTGATTGAGCGCTGTGACCAGAGGTTGGTGAAGTCCAACGAACGAGTGCGCGACCTCGGCGAGGTCTTCACACCCAACGCCACGGTTCAAGAGATGCTCGACCTCCTGCCGGAATCTATCTGGGCGCCGCACCCGTCGCCGACGTTCTTCGAACCGGCGTGTGGTGACGGTAACTTCTTGGTAGCCATCTTGGATCGCAAGCTCGACCACATCGACTCCGAGCACACCAGAACGAATTTGCCAGCTGGAACCGACGCAGGTGCGGCGCAGTTCCATGCACTGGAGGCGCTCGCATCCATCTACGCGGTTGACATCTCGACCGACAACATCATCGGTGGCACCGAGGGGCACGAGTTGGGGGCACGTGCCCGTCTGCTCACGATGTTCTCCGAGTGGAACTTCACCGTCCTCGGCAAGCGCCTCAATGAGAAGAGTCTGGCGCTGCGAGCCGCTAGATGGATCATTGAACACAACCTCATCGTCGGGAACATGCTGCCCTTTGAAGTCGTCGGCGGGCTCACTGGACGCGATGAGATCCCGCTCATCGAATACATCTGGCAGCCGGAGAAGCTCTCGGTATCGCTGTCGAAGACGACGCTGGGCGCGGTCCTAGCCACCGAAACGGAGAAGGTGGCCACGATGTTGAGTTTGTTCCCGCCAGCACTGCCGGAGCAATTCTGGCGCGGCAAGGCAGCAAACCTCGCAGAAGCGGAGCGGGTCAAAGCGCCAATGCTGCGCGGCCCCGCGCGCAACGGAACGCGGAGGCGCTGATGCCAGCCGACTACTTACTGGTCAACCAGCCCGACATCCTCGAAGTAATCTCCAACCTCTCGAACGATGCGGTGTTCACCCCACCGAAGGTTGCGAATGCCCTTCTCGACCTTCTCCCCGACGGGGTATGGACCGACGCTTCGTTGCGCTGGCTCGATCCAGGTGCCAAGACGGGCATCTTCCCGCGAGAGATCACCAAGCGGTTGATGGTGGGCCTAGCTGAAGTGATACCCGATGAAGAGGACCGCCTCTTACACATCCTTTCGGAGATGGTCTTCGCCATCGCGACGGAGGAGATCACCGGAATGATGACTCGCCGCTCGCTCTATTGCTCGAAGGATGCCTCGAGCGCGTTCTCTGTTGCACTGTTCGCAAGCCCTTACGGAAATGTCTGGCAAAAGAGAGTCGAGCACTCGTTCAGCGACAAAGGCACCTGCACCGAGTGCAAGGGGGCACGCGCCGAACTCGAAATAGCGGGCCGGGACAACAAAGCTTACGGCTTCATACATGCAGATGGCCAGAAACAGATCGACAAGGAGATGACTATGAAGTTCGACGTGATTGTTGGCAATCCTCCCTACCAAATGACTGGAGGCGGTGGTGGTACCAACGACACACCGCTCTACAACATCTTCGTCGACGAAGCCATGAAACTCGACCCTCGTTACATCTCGATGATTATCCCTTCACGTTGGATGGCTGGAGGACGAGGTCTTGACGACTTCCGGTCAAGGATGTTGAGTGACAAGCGCGTCCGTCACCTCGTTGACTTCACTCAGATGGACAGCCTGTTCCCTGGCGTCGACTTTGAAGGCGGCGTGTGCTACTTCCTGTGGGATCGTGACAACCCGGGTGCATGTCAGACCACATTCGTTCAAGGTGAATCCTCTATCGGGCCTAGCAGTCGGCGCCTCGATGAGTTCGACATCTTTGTTCGAGACGAGAGAGCGCTAGACATCATTCACAAAGCATTAGCGAAGAAGGAGCAGTCGGTGACCGAAATGGTCTCTGGGGACACTCCTTTTGGTATCCCGACGAACTTCACTGGTTTTCGCAAGGGACCCAGGAAGACTGGCGACTTGACACTCCACATGAACCAAGGTGGCAAGCGCGTGGAGAAGTGGATACCTGATGACTCCGTACGAAAGAACCGGCAGCTCATCAGGTGCTGGAAAGTGTTTTCTCCGAAAGCGTACGGTGAGCGCGGAGCGATACCTGCCCTGGTGCTCGGTCCGACGATCGTTGCTGGTTCCAAGTCGGTGTGTTCGCAAACCTATCTGTGTGTAGCGCCGTTCGCGACTAAGGCCGAAGCCGAAAGCTTCCAGTCGTATGCGAAGACCCGCTTCTTCAGGTTCCTAGTCTCTCAGAGGAAGATCAGCCAGGACGTTCTGCGATCCACCTACACCTGGGTACCCCAGCAGACCTGGGACCGTATCTGGACCGATGAAGAGCTTTACAAGAAGTACGGCGTCACGAAGAAGGAAGCAACCTACATCGAGAGCATGATCCGGGAGATGGCCGCATGACCGTCTCGCTGGTCGGAGGTGTCAGGCACCCGAAGATTTATGCCTACACCATCGAACAGTTCGCCGCGACACCATGGAAAGGAAAGCGAAAGGGCGCGGGGCTCATCAAGGTCGGTGACACGCAGCGTGACGTTCGACTTCGAATCCGCGAGCAGCTGGCTACCATCAAGATGCCTGTCGAGACACTGCCCGACATACTGCTCGTCGAGGCCGCAATCACCAACGACGGTCGTGCGTTTCGCGACTACGAGGTGCACGCCGCGTTGAAGAAAGCCGGCTACCAACGTGACGCGGGTGAGTGGTTCGAGTGCACCAAGGATGAAGTCGCCGCAGCCATCCAAGCTGTACGCGAGGGTAAGGACTTGCCTCCTGCCCGACCCTCAGCGAACTTCAAGATGCGTCCTGAGCAGGTGCGTGCCGTTGCGGTGACCGCTGAATACTTTCGCCACCACGCGAAGGGCAAGAAGGGTAAGGCACCCGACTACCTATGGAACGCCAAGATGCGGTTTGGTAAAACCTTCACCACGTATCAGCTCGCTAATGAGATGGGTTGGTCCCGAGTACTCGTTCTGACCTACAAGCCCGCCGTCGAGCAAGCGTGGCGAGACGATCTGGCTCACAAGGACTTCGCTGGCTGGCGCTTCCACACTAAGGATGATGACCAGGCCGACTTCAAAGACCCGAGTCCCCTGATCTGGTTCGCTTCCTTCCAAGATGTGCTGGGCAAGGGTGATGACGGCAAGGCGAAGGAGAAGAACAAGGACCTGTACCGAGTCGAATGGGACGCCGTGGTAGTCGATGAGTACCACTTTGGCGCCTGGCGTGACGCGGCGCGCTCGATCTACGTGGGAGAGGTCGACGAAATCACAGGAGAGAAGACCGAGGGTGACAAAACCGAGGCCAAGATCGCGGACACTCCCGACCTCGACGATGGTTTCGTGGAGGGAATCGAAGAGGCACTGGCCAAGTCGCTGAAGGTCGACCACTACCTCTACCTTTCGGGCACACCATTTCGCGCGCTCACCGAGGGTGAGTTCCTCGAGGACCAGGTGTATAACTGGACGTACTCCGACGAGCAGCGTGCCAAAAAGGAGTGGAAGGACGGGCCCAATCCTTACGCTTCGCTGCCGCGGATGTACTTACTCGCTTACGAGATGCCCGAGACTCTCAAGGAAGTAGCTCTCAACAGCCTCTCAGAGTTTTCGCTCACCGAGTTCTTCCGAACTCAAAAGGGAAGCGACACGAAGCTGGCGTTCATCCATGAGAACGAAGTACAGAAGTGGCTGGACCTCCTGCGTGGCCAGGACCTCTCCGATCTGTGGGCCGCAGTGTCCGCGAGCAACCGTCCACCTTTGCCCTTTGCCGACGTCAACCTGCTGACCGCATTGCAGCACACCGTGTGGTACCTGCCGGGTGTCGACGCGTGTCTCGCAATGCGTGATCTGTTGCGGCGCTCGCACAACAAATTCTTTCTTGACTACCACATCGTCGTTGCCGCCGGTAATGAGGTTGGTATGGGTCAAGAGGCGCTCGTACCCGTCGAGGAGGCAATCACCAACGTGCCGCAGGACGCGAAGAGCATCACCCTGTCGTGCGGCAAGCTCATGACGGGCGTCACGGTACCGGCTTGGGCGGGCATCTTCATGCTGCGCGAGCTGAAGTCCCCGGAGACGTACTTTCAAGCCGCCTTCCGTGTGCAGAGCCCGTGGGCATACAAGGAGGTCAACACCTCGGTCGGCGGGATGGATGAGGTGGTCGTGAAGGACCAGTGCTACGTGCTTGACTTCTCGCCCAATCGGGCACTGCGTTTGATCGTCGAGTACGCGACCAAGTTGCGTCCGACCACGGCTGCCGGCACCGATGAAGAGGCAGCTTTGGACGAGTTCATGGAGTTCTTACCAGTCCTTGCCTTCGACGGTTCCACGATGAGCAGGGTGAGTGCTGGTGACGTGATCGATTACCTCACCAAGGGCATCAGCTCGTCCATGTTGGCGCGGCGCTGGAACTCGCCAGAACTCATCACGCTGGACTTGAAGGCCATGGAGGTCATCCTGGCCGACGACAAACTGGTCGAAAGTCTCGAACAGATCGAGATGTTCCGCAACATCTCTGATGACCTCAGTGCACTCATCTCTTCGAACAAGGAACTGCGACCCAAGAAGCTCGCGAAGGAGAAGCTCACCTCGGGAGAGAAGAAGTCCGAGGACGAGGCGAAGAAAAAGCGCGACGGCATCAAGAAGAAGCTCCAACGCTTTCTCACGCGCATACCGGCGTTCATGTACCTAACTGATGACCGCGAGAAGACCGTGCTGGACATCATCCGTCAAGTCGAGCCCGACCTCTTCGAGAAGGTCACGACGCTCTCCCTCAAGGACTTCGAGCGGCTCGTCAACGCCGGGGCGTTCAACGCATCGAAGATGAACGACGCCGTATGGAAGTTCCGCCAGTTCGAGGATCCGAGCCTCTCCTACACGAAGGCCCCAGAAGTTGCGACGCGCGGAGGTTGGAACATCCGCCGAGACGAGCGCTTCGCGGAGCTCATCGAGAAGGCCATTCTCACTCCGGGTGACACGCTCACGAACTCTGACCCGATCGGCCCAGTCGCCGCCATCGTGAGTGAGGACTACGGTCTGCTCGTCGACGGCGTTCGCTACGAGAGTCCCGACCTCGCCGCCATCGCGGCCAGTGGCATCGAAGACACCGACGGCTGGGGGTACTGGACATTGGTGCGCGACCGCAAGTCGATCGCCACGCTTCAAGACCTCCGGTCGAGGTAATGCCCAAGAAGACGAAGCGGAAAGGAGGCAGGTACACCTCCCCCTTGAGCGCGCACAAGCGGACGGGTGCACGCGTAGTGCCGCCACTCCTCGCGATGGAGGGAACTACGGCGCTCAACTGGGCGAAGGATCTGCTTCCGGACTTCATCTGGATGTGCGCTCACATCAGTGAAGATCCTCTCCAGGGCATGTCCGCGATTAGAGAGACCCTGGATGCAATCGACGAAGTGCTGTCCGAGCAAGGCGTCTCAGTTCACTCGTTTGGGTGCCTCACCCAGTTTGAGGAGTTCCCGGAGACGGTTCGCTCGCACGTCCTCGAATCGCTCGAAGCGCGGGGGATCTACCAACGCGCCTTTCCCGAAGGCTTCGCCCACGCGCTTGGTATGTACCCCGACGCGCCGGGCTCTTGGCTCATCGAACCGTGGTGGCGAGACGGTCTCAGTATCGATCCAGGGGAAGCCGAGAAGTACCTTTCAAACATCGTGACTACGAGTCACCACGGCCAAACTCTCGTAGCGACTCGCGTCAAGTTCATGTACTTGCGCGGGATGCTCAAGGCCGGCCACTTGCACATTCCACCGACCTTTGAACTCGCCGGATACTTAGTGCGGTACCCCGACATCACCGAGGAGGAGCGGCGTCACGCGGAGCCTGCCTTTCGAGCGGCATTTCTCGGTACGGTTCAGAACTTCGGTGCGGACTCCCAGGAAGAGGTGAGGCTCGACTGGTGCCGGCGCTTTTGGCGGTCCAACTGGAGTCTCTACGTGTGCACAAGGCCGACTGAGCCGCCGGTCCCCGAGGAAAGTCGGCCGGATCGAGCGCAAGTCGCTGCAGTTCTCGACGCGTTCCGAGAGACCGCCGCAGCGCTGCGGGCGAGGTTTGAGGACGTGGCTCTTCACGTTGACCCTGACTTGTACGCACCAGATCGCTACGAAGTACTTACCGGCGTCGCGTCGCGTGTTGTTCGGTTGGTTGACGGTGCGGTCAACGCGCCGCTCCTGTGGTCCACTGAGTATGGCGCGGGACTCCTACGGTCGATGATTGAGGCGAAGATTCTGTTGCGCTGGCTCGCCTTCAAAGATGACGCTGCGCTGTACACCCGGTTCAAGAACTACGGCAGGGGGAAGCTAAAGCTCTTGAAGTTGCACACTGAGGAGTATCTCGACTCTCTTGAGGAGGCACCCGAGCACCTCGATGAGTACCTCGAGCGTCTCAACCGAGAGGTGAACGAGGATCTGTGGGAGGAGTTCCAGGAGATCAACATCGGAAGCACGTTCTCCGGCGTGTCAGCTCGTCAGATGTCTATCGACGTCGGCCTAGTCAACGACTACAACTTCGTGTTCGCCCCCGCCAGTGGCGACGCGCACGGGGACTGGACAGCGCTGGACCGCTATGCGCTAGCCCGCTGCCTGAACCCTCTGCACCTCTGGCACCGGATACCAGACTTCGATTCGCGGGCCTTGGTCGATCCGTCAGGAATGGAGGTGGCCTTTGCTATGGCAGACGAGGTCGTTGATGAGTACATCGCGGCAATTCGGCCTACACCAGTGGAGACGAGCGAGTCAGAATCAAATTGACTTCCCGACTGATTCGTCTCAACGATGGCTCACAACAATAAGCGCCCTCGGAAATAACTCCGAGGGCGCTTTCATCGTTTCTTCTATTGGGACCGCAACCTGATTCGGCGAATTAGTCAAAGTCATCGGGGATCTGCTTACTTAGCAGTAGGTCGTATGTACGTTCTACGGCTCGCCTGCAAATGCTGCACCACGTCGTTGATTTCGTCGAACTCTGCGCGCGTCTCGCACAGCTCGGCAAGTCGATCCGCGGCGGCGATGCTGGAGTCGGTGAGAGTCAAGTCCCGAATCAAAGCCAGGATCTCGGCCGCAATTGCCATGACGTACTCATCGCGGTCCAATTCGGGAGCGAGCACTTCGTGTATGAGGCCTATGCGGTCGATGTCATCCTCCGTTTCTATCTCGTATCGGAACGGTTTCCCTCCGACCCAGATGATGAAGACCTCGAGTCTTTTTCTTGCAACGCTCATCGTGATTCCTTTCGTCGGGATTGTTCCCACCACAAACCTTCGGCGCCCACGCAATGTATCCAAGTGCAAGTTTCCAACTTTGACATCAAGCGTCGCGATTTATTGCGCGATCAGTGGAAAGTGCGTACACGGAAGTCCACATGCTGCCGTGACGAGGATCTAAAGGGCACATTTGGTACTGCTGGCTCACTACTCCAATCCGACATGCGTACTGACCTTCTTCGAGCCACCTCGCTGCACTAACTTCTGTCTCCGCTGGTGGACTCTCGATTGCGCACTTTGTAACGTGATCAGTTCCTTTTCTCGATCATTCTCGCTCTATTGTTCGGTATACACCAGCTATACCCCCTTTGAAGTTCGCGCGTCTACCAAAACTCATACGTGGAACGGGCTGTGCCGGGATCGACGTTTCAATCTCGCGACCGTTTACGCCCAATGATCTGCCGCTCTCGTTGGTAAGCGGAATCGCTGCATTGGGCGGATTTTGTTCGGACAGTCGCGATCCCCACTTTGAAGTCTGTGCGTCTGCCAAAACCCATACGTGGAACGAGCTGTGACGAGATTGACGTTTCAATCACGCGACCGTGAGGGCCCACTGACCTGCCGCCCTGGTTGGCAAGGTCGAATGGTCCAGATTCGTCACACTAAAAAGGTCTCGGAATCCCATGTCGTTCCCTTACCCACTGTCAAATGGACTGACCATTGCGGCAAGCTCGAAGCCGTTGAGGCGCTCGTCCCACCTACTGAGGTTCTCACAGCGCAACCACACAATTTCTGGGATTTCGACGCAGTCCGTGAGCGCCACGAACGCCGTCGCGAACTCGCGAGCATTGAAGCCCTGTGTCCAATCAATCGGTGGACATGAATCGTCGTGGAGTGTGCAAAGGTTCGGAGGTAGAGGCGTGAAGAGAATGGAACCGCAGTTGAAGCAGTGT
>Ga0182030_10017922_pt1 | contig 13629 bp, 11 predicted proteins | sample 812S3MmetaG_FD_121299 | JGI IMG/M metagenome (GOLD analysis project Ga0182030, IMG submission 121299) | Permafrost microbial communities from Stordalen Mire, Sweden - 812S3M metaG (Illumina Assembly) | ecosystem: Environmental > Terrestrial > Soil > Wetlands > Permafrost | place: Sweden... | reverse complement strand
GCGGATCGCGGCCGATGAGAATCTTCTCCAGGCCGCGCACCATGGTGCCGGCGCTGAAGGCGTCGGTGATGACGCCATTTTCCACCACTGCCTCGATGCGCAGGTGGCCTTCAATGCGAGTAACCGGATCGACGACAATGCGTGTCATAGGCTCTTAGGACTCCTTGAGGTCTTCCGCATGAACTTCAGCGATGACCTTGTGCTTGCGAATGTTGGTCACTACGGCGTGGGCGGCAACACCGGCAAGAGTAGCTACTCCGACGACCGTGCCGACGGTATCCGCCGTGCTCTCGACTCCGAAGCCGGGGAAGGAGGGCAGGTGCTGATAGAACGGGCCGTTGTCCCAGAAGCCCGCCTCGCTGCAACCGATGCAGCCATGGCCGGACTGGATGGGGTAGCTGGTGCCCTCGTTCCACTTGGTCACCGAACAGGCGTTGTAGGTGACCGGACCGCGGCAGCCCACCTTGTAGAGGCAATAGCCCTTGCGCGCGTTCTCGTCGTCAAAGGTCTCGACGAAGAGGCCGGCATCGTAGTTGGGGCGGCGATAACAGGTGTCGTGGACGCGGCGTCCGTAAAATTCCTTGGGCCGGTTCTGGCTGTCGAGCGCCGGAGTCTGCCCCAGCACCAGCAGGTGGGTAACCACGGCCATCATCACGTCGGCGATGGGCGGGCAGCCCGGCACGTTGATCACCGGTTTGTCGATGAGTTTGTAGATAGGCGTGGCGCCGGTCGGATTCGGCTTGGCCCCCTGAATACAACCATTCGAGGCGCAACTGCCCCAGGCCACCACCGCGGCGGCATCCTTGGCGACGGTCTGCAGAATCGATTCGGCGGTCTTGCCGCCGATCATGCAGTAGACGCCGCCGTCGTGAGTGGGCACAGCACCCTCCACCAGCAAGATATACTTACCTTTGTTTATTTCGATTGTGTCGGTCAGGCATTTCTCTGCCTGGAAGCCGGAAGCGGCCATCAAGGTCTCTGTGTAGTTCAAATCCAGCACATCCAGCAGCACGTCCAACACAATGGGGTGCGAGGCGCGAATAAAGGACTCGCTGCAACAGGTGCACTCCTGAAAGTGCAGCCAGACAACGGCCGGTTTTTCCTTCTTGTCGAAGGCCGAGACGACCTGAGCCACGCCGGATTGACCTAGCCCAGCCACGGTTGCGGCCGCAGCGCAGAACTGGAGAAAATCTCTGCGGCTGTAGCCCTTTTGCTGCATGGAATCCCAAATGGAGTGACTCATGCCTACCTCGCTCGCTGTGAAGGCATCGGGAGGAACCTCCGGGGGACAGAGGAAGATTGAACAACTCCCCGGCGGTTCGCCGATGGATGACTTGCAAGGTACTCAATGCAAAGACCAGCAAGCTGTGCGTTGCATCACGGTTGTTTGGCTGCTTTATGATTCTTCCGCGGCCGGTGAGGCCGTGCTGCATCGAAAGTCCCCAGCGACCAAGCTCTGCCGCTGGGATGAAAGACCGGAAACGCTATAAAAAGCTGAACGCTCAGAATTTCGAGCGTCCGGGCTATAGCGGAATCAGAGTAGCTGTACCCCTAAAACACCGCCGCCCAGTGGCTTTTTCCGTCCGGGGTCCCCAGCGACAGGTCCTCGTCGCTGAGGTGGAAGAAAAAGCCACCTTCAAGACATATTGTATGGGCATGTTTACTCTGATTCCGCTCCAGTCGTCCGCCGGCTTCGCCGACCCACGGGGCCCCACACTGTAGCGCCGGCCTCCCGGCCGGCTGTAGCGTGGACCTCCTGGTCCATGCTTGTTTCTTGTCAGCATTTCTCCGGTTGAAGTTGCACGGGCTCAGTCGTGGGGAATATCGAGCGCGCCGGTGAGGCTGGAGACCTTTTCGACTCCATGGCCGCGGCACCAGGACTCGAGGCCGTGCGCAAGGCGCTCGGTGGCGCGGGGATCGGCGTAACTGGCCGTGCCCACCTGGATCGCCGTGGCTCCGGCCAACAGGAATTCGACGGCGTCTTCGGCGGTGACGATTCCGCCCATGCCCAGGATGGGGATGGTGACGGCCTTGGCCGTTTCGTAGACCATGCGCAGGGCGATGGGCTTGATGGCCGGCCCGGAAAGGCCCCCGGTGACGTTGGTCAGACGCGGTCGGCGGCTCTCGGCGTCGATGGAGATGCCCATGAATGTGTTGACCAGACTGACCGCATCGGCTCCGGCCTGGGCTGAGATCCTGGCCATGAGCGCAATCGAGGTCACGTTGGGCGAGAGCTTGACGATGAGCGGGCGGGCGGAGACGGCCTTGGCGCGGCTGACCAGATACTCGAGCGAACCGGGATCGGAACCGAAGGCCATGCCTCCGGCCTGGACGTTGGGGCAGGAGACGTTGAGCTCATAAGCGGCGATGCCGCCGGCCTGGTTGAGCCGCTCGATCACTCCGATATACTCGCCCACCGTCGAGCCGAAGACGTTGACGATGACCTTGCAGCGGGGATAGCGGGCCAGCAGCGGCAGCTTGCGAGTGATGAACTCTTCCACGCCGACGTTCTGCAGGCCGATGGCGTTGAGCATTCCCGCGGCGGTTTGCACGATGCGCGGCGCGGGGTGGCCCGGCATCGGTTCAAGCGAGATGCCCTTGGTGACGAATCCGCCGATTTCGTCAAGCGCGACGATCTCCTCGAACTCGATGCCATAGCCAAAGGTTCCGCTGGCGGCGATGACCGGATTGACCAGTTCCAGGCCAGCCAGTACCACTTTCATATCGGGTTTCACGCGCGGCAGTCTTCCTTGTTGGCGTTCTCGGCCATGGGATTATTGATTCGGCAACTCAATACTGTCGGGGTGCCCCATCCATTTCCGCGTCTTTTGCGGAAATGGGTGGGAATAGATGCCACTGTTTTCTTGCCGGATCAATAGAGCACTCTTGCAGACGAAACTCAAAGCCGGGCCATTTGTCGCGCCGGACCTCTCGTTCATGATACTCGCACCGCTCAAGCGATGAACCGGCCACATGTTTTTTTCCATTCGCGGCCTTCGCACCTCCCGTGCGACAATCCAAAACGATGGCCTCTATCCGCAAACCGGTGATCGTGCGCAAGTTCTCGCGGGAGTGGTATGCGGGCTATGGGGGCGCCAGCCTGGGAGAAAATGCGGCGGAACTGGAGATTCTCGATCTCTCGGGCAAGGTGCTCGCGATTAGCTGGGACGAGGTGAAATGGGTCTGCTATGTGCGCGACTTCCCTGCCCCTTCGCTTGCCAATTCGGCCGCCCAGGCCAATCCGGAGCGGCTTCTGCACAAGCGATTTGCGGTTCGGCCACGGACAGCCGGCGTGTGGCTGCGCATGACCCTGACGGACGGCGAGGAACTGGAGGGCCTGGCGGCCAACGACCGCTCGCTGGTCGATGGCGCGGGGCTGCTGGTGACCCCGCCCGACACACGGTCGAATACGCAGAGGATTTACGTGCCCAGGCAGGCGATTCAAACTTTAGAGGTGGTGGGGTTGATCGGAGCCTCGGGCCGCAAACGGGCAACGGCAACCACGAAGCAGCCCGAACTCTTTCCCGGCGAGCCGGAATCTGTCGATTGATTTGGTTTTGCGCCAACAGCGAGAGCTTTGCCGACCGCGGATTCATACATCCCTCTCAACCCTCCGGCTATTGGACAGGTTCTCGGACGCAGTGCAAGCAGGTCCAGACGCCATTCCGGTACAATTCCATCCATGAAGCTAGGCGAATTGGCAATCCGATTGGGGGCTGAGCTGCGCGGCGATGCGGAGCTGGAAGTGACTGGCGTAAAAGGGATTGAAGAGGCAGGACCGACGGAGGTGACCTTCGTGGCCAACCCCCGCTATACTGCGCTGGCGCGGACGACCCGGGCTGCGGCCGTGCTGGTCGAGCCGGAGTTCCAGGAGATCAGCGCGGCCACGCTGCGGCTCAAGAAGCCCTATCTGGCCTTCGCCCGCGCACTGGGCTTTTTCTATCAGCCGCCGGCTTACGCGCCCGGCATCCATGCAACGGCGGCGATCGACCCTACGGCTGAGATCGGCGAAGGAGCGCACATTGGCGCTTATGTGGTGATCGGACCTGGCGTGAAGCTCGGAGATCATGCGACGCTGCTGCCTCACGTCGTGCTCTACCCAGGGGTCGAGGCGGGCAGCCACCTGTTTGCGCACGCCCATGCGGTGGTGCGCGAGCATTGCATTCTGGGCGACGATGTGACGCTCGAAAATGGCGCAATTATAGGCGCGGATGGCTTTGGCTTTGCCAAAAACGAGGCCGGACACTGGGAGAAGATTCCGCAGTCGGGCCCGGTTCGTCTGGGCAGCCGGGTGGACGTGCAGGCCAATGCCTGCATCGACCGGGCGACGGTGGGGGCGACAGTGATTGGCGATGGGAGCAAGGTTGATAATTTAGTGCAGGTGGGCCACGGCTCGCGGGTCGGCGAAAACACGCTGCTGTGCGGTCAGGTGGGTCTGGCGGGATCGTCGGAGGTGGGCAGCAATGTGATTCTGGCCGGCCAGTCGGCCGTAGCCGGGCACTGCGCGATCGGCGACGGAGTCATTCTGACGGCGCAATCGGCGGTCTCGCACGACGTTCCAGCGGGCAAAGTCATCTCCGGCTCGCCGGGCTTCGACAATCGCATCTGGCTGCGGGCGGTAAGCATTTTTCAGCGGCTGCCGGAGCTGCTGAAACGGCTGGACAGGTTGGAAAAGAAGGTGGCCCCGCACTCCGGGACCGAGATGGCGCAGCAAAAGGATCGAAATCCGGAAGACGCAAGCTAGAGGAACCATTGATTAAGTTCCAACCTGTGCACCGTTACTTCCTCAGGGGTAACTTGGTCCCTGAGGCAATACCACCTCGGCCGCGCAATTGCGAACCGGGAATTCCATAAGGCATCAGCAGGAGCAAGACTATGGGCAAGATTTCAATCGCTACCGATGACCGCTTTTTCGTGCTCACCGGGGCGGGCATCAGCGCGGAGAGCGGCTTGCCCACCTTTCGCGCTGAAGACGGGCTGTGGGCCGGACATAGCGTCGAGGAGGTCTGCACGTCGGAGGCCTGGGAACGCAATCCCTGGCGAGTCTGGGAGTTTTATTCCGAGCGGCGGGCGGCGGGTGCCAAAGCCAAGCCGAATCCGGCGCACGTTGCTCTGGCGGAGTTGGAGGCCAAGCTGGGCGACCGCTATTTTCTCTGTACGCAGAATGTGGACGATCTGCACGAGCGGGCCGGATCGGCGCGGCTGGTGCACATGCACGGCGAACTGGCCAAGGCGCGCTGCGAGCGGGAGTGCGGAAGGCCGCCGATCGAGGATCGCGCAATCTATCGCAGCCTGGACGAGGTGGGCCGTTGCGCCTGCGGCGGCCGGTTGCGCCCGCACATTGTCTTCTTCGGCGAGATTCCGCTGGAGATAGAGCGCATCCAGGAGGAGATTGGAAAGGCCACGCTGATGCTGGTGGTGGGCACCTCGGGATCGGTCTATCCGGCGGCCAACTTTGTGCATTGGGCGCGGCAGGGCGGGGCGCGCACCGTCTACGTTGGCCCGGAGCGTCCGCTCAATGCCGCGGCGTTTACGCATGTCGTGGAGGGCAAGGCCGGCGAGGTGCTGCCGGGTTTGTTTGCCGTAGCTGGAAACTGATCCAATCTCCGATGATTTCCACAAATCCGGGGCACTATTCTTTCCGCGTTCCTTGTGAAAAGGATGGATAACTCGGCCTTGCAACCGGGCACGACTTCAAAACCTGCTCTGATAGCAGCCGAAGGGTGCCGGAAATGGCGGCAAAATCAATTGTGCCCTGTTGATTTTTCCGCCACCTTGGACAAAAGAGGGTATTATCCCGAAGTAAGAACACAATCCCGATCGGCGCGTTTCGATTTGTCATTCTTTCCCATCTATTCACGGCATACGACGCCGCCCGGCTATTCTTCGGTAAGATCTTACCGATAAAGACGATCAGGAGTGCAGGAGTGCGCTGGAACGCTGCTATCGGGATGAGTCGTCCGCTGGCCCAATGGGCGCGGAGGCGCGGCTTTGCCGTGCATCTGGCCGGCTGCTTCTCGGCGATCATGCTGGCCGTGCTCTTTATCGGTCTTTTCGATCGCCAGAGAGCCTTCACTAACCTGATCTGGGTCGCGAATGGAGTGCTGCTGGCCTTCTTGCTGCTGGCTCCTCGCTGGCGCTGGGGGGCTTATCTCGGCGCCGGTTTTGCGGGAATGTTTGCGGCCAACGCGCTGATCCATAAAGAATGGCGGATGAATCTGCTCTCTTGCCTGCTGAATCTGGCGGAGGTGGCAATCGGGGCGCTGCTGGTTCGCCGGCGATCGATGGAGCTTCCGCGCTTCTCAGAGCGCTCTTATCTTCTGCGGTTTTTCGGCTTTGCCGTCCTGACTGGGCCGGTAGCGACTGGATTGATCTTTACCCTGGTACTGGCGCTCTGGCGCCATGCCGCTCCCATAGACACTTTTTTGCTATGGACGATCGGCGACAGCCTGGGGATTGCCATTGCTACACCGATCTGCGTGGCCATATTCAGGACAAGCCTCGGAAACACTCTCACCTGGAAGGCGTTTTGGCTGTACTTGGCGCCGCTTGCCACCGTAACCATCGGCGCATTCGCTCAAGTCCGGGTGCCGCTGCTCTTCCTGATCTATCCGCTTCTGATCCTGGTTCTGCTGAACCTGGAACTGGGGTGGGCGGCGATGGCTACGCTACTCGTCGTCGCTGCCGGAGGCTGGTATACCGCTCACCGCTTAGGCCCATTTGCCGAGATGGTCTCCGGGGGACACTCCACCTCCACCATCATGCTGCAAGCATTTGTCGCGGCGGCCGTGTTCATGATCTATAGCGTCTCCGTGATTCTGGAGCGCAAGAAGGCCTCCGAGCGCAAACTCAGGGAAATCGCCGTTCTGCACAATCTGGTGACCGATAACTCTCGCGACGTGATCATCCTTGACGACATACACGGCTGCCACACCTATATCTCGGCCGCCTCTGAGAGCATGGGCGGATGGACGCCTGAAGAGGTACGCAAGCAAGGAAGTTTCGACCTGGTTCATCCCGACGATATGGAGATAGCCAAGGCGGCTGAACGCGATCTGCACTCCGGCGCCGAAGGCGTCATGATCGAGATTCGCCTCCGAAAAAAGAATGGAGAGTATATCTGGGTCGAGTCCAACCTGCGGCTGATCGTCGATCCGGCCACAAATCTTCCCACGGGAATCCTGAACATCGTCCGCGACATCTCCGAACGCAAGAGCACCGAGCAATCGCGCGAGTTCCAGCTCTCGTTGATTCGCGCAATTTACGAGGTATCGCTCGACGGAATTTTCGTGGTGGACGAAGAAGGCAATGTGCTCTCGCACAATAAGCGTTTTTCAGATATCTGGAAGATTCCCATGCCCGATATTCCAGACGATCCGCAAGAACAAATCGCCCCTATCTCTTACGAGTCGCTATTGTCTCAAGCTGCCGATCGCGTGAAGGATTCCGAGGCTTTCGTGAAGCGGGTTCGAGATATCCACACAGATCTCGATACCAAGGGCCAATATCAGGTCGAATTGAAGGATGGCAGGACACTCGAGCGCTATGCCACCAGCCTGCGGAGCGAGATGGGCCGGAACCTGGGGCGCGTGGTTTTCTTTCGCGACATCACCGAGCGCAGGCGCACCGAACAATCGCGCGAATTTCACCTCTCTTTAATTCGCGCCATATTCGAGGCATCGCTCGACGGAGTTCTTGTCGTGAACAACGAAGGCAGTGTGGCCTTGATTAACAAGCGATTTGCAGACGTATGGAAGATTTCCATGCCTTATATGCCTGTTAACCTGGACGAAAGAGTCACTGAAATCCCGCATGAGCAGCTAGTGTCTCAATGTGTCGATCTCGTCAAGAATCCCGAAACCTTCCTGAAGCTGGTTCGAGGACTCTACGCCGATCCCAATGCGGATGACCACTGCGAGGTTGAACTGAAAGATGGTAGAACGCTCGAACGCCACTCCACCAGCCTGCGCAGCGAGGCAGGCCAGTACCTGGCGCGCGTGTGGTTCTATCGCGACATCTCCGAACGCAAGAACACCGAGCAATCGCGCGAGTTCCAACTTTCCTTGATTCGCGCAATTTACGAGGTATCGCTCGACGGAGTCCTTGTTGTAAACAACGAAGGCGATGTCGTCTCGCTCAACAAGAGATTCTCCGAGATATGGAAGCTTCCGCCATCCGATATTTCAGAGCGTCTTCACGAAGAGTGCTTTTTTGTGACGGATGAGCTGCTGCTGTCGCAGGTCGCCGATCGCTTGAAGGACCCCAAGGCTTTCATCAAGCGGATTCAAGAACTCTACGCCGATCCCGATGAGAACGACCAAAGTCATGTTGAATTGAAGGACGGCAGGACACTCGAGCGCTATTCCGCCAGTCTGCGGAGTAACCAAGGCCAGCACTTTGGGCGGGTGTGGTTCTTCCGCGACATCTCGGAACTCATGCGGACTAAGCAAAAACTTCAGGAAGCCTACAACACGGTGGAGTCGCTGGCCATCACCGACGCGTTGACGGGCCTGGCCAACCGCAGGCGTTTTGACCAGTACCTGGCCACCGAGTGGGGGCGCAGCATGCGCGTGCATTCGCTGCTCTCGCTGTTGATGATCGACGTCGATTTTTTCAAGCGGCACAACGATATCTACGGCCACCCTCGTGGCGATAACTGCCTGAAGCAGGTTGCCGAGGCCGTCCAGGACGTGGTAACGCGGCCTGGGGACCTGATTGCCCGCTTCGGCGGCGATGAGTTTGCCGTTATCCTGCCAAATACCGGAAACGACGGCGCCATGCAGGTGGCCAGGGAGATCTGCGAATCGATGAGCAACCGCGGATTGCCGCACAGCGGCAATCCGCGCGGCATTGTGACCATCTCCGTGGGCTGCGCCACGTTGGTGCCCAGCTTCGGACAACATTCTTCAAACCTGGTTGAACTTGCCGACGGAGCCCTCTACAAGGCCAAGCAGAGCGGCCGCGACCATGTTTGCAACGCCAACACAATGGAGAGCGAGTCGCTGGCGGACAAGCCCGTTTAGAGCGGCTGGACTTATGCGGAGCTTCCCCAGGTCCGCGTTGATCCTGCACTTGTTCTTGCCCCCGGCTACAAAAGCGGGGCAAAGCCCCCTGCTCCCTCCGGGATCTGCAATCTGCGGTTGCGGCACTCACGAGCCTGCGCACTCAAAGCATCCAGCGTCTCCTTCAACGCACCATGCTCTGGAAGAGAGGCGACTGAAGGAGGCTGTTAAACTCCCCGTCGGTGGTGGCAAAGTGGACCGAGAGGCGTCCGGCATCGGACTGAATCGCCGTAGCGCTCAGAGCCTGCTTTTCCGCGTCCGTTCCGCTCAACTTACGAACCATCACCGCCGCATTCAGCAGCGAAGAGAGGGTGGCGGCGGTGAAAGAGTCGCCGGTAGAGAGGGTGAGATCGAATTTGACGCCGTGCTGGAAGTCCATCGAGTACCAGGAGGCGAGCAGGCGCTTCTTAACCGTCTCATAGTCGGTAACCGAACCGGCCTCGCCCAGCACCTGCTTCATCATCGTCTCGGTGCCCTTCTGGTCGAGAATACTCCACAATGGCGCTGAATCAACGGTCTTCATGGCATCCATCATCGTCGAGTTGGTCAGCAGGTTCGAGGCAACTCCATCGCGCGCGTCGAGCGCCTTGCCGACCGTATCGGCCGAGCCAAAGATCATCGTAGACGAATCGACGAAGCAGGCCACCATTCCGGTTTTGCCCATGGCGTAGAGCTTGTTGGTGCGAACCAGTGTCGGCTTTATCTTCTGCTTGCGCATGTTGGCCAGAATATCCTGCAGCGGAAACTGGCCCTGGGCGATCCCTACCGTAGACAACTGGTCGCCCGAATCTCCGGCCGAGTTTTGCGTGCGGAAGAGGGCAAAGGCCAACTGCTCCACCAATTGGTCAAAGTCGCCGCTGCCATTCAAGCCGGACTTGCGCAAGGCCCCGTCAAACTGCTTGAGTTCGGGCGGCATGACACGGTCGCGCAGTTCCATCGCCGCAGTCGAATTCTGCATCGCCCGATAGTCGATCACCACCAACTGCTGGACTTCGTGAGGAACCGCCGTGCGCGCATCGGTGGACAACTGTGCCGCCGGAGCCAAAGTGGCCGCCGCCAGCAATAGAGACGGAATTACAACCTTCACAAAGACCTTAAACAATTTCATCCTCCTGATCGAGCGTTCAAAGCTGCTCTGGCCAAGCCAAGGGATCGGCCAGCCGATACTCCAGAATCTTGGTCTGCGGATCGAACCCTGTCAATTGACGCATCCACTCGCTCTCGCGCTCACAGGCGGCCTCGGGAATCAGCCCGATCACCTCTCCCTCGATGGGAGCGGCCTTGAAACGCAGCGCCAGATCCGAGACGGTACGAAAGACCAGGGAAAGCGGGGTGATCTGAAAGTCGGTGATATTCATCGCAAGCTGCGCCCGGCCGTGCGCCAGAAGGCCCACGGCCTTTACGCCCTTCAAACCGCCGGATGCGGCGCTCATCTCACGGGCCAGGGCCCGCACCATGGCCACATCGCCAGAATCGAAGTAGAGGTTGTAAGCCACCAGAAACTTGCGCGCTCCCAGGGCGCAGGCTCCGGCGGTGGGATGCAGGCCCGGACCGCCGAGATCGGGCCGCCGCGCCGTCTCTTTGCGTACAGCCTCGCGCAAGCCCTCAAACTGCCCCTGGCGAATATTTTCCAGGTTGGCTCGGTCGGGCCTCGCCGCCGCCGCCTCATAGAAGTAGACCGGCACGGCGAATCGCCGCCAGATTTCAAGGCCGGCCTGACGGGCGAGCAGCACGCACTGCTCCAGCTTGATGCCGGAAATGGGCACGAAGGGAATTACATCGGCCGCGCCGATGCGGGGGTGAACCCCCTGCTGCAGGGTCAGATCGATCAGCTCGGCGGCCTTGCCGGCACCGCGCACCGCAGCCTCGACCACCGCCGCCGGATCGCCGGCAATAGTCACGACGGAGCGGTTGTGCTCGGCATCCATCGACCAATCGAGCAGATGCACTCCCTCGACGCGCATCGCGGCAACGATCGCCTTGACGCGGCGGGCATCCCTGCCCTCGGAGAAGTTGGGAACGCACTCAACGACCGGTCCGCTCATGATTCCTTTCGTCCTTTGAAGGGGTCAGGATTCAGGGATCAGGGGTCAGTTCTCCGTGAGCGGAGCGATGATCGACGATCTCCGATTGCCGGCCTCTGCTTTTCGCTTACTGATCCCTGATCCCTAACCCCTGACCCCTATTTCCAGAAGGTGTAACCCAACTGCACCTGGAGGCTGGCGTTCACGCCGGGGTTGCGGTCGCCCAGCGAGGCCGAAGAGATATGCACGGCATTGATGCCCAGATCGATCGACCGCCTGGAACGAGTAAAGTAGTGAATGCCGACGCCGCCCTGCGGCGAAAAATTCCAAACGCTGGTGCCACCATCAAGGAGGACGGTTTGGCCGTTGATCGTCTGCGTGCTCATATAATTCGGCGGGAACTTGTGTGTGGTATAGATCAGCCCGCCCGCACCCTGAAACCAGGGCTGAATGCGCCGCGACCGGGTAAGAAAGTTCCAGCGAAAGATGACCGGGGTGAGGCTGACGCCGCGAAAAGTCCCTCCGCCAACCAGCAGCATACAAGGAACAGCCTGCCCACCTTCATCGCAGGTGTATTCCGCGTCATGCGGCGCCGGGGTATAGGCCTGCCAGAGCGGCATGAGATTGGCGCCGAACTCGAACTGGCCGGTCAGAATTCCGGCATGAAGAACCGGGATCAGTGGCTTGCCGACCTGAAAGCCCGCCGAAAGAAAACGGTAGTCCGAGCGGTCGCCGACGCCGTTGCCATAGTTGACGAACGGCCCGTACTCCCAGCTTTTGGCGTCGCGAACCTCGGCCACGGGATTCACCGGATCGACGGCATTGCCGAGTGTGAATATCTGGACGGAATTGGCGCCGGTTGGTGCCTGGGCCGGGATCATCGGCACCCAAACCATCAGAACAGACAAAAACAATTTTGCAGTTCGCGTCAAGGTTCTTTCCTTTTCAAAATTGACATTTCGAAAAACTTCTCCAGGAAAAGGCTCTCGCATCCCACACAAAAAGCCGCCACGGCCGGGCGGCCTTGTCGCTGCCTGCCATGGAGATGAGATCAGCCGGCCGCCGCTTCCATCTGCTCGGCGTCCATATCGAAGTTCGAATAGACGTTCTGCGTATCGTCGAGATCTTCAAGGACTTCGAGCAACCGGATCATCTGGTTGGCCTCTTTGCCTTCCAGCTTGGTGTAGGTGGAGGCCACCATCGTCACCTCGCTCATCTCCGTGGGAATGCCGGCGGCCTTGATCGCCGCGGCGACTGCCTCGTGCGAGGCCGGATCGGAAACAATTTCCCAGGTATCGCCTTCGTCGTTGAGATCTTCGCCGCCGTGCTCGAGCACGATATCCATCAACTGCTCTTCAGTGGCTGCGGACTTCTCGACGGCGATCAGGCCCTTTTTGTGGAACATGAAGCGCACTGAGCCGCTCTCGCCGAGGTTGCCGCCGTTTTTCGAAAAAGCATGGCGAATCTCGCTGACGGCGCGGTTGCGGTTATCGGTCAGCACATCGACAATGACGGCCACTCCGCCGGGACCGTAGCCCTCGAAGCTGATCTCTTCGTAGTTGACGCCTTCGAGTTCGCCGGTGCCGCGCAGGATGGCCCGCTTGATGTTTTCCTGCGGCATGTTTTCCGCCTTGGCGGCTAAAACAGCGGTGCGCAGCCGGGCGTTGGTGTCAGGGTTACCACCGCCCTTGGCAGCAACGGCGATTTCCTTGAGCAGGCGGGTGAATATCTTGCCGCGCTTGGCATCGAGCGCGCCCTTCTTGTGCTTGATTGTGGCCCATTTTGAATGGCCGGACATGAGAACCTCGGCGGTAGTGAAAGATGCCGGCACACTGACGCGCCAGACCTTGTGAGTATACCACCGGCGGCTTTTGGTCTGACCGGGTGGAATAGCGCTGCCTTGGGGTTCGATGCTGGCCGGAATCGATCCGATTCTGAGCGTCCTGCCCGTCGCGCGGCTGTGGCGGCCGGAAGGGTTGAAAGGCGGATCGTGCGGGAATGGGAATCGGGCTCGCGAAGCTGATACCCTAGAAGCATGAAATTTGGCGTTTTGGTCTTTCCCGGCTCCAATTGCGACCACGACACTTTCCATGTGATTGCCGAAGTGGCCCTCCAGCCCGTTACCTTTCTCTGGCACGATTCCGAGAATTTGCAAGGCGTGGATGCGGTGCTGATCCCCGGCGGTTTCGCTTACGGCGATTATCTGCGCACCGGCGCGATTGCACGCTTTTCTCCGGTCATGCAGGCGGTGCAGCGCTTTGCCGCCGCGGGCGGGCTGGTGCTAGGCATCTGCAATGGATTCCAGATCCTGACCGAGTCGGGTTTGCTCCCGGGCGCCTTGATGCGCAATGCCGGACTCAAATATATCTGCAAGCAGGTTCATCTGCGCGTTGAAACCGCCGATAGTCCTTTCACCGGCGGGCTGGTCAAGGGCCAAGTGCTCCAGATGCCCATTGGGCACATGGAGGGCAACTACTTCTGCACGCCGGAGGATTTAGAGAGGCTGGAGGCCGAGGATCGCATCGCATTCCGCTATGCCACCG
>Ga0182030_10017920_pt1 | contig 13630 bp, 13 predicted proteins | sample 812S3MmetaG_FD_121299 | JGI IMG/M metagenome (GOLD analysis project Ga0182030, IMG submission 121299) | Permafrost microbial communities from Stordalen Mire, Sweden - 812S3M metaG (Illumina Assembly) | ecosystem: Environmental > Terrestrial > Soil > Wetlands > Permafrost | place: Sweden... | reverse complement strand
CACGATGCCGACATTGAGGCCGCAGATGTAGCCGACGCCAAGCAGCGCCGGCGACAGGTTGCTGCCGAAGTAGGCGATGCCACGACCGACATAACCGGCCGCGGCAGCGCTGTCGGGGATCAGCCGCAGCCCGTTGGCGGCCGCGAACTTGACCGCGGCGCCAGCCAGCGCCGCCAGCGACAGCAGCTTCGCGCCGCGGGACGGATCGGCGCCGGCGCGCAGCACCTCGGCGGCGGCGCAGCCTTCCGGGAACGCGAGTTTCTGGTCGATGATCAGCGCGCGTCGCAGCGGCACCGAGAACAGCACGCCGAGTACACCGCCTAGTGCGGCGAACGCGAACACCCAGCCGTAGCGATAGTCGCTCCAGGCGCCGAGCATCACCAGCGCCGGCACCGTGAAGATGATGCCGGTGGCGGTGGAGGATCCGGCCGAGCCGCCAGTCTGCACGATGTTGTTCTCGAGGATGCCGCCGTGGCCGAGCATCTTGAGTACCGCCATCGACACCACCGCCGAGGGAATCGCGGATGCGATCGTCATGCCGGCGAACAGTCCCAGGTAGGTATTGGCCGCGCCCATCAGCACCGCGAGGATGATCGCCAGCACGATCGCGCGCGTAGTGAGCTGCGGCGCCGGCTTTACGGCCGGGGCCTGCGACGCAAGGATGCTGAGTGCCACCAGAGTGCTCCGCTATTGCGCTGTTGCGCGCTACTGTACTCCGGCCATCCAGCGTCGCATCAGCGGCATCATTATTACCAGCAGCACCGCGCTGACGGCCGCGAACCAGACGATGAACATGAACTGCCCCGGCATCGCCGCCAGGTTGGCCGGATCGAAATCTCCGGCGATGCGGCCCGCCAGCAGGTTACCAAGCGACAGGCTGACGAAGAAGATGCCCAGGCTCTGGCTGACAAATCGCGCTGGCACCAGCTTGCTGGTGGCGGACAGTCCGACCGGACTTAAGCACAGTTCCCCCCAGGTGTGCAGCAGGTAGGTGACCGTGAGCCAGCCCATGCCGACCATGTGGCCGCCGGCCACCAGCCGCGCGGCCGCCGCCATCACCAGGAAGCCGGCGCCCATGCCGAGCAGGCCGAGGATGAATTTCAGCGGCGTCGACGGATCCAGCCGGCGGCGCGCCAGCCACACCCAGAGCGCGGAAAACACCGGTCCGAACACCACGATGTAGATCGGGTTGAGCGATTGGAACCAGGTGGCCGGAATCTCCCAGCCCAACAGCGCCCGGTCGGTATAGCGCTCGGCGAACAGGTTCAGCGACGAGCCGGTCTGCTCATAGCCGGCCCAGAATAGCACCGAAGCGATGAATAGCACCGCCAGCGCCAACACCCGCTGGCGCTCGATGCGCGTCAGTCCGGCGCCGAACAGCATGTAAGCGAAATACACGATGGTGATGCCGATAATCGCCTGGGTGGTCAGCCCCTGCAGTGCCAGCGGGTCGATATGCAGCACCCCGCTCCACAGCAGAACTACCAACACGGCGATGACCACGGCCGCGAGCGCGATCCAGCGCATTGCTGCGCGCGGCGCGGTTCCGGCGAGCGCGGCATCGTTCGAGGCAGACATGGGGCTGCGTCCCGCGTCCCCAAGCAGCCGGCGTGACCACAGGTATTGCAGCACGCCGATCGCCATGCCGACCGCGGCGGTCATGAATCCGGCCGGCCAGCCATAGCGCACCGCCAGCAGGCCTGCGATCAGCGGACCCAGGGTCGCGCCGACGTTGACGGCGACGTAGTAGATCGTGAAACCGGCATCGCGCCGTGCGCCGCCCTCCGGATACAGCTGCGCGACGATCGCGGTGGTATTGGGCTTGAGCAGTCCGGTGCCGATCACGATCACCAGCAGGCCGAAGAAGAACACCTGGGTCGAAGGGGCGAAGCCGAGCAGCAGATGGCCGCAGGTGATCACGATGCCGCCCATCAGCACCGCGCGCTGGCTGCCGAGCACGCGATCGCCGACCCAGCCGCCCGGCAGGCAGGCCAGGTAGGTGGCGCCCACATACATGCCGTAGATCGCCGATGCGGTGCGGTCATCCAGCCCCAGGCCGCCGTGCGCCACCTGATCCACCAGGAACAGGATCAGCAGCGCGCGCATACCGTAGAAACTCAGCCGCTCCCACATCTCCACGAAAAACAGTGTCGCGATGCCCGCCGGGTGACCGAGCAGGGTGCGGCCGGGCGCGCTGCTCAAGCGGATTCCTGCGCTCTCGCTTCGGCGGCGGCGCCGCTGCGGCTCAGGATCGCGGCAAACAGGATGCCGCCCTCGTACAGCAGGTACATCGGTACCGCCATTGCGGTCTGCGACAGCACATCGGGCGGCGTGAGGATCGCCGCGATGATGAACACGATGATCAGCACGTAGCCGCGCATCGAGCGCAGCTTCGCCAGTGGCACCAGTTTGGTGAGCACCAGCAGCACCACCGCCACTGGAGTCTCGAACGCAACGCCGAACGCGACGAACAGTGTCAGTGCGAACTGCAGGTAATTCGACACATCCGCCAGCAGTATCACGTTGTGCGGCGTGGTGGCAACGAAGAAGCGGAACACCAGCGGGAACACCAGGAAGTACGAGAATGCAACGCCCAGGTAGAACAGCACGATCGCGGACACCAGCAGCGGCACCGCGAAGCGCTTCTCGCGCCGATACAATCCGGGCGCGACGAACGCCCAGATCTGGAACAGCACATAAGGCATCGCGATCAAGAGCCCAGCGATGAACGCCAGCTTCAGTGGTGCGGTAAACGTCGCGGTGACCGTGGTGGCGATCAGCTTCTGCCCGGGCGGCAGCTTTGCGACCAGCGGCGTGGTCAGGAAATCGAAGATCGGGTTGGAGTAATAGGCGCACGGCAGGAACGCAATCAGCACTGCGATGAACGCGCGCAGCAGTCGCGAGCGCAATTCCAGCAGATGCGAGATCAGCGTGCCTTCCGGCAGCGGATCATCCGATTCGCTCACGGCGGGTCCGCCGGTGCCGGGGACGGCGGCGTGGGTGGCGATGGCGATGGCGGCGGCGGCGGCGGCGGAGGTGGAGGCGCCGGGGACGGGGGCGGCGGCGTGCGCAAGTCGGCACTACGCTGCAGGGCATCCGCCTCCTGCTCCAGCTGCTCGCGAAATTGCCGCGCCATCGCGCGCGCGCGCCCGACCCAGCGGCCCACGGTGCGCGCCAGCCGCGGCAGCTTCTCCGGGCCCAGCACCACCAGCGCGATAGCGAAGATCACCAGGATCTCGGAGAAGTCGATCCCGAACATGGCGCGCTGGCGAGCCTGACGAACCGCGAGCCCGCCGTCAAACGCGCGGCGGTGTCTTGTCGCTCGCTTGCTCGGGTTTGGTCGAGGCTACCTCGGGAAACTCGGCATCCTTACCCGCCGGCGCCGGCGGCGCCTGGATCTGCTTGGCCGGCTCCTCGGTCTCCCCCTCGTTCATCGCCTTCTTGAAACCGCGAAAGGCCGAGCCCAGGTCGGATCCGAGCGTCTTGATCTTCTTGCCGCCGAAGACCAGCAGCACGATCAGCAGAATGAGCAGAAGGTGCTTGGGGGCGAACAGGTCCATGAGAAACTCCGGTCAGGCCTTACGGCCTTAAGATTGCCGCCAAAGGTCAATGATAGGGCATTTGCGGCCGCACAACTAACTGGCGCCCAAGGAATTCCTGCCATCCCCGTCACGCTTTGGGATCGCGGTTCAGGTCTCGAGCCAGAACGTGACCGGACCGTCGTTGACCAGTGATAGGCGCATATGAGCCCCGAACAACCCGGTGGCCACCTCCCGGTGTTCCGCCCGCGCGCGCCTCACCACATAATCAAACAGCGCCGCGGCCGCCGCCGGCGCCGCAGCGCCGCTGAATCCGGGCCGGTTGCCCCCGCCGGTGTCGGCCGCGAGCGTGAACTGGGGTACCAGCAGCAGCCCGCCGCCGCGCGCGCGCAGGCTCAGATTCATGCGTCCGGCCGCATCGGCAAACACACGATAGTCCAGTACCCGCTGCAGCAGTCGCGCGGCAGCGGCCTCATCGTCACCGCGAACCACGCCGATCAATGCGGTAATTCCGGGACCGATCTGGCCGATCAGGCGCCCGTCGACCCGCACGCTAGCCTCGGCGACACGCTGTATCAATGCGATCATGCTGTGGTAAAAGCGCGTATCAGCCCGTACACTTTGCGCCCGATTCAGACCCGTTTTGCGCCGGAAACGGCCAGCATTATTCATCAAGTCGTAGCCGGAGTCGGTATGCCCCTGTCCAGTACTCGTCTCGCAGCCCTGCTTGTCACCGTCATCTTAGGCGCAGGCGGCGCGGCCTACGCGGCCGGCGACGCCGAACGCGGCAAGGAGCTGTCATACACCTGCCTCGGCTGCCACGGCATCGAAAACTACAAGAATGTCTATCCGACCTACAGCGTGCCCGAGCTGGTCGGACAGCATCCCGAGTATCTGATCGCTGCGCTCAAGGAATATCGCAGCGGCGAGCGCTCGCACGGCACCATGCACGTACAGGCCGCGTCGCTGTCGGACCAGGACATCGAGGATATCGCGCTCTACTTCGCCGGGCCGGTGCTCAAGTCCGGCACCACCGCGGTCGGAACTGCGCCGCCCAAGGTGGCGCAGCTGTGCATCGCCTGCCACGGCAAGGACGGCGTCGGTATCATGGGCGATTACCCGACACTGGCCGGGCAGCACGCCGACTACCTGGCGCGTGCACTGATGGAATACCAGAAGGGCGACCGCAAGAACGCGGTGATGCCAGCCTTCATGACCGGCATCAGCATGGCCGAGATGGAGGAGATCGCGCAGTACTACTCGCAGCAGGCGCCGCCGCTGCGCACCGAACCGCGGCGCGTGACCATCCTGTCAGCGAAGTAGCTGCGCGAGAAAATTGCCGGCCGCGATGTGGTAGGCAGCGCGAGCCGCGGCGCGCGTGAACTCCTGGCCCTCATCCGCGGCCGCAAGATATTGGGCATCGATCCCGGCGACGCGCAGGCGCGAGCGCAGCTGTTCCAGCTCATAGGAAGGCACGGCCGGGTTGTTCAGTCCCTGCACCAGCAGCACCGGACGGCGAATCGCCGCCCCATTCGCCAGTCCGGCCAGCGGCGGCGGAAAGGCAACGATGCCCCCGCGCAGCCGATCGCCGTAGTCGGCCAGCGACTGCAGCGCCAGGTAGGCGCCGTAGCCCTCGCCCAGCACCGCGACGCGATTGCGATCCAGGTCGCGCTGCAAATCGATCCACACCAGCAGCGAGCCGATGTCGCGCGCCGCATCGTCGCGCAGTGCTCCCTGGCCGGCCTGCTCGAGCGCGCGGCCCAGGCCTGCGGAGCCGCGAACGTTCGGCGCCACGACCACGACACCGAGCTCATTCACCAGCCATTGCAGGAACGGGTCGAACTGCGGCCGGCATTGCCTGCCGCCGCCGCCGCACAGCCACAGCAGCACCGCACGCGGGCTGGCGGCTGCCGCCGCCGGGCGGTAGACCAGCGCCGTCAGTTCGCGCGGCTGGCCGTCGACACGGTCCCAGGTCGGATAGCGCAGCAGCTGCGGCGCGACGAAGCTCGCCGGATCCAGCGCTCCGACCTCGCTTTGCGTCCAGCGCGTCAACGCCTGCGTCTCCGGCTCCAGCACATAGACATCGCGCGGCGCGTGAATCGACTCAATGGTGAGCGCCAGGCGCTTGCCGCTCGGATCGAATTTCATTGTGTGGATGATTCCAGGCGGCAGCGTCGCCACCGTCAGGTCGAGCTTGCGCTGCTGGTCGATCAGCATCAGCCGGCTGTTGCCGGCATCATTGATGGAGTAGCCGACATAGCGGCCGTCAGTACTGCGATCGAAGTGCTCGACGGCGTGGCTGGCGTCGGTGCTGAGCTCGCGCCATTCGTGAGCGCCGCTGTCGGTGTAGATCAGCCGCTGGAACTGGTTGCCCGCGGCCGCACCAGCCGTGCCGGGCGCGCCCTGGTGCGTGAGCAGCAGGATGCCGCGGCCGTCGGTGGCAAACAGCGCGGCTTGGGCATGAATGGCAGCGCCAGCCGGCCCGGCCGGGCCCACCGCAGTGAGCTGTCCGCTGTCGACCTGGGCGATGAACAGCTCGCTGTCGGCCGCGCCGTCGCCCGCCGCGCCGCCGTTCGGCAGCTCGCGCCCGAGCAGCAGGCGCTGGTCGTCGATCGACCAGTCGTACACCCGCCAGTGAGTGCCCGCGCCGCCGACCACCAGCCGCGGCGTGCCGCCGGCGTCGGCGCTGTCGAGCACATAGATGTCGACATCGACGCCGTTGCGGCGGTTGCTGGCGAAGGCGATGCGCTGGCCATCGTGCGCCCACAGCGGCGCCGCATCGCGATGGCTGCCGTCGGTGAGCGCCGTCAGATGATGATCGGTAAGCCGCTGCAGCAGCAACCGGGCGCCCTCCCCGTCCGGTTGCCGTTCAAGATAGGCAAACGCATCGCTTGCGTACGGTCGTGCGGCAGCGGCGGCGACGCCGCCGTCCGCCCAGGTCAGCTGCTCGCGCATTGCCAGCGGCGCGCGCAGGCGATGAATCTGTTCGCTGTCGCCAAAGCGCGTCGTGATCAGCATGCTGCCGTCCAGCAGCCAGTCCACGAAGCTGGCCGAACGCGCCTGCAGGTAGCGCGGCAGGCTCGCGCTGACAACAGGGTCGGCGGCGGCCAGGCCGTCGCGCGTCAGCGCGCCCGCAGGCTGCTGCGCATGCAGTGCACTGCAGCCGAGCGCGGCGAAAATCAGACCGAGGGCATTGAACTTCAAGCCAGAGTTGAAATACGTCATGTCCTTGCTATGGTGCCTCATTGGTCCCAGCAGCGGAACAGCATCCATGGCAGATCGATTCAGCGCCTACCGGATTCATCAGCGTGACGCCGGCGTCGATGCTCGCTTCGAGCAGCTCGCGCTCGACGACCTGTCGCCCGGCGAGGTCGTGATCCGCGTCTCGCATTCCAGTGTCAACTACAAGGATGCGCTGGCGGCCACCGGTGCCGGGCGCATCCTGCGACGCTATCCGCTGGTCGGCGGCATTGACCTTGCCGGCACGGTCGAACAATCAAGCGATGCCGCGTACAAGCCCGGCGCTGCGGTGCTGGTCACCGGCTGCGGGATGTCGGAGACGCGCGATGGCGGCTATGCGCAATTCGCGCGCGTGCCGGCGTCGGCGGTGGTCGCGATGCCTGCCGGCCTGGACGCGGTCGCGGCGATGGCGCTGGGCACCGCCGGATTTGCCGCCGGGCGCGCCATCATGCGCATGGAGATCAATGGCCAGACGCCGTCGATGGGACCGGTGGTGGTGACCGGTGCGACCGGCGGCGTCGGCTCGCTGGCGATCGACATGCTTTCCGGCAAGGGCTACGAAGTGGTCGCGCTGACCGGCAAGCCGGAATCCGAATCCTACCTGCGCTCGCTCGGCGCAACGCAGCTGCTGCTGCGCAGTGAGCTCAAGTTTGGCAAGCAGCCGCTGGAGTCCGCACGCTGGGGCGGCGCGATCGACAACTGCGGCGGCGACACGCTGGCGTGGCTGCTGCGCAGCACGCATGACGGCGGCAACGTCGCCAGCATCGGCATGGCATCGAGCGGTGAGCTGCATGTCACGGTGATGCCATTCATCCTGCGCGGCGTGAGCCTGCTGGGCGTGAACTCATCGGCCGCGCCGCGCGATATCCGCATGGCGGTCTGGCGACGGCTGTCGACCGACCTGAAACCGCGGCAGCTGGACAAGATCGTCACCCGCAGCGTCGAGCTGGCCGAGCTGCCGGCGGTATTCGACTCCTATCTCAAAGGCAGCGTCGTCGGCCGCACCGTGGTGCGCATCGGTCCTGTGGCGCACTGACGAGCAGGGCGACGACCAGCGCGATGATTGGTGAGTGCGATGACCGATGAGCGCCAGCAACTGATCAATGACGCCGGCGCACTCGGAGTGCAGCTTAGCGATCAGCAGGCGGCGCGCGCGCTGCAGCTGCTGGACGAGCTGCTGGTCTGGAACCGCAGCTACAACCTGACCGCCATCACCGCCCGCGATGCGATGATCCGCGGCCATCTGCTCGACAGCCTGAGCGTGCACGGCGAACTCGCCGGCAACCGGATCGCCGATGTCGGCACCGGCGCCGGCTTTCCCGGCCTGCCGCTGGCGCTGGCCTCGCCGCAGCGCGCCTTTACGCTGATCGATTCGGTGGCCAAGAAAATCCGCTTCGTAACCCACGCGGCGCGCAAGCTGCAGCTCGCCAATGTCACGCCGCTGCAGGCGCGGGTCGAGACGCTGACACCGCCCGACTGCTTCGATACCGTGATCGCCCGCGCCTATGCGGCGCTACCGGACCTGCTCGCCAGCGTTGCCGGTCTGTGCGGACCCGCGACCCGCGTGCTGGCGCTCAAGGGGCGCTACCCAGCTGATGAAATCGCCCAGCTGCCGCCGGGCTGGCGCCTGCAGCAGTCACGTCCGATCACCATTCCCGGCCTTGCCGCCGAGCGTCATATCCTCAGGCTTGTTCCGCAGGCGTTGTGATCCCGGGCGCGCGCGCGCCCAGCAGCGACGCCGGTATTTGGAACGCACTGGCGAGCGACACCACCAGCGCGGCGGCATACTGGATCGACTGGATCAGCAATGCCGCGAGCCACACCGTCAGGTCCGGGCTCGCCATCTCCTTCGGAATGGTGCGGATGCCGATTGCGCAGCACCAAAGTGCCAGCATCAGCAGGGTTTCCTCGCGCGCGGCGCCGACCGCCGCCGCGAAGCGGTGCGGCGCACTGTGCTTGGGGGTGCGGAAGAACGGCTCGTTGCGCGTCAACAGGCCTTTGAGTACCGCAAGGCCTATGGTGTGCGCCAGCGCAAGCCCCGAGATCGCCGCGGCCGCGGTCTGGCGGAAATTCATGCCGACACGGTGGGTGTACAGGTGCACCAGCTTCACCAGCTTGAACATGAACAGCGACAGCGGCAGCACCGAGAACACCAGCAACGGAGGGTCGACCTTCTGCGGCGCGAGGATCATCGCAATCGACCAGCCGATGGCGGCCAGATTGAACAGCAGGTTGAAGCCATCGGCGATCCATGGCAGCCAGCCGGCGATGAAGTGGTAGCGCTGACCGCCGGTCAGCGCGCTGTGCGTCGGCCGCAGTAATGCCGCCGCGTGGTGGCGCAGGATCTGCATCGCGCCGTAAGCCCAGCGGAAGCGTTGGCGCTTGTAGTCGACGAACGTGTCGGGCATCACGCCGCGGCCGTAGCTGTGGGTCAGATAGACCGCCTCGTAGCCGGCTTCGAATACCCGCAACCCGAGTTCGGCGTCCTCGGTGATGCACCATTCCGACCAGCCGCCGACCGCCCACAGCACGTAGCGCCGCACCAGCGTCATGGTGCCGTGCTGAATGATGGCGTTGCGCTCGTTGCGCGTGATCATGCCGATATAGAAGAAGCCGCGGTATTCCGCGTAGCACATGGCCTTGAAGGCACTGTCGTACTCGTCGCGGTAATCCTGCGGCGCCTGGACGATTGCGATGCGCGGGTTTTCGAACGCCGGCATCAGGTCGTACAGCCAGTTGGGCTCGACCCTGTAGTCGCTGTCGATCACCGCGACCACCTCGGCGTCGGCGGCGGTCTTGGTGAGTGCGAAGTTCAGCGCGCCGGCCTTGAAGCCGGTGAGCGGTGCGACGTGAAAGAAGCGAAAGCGCTCCCCAAGTGCTGCGCAGTGCGCCTCGACCGGCCGCCAGGTGGCCTCATCGGGCGTGTTATTGTCGATCAGCAGCACTTCGAAATTCGGGTAATCCAGGCGCGCCAGCGCATCGAGTGTTTCGATCAGCAGCTCAGGCGGCTCGTTGTACGCCGGCAGGTGCACCGAGACCTTGCGGGTGGAAGCGTGGCCGTGGCGCGCGGGATTGAACAGCCGCGCATGATCGCCGGTCCAGTGCGCCTCGGCCCACTCGTGCGCCTCGGCGAACAGCACCGCGACCACGCCGAGCATTCCCAGTATCAGCAGCGAGCCGACGAACAGTGTCGTGGGCGTCAGGTACTGCTGCGTATAGTCGTAGACCACCCAGACGGTGATCGTGGCGGCGGCATACACGACGATCGCCAGCAGCGAGCGGCCGACCGTGTGCAGCGATCCGCTGTGCATGTAGAACACGCCGAGCATCAGCAGTGCCAGCGTCACCGAGATGCCCGCCAGCATGTGCCATTCAGGAATGCGCACGATCGGCGCCACGAACTCGAATTTTGGCTGCCGGTCGACATCGTAGATGCCCCAGTAGGCGCCGACCGCACCCTCGTCGCGCGCCTTCCACGGCTGGTCGAACGCCTCCATGATGTAGTAGCGCTCACCCTCCTTGTCGGCGCGAGCCAGGAAGCGCCGCAGGAACAGCGCCTCATTCGATACCGAGGCCACGGCGCCGGCGCGAATGCGGCCTTCGGACGGCCAGCCGATCTCACCGATGATCACCGGCTTCTTCGGATATGCGGCCTGCACCGCCCTGAGCTCGCGGAAGCAAAAGTCCACTGCGGACTCAACGTCCACGCCTTCCCAGTAAGGGAACAGGTGCACGGCGATGAAGTCCACGTGGCGCGCGATCTCGGGGTTCTTGAGCCAGGTGGCCCAGGTGTCGGCGTAGCCCACCGGCTGGCGCATGGCGGCCCGCGCCCGATCCAGGTAGCCCGACAGCTCCTCCACCGTCAGGTCACCGCGCAGCAGCACCTCGTTGCCGACCAGCACGCGCACGATGTTGCGATGATCCCTGGCGAGCGCGATCCCGGTGCGCATCTCCTGCTCGCTTTCCGCCTTGTCAAGGCTCAGCTGCACCCCGAGCGCGACGCTGATGTTGTGCTTCGCGGCCAGCTCCGGAATCTTGCCGAGCGTGCCCAGCACCGAGTAGGTACGCACCGCATAGGTATTAGTGGCGAGTAGCTTCAGATCCGAGTCGATCTGCTCCACCGACGGGATCTCCTTGCTGCCAAACGGGTCCTGGTCGGCGGCATAGGGCGAGAACGCGACGCCCTGGATATGTGCGGGCCATGGCGGTTGCTCTCAGGCCGATTCAGGTATCCCCAGACACCGAAAGTCATGACCGCGAACACGGCGGCCACGATGATTCCGGAGATCAACTTCATGGCCACAGTTTACCTGTAGTCCGGGGCCGCCAAGGGCTAGACTAAGGCCGCTATGAAGCGAGTCATCGCGGTCGCGAATCAGAAAGGCGGAGTGGGCAAAACGACGACCGCGGTAAATCTCGCGGCCTCGTTTGCCGCCATGCGCCGCCGCGTGCTGCTGATCGATCTGGATCCGCAGGGCAATGCCACCACCGGTTTCGGCATCGATAAATCCGCCATCGCGCGCGGCTCATGCGAAGTGCTGCTCGGGGAATGCACTGCTGCCGAGGCGCTGCTGAGCGTCGGACCGATTGGCGCCAGCGAAGCGCACGCCCCGTTGGCGGTGCTGCCGGCCAATCAGGACCTGACCGCGGCGGAAGTACGCATGATCGGCATGGCGGGCGGCCGCGAGCAGCGGCTGCGCAACGCGCTGGAACCGATACGCGCCAACTACGATCTGGTGCTGATCGATTGCCCGCCAGCACTCAACATGCTGACCGTCAATGCGCTGGTGGCGGCCGACAGCGTACTGATACCAATGCAGTGCGAGTACTACGCGCTCGAGGGGCTGTCATCGCTGGTCGCGACCATCGAGCAGATTCGCAGTGGCGCCAATTCAGCGCTCGAGATCGAAGGCATCCTGCGCACCATGTTCGATGCGCGTAACAATCTGGCGGTGGAAGTGGCAGCTCAGCTGATGATGCATTTTGGCGACAAAGTGTACCGCACTGTCGTGCCGCGCAACGTCAAGCTGGCGGAGGCGCCGAGCTTCGGCAAGCCGGCGCTGGTGCATGATCCGGATTCGCGCGGTGCACTGGCTTACCTCGCCTTGGCCGGCGAAATGCTGCGGCGTGAAGAGGGCGGCTACGCGTCGGGCAATTCCCGCGCCGCCAGTGCCCTGGGCGATTTGGCCGCGGCGCCGAGCATGGATCCGGCGCGTTGATCGCGCGCTATCATCTCGACGCATGACATCGAAGAAGCCGACACTGGGCCGGGGGCTGGCTGACCTGCTCGGGCAGGCAAGACCGGTGGCAGCTGGGACAGCCGCCGCGCAAGGTGCGCCGGTGCGTGCGCGCACCGATCAGGAACTGGCGCGGCTGCCGCTCGACCTGCTGCAGCGCGGCCGCTATCAGCCGCGCATGGACATGCGGCCCGAGACGCTGAGCACGCTGGCCGACTCGATCCGGGCCCAGGGCGTGGTGCAGCCGATCGTGGTGCGGCCGATCGGCGAGCTCGATGAACGTGGCGTGCAGCGCTACGAGATCATCGCCGGCGAGCGGCGCTGGCGCGCGGCCCAGCAGGCTGGTCTCACCGAAATCCCGGCGATCATCCGCCAGGTACCCGACGACGCCGCGATCGCGATGGCGCTAATTGAGAATATCCAGCGCGAGAACCTCAATCCGCTGGAAGAGGGGCGGGCACTGGAACGGCTGATCTCGGAATTCGGCCTTACCCATCAGCAGGCGGCCGATGCCGTCGGCCGCTCGCGCGCCGCCGTCAGCAACCTGCTGCGCTTGCTGGAACTGCCGCCCGAGGTATGCGAGCGGCTGGAGAAGCGTGAGCTGGAAATGGGCCATGCACGCGCGCTGCTCGGCCTGCCGCAGCGCCGCCAGCAGATTGAGGTTGCGAATCTGGTGGCGGGCAAGGGGCTATCGGTGCGCGAAGCCGAGCGCCTGGTGCGCCGCATGATCGAGCCCGCAAAGCCGGCCAACGCCGCGGCGCCGGTAGCGATTGATCCCAACATTCAGCGACTTGAAGACCAGCTGGGCGAGAAGCTCGGCGCGCCGGTGAGTATCGAGCACGCCCCTGCCGGCCATGGCCGGGTCGTGATCCGCTACCACAGCCTGGATGAACTCGACGGCATCCTGAGTCATTTCCAGCACATTTCTTGAAGGCGCCGGACTTCGTCTCTATAATCGCGCCCGCTTGTCGCGGGTGGCTGTAACTAGTTGCCGGATAAGTAAAAGCGAAGGCTCCGCCCGGGCACTTCGATGAGCCCGGAGAGTGTTGATTGGCTGCCCGGAAGTCACGCCATGCCCACAGGCAGCGATTCCGACATCCGGCCTCTGGCCAGCCGCATCCTGCTCGTGCAGACCGGCGCGGGCGCCACGGTGGCGCTGGTATGTCTGCTGGTCTGGGGTCGATTTGCGTTTGTCTCGGCGCTGGCGGGCGCGGGCACCGGCCTGGTCGCCAACTTGTATATGACTTTCAAGGCGTTACAGCCGGCGCCGACGCCGCGGCGAGCGCTCGGACAGCTATACCTGGGACAAGTGATCAAGGTCGGGCTGACGGCAGCACTGTTCCTGCTGGCGGCGCGGCTGTCGCATGTGTCCTGGCCGGCGCTGCTGATCGGCTACCTGGCGACGCTGGTGGTGTTCTGGTGGGTGCCGTTCAGCGCGGCCTCGCGCACGCGGATGGGAACGAGAGTAGGCAGCAGGGGCGCAAGCCCGAGGGAACCGTAACGCCAAATGGCTGTTGAGCACGGCGAGTCGCCGACCGAGTACATCGCGCATCACCTCACCCACCTGAAAGTGGGCTCGGGGTTCTGGACCTGGCACGTCGACACGCTGTTCAT